>Ga0302253_1001645_pt1 | contig 12818 bp, 9 predicted proteins | sample AAG_RA_Trp_MG_FD_193537 | JGI IMG/M metagenome (GOLD analysis project Ga0302253, IMG submission 193537) | Enriched activated sludge microbial communities from anaerobic digester in WTTP, New Holstein, Wisconsin, United States - AAG_RA_Trp | ecosystem: Engineered > Bioreactor > Anaerobic >... | reverse complement strand
CGGCCTTTCACGCCGGTAACCGGGGTTCGAATCCCCGCGGGGACGCCAATATCTTGCAAAAGGATCTGAGGTACTTAGAATGCCTCAGATCCTTTTTTTTGCGGAAATTGAAAAATGGTCGTGACTGTTGGTCGTGAATTTCTTTTGGATAGGGCTTCAAGGACCGGCCTGGCCAGCTTAAGTTCAGTACACGATATTTGAGAAACAAGGCCCATGAAAATTATACCGGGGAAACCACAGTTTTTAACCGTCATCAATGGAATATATTCTTGACTTTTTTGCGAGTTTGGAGCAATGGAGAAACGCAATAAATAATAACTTGTCAACAGGGTGACACACATTTTACCCTGTTACGAAAGTTGAAATGATGAATAAATGCCTGAAACCCCTTTTCTCGAAAAGAACGGGGGTTTTTTTATTCAATTTGCCTGCCGCATCCCGCTGGGAACCCTGTTTGAAGAGCTCCGGAAAGGCCGACGGGTGCCGATTGTCCAACGCAGGCAAAAATTCCACCTGGGAGAAAGGTGTGCCGGTCTGAACGGCACATCTAAAAATTTTATACGGAGGAGAAGGAGGAGGAAGAAATGGCACACAAACCGGTAGAAGTTGTGGATATGGCAGGAACTGCAGGAAAGTACAAGGGTGATCTGGGTGCAGCCAATTTCATGATAAGAAGTTTCATGGCGGGTCTTTTTATTGCGGTCGGAGGTGCCCTCTGTACCGTGTGCGGTACGGGATTGGATACCGCCATAAGCCCCGGCTTCAAGTCGCTTATTGCGGGAGCAGTCTTTCCCGTCGGCCTCATTGCAATCGTTTTGACAGGCATGTCGCTCTTTACAGGTGACACGATGCTTATTCCCATGGCTGTCTTTCAGAAAAAATCAACATGGAGCAAAGTATGGAACGCCTGGTTTTGGGTATATATCGGCAATTTTATCGGCTCCCTTTTCTGGGCATACCTGATGGTGGTCGGTCCCTTCAGCAAAGGAGGCGGCCCCGATTTAACGGTCTTCGGACAGAATGCCATCGCCATTGCGGAAGCAAAGACGCTTCCTTACATCGCAGCCGGCACGATTGGTTATTGGTCCGCATTCATGAAAGGCATCGCCTGTAACTTGCTTGTCAATGTCGCGATCCTGCTGGCTTTATCGTCCAAGGCCATGGTCGGAAAGTTTTTCGGCATATGGTTCCCCATCATGGCATTCGTCGCATCCGGTTTTGAGCACTGCGTTGCAAACATGTATTTCATTCCCGCAGGCATTATGCTGGGAGCGAATGTAACCTGGCTGCAATTCATCCAGTGGAACTTAATACCCGTAACCATAGGAAATATTGTGGGAGGATTTCTCTTTATCGGTGCCGTCTATTTCTATTCCTTCAAAAAAGAGCTTTCCTCGATGTCCCCGTCATAGCCAATACCCTGGGACCCGTGCCCCGGCTTTTTCATGCCGGTAATGGGGGATTCGTGACCCCATGAGGGTACAAAAACATGAAATGCGACCCGGAAAGCTTCCGGGTCGCATTTTTTCGTCGGACGGTTTGAATTCACAACCCTTCCGCAAACAGAGGAAATGAGTCGATCCTGCAGGAGAGAGGATTTCTTTCTGCCGGGATTCTTTCCCACCGCCGAACGCCACATTCATGCCGATTTATAAACAAACGGCCCCAATACCCATAAAATTCCATTTTCTACTTTGCGGAAAGGCGGCCAATATGCTAGTTTTTCTCAGGTTCTCATTTTAGCACATCAAGGTTACTCGGAATGAAATTAACCATCAGCCGGAAATTATTATTTATTTATTTTTTCATGGCCCTGTTGACGGTCCTGTCGAGTACCTACGCCATCCTCAGTCTGTATCGCATCAACGGGCTTGCCTTTAATCTGGCCAACCGGGATTACACCCTTCTGAGCACGTCGAAACAGATGACCGGCCTGCTGCTGGATTTGGAAAGTGCGGAAAAGAAATACCTGATCCTCAAGGATCCCTCCATCGAGGCCATTTACTGGACCCGCAACGCCGAACTCAAGACCCTGATCACAAAAACCAAGAAGTCCGCAACAGGGAATAACCGGAAACAACTGAATCATATCGCCGTGCTGAGCCGGCGTCACGCGGATACCTTTCACCAGGAGGTCTCGCTGGTCCGTGAAAATCGTCCTGACGAGGCACTCGCGCTTTCCCAGGGGAAAAGCCATCGATTGATGAATGACCTGACCCGGGCAACGAAGGACCTGCAAAAAGACGCGGAAGCGGGCATCCACACAAGACTCGCCCGGATCAATGCCGAGGGGGAGAAGTCCACCCGCATGACCATGTTTCTGAGCACGTTCAGCCTGACAGCGGGACTTCTGCTTGCCCTGATCATCACCTACAACATTTCGCGCCCCCTCGCCCAGTTGAAGCGGGCAACCGGCGCCATCGCCGAGGGACAATTCGACTACCCCGTCGATATCGTCCGCCGTGACGAGATCGGCAGCCTCGCCCAGGCATTCCGGACGATGAAGGAACGCCTCAAGATCCTCGAGACGAGATTTCGTGACCAAAGCCCTCTGACAGGCCTGCCTGGAAACCGCGCCATCGAGGAAACGATCGAAAAACGGATTCTGGAAAAGAGACACTTCTCCCTGTGTCATGCCGATCTCGATCATTTCAAACCCTTTGCCGACAAGTACGGTTACGCCTGGGGAAGCGAAGTCATCAAGGAAGTGGCCAAAATGCTGGAGGAACAGCGGCGGCTGGCCGGAGGACCGGACGACTTCGTCGGTCATGTCGGGGGCGACGACTTTATCATCATTGCCGAACCGGACCGGGCGGAAACCATGTGCCGTGCCGTCGCACGGGACTTTGACCCGCGCATCGCAAAATTTTACAGTCAAAGCGACCGGGAAACCGGTTTTATCGTCGGGAAAGACCGCCAGGGTATTTACCGGAAGTTTCCTCTGATTTCCATCACCATCGCTATCGTGACCAACGACGGCACCCAGTTCCAGAACGCGCTGGACATGGCACAAAGGGCCGCGGAACTGAAAGAAAGAGCCAAAACCCTGAAGGGGAACAACGTGGTGAAGTTGGAAGAAATGGAGACCCTCCTGGGTTAGCGAAGGACAGCGTCTCCAAGGCGGCGGTTATGGATTGCTTCGGTAATGGAATGCATCCATTCCCATCATTTCGCCGAGAGGCGGAATCCGCAATGAATTTAAACGGATGCCTGATCCAGACACGATGTTTTTAATATTTGGTTGCCGATGTGATAATGGGAATTCCAACATTGGCCGACCCGTATAGGGTTTACGCCACGTTTCAATAATTTTATAGAATCTTCAGCACAAATCATAAGGTACGAATCATGAAAAAAATACTGCCCCTGTTCATCTGCCTCCTTCTCCTTTGGGCCTGCGCAGCGGAAAGACCGGCCATCAAGGCAACCGACGTTCTTCCGGACAACAACCATATTTTACCCGATCGAGAGCCATCGCCGGAAGACCTCCTTCTCCAGGCGATGACGATGCTGCCCCTCCCCGGACAGGCCGGACAGGTTGAGGAATCGCGGGCGATCCTTGGCCGTTTGATCCGACTCTACCCGGACAGCCGATGGCGAAGTCCCGCCGAATCCCTCCTGCTTCTGATTGACCGCCACCAGGCCTGCCGAAAGAAAGCAGAAGCGGATCTGGATGTCTACAACCGCCTCATGTCTCAGAAAACGAAGTGCGAAGATTCGGAAAATCAGTGCCGATTGGACCTGACACGGATTCTACAGGAAAACGAACAGTTGAAAAAGGATCTGCAGAATCTGAAAAACCTGGAAATTGAACTGGAGCAGAGAAACCGTCGGATCAGGTAGACATTCCCTGTGCATGCCGGCTCACGTCATCGGTATCGCGTCCGGAGATGTTTAATAGGCCCGTCTTCCGATTCACTGCGAAGCTCCGGAAAAGTCCCTCAGGCAGATAGATTTCTCAGGTATTCCCTGGCCATATAGAAGCCCAGGGCGGTTTTGCTGTCGATGATTTCACCGGATCGGATCATTTCTGCCGCCTTTTCCGGCGATACCGAAAAGACCTCGATCTGTTCGTCTTCATCGGGAGGCAGGGGGGCCCGGAAAAGCCCGGTTGCCAGGAAAAAGTACATGTATTCGTTGCAATATCCGGGCAGGAGATAACCTTCGTAGAGTTGTACCCAGTTCGTCGCACCGTACCCGGTTTCCTCAGACAATTCCCTTCGGGCACATTCCTCGGGTGATTCTCCACCGTGATCCATGCTCCCGGCGGGAATTTCCACGAGGTCTTTTTTGACGGCGTAACGGTATTGCCGGATCAGAACGATGTTTCCCTCGCTGTCCATGGGGACAACGGTCACACAGGGTTTATGGTCGACCCGGCTCTGCCGGTTGACCCGACCGTCGGAAAGCCGGAACTCTCCCTCGTAGACGGAAAAAATCCGGCACTGATAAACTTGTTTTTCCCGGATATCGTAATCTGAAGACGACAAGCTGCCCTTCCTTATAAAAAATGTGAATCGTTCAGTTCATCCGCATGACCGCAAGGATATGGCGCTCGACCTCTTCCTTCGGCAGGGCCCCGACCAGGGTTTGAATCAGTTTCCCTTCTTTGAACAGAAGCAGGGTCGGAATGTTGCGGATATTGTACTGGGAAGCCGTCAGGGGATTTTCATCGACGTTGAGCTTTGTAACCTTGATCCCCCCGGCATATTTGGCCGCCAGTTCCTCGACGACCGGTTCGACGGCCCGGCAGGGACCGCACCAGGGCGCCCAGCAGTCCACCAGGACCGATCCCGAATAGGTCAGCACCTCCCGAAGAAAGGTGGCGTCGAAAATCTCCATCGGCACAACCGGAGCTCTCTCCACCACGAGCACTGCGCCACAGCGCCCGCAGATGGGCTTTTCATTCAAGCGATTCTCCGGCATCCTGTTCTTTGCACCGCAATGGAGACAACGGATAATCATATCATCCAGGCAGGTATGGCATTTCCCGCAGATGGGACGGTCATTCAACCTGCCGCCGGGTATACGATTCTTTGTGCCGCAATTCAGGCATCGGATAATCAGATCGTCATCCTCTTTCATGCCAAAACCCAACCCCTTTTCTCCGGTCTGCGCCGTATCCGGTTTTTCTTTCCCCTCGTTCGCGAGAAGGCATTTTCCGGTCAGTAAGATACCGGATTACGTGGAGAAAGTAAAGTTCTGAGATGGGCACGGATCAATTTGAGTCATGCGCCGGTGGAAAAAATACCGTAAAGAACTCTGTCCCCGTACGATAAATCATGCCGGCTTCCCGGATATCCCTTTAATCGGGACATCGAAATAAGCAGGGTGATCTGCTGGGTCCGAATTGTCTTCTGTTCATTATGACCATCTCAAATCTCTCCGCTCTTCCGGCAGGAAACATAACCTGTCTATGGACCTTTTTACTGGGTGTGCCTGCAAAAAAACATTGATCTTGCCGTTTTTCTGAGATATGAGGACGTTCATGGTGAATGAACGTTCATTCCTTATTATGAAAGAAGAGACTCTGCCATGAATACTCCCGACAAACGCAACGATATCATGAAAGCGGCTCTGGAACTCATTTCCGAACATGGTTTTCATGGCGCCCCCATGGCCATGATCGCCAAAAAAGCCGGGGTAGGCGCCGGAACGATCTATCGATATTTTGAGAACAAAGATGCTCTCATCAACGAGTTGAACCGGGAACTGGAAGAAAAAATTATGGCGTCCTTGCAGACAGGGTATCACAGGGAGAAGCCCCTCAGGGAACGGTTTCTCCACCTGGCGACGGCGCTGTGCAATTATCTGGTCAGCCATCCTACCCATTTCCGTTTCATTGAACAGTACTACAACTCGCCCTTCGGAGTAAACTTGCGGAGGGAACGGCTTCTGGGTAAATCAGACGGCTTTGACATTTTCACGAATCTCTTCGAGGAAGGAATCGAACAGCAGGTCCTGAAAGAATTTCCTCTCCCCCTTTATTTCGCCCTGGCTTTCGGACCTATCCTTGCCATGATGCGGGACCATATTCTCGGGTTCATCGTTCTGAACGATACCCTGATAAAAAAGACGGTAGAAGCCTGCTGGGACGGAGTGAAAAAGTAGAGCGTGATTATTGCCTGGAAATATCATTTTCAGCGGGCATGAAGGAATGAACGTTCGCTCTCAGGCTGAGCCGGTCCATGGAATGATCCTGGTTTTATCGTTGATATATAGAGAGTATTTTCAGCACCCTGACATGCGTCAGGCTTGTCATTCAAATTCCATAATAGAGGTGTCTCATGCGGATGAGTCGAAGAACAAGAGGGATCACTGCTACAGGACTTATCGGAGGCTTGTTGCTGATCGGCTGCGGGCAACCGTCTCCCGCAATCAAGCAGTCCCCGCCTGAGGTGGCCATCGTCGAGGTAAAAACCGAAAGGGTATCGATTACGACGGAACTGCCGGGACGCACATCGGCTTACCTTGTCGCGGAAGTGCGTCCGCAGGTGGGCGGGATCATTCAAAAACGCCTCTTCGTAGAAGGCGCGGATGTCAAGTCCGGCGAAGTCCTTTACCAGATCGACCCGGCCACCTATCAGGCCGCTTACGCCAGTGCAAAGGCGGCTCTCGCCAGGGCACAAGCCAATGTGACGGCCATTCGTTACAGGGCCGAACGGTACAAGGAACTGGTGGCCATTCGGGCAGTCAGTCAACAGGATCACGATGACGCGACGGCCGCGCTCAAACAGGCCGAGGCGGATGTCGAGGCGGGAAAGGCGGCCGTGGAAACCGCCAGGATCAACCTGGCCTATACTCAGGTCAAAGCCCCGATATCGGGGCGAATCGGCAAATCATCGGTGACCGTCGGCGCACTGGTCACGGCAAGTCAACCCATCGCACTGGCCACCATTCAGCAGATCGATCCCGTCTATGTTGACGTCACCCAGTCGAGCGCAAGCATGCTGCGGCTGCAGCAAAGCATGGCGGAAGGCACGCTCAAACGGGACAGGGCCAACCGGGCGAAGGTCCGTCTGGTTCTGGAAGACAATTCGATTTATCCGCTGGAGGGGGCGCTGCAGTTCCAGGATGTTACGGTGGACCCGACAACCGGCTCCTACCTCCTGCGAATCATATTCCCCAATCCCAAACGTGTTCTGCTGCCGGGGATGTATGCACGGGCCATCCTGGAAGAAGGAATCAACGAACAGGCGATTCTGATTCCGCAGCAAGGCGTCAGTCGGGACCCGAAAGGGAATCCATCGTCACTGATCGTCGATGCCGAAGATAAGGTCCAGCAGCGGATGCTCAAGCTGGACAGGACGATCGGTGATAAATGGCTTGTTTCATCGGGACTGGAACCTGGGGATCGGCTCATCGTCGAGGGAATGCAAAAGGTCAAACCGGGTGTTTCCGTGAAAGCGGTTCCGTTTTCAACCAATGAAAAAAACAACGGCGGGCAAAACAGGCATGCCGCCCCGTCGACGACAAAATTGAACTGACGGAGGCCCGATGCTATCAAGATTCTTTCTGGATCGTCCGGTTTTCGCATGGGTCATCGCCATCATCATGATGGCCGCAGGAATGCTGGCGATCTACAATCTGCCCATATCCCAGTATCCTCCTATCGCCCCGCCGTCCATCGCCATCACCTCCTTCTACCCGGGAGCCTCGGCGGAAACCGTCGAAAACAGCGTGACCCAGATCATCGAGCAGAAGATGACCGGCTTCGACAAGATGCTGTACCTGTCGGCAACCAGCGATTCGGCAGGCTCTTCCCGCATCGAACTGACCTTTGCCCCGGGAACCGATCCGGACCTGGCCTGGGCCCAGGTGCAGAACAAGCTTCAGCTCGCCATGCCGAGCCTGCCCGAGGTCGTGCAAAGCCAGGGCATCAAGGTCAGCAAGAGTACCCGGAATTATCTGATGATTGTCGGGCTGATTTCGGAAGACGGGAGCATGGATGGGAACGATTTGCGCGACTACACCCAATCCAACCTGGAGAAAGTGTTGTCAAGGGTGCCGGGAGTCGGCGAGGTGGAAGTTTTCGGGACCCAATATGCCATGCGCGTCTGGCTTGATCCCGACAAATTGACCAATTACCGAATGACGGTTCAGGACGTTGTTACAGCACTCCGGGCCTACAACGTGGAGGTATCCGCCGGCCAGTTCGGCGGAACACCGGCGGTCAAAGGACAGCGTCTGAATGCCTCCATCATCGTCCAGAGCATGCTCAAGACACCTTCGGAATTTGCCGCCATTCCCCTGCGGACCAATCCGGACGGTTCCGTCGTCAAGGTGAGTGATGTGGGACGGACCGAGCTTGGCACCGAATCCTACGATATAGAGGCCCTGTACAACGGGAAACCGTCCTCCGCCTTAGCTGTCCGGCAGGCCGCCGGCGCCAATGCCCTGGACACGGCGGAAGCGGTCAGGGCCAAGATGTCTGAAATGAGCCATTATTTCCCGGCCGGCATGCGCGTCATTTACCCCTACGATACCACCCCCTTCATCAGGGTTGCGATCAATGAGGTGTATAAAACCCTTTTTGAAGCGATCCTGCTGGTGTTCCTGGTTATGTGGCTTTTCCTGGGAAACATCCGGGCCACCCTGATCCCGACCATTGCCGTGCCGGTGGTGATCCTGGGAACGTTTGCCGTATTGGGGTTCTTCGGCTTCTCCATCAATATGCTGACCATGTTCGCCATGGTTCTGGCAATCGGTCTGCTCGTGGACGACGCCATCGTTGTGGTGGAGAATGTCGAACGCATCATGAGCGAGGAAGGGCTCTCTCCCAAGGAGGCCACCCGTAAATCCATGGACCAGATCACCAGCGCCCTGATCGGCATCGGGCTGGTCCTGTCGGCGGTTTTCGGCCCCATGGCGTTTTTCGGCGGCTCAACCGGGGTCATTTATCGTCAGTTCTCCGTTACCATGATCGCCGCCATGCTTCTTTCCGTCCTGGTCGCCCTGATCCTGACACCGGTTCTCTGTGCGTCGCTTCTCAAACCGGTGGCGGCTGGTCATGAGCCGGCGGAAAACGCGATTTTTTTCCTCCGACCCTTTTTCCTGTGGTTCGATCGCACGTTCTTTCGCACGAGGGATCTTTATATGCGGCTGGTCGGCCATTCCATCGCTCACAAGCTGCGCTACCTCCTGGTTTTCATCCTCATCGTTGCCGCCATGGGCTTTTTGTTCCTCCGTATGCCCACATCCTATCTCCCGGATGAGGATCAGGGATTCCTGATGGTGCAGACCATGCTTCCGGCCAACTCGAGCCTGGAACAGACCAAGGAGGTCATGAATCAGGTCAAGAACTATTTTCTGGAAGAAGAAAAAGAAGCGGTCAAATCCGTTATGGCCGTATCCGGCATCAGCTTCTCCGGTCGTGGACAGAACTGCGGTCTGGCCTTTGTCGACCTGAGGGACTGGGATCTCCGGGATCGGCCGGACCTCAAAGTCACGGCCGTGGCCGGGCGGGCAATGGGGAAGTTTTCCCAGATCCGGGGCGCCATGGTCTTCGCCTTTGCGCCACCGGCGGTTATTGAACTGGGAACGGCCAAGGGTTTCGATTTTCAGTTACTGGACCGGGGCGGTCTGGGGCATGCCGAGCTCATGGCGGCGCGCAACCAGCTCCTCGGCATGGCGGCACAGAGCCCGGTATTGACGAAGGTTCGCCCCAACGGGCTGGAAGATGTGCCCGAATACCGTATCGACGTCAACTGGGAGAAGGCCGGCGCGCTGGGCGTCCCCATCACATCGATCCACAACACCATTTCGGCGGCGTTCGGCAGCGCCTATGTCAACGACTTCATTCAGGGCGGCCGCGTAAAAAGAGTGTATGCCCAGGCGGACGCCCCCTACCGTATGCTGCCCAACGACCTGGAAAGGCTCCACGTGCGCAACAACACGGGCTTGATGGTCCCCTTTTCCTCCTTCGCTGCCGGTCACTGGACTTCCGGTTCTCCCAAGCTGGAACGCTTCAACGGCTTCCCGTCCATCAATATTCTGGGCGAGTCGGCACCGGGCAGAAGTTCCGGTGAAGCCATGCAGGAGATGGAAGGGTTTGTCAGGAAACTCAGGCAGGGCATCGGCTTTGACTGGACCGGTCTTTCCTATCAGGAGCGGATGTCGAGCTCCCAGGCACCCCTGCTTTATGCCTTTTCCATTTTCGTGATTTTCCTGTGTCTGGCGGCCCTTTATGAGAGCTGGGTCATTCCCTTCTCGATCCTGCTGGCCCTTCCCCTCGGGGTAATCGGTGGTGTCATCGCATCGAGCATGCGGGGACTGCCCAACGACGTCTATTTCCAGATCAGTCTCCTGACCACGCTGGGGCTGACCACCAAGAACGCCATCCTGATCGTCCAGTTCGCCAAACGTGGGGTGGAAAGAGGGATGGGGCTGATCGATGCGACGGTGCAGGGAGCGAAATTGCGGTTCCGGCCCATCGTCATGACCTCCCTGGCTTTCGGTTTCGGTGTCCTGCCGCTTGCCGTGGCGACCGGCGCCGGTGCGGGTGCCCAGAATGCCATCGGTACCGGCGTAATGGGAGGGATGGTGACGGCCACGGTCCTGGTGGTCATTTTTGCCCCGCTCTTCTATGTCTTGATCGAAAAGATTTTCGGCAAGCAGCAGTCTGAGACAGGCCAAACCACGGGAAGGAATCCATCTGAGGATTGATGATATGAACAGAAACCGGCTTCTTTTAACAGGATTGATCATTGCCCTGCTGGGGGGATGCACCCTGGCTCCCGTATATAAACGGCCCGCGGCCCCCATTCCCTCCAACTGGCCGACAGGTGCCGCCTATCAGGAGACAAAGCCTGCTGTGGCCTCACCGGCGGCGGAGCAATTGCCGTGGCGACAGTTCATCACCGATGAACGCCTTCAGAAAGTCATCCAAACCGCACTTGACAGCAATCGCGACCTCCGCCTCGCGGCTCTGAATGTTGAGAGGGCCCGGGGGATTTACGGCATACAACGGGCGGAACTGCTGCCGGTCATCCAGGCGGTCGGAAGCGGAAGCAAGGAACGTGTCCCGGCCGATCTATCGTCCTCGGGGAATTCAACCATCAATGAACGATACAGTGTCGATCTCGGCGTCAGCTCCTGGGAGCTTGACTTCTTCGGCCGCATCCGCAGCCTGAAAGACCGGGCTCTGGAAGAATACCTGGCCACGGATCAGGCCCGCCGGAACACCCAGATCCTGCTGGTGTCCGCGGTAGCCAATGCCTGGTTTACCCTTGCCGCCGACAGTGAGAATCTGAAACTCTCCCGGTCCACTCTCGAAGCCCAGGTCGCCTCCTACGACCTGATCCGGAAACGTTGCGATGTCGGACTCTCCTCCGAACTGGATCTCCGCCGTGTACAAAGTCAGGTGCAGACGGCCAGAAGAAACGTTGCCGTCTACACACAGCTGGCAGCGCAGGATCAAAACGCCTTGAATCTCCTGGTTGGGACACCCGTACCACCGGAATGGATGCCGTCGGAATTGAACGGCGTCACGCCTCCCCGGGAGATCTCTCCCGGCATGTCCTCCGACGTGCTCCTGCAGCGGCCTGACGTGCTGGCGGCGGAACACCGGCTCAAAGCGGCCAACGCCAATATCGGGGCCGCCCGGGCGGCTTTCTTCCCCCGTATCTCCCTGACAACTGCCATCGGAACCGCCAGCGCCGAACTGTCAGGTCTCTTCAAAGCCGGATCCGCCACCTGGGGTTTCGCCCCGCAGATCGTCATCCCGATTTTCGATGCCCGCACCTGGTCGGCCTACGATGTCACAAAAGCAGAACGGGAAATCTCCGTCGCCCAATATGAGAAAACAATCCAGACAGCCTTCCGGGAAGTGGCCGACGCCCTGGCGCGACGGGGAACCGTGGGGGACCAGCTGGCCGCCCAGCAATCCCTTGTGGAGGCCAACGCCGAAACTTACCGCCTGTCCAATGCCCGCTACACCCATGGGATCGACAACTACCTGAGCGTTCTGGACGCCCAGCGATCCCTTTACAGCGCCCAGCAGGTCCTGATCGACCTTCGCCTGGCCCGGATCTCCAACCTGGTAACGATGTACGGGGTGCTCGGAGGCGGGGATAAGTGATCCGATCCCGGATGATTACCGATCCCTCACGACCCGGACAGGGTTCACTTTCCAGATTTTTTCCGCATACTCCCGGATGGATCGATCGGATGAGAATTTTCCCGTTCGGGCAACGTTGAGAATCGACATGCGTATCCAGCTATCTTGGTCGTTGTATGCATTGTTTACCTCCTCCTGACGATCTATGTAGGACTGGCAGTCGGCAAAGAGAAGGTATTCATCATTTTCGAGAAGCGCATCGACAAGAGGTTTGAAAAGGCGGCGGTCACCTCCGGAAAAGAAGCCGGAGGTAATCAGGTCCACGGCCTCCCTTAGTTCGTCATTCTTTTCGTAAAATATCATCGGGTTGTAGCCCCGGGCCTTTACGTCCGCTACCTCCTGCGCAGTCAGGCCGAAGAGGAAGAAATTATCCGGCCCCACTGCATCTCTTATCTCGGCATTGGCCCCGTCAAGGGTGCCGATCGTGACGGCGCCGTTCATCGAAAACTTCATGTTCCCCGTTCCCGAGGCCTCCTTGCCTGCCGTGGAAATCTGTTCCGAGAGGTCCGCCGCAGGATAGATTCGCTGGCCGCTCTTGACGTTGAAATCCGGAATGAAAACAACTTTCAGCCGATCCGCCATGTCAGGGTCACGGTTGACCACGTCAGCAATCGAGTTGATGAACTTGATGATCAACTTGGCCATGAAATAACCCGGTGCAGCCTTTCCGCCAAAGATCACCGTGCGTGGCGGAACATCC
>Ga0302253_1001644_pt1 | contig 12832 bp, 10 predicted proteins | sample AAG_RA_Trp_MG_FD_193537 | JGI IMG/M metagenome (GOLD analysis project Ga0302253, IMG submission 193537) | Enriched activated sludge microbial communities from anaerobic digester in WTTP, New Holstein, Wisconsin, United States - AAG_RA_Trp | ecosystem: Engineered > Bioreactor > Anaerobic >... | reverse complement strand
AGTATTCGGGCGCCCGGACACCCGAGGCATTCAGGCAGGCGATCTGCAACAGCTTTGAGACCGCCCCGGCTGAATGCAGCACGGTACTGTCTTCCACATCGGCGTCCGCTTCCGGCAGTTGCTGATAACACCTCACGGACACTCCCTCTTTCCCAGAGATTATGCTCTGAATACTACCTCTTTTTTGGGAGGGATCGTCCCCCTCCTCTTTCAACAGGTCCAAAGTGCATGAATGAAGAGAATGCCCCGGGTTATCAGACCTGGGGCAGGTAGGGGTATGCTGGTCCTTCTCCTGAATTACCCCATGGATATCTCCGATTATCCCCTGTGGCCGAAGAACCCGTGACATTTTGAAGGACGGGTGGTCTTCGTAGATAATACATCAGATGACTATCCGATTCTCCTGCTTCCGGTCGTATGACCATTATTACTACCGGTAGCATGGATTCAGTGATTTATCCATCGCATGATAAGGCTCAGGAGAGAACCTCACGGGACACGTATAACGGATTGCGATGGAGTTACGCGCCCTTTACGCCGCACTACGGCTCGCCCCATTGAGCATGGCCAGAGGCAGGAACCCGGGTGAAAAACGTCCCTCATGATGGAGAAAAGGGCAGGTATGCCATTTCCCGGATGGTTTCTGAAAAAAACCAAAAAAAATCCTGACTGATGGTTTGAATTGATGAATCATCGTATCAATTTTCCTTTTGTCTGCAGCGGATCCGCTATGATGGTGACATGTTGGCCACGGGCCAAAGAACCGGTTCCGAACCGGAGAATCTGACAGGATGGCCGGAAAGCCCGGAACTTCTTTCCGTTCAGCCCTGATGGTTCCCGGGAGATTTCTTCTCACGGTAAGCCGGAATCAGGGAAAATCCCGGCAACGGGATGGATGGCAGGGCCGGACTTCAGCCGGCTGCAGAACCGCGGCGAACAGGAGAACCTGACGGTCCCCCCTCAGACAGTCCTGCTGAACCGTTTTGAACCGGAGAATATTTCATGCATATTTCCCAAAGATAGAGGTAAGGTATCAATGCTATGCGCACCGTGACATTCCTTCCCAGTTACCGCAAGATCGAGGTCCAGCGGGGGACGACCATCCTCGATGCGGCCCAGCGGGCCGGGCTGAACATGAACGTTGTCTGTGGCGGGCAGGGGAAATGCGGCAAATGTGTTGTCTACATCCAGTCCGGCAAAGCCGAGTTCGATGCCCAGAAATACGGGAGGTTTTTTACCAGCGGGGAACTGCAGAAAGGCGCGTGCCTTGCCTGTGAGACCCTTGTCCAGGGGGATCTCCATGTGGTCGTTCCCGAGAGCACCCTCATCCAGGAACAGAAGATTTTGGTCGAAGGACAGGACAACCGCATTGAACTCCGCCCATCTGTAAAAAAATACTACGTGGAATTGCTCCCCCCCACCCTCTCCGATCCTTCCCCGGATTTATCACGGCTGCTGTGGGGAATCCAGAAAAGCGGCGGGCCGGATGCAGAGAAGATGTACGTTCCCCTCGAGGTGCTCCGGGAGATACCCGCCATCCTCCGCCACAGCGACTGGAAGGTGACCGGGACCATTGCGTTGGTCCCCGGTGGATACCGCGTGATCGATCTCCAGGAGAACGACACGTCAAAGAGGGTCTATGGCGCGGCCGTCGACCTCGGGTCGACAACGATTGTTGTCTACCTCTGGGATCTCCTGTCCGGTAATACCGTCAGCGTTGCGTCGAATTACAACCGGCAGATCAGTTGTGGCGAGGACATCCTCGCGAGGGTGAACTATGCGCGCAAGAACGGCCTTGGCCGGCTTCAGGCGCTTGCCACGGAGAGCATCAACCAGGCGCTCACGACCGCCTCCAACAACGCAGGGATCGACCGCGAGGACATCTACGAGGTCGTAGTCGCCGGGAACACGGTCATGACCCACATGCTGCTCGGTATCGACCCTGCCTACATGATCGCCGAACCGTATGTTCCGGTTGTGCGCCGGGCGCTTTCGGTTGCGGCAGGGAGGATTGGCATCACCTGCAACCCGAACGGGGGGCTCTTCGCATTCCCGGCCGTCAGTGATTTCATCGGTGGCGACATCATCGCCGATATCCTGGCCTGCCACATGGCAGAGAGGGACGAGATCTCGCTTTTGATCGATGTCGGCACAAACTTTGAGGTCGTGCTCGGCAACCGGGAATGGATGTTCTCGTGCGCCGGCGCTGCAGGACCGGCACTCGAAGGCGGCGAGGTTCTCTTCGGTATGCGGGCGAACCCTGGTGCTATCGAGAAGATCACGATCGATCCGGAAACCCTGGACCCGCGGTTTTCCACCATCAACGGCATCCGCCCCCGTGGGATCTGCGGCTCCGGCCTCATTGACCTCCTCGCGGAACTGCTCCAGGCATGCATCATCGACCGGACGGGGCGTATCAATACCGGTATCAGCAACCCGCGCATCCGCATATGCGGCCATTTCCCGGAATTCGTGATCGCCTGGGCAAAGGAAACCGATATCGGAAAGGATATCGTAATCACCGAGAACGACATCAAGAACCTTATCATGAGCAAGGCATCCGTGCACGCGGCCTGCGTCACGCTCATGAAGCAGGCCGGCGTCACCCACAACGAGATCTCCACGATATACTTTGCCGGGGCATTCGGCAACTACCTTGACAAGAAGAATGCCACCACCATCGGGCTGATTCCCGAGATCGATCTCGACCAGATACGGAATATCGGGAACGGGGCAGTAGCCGGCGCAAATATCGCGCTGGTCAACCGCAGGGCACGGAAGAGCCTCGACGAGATCGCGTACCGGATCGCCTACATCGAACTGAATGCCGAGCCCTCGTTCATGGACGAATACACATCGAGCACCTTCCTTCCCCATACCGACCTGACCCTGTTCCCGAATGTCCAGAAGATGCTTGAAGCCTGCCGGATCCGGAGGGGGTGAGTCATGGCACGGATGATTCCTGCTTCCGGGTCCCTGGCTACCGGCATCGGCGCACTCCCCCATACCGATCCCCGCCAGGCATGCGACGATGTCCTTTCCCTGTTCCCGCGATTCCCCCATATCCCGACGCTCCCGAACCGGGGCCAGCTCGAAAGCATCGTCTTCAACGATTCCGAACAGCTGCCCGGACGCATCATACGGGACGACCGTCTCCTCTTCGACAGCACCCGTGACCAGACCGCCGCCATGGAGAAGGTCTACATGGATTATGTGGAGGGCAATTTTGTTGGGTATGGTCTCCATGCGGATTACGGTTCGGCATTCATCGAGATGATGTCACGGAAACTTCCCGGTGCACAGGTCCTCAAGTGCCAGGTCACCGGGCCGGTGACATTCGGGATGCAGGTCGTGGATGCCGGCAAGCGGCCTATCTATTACGATTCGCAGATTGCCGATGTGCTGTCGAAGATGATTGCCCTCAAGGCCCGCTGGTGCGAGGAAGAGATGAAGAAAAATACCGGCGTATCAGAAACGCTGGTCGTCCTCAACGAGCCATACCTTGCATCGCTGGGATCCTCGGTTGTCCCGGTGGACAAGGAGACGGTGCAGGCCGGCTGGGGTGACATTGCATCGATGGTCGAAGGCGGGCTTGGCATCCACTGCTGCTCGAACACCGACTGGGAGTTCATCCTCGGCCTGAATCCTGCAGTGGTTTCTATCGATGCCTATGCGACAGCGAAGGAGTTTCTGCTCTATTCCGAAGCGATCATATCCTACATGGAGCGTGGCGGAATCGTGGCATGGGGCATCGTCCCGTCCGAGACGAAACTGTTTGTCACCGAGACAACGGATTCCCTGTACGAAAAATACGGTGCGATCCGGAACCAGCTCTGTGCCCGCATGCCGGAAAAGCTCTTCGATGCCCGCTCCCTCATCACCCCCAGCTGCGGCATCAGGCTTACGGACCGAGAAGGCTCGCTTGCGATCATGGGAGCGGCGGCCGAGATCTCCCGCCGCATCCGGATGACCGCGGGTTTCGTATGACCGGACCGGAAAAAGCGTATACCATCGCCCTTTCCGGGAAAGGCGGGACCGGCAAGACAACGATCAGCTCGCTCCTCGTCCGCTCCTTCATCGCCATGGGAGAGACACCGGTCCTTGCGGTCGATGCCGACCCGAACGCGAACCTGCACGAGGCCCTCGGGGTCACCGTCCGCGAAACGCTGGGCAGCATGCGGGAGGAGGCATTCACCCGGACCATCCCGCCGGGCATGAACCGTCATGACTATGTGCGGTTCCGGTTCCGGCAGGCACTGGTGGAAGCGGAGGGATTTGATCTGATCGCGATGGGACGGCCGGAAGGGAGCGGCTGTTACTGTTTTGCCAACGACCTGTTGTCCGAATGCATGGGGGATCTCGGGCGCGACTACCGGTTCATCGTCATCGACACCGAAGCGGGCATGGAACACATTGCCCGGGGAACCATCGGGAGACCGGATCTCCTCCTCGTTGTCAGCGACCCCGGAGCACGGGGTCTCCGCACCATATCCCGTATCCGCAACATCGCGACCCAGCTTGGCCTTGAACACAAGAAGATCCGGGTCGTATTCAACCGGTTCCAGGGCGGAACCGCTCCGGTGGATACCGGCACCGAACAACCCGTTGCCATCATTCCGGACGATCCCTGCATTGAACAGGCAGATCTCCAGGCAGTGCCGGTATCGCTGGTTCCTCCACAGAGCCCGGCATATGCTGCAGTACGGTCACTGGCAGAGACAATCCGGGATATGGCACGGGAGAGAGACGGATGACGGAGAAGGGCAGGGTAACGACACGGTTTTGTCGCCTGCGGGGTTCCGGACGATAAAAAAAGAGAGCGAGCGCTTTTTTCAGAGAAAAACCGCAACAGCGATGACCGTTGTCCAGAGTCCGTTCTTGTCTCCCTCGGCCGACTGGCATGTATTGGTTGTCTTGAAGATCTTGCCGCTTGCCTTGTAGATCTGTTCGCGTTCCGACCATGCGGCATTGACGTCAAATTCTATACCGAGCGTCGTGGCAAGCATCGTTGCTGCAAGATCTTCCGCATATTCCCCGGTTTTCTTCTCGGTCTCCCCGTACGCATGGTGCTCGGAGAGATAGCCGTACTCTTCGGCATCGCTGGGCATGGCAAGGCCGATTGCCGCTGAGACGAGCCGGTTGGGTTCGTTCGTCTCGTTTCGGGCCATGACACAGTACGTGATCCCGCCGGACTTGAGACATCTCAGTCCTTCCGGCCGCGAGATTTGTCTGCAGTTGGGGGGGAAGATGCTGGATACATACACCAGGTTACACTTCTCGATTCCGGCCTTCCGGAGCGCGAGCTCGTACGATGCGAGACGGTCTTTATGGATACCAACGCCCTTGGTGAAAAAGATCCGTTGCGGGACAAACATACTCATACTTTTTTTCCCCTGCATCTTTAATTTGTTGTCGTGACAAGAAAGTTATTTGCCAGTTTGTCCACGAACCATATGTTCCTGGTGTTACAGCCGGGATACGGGAATGTCAGGCTGGCGATCCTCCCTGCACCCCAGAGTTGAGAGTATATCCGGCAGTCCCGTTATGGCATCAAGAACAAAATCCGCATGCACGCAGGACCGTTCAGCGGAGAACCTATCCCCGTACCGGGCATACACGGTCCAAAAACCGAGGTTTTTTGCCGGTTCAATATCGCGCCGCGGGCTGTCACCGACAAGCATGACTTCTTCGGCGGAGGACTGGAGCATCCCGAGGGCAGCGATGAAGGGCGCGGAGGCTGGTTTCTTCACCCGAACAAGATCATACGTCACCATACAGCTGAAGAACGGAAGCAGCCCGGTTTTTTCAAGGCGCCTGACCGCGTCGCGGGTGTGTGCATCGGTGATGATACCCAGGGGAAGACCGTAACCTCGGAGGAGGGCAAGGGTTTCAGCAGCTCCCGGGTATGGCGTGATGCTGCGGAGTTTCTCCTTGTCGTAAACGCGCCGTGCATGTTCATACAGACCTTCACCGTGTATCCCGCAATCCTGTAAGAAATCAAGGATATTTTCATGGGCCTCGTAACCATGGACCGGTCGCAGGAAGTACGGGTAGAGCCCGCTTCTGCCGCTCATCCCGAGTTCGTGCATGACGGCATCGCAGGCCTTCATCTGTGCTCCGACAAGATCGAACAGGGTATTGTCCATATCGAACAGAAGGGCACGAACAGGTTCTTTTCCGGGATGGTCACCAGCGGCAGGATGGTCAGAAACCCGGGGGGAACGGGCAGTATTCACGTATACGTATTTCACACCGGATATCTATCAGGATTTCGGTTGGCGGGAAGACATGACGTATCTCCCTGCTGAAAGGAAAAGGGGTCGCCGGTCCGGCAGATATCCCGATGCAGGGAATCCGATACGGAAGCGGGAGATCCGAATGACGCTATCGTTTCCTCCATGAATTTAACCTTGGAGATCATACCGGAAAAGAGACTGTCCGGAGCCCGTCATGAACGCCACATACCTTGTCGAAATCCGCCTCTCCCGGACAAAATGGCGAATCAGGAATATCATCGATCAGATCTCCCATGAGTCGGGCATTGACGATTTTCTCGAACCCCATCCCCATGTCACCCTCTATGGTCCGCTGACGCTGAACGAGGGTACCAACAGCCGTGATCTGCTCGATGCGATCGGAGCCGTCGCTGTCCGGTACGATCCGGTCCCGTTCCTCATTGATGGCTGGGAGAAACGGGATGGCATCCATGGGAGTGTCATCGCCTTCCCGGTCAAGCCTTCCGAACCGCTTCGCCGGCTCACCCGGGAGATCGCTTCTGCCCTTGCTCCGGTTACAACAAGCGAGAACATATATGATGCGGATCCTGAGAAGAAATGGTACCACGTGACCATAGCTAACCGGATGAGTCCCCGTCTGGCATCTGAAATCTATTCCCGGCTTACCGATCAGCCTGATGATGTCCCCCGGACTGAAGAGAAGCCTGCTCAACAGCCCTCGCTCCTCCAGCGTTTCCTTTCGGGCCCTGTTCAATCCTCATCTCCTGACAGGGTATCTGGGAAGAAACCTTTCAGGATCCCCCCGCCCCTGCTCGATGAGACCGGGATTCGCATCACCGTAATGCAGGAAATGACAATTCTTGCAGAGTATGACCTTATCGAAAAACGCTGGATCTTCGGAGACCACCGGCACAGCGCGGCACGGTGGCAGAAAACCCTTGTCCAGTACCGGCACCATGCCGGCCTGGAACACCGCGATCCTGAACCGGCCCGCCCTGAAGATGTCTTCGTGATCGCAGACCTGCACCTGGGCCATGCCAATATCATCCGCTACTGCTCGCGTCCGTTCAGCTTCTCGGACAGTTCCGAGATGGATCATGTCCTGATCAAGAACTGGAACTATACTGTTTCATCAAAGAACCGCATCTATTATCTCGGCGACTTCCGGTACGGGCCGGAAGCAGAAACGGCAGCGCAGTACCGGAAGCGGCTCCGCGGGGATATCGTCTTCATCCGGGGGAATCATGACGAGGCCGGGCCCGGAACGCTGACACATGTTGAGATGGAATGTGAGGGAACGGCGTTCTGCCTTGTCCACGATCCGGCCGATGCTCCATCCGGATTTGACGGATGGGTGGTCCACGGGCACCACCATAACAACGATCTCAGGAATTTCCCGTTCATCAACGTTATCGACCGCAGGGTGAATGTAAGTGCAGAAGTCGTCGGTTATAAACCGATCAGCCTGCATGAGATCGTTCAGCGGATACATGAAAAGGAAGCCACCGGGGAAACCAGCCCCGTCCTTTTCCGGCAGAGTACGGAGAACGAATAATCCGGCGACAGGAATAGAACAATCCCAACCTTTTTACAAAGCCATGCTGCACATCCATACACAGGTGAGCGTCCATGTTATTCGAACGTGTTGTTTCTGAAGGGATCGCGCATCATTCATACATTATCGGAGATGAAGGAAAGGCAGCAGTGATCGATCCCCGCCGCGACGGGGAGGTTTACCTGGATATCGCGGCACGCAACGGCTGTACTATAACGCATATCTTCGAAACCCACCGCAATGAGGACTATGTGATCGGCTCTCTTCCGCTCGCTGACCGGTGCGGTGCCGGAATTTTCCATGGATCCGGCATGGATTTTGCATACGGCACCAGTGTGACTGACGGCGAAACATTCCGTCTCGGCTCACTCTCCCTGCAGGTTCTTGAAACACCCGGGCATACAGAAGAGAGTATCTCGCTGGTTGTACGGGACACGCCAGGAGGCGATGTCCCGCTCCTGGTATTCTCCGGTGACACGATCTTTGCCGGGGATGTTGCCCGGACGGATTTTTTCGGCGATGACCGCAAGGAGGAGATGGCGCAGAAGATCTATGACAGCATCATGAGGATTTTTTCACTTGGTGACAGCGTTATCCTCTTTCCTGCTCATGGAGCGGGATCGGTCTGCGGAGGCGAGATTGCTGACCGATCGTTTACAACAGTCGGCATGGAAAAAGCCACAAACCCCCTTATCCGCATGGGAAGACAGTCCTTTGTTTCCCATAGGGTAACAGAATCGCCCTACAAGCCCCCGTATTTCCGTACTATGGAACAGTACAACCGGGATGGTGCGCCACGGGTTTTGCTCCCTGCGCTCCGTCCCCTCACTCCTTCTGAACTGGAAAATCTCCGGACAAGTGGTTGCCAGGTGCTTGATATCCGGGCTCCCGGGGGTTTTGCAGCGGGTCATATCCCCGGCAGCCTCTCGATCTGGCGCAACGGCATCTCATCCTATGCCGGCTGGTTCCTCAATTACCAAGATCCGATCGTGATTATTGACGATTTCAACCAGAACACTGGAGAGATAATCCGCCAGCTTTTCCGTCTCGGCTATGACGATGTTGGAGGTATCCTTGCCGGGGGAATCGGATCCTGGTTTAAGAACGGGGGAGCGGTCGGGACGTTCAGGACCTGCACGGTTTTTGGCCTCCGGGAGCGCCTGGAGCGGGAGGAAGTCTTCATCCTCGACGTGCGGGATATCAGGAACCGGCGCAATTCCGGATTCATTCCGGGCTCGCACCACATCTATCTCGGCGAACTCCCCACACACCTGGACAGGATTCCGCGTGATCTTCCCGTCATCGTCTATTGCGATGCCGGCTTCAAGTCCGCCACAGCGGCCAGTATTCTTGCCCGGCACCAGTACCGTGATCTCACCACGGTACTCGGCGGGATAACTGCATGGAAACGGACAGGTCTCCCGATCAGTCACTAAAAAACCATACCCCCCACCGACATTTGAAAAGATTTATCATTCCGTGGCGGGAACGGTTTGTGTACGTTATGGAGATCATAAAAATCCCGCGCGCCGACAAAGCGGAATACGACCGGCTGATAGAACGGGGGTACGTCTGCAGGATTGCGTTCCAGGGGGAAAAATACCCCTACATTGCCCCCTTCCTCTATGTCTTCGACGGATCATTCCTGTACTTCCTCTCGACAAAATATGGAAAAAAGATCGAGCATTTCCGGAAAAGCCCTTATGCTTCGGTTGAGATCGAGAAATACACAAAGGATCTTTCCACGTACACCTTCGTCACACTCCAGGGGTATCTTGAAGAGGTGACTGATTCGATCGAGAAGAAGATGATCCGGGAGAAGTTCGTCGATCTTATCGTGGAGAGGAACCTCTCCTGCAATATCCTTGCCGCGCTCGGCCACTCCCCCATGGATGCACCGGTCGCTATTGCAGAGGAAGAACGATCGCTTGTCTGGAAACTGGCCGGCGTCAAGGATATTGTCGCACTCAAGAACCTCTGAACCTATTATTCCTTTTTTCCAAGGAATTCCATGAGATCCTCTGCTGACCGTACGGGAGGGAGGCATTCGGAACCGGTGCAGATGTACGCTACCGGAGTACCCTCCGTTTGCATCATCGGGCGGGTAAACGGTGCAAGAGCACCAAGAGACAGGGCGTTTTCCGGCAGGAGCAGATGAACCGTTGATGCCGGAAGGTAACTGCCTTGCATTGTCCGGAGCATCTCCTCTGCAACCGGATCGCTGCGTTTCCCGGCAATGACGATATCCTGTGAAGGTCCGAGAAGGTGATCGAGACCACAGAGATAAGCCGTGTATGCGGAGGGCGCTTTCCGGATAATACCTGCAAAGGCATCGGCAAGGCCGGACGCATGTTCCAGGTACCGGGGATTGCCGGTAAGATGCCCGAGAAGAACGAGGTTTTCCAGCATCATCGAATTTGCCGAAGGGAGCGGGCCGTCATAGACTTCCATCGTCCGTACGATGAGGGGATCGCCGGTATCGGGAGTGAACCAGAAACCGTTTCGGTCAGGTCCGGTAAAATGTTCCTCAAGATACTGTTCAAGAAAAATGGCCTCTTCCAGCCATGACGGATTGAAACCGGTCTCATACAATTCGATGAGTGCCCGTATCATGAACGCGTAATCGTCCGCAAATGCCGGGATTGCTGCCTCGCCATCACACCACCGGTGCAGCAGACCGCCGTCGGGCTGACGGATGTTTTTCTGGATGAATCCCATTGCCCGTTCAGCCAGGAGTTCATATGCCGGTTCCTGGAATGCTCGGGATGCTGTCGCGAGCGCCGCGATCATGAGGGCATTCCAGTCCGTCAGGATCTTGCGATCGCACTGCGGGCGGGGCCGTTTGGTCCGTTGTGCGAGCAGGCGTGCACGGATATCCGCAATCCGCCCGTGATCACGCCGGTCTTCGGGATCCCCGCCGGGAAGATGAAGGATATTCTTACCGGGCCCTGTTTCCGGTGATCGGAAATTGCCGTCACCCGTAACGCCAAAAAGGCCGGCCGCATATCGTCCGTCTTCGGGACCGAGGATATCCAGAAACTCCTGTTTTGTCCAGAGATAGAAGGCCCCTTCCCCTCCTTCGCTGTCAGCATCTTCTGCCGAGAAGAAGGCATGATCCAGCGACTGGAGATCACGGGAGACATACCCGATGACAGACTCCGCCGTTTTTCGGTAGAGAGGTTCCTTTGTTGCGAGCCATGCTTCCGTATACGCGGTCAGGAGCAGGGCCTGGTCATACAGCATCTTCTCGAAATGAGGCACCATCCAGTGGGCGTCAGTGGAATACCGGTGGAATCCCCCGCCAAGATGGTCGTGGATGCCGCCAAGGGACATCGCGCTCAGCGTGGATTCTGCCATGGAGCGTGCATGGGCGGTTCCCGTCCGCTTCCAGTAGCGCAGCAGGAAGAGGATGTTTGCCGGCAGCGGGAACTTTGGCGCACGGGAAAAACCGCTGTTCACGGGATCAAAGGAGAGCAGCAGCTCCTGGTACCCGGTATCCAGAAGGGATCGGGCTGCCGTTTCCTGTATTGGCCGGGTCATTACCGATTCAAGGTGTGCAACCAGGTCTTCCGCAGTACTGCTGAGTGCTTTACGCTGTTCATTCCAGAGCCGGGATACCTGCGTGAGGAGTTCGACAAGGCCGGTCATCCCCGCACGGGATGTCCGGGGAAGATACGTGCCGGCAAAGAACGGCTTCTTATCCGGTGTCATGATGATGGTGAGCGGCCAGCCTCCCGTGCCGGTCATCTGCAGGCACGCTGCCATATAGACGCTGTCGATATCCGGGCGCTCCTCGCGGTCGACCTTGACCGGAATAAAGGAGCTGTTGAGGATGCCGGCAATCTGAGGATCTTCAAATGACTCGTGGGCCATGACATGGCACCAGTGGCAGGTCGCATACCCTATCGACAGAAAGACCGGCTTTTCCTCAGCTGCCGCGCGCCGGAACGCCTCATCGCCCCACGGGTACCAGTCCACGGGATTCCGCGCATGCTGCTGCAGGTACGGGCTCTTTTCGTGCGCGAGATGGTTAGGATGAGGGGACGATTCTTCCGGTTCCGGTACCATTGCAGTCTCCACTTCCGTTCAACCGCACATTGGCCCGATGAGCACTTGAGCCTTTCAGCAGTGACAATACCAGCATGACACTTATGTGGATGCACGGGCCAGTGTAACATAATCAGGACCATCATGGACGCCGGCGCCTTCCTCCTTATCACAGCAAGCGGGATCGCTGTTGTTGCATTGTCGTATTGCCTGGATCGCATCTGGGCCTCCGCCGTTCCGTTCCACACGGCCTATCTCATTATCCGCGCCCCGGGGATCATCCTGCACGAATGCTCCCATATCCTTGGCTGCCTCCTGACCGGTGCGCGGATCCGGAACATCGTCCTCTTGTCGAAGGATGGCGGCTCGGTCACCTACTCCCGCCCAGCCATCCCATTCCTTGGCGACGTTATCATCAGCACGGCCCCGCTCTTCATCATCCCGCTTGCCCTGTCAGTCATGACGTGGTTTTTTGCATCGTATGCCGGATGCGTCTTCCCGGTATTTCCCGCAGCCCTGGCTTCACCGGCAACGCTTATGGACCTCGGAAGGGCAGTCGGTTCAATGTTTCTGGATAATCTGATAATCCGGTTCAACGGCTGGTTCCTTCTCTACCTGTACCTTACCGTCAGCCTCGTCCTCTCCGTTGCGCCGAGCACACAGGATATGAGAAATGCAGCGGCAGGAAGTATCCTCCTTATCATTGCCGGTATCCTTGTTGCGTGGAGCGGGATACCGTGGGCGATATCAGCCGCTGAAGAACTGGTCCGCCTTACCGGGTACGGTTTTATGCTGGGACTTGTCTTCGGGCTCATTGCGCTTTTCGTATCGCTCCCTGCCGCTGCATGGCACCTCTTCCGCCGCAGCGGATAACCATTGCAGGATCGATCAGATGGGTATTATCTGATCCGGAGGCAGATTGTAACACCATGCCACGCGATACCGGACCCGGCGAAAAGAACGGGGATGAACCAGGGGAGAGGCTCACACCGGT
>Ga0302253_1001640_pt1 | contig 12885 bp, 13 predicted proteins | sample AAG_RA_Trp_MG_FD_193537 | JGI IMG/M metagenome (GOLD analysis project Ga0302253, IMG submission 193537) | Enriched activated sludge microbial communities from anaerobic digester in WTTP, New Holstein, Wisconsin, United States - AAG_RA_Trp | ecosystem: Engineered > Bioreactor > Anaerobic >... | reverse complement strand
CGGCCGGGATCATTTGATGGCCCATATGCATGCAGGGTACCCTAAAAAATGCGGAAGAATGATGATCACGTGGTTTTTGTAGCATGTGGCCCAAGTGATGAAGAAGGATATTCATGCATTACGTTGTGAGCGGGGGTGCCGGGTTCATCGGGTCACATCTCTCGGAGGCACTTGCATCCTCCGGGCATGATGTCACGATCATCGACGACCTTTCAACCGGAAAAGAGGAATATCTCTCATCTATCCTCACAAATCTACATGTCACGTGTATCAGGGATACCGTGCAGGATGTCATCTCACTTACCCGCCATTGTGAAGGCGCCGACGGGATCTTCCACCTGGCAGCAATGGTCTCTGTCCCGGGATCCATCGAATATCCCCTGCGGAGTCACGAGGCGACCCTGACAGGCACCCTGAATGTGCTGCTGGCGGCAAGGGATTGCGGTATCCGAAAGGTCGTGCATGCCTCATCTGCCGCGGTGTATGGCAACCTTCCCGGTCTTCCGAAGCGCGAGGACATGCCGGTCGATCCCCTCTCGCCCTACGCGGTAGCGAAGTATGCGGGCGAGCAGTACTGCAGGGTATTTTCTGCGCTGTACGGCGTGGAGACTGCGTCTCTCCGCTACTTCAACGTCTTCGGGCCCCGGCAGGACCCGCGATCCGACTATGCCGCGGTCATCCCGAGGTTCATTGCACGGATCAGGGCGGGTGAATCCCCCCTTATCTTCGGGAACGGCATGCAGACGCGGGACTTCGTGTACGTGAAGGATGTTGCAAAGGCGAATATCCAGGTCATGGAAGCGAAATCCCAGGGTGTTTTTAATATTGCGTCCGGCAGGGAGACCAGTGTGAATGATCTGGCGGCGACTCTCCTGGATCTCTTCAGCGTGAAGTATGATCCGGAATATTACCCTGAAAGGCCCGGTGAAGTGACGCGATCCGTCGCGGATATTTCCCTTGCAAGGCAGGCATTCGGGTATCATCCACAGTTCAGCCTGAGAGACGGGCTCTCGGAGACTATTTCGCACATGCAGTCGGCGTGAAAGACCCCTCAAATCATTCCACAATCCTTATGCGGATCGGTCAATCAACCGTCAATATATGAATACCCGTGTTGTACTCACCATGCTCCTCGTGGGTCTCGCGCTCCTCTTTGCCGGGTGCACCACACCGGGGGGACCGCAATCCCCGCACTCTACAGAGAATGCAACGCTTTTCAACGCAATTTCAGCGATCAATGCGGAACTCTCAAACATCCGCGACCAGAATCTTGCAAGCACCCAGATCCTTGCTGGGACGGGGATTACCGGATCCGGTGCTGAACTGGCACTCCAGCAAAAACTGGACAATCTTCCCTGGGCACTGTCTTCGGTCACGATCTCACCGGAGGGGATTATCGTCGCCGCAATCCCCGAGCATTACCACCACATTGTCGGGCGGGACGTCAATTACCAGGGGCCTGTCCAGGAAGCCCTGTCGATGAAGGTCCCACGCGTCAGCGAGGTGTTCATGATGGAGGAGGGGTTCACCGGGATCTCGCAGAGTGCCCCGGTCTTTGCGAAGGACGGATCGTACCTCGGGTATACTGATGTCACCTACCGCCCGGAGACCCTGATTGCGAGAGCGGTTGACCCGATCATCGACGGGACCCCGTATAATCTCTGGGTTGTCCAGACTGACGGGACGATCATCTACGACGTGATGGAAGAGGAGATCGGGAAGAACCTTTTTACCGATGCATCGTACAAGAACCCTGATCTCCAGGCCGTGTTCACAAGGATCACCTCAGAACCAACTGGTGCGGGGACGTACCGGTACTGGGACAGGGACTGGGATCGCGAGATCGACAAGGATGCCCTATGGGGGACTGCAGGGATCGACGGGGCCGAATGGCGGGTGGTGCTGACGCGGGAAAGAGGCCCTGCGAATACCGGGGCGGTCTCTACAGGGAGGAATGCATCGCTCAATCACGCTGCGGACCTCGATGCATATGTAAACGGGGCTGCGGTATTTGCCCGGGAAAAAGGCCGGATAGAAGCACTGCGGGAATTCAATGACCAGAAGGGCCGCTTCGTGAACGGCGAGCAGTACATTTTTGGCTATGATATGAACGGGACCGTACTCGCATTACCGTTCCAGCAGGGCCTGATTGGGGCAAACCGCATGGGGGTCCAGGATGTTCACGGGGTTGCCTTCATCCGGGCGATGGTTGAGGCTGCGACCCGCGGGGGCGGGAGGGTGTACTATGTGTATTCCAACCCCGCAGAGGGGTTTGCGGAACAACTCAAGCTCTCCTCGGTGGTCCCTGTTGATGGGGAATGGTTCGTGGGGTCCGGGATTTACCTCACCCACATGGACGCGAACTTCACCCGGTCGGAGAAGGATGCCCTGATGCAGCGGGTGCATGCAGCACGGGACTTTGCCCGGCAGGAGGGGAGGAATGCCGCGCTTACCGCGTTCAACGACCTGTCAGGTGAATGGGCACCGGGTGGGAAGTACATTTTTGCGTATGCAATGGACGGGACCACTCTTGCCCTCCCACACCAGCCGGAGATAATCGGGACCAACCGGCATGGATTTAAAGACCACTACGGTGTCGAGATCATTGACTGGGAGATCGAGGTTGCCCGTCAGGGTGGCGGCTTTATCTATGTTGTCTACCTGAATCCCGAGACAGGCTTTGAAGTCCTCAAGCTCTGCTACGTGGTTCCCGTCGATGAAGAATGGCTGGTGGGTTCGGGTGTGTACGGGGAGACGGTGTAAAGGATCCGTGAGTTGGGTTTTCCTTTGACCGGAGGGAGTTTCCCCTCCCAGCCCACCCCTCCCGTCACCCCCGCAGCATGGGGCATTTACCCCATGCTGCTCCCGAAGCGCCTGAGTATTGTGAATGTGGATCGTTACTGGACCAGTTGGGTGAGAGTATTATTCCAGTCCACCCCTCCCGTCACCCCCGCAGCATGGGGCATTTACCCCATGCTGCTCCCGAAGCGCCTGAGTATTGTGAATGTGGATCGTTACTGGACCAGTTGGGTGAGAGTATTATTCCAGCCCACCCCTCCCGTCACCCCCGCAGCATGGGGCATTTACCCCATGCTGCTCCCGAAGCGCCTGAGTATTGTGAATGTGGATCGTTACTGGACCAGTTGGGTGAGAGTATTATTCCAGCCCACCCCTCCCGTCACCCCCGCAGCATGGGGCATTTACCCCATGCTGCTCCCGAAGCGCCTGAGTATTGTGAATGTGGATCGTTACTGGACCAGTTGGGTGAGAGTATTATTCCAGTCCACCCCTCCCGTCACCCCCGCAGCATGGGGCATTTACCCCATGCTGCTCCACCAGACTCATCCACTCTGACAACCAAGAGATGTACCATATGGATGACGTGGTGATACGGAGGGCACGGGAATCTGAGATTTCCCTCTTCCTTGACTGGGCGAGGGACCAGGGATGGAATCCCGGCCTTCATGACGGAGAATGCCACTATGCGATTGACCCCGAAGGGTGGTACATCGCGGAGGTTGGAGGGGAAGTGGCGGGCACGGTCGCGATCGGGAATTATGATGCACACTATTCGCATGGAGGTTTTTTTATCATCCGCGAGGATATGCGGTCCCGGGGGATAGGGTGGAATCTCTCGAGTACCGCCATCCGCCATGCGGGATCCAGGAACCTTGGCATCGACGGGGTGTACGAGATGCAGGACAAGTACTCTTCCCGGATGGGCTTCCGGTTCTCTCACCGGAATATCAGGTGGAGGGGGATCGCGAAAGGGAAAAAGCAGCCCGATCTTTGCTCTGTACAGGATGTACCTTTTCACGTTCTCCTGGCGTACGATTCCCTTCATTTTCCCGCCGAAAGGAAGGCATTCCTGGAAAAATGGATCCATGTGCCGGATTCCTGGTCATCTGCCTGCTACGAGTCAGGAGTCCTGGAAGGGTACGGGGTGATCCGCAGGTGCCATGAGGGGTTCAAGATAGGCCCGCTCTTCGCGGACAGTCCTGTGATTGCCAGTCGTATCCTTGATGACCTGACTGCGGGTGATGAGGTGAGGGGCCAGCCATTCTTCTTCGACACCCCTGAACCAAATAACGATGCGGTCAGGATGGCCCGTGAGAGGAAGATGGAGGAGATTTTTGGGACTGCCCGCATGTACAGTCGTGAAATCCCGGCACTGCCCCTCAACAGGATCTTCGGGGTGACCAGTTTCGAGATGGGTTGAAAAGAGGGGAGGGGAATATCTCTCACGCCCAGAACAAAGACACATCGCTCATCTCTTTTTTACCAGCATCACCGCACACCCGGTTCCAATCGCGAAGATGAGGGTGAAAGGTTCAAGGCCTGTTTTCGTGGGGGGAACCGTGGTTGAGGGTGCAGTGGTGGTCGGGACCGTCGTCGTGATCGTGGTAGTCGGGACCGTGGTTGCGGGCGTGGCATCCGGACCGAGAAGGGCATAGGTCCCGCTCGATCCGATTGTGGCTGACATTGTGGAGTTCTCAAACTTCGAACCGAGCGGTGTCCAGGTATCCCCTGTGAGTGAAGCGACTGCCAGGCCTCCCAGATGGGTCCCTGGAGGGATCTGGAACTGCAGGGTTGCCTTCGGGAGGTACGTCGTGTTCTGTGGGACGAGGGAATAGGGACCAGAGATCACCTTCATTCCCGGTGTGACATGGTCTGCCGGAACTTTCAGGAATCCCACGCTTCCTGCCTGCGAGAGGGTGATGCTGACTTGTCCGTCCGCCGAGGTGAAAGTGGTCCACTGCTCGGGAGGTGGTGCCGTGGTTGAAGGAGAAGAACCACTGGTCGAAGGGCCTCCGCGTGAGGGAGGAGATCCTCCCACGGGTATCGTTTTATAGAGGACCTGGCGGCCGTCCACGACCACCGCGGTGGTGATGGATCCTGTTGTGAGCCCCTCCACGACGAAGGAGATCTCCGAGTCATCAGGGCCCTGCTTTGTCCCGGTCACCTGGAGCTGTGCCGAGATGCTGCGGCTCGTCGGAAGGCTGGTCCCCGAGAGCCGGAAGTAGTCGTAGGTCCCGCGGGTGATATCGTAGGTCTTCGTGGTGGAAAAGTGCCCGTCTACCGATTTTCCCGAGACGGTCACAATCGTTGACTCTTTCATCACCTCGAGCGTGTTCTGGGAAGTCCCGGAGAGGGTCGCCGTGACGCTGCTCTTCCTGAGTGAAAAAGGCATCACGAACTGGCTCATCTGGAACCTGAACTCCGAGCCGGGCTCAACGACTGATGAGGATTCAACAAGGAGGGAGAAGGAGGCACTCTCGGGGAGGTCCTGGATGGTGATATACATGGGCTGGCCATTGCCAATGGTGTCGGGCCGCTCGGTGATGGTGACCGCTGCGGCAGATGCTACGATGAGGAGAAGGAAGATGAGAAGGGGCAGGGTTTTCATGGGATCATCTCTTTTCTGGATACCATTGGATTGGTGATGGGAACCATAAGGGTGTTGGATGATCCGGAAACAGTATCGGGGGAGTGTGGCGCCAATGGTGTCCGGCAAATCATGGGATTTTCTCTCCCCGCCCGGATACGTGGTGCTTATTGAATGAGACCCTTATCCGCTATGATATCCACGATCCGTGATGCGGCGTTTCCATCGCCGAACGGATTGTTCCAGGAGCGGTCCCGGTCGATCATGTCCAGGGCGCTTTTCAGGATTATACCAGGATCGGTTCCGGCCAGCACATTCGATCCTACTTCCAGTGTCTCGGGGCGCTCGGTGTTCTCCCTGAGCGTGACACACGGGACGCGAAGAACGCAACCCTCCTCCTGTATGCCGCCCGAATCTGTAAGAAGGAGTGCAGATTTTGATTCAAGGAGCAGGAATTCGAGGTACCCCAGAGGCTGGATCATGCTGATTCCAGGTGCCCTGATTCCGAACTCCTTCATCATCTTTTCAGTCCTGGGGTGGACCGGGAATAGTACCGGCATTCCACTCTCCTCATGGACAGAAGAAAGCCCCTGGAGGATTCCATCCAGTCTTTCCCTCACGTCAACATTCTCCGCTCTATGCGCCGTGACGAGGATGAACTCTTTTTCCCTTAACCCGAGCTGGTCCAGTATCTTCGCATTCTTCTGTGCAATTATCAGATTCTCCTTCACCGCGTCCACGACAGTGTTGCCGGTCACGAAGATCTTCTTCTCACTGATCCCTTCACGGTGAAGGTACCCTGCAGCGGTCTCTGTGGGAGCGAAGAGATACTCTCCGACATGATCTGCAATGATGCGGTTTATCTCCTCGGGCATCTTCCGGTCAAAACTCCGGAGACCTGCCTCCACGTGCCCGACAGGAATGTAAAGTTTGACTGCTGCAAGAGCCCCCGCGAGCACGGTGTTGGTATCTCCCTGCACGAGGATTATATCTGGCCGCTGTTCATTGAGTACCCTCTCCGCCCCGGCCAGGATCTTCCCGGTCTGCTCCCCGTGAAGTCCCGAACCCACATCAAGGCTGAAGCCCGGTTTCGGGAGTTCCAGTTCTTCAAAGAAGATCCGGTCCATCTCATATGAATAGTGCTGCCCTGTGTGGAGTATGGAGAAGGAGAAATGTTTCCTTTCGCACTCCCTGATGAGAGGAGAGAGCTTGATGATCTCGGGGCGGGTGCCGAGGACAAGGGTGATCATGATATGGCAGATGTAGGGATCGGGAGGATAAAAAAGGGGATGTGATTCTATTATCAGATATGCATTTCGTATTTCAGGAAAACCGATACCAGGAGGGAATGTGCCAGAGAATGTGGTAGAATCTTCTTCATCTATCCTACGATGGATTTATAGTACATCATCGCATTTTTCATTTCAGGCAAGATATTCTCCCTTTTATGGGTTTGATGAGGGACGCATGATCGAATACGGAAATAATACTCTGGGAAGCGGGATCATGGTCTTTGATCCGGTCACAATTGGATTCCCATCAAGAGAAAGAATGGATCAGGCGGGGTATCCTGGCACGGTCATTGGATCACATGCGGTGCTGCGTTCGGGGACGGTCATTTACTGCGATGTGGCGATTGGGGATCGGTTTCAATGCGGACACACCGTACTTATCCGTGAGCACACCACAATCGGGAACGATAGTTCTGTCGGGACCGGTACCATTATCGAGGGATTCTGCCGGATAGGGAACAGGGCGAGGATACAGAGCATGGCATTCATTCCCACCCATACCGAGATCGGGGATGACGTGTTCATCGGTCCCCATGCGGTCCTGACCAACGATCGCTTCCCCCCGACCGGAAGACCGGAGTTGAAAGGCCCCGAGATCCATGATGGAGCCGTGATCGGTGCAAACGCGACTATCCTTCCAGGTGTCCGGATTGGAAAAGGAGCTGCAGTTGCGGCTGGTGCTGTGGTTACAAAGGATGTCCTCCCCGGCATGATTGCTGTCGGAGTACCGGCGCGGAATAGAGAGATCCCCCGCGAGATGAGGAGGGCGGGACCGTGATTCCCATCGCAGGACCTTCCATCGATGATCGTGAGGTGGAAGCAGTCTCCCGGGTACTCCGATCAGGGATGCTTGCAAAGGGTCCCCTGGTTGAGGAATTTGAAAAGAAATTTTCTGTGTACTGTGGCACGAAACATGGAGTTGCCATGAATTCCGGCACCGCTGCGCTCCACGCCGCACTCCTGGCGCTCGGGATCGGGCCCGGCGACGAGGTGATAGTCCCGGCATTCACGTTCTTTGCAACTGCATCCTCGGTATGTATGTGCGGGGCGGCTCCCGTGTTTGCTGATGTGGATCCGGACACCTTCAACATCTCCAGTGATGCGGTCGGGGAATCGATAACACAGAGAACCCGGGCAGTAATCGGAGTCCACCTCTTTGGTCAGCCCTTTGAAGTGCGACCGCTCCTCGAGATATGCGAAGAGCGGGGCATCTCACTCGTCGAAGACGCAGCTCAGGCACACGGTGCAGAATACCACGGGCAAAAGACGGGGAGCCTTGGAACAGGAGGGTGTTTCTCATTCTACCCCACGAAGAATATGACAACCGGCGAGGGGGGGATGGTAACAACGGATGATCCGGTACTGACAACCCGCATGCGACAGTTCATAGACCACGGGCAGGAGAAGAAATACTTCCATACCAGGATCGGATACAATTACCGGATGACTGATATGTCCGCGGCGCTCGGCCTTGTACAGCTGGAGAAGCTGGATGATATGAACGGGAGAAGAAAAGAGATCGCGTCGTATTACACCGATCATATCACAACCAGCGGGATAAGCACTCCGGTAGTGGCGCCTGGTATGACCCACGTGTATCACCAGTATGTGGTGAAGGTGACCGAAGGATGTTCCCTCACACGTGATACCCTGGCAGCATATTTACAGAAGATGGGTATTGGAACTGCGGTTCATTATCCTTTGGCTGTCCATCGCCAGCCAGTATTCTCGGGATCCAAGACCGCGGATTGTCCGGTCGCAGAAGAATTATCCAAGACCGTGCTGAGCCTTCCGGTCCATCCCCTCGTGACCGATGAAGAATGCAGGTATATCTGTGAGACTCTGAATGAGGTGACATGACATGGATGTAGGGGTAATCGGAGTGGGAGCCATGGGGAAAAACCACGTCCGTGTGTATTCTGAGCTTCGCCCGGTCTCCGGGTTATATGTCTATGACGTCAATAATGAGGCCTCACGTGCTGTTGCGAACCGTGAGGGAGCAATGGCATGTGAAACCCTTGACGAGCTGCTCCGGAATGTGGAGGCGGTCTCCATCTGCGTTCCGACCCCGTTTCACCAGAATGTTGCGCAGAATGTACTCCCGAAGGGCATCCATATCCTGATGGAGAAACCCATCTGCGGTTCACTCGCCGAAGCAGATGCACTCCTTCCCCTGATTGATGACGGTATTATTTTCGGGGTGGGACACATCGAGCGGTTCAACCCGATTGTCTCCGAGATCAAGCGAATATCCCGGGAACCCCGCTATGTTGAGATGAACCGTCACAACCCTGCGTCACAGCGGGTGACCGGAGCGTCCGTTGTCGAGGACCTGATGATCCACGATATCGATATTCTCAGGCATGTGCTGTTTGATAGCAGTTATACCCTCTCGTCAGCAGGGACGCATGATGTAGCGAGCGTACTCTTCAGGTTTGGCCCGACTGCAGCATACCTCTCTGCCAGCAGGAAATCCTCGAAGAAGATAAGGAGGATCTACATCGAGGAGGATGAGCTTACGATTGAAGGGGATTTCATGAACCAGGAGATCTTCACCTACTGGAAGCCTGAGACCTACCAGGTTGAGAATGAGCGGTACGTCCAGGAAAATATCATTGAGAAGGTGATGGTGAACAAGGTTGAACCCCTGAAGGTTGAACTGAAGACATTCCTTGAATGCGTGAAGGAGGGACGCGAATTCCCGGTCACGGCAGATCAGGGATATGAGAACCTTGCTCTCTCTGAGCAGATCAGGGCAGGATTGACCTGAGGATCCATGTCAGAATCACTATCCCAGCTCTTTCGGGAGAAGGGTCCCATCCGGACTATCGGAGTGGTGGGAATGGGCTACGTGGGTATTCCTTCTGCAGTTCTCTTCGCTGACCTGCCTGACATTAAAAAGGTCTATGGATTCCAGCGCAGTTCTCCAACATCAGGGTATAAGATCGCGATGCTGAACCGCGGTGAGAACCCCCTTCGGGGCAACGAGCCATCCCTTTCAGAGTTGTTGCAAAGGGTGGTAGAGAGAAAAAAATTCTCGTGTACCCCGGATTTTTCGCGGATCCAGCACTGTGATGCAGTTACCATTGCCATCCAGACACCTTTCCGGAATCCGAAAGACCTCGAACCTGATCTGACACCCCTCCTTGCTGGTATCCGGAACGTGGGGAAAAATCTTCGACCGGGAAGCCTTGTGGTGCTCGAGTCCACGATCACCCCGGGTACCACGACAGGGATCGCAAAAGATATCCTCGAAGAGGAATCGGGGCTCACCGCAGGGAAGGACTTCGGCATCGCCCATGCTCCAGAACGGGTGATGGTGGGAAGGTTGATCCGAAACCTCCAGGAACATGACCGGATCGTCGGAGGAATCGATGACGCAAGTACGCAGAGAGCAATCGAGTTGTATTCCCCGCTTCTCACGAAGGGTCGAATCATCCCGATGACCGCGACCGCTGCCGAGGTGGAGAAGACTGCCGAGAACACCTTCCGGGATCTCCAGATCGCAGCGGCAAACCAGCTCGCCCTCTATTGCGAGGCAATGGGAGTAAACTTCTACGATGTCCGGGAAGGGATTGCATCGCTGAAGGAAGAAGGTGTGACCCGGGCGATCCTCTGGCCGGGTGCTGGCGTTGGTGGTCACTGCCTCACCAAGGATACCTACCACCTCGAACGGGGGGTAAAAGTGGTTGGGAATGCACTTGACTGGCCTCCGGGTGAGCAATCGCTGTTTCTCTCGGCCAGGGCGATTAACAATTTCATGCCGACCCACATGTTCCACCTTACCGTTGACGGGCTGAAAAGGGCAGGAAAGAAGGTGGAGGGGTCGACAATCGCAATCCTCGGCTGGGCGTTCATCGCAGATACGGACGATGCGAGGAATACGCCTTCGGAAGTATACAGGGACCTGGTTGTCTCGGATGGGGGAGAGGTCCGGGTGCATGACCCCTGGGTAAAGGAGTACCCGGACGTAGAGATCTCAACCAACCTCGAAGAAGTGATCCGGGACACAGATGCAATGGCGGTCTTCACCAGCCACAAGGAATACCGGAATCTTGACCCCCCCTCTCTGAAGCAAGGGATGGGAACCATACACCCGGTGATCGTGGATGGCAGGAACGTGGTGAATCCTGATGCGTTCATCCGGCAGGGATGGATCTACAAGGGGATTGGGAGGGGGGATAAGAACGGGCATGAGATTGTTGAAGGGGGATGACCATGTTTTCGTTCACTTACCAGGTTTTTACCATTTGTTAGAGAATGGCATAAATATACTTCCAACCAATAATCCAATTGATGGCACCAATAGTGATCATGGATAAGAATGGAAGGGTGGTGATTCCCGGGAGGATTCGAAAGCAATACCGCACCCGGAAATTCATCCTGGAGGCCGACGAGGAGAGGATCCAACTGATCCCGGTCAGATCCCTGGAATCCTTATTCGGAACGATCCCGGAGCTTGACATCCCTGCCATCCGGAAGGAACACGAAGAGGAGAAGGATGAGGAATAGGGCACTCCTCATTGATTCATTTGTCTGGCTCGAGATCCTCCAGGGATCGACCCGGGGAACACGCGCTCTCGGAATCATGGATGAAGCAGATGACCTCCACACGTCTGTGGTCAACCTCTACGACGTCTCCTACAGGGTTAGCCAGATCAGGGACAAGGCTACTGCTCAGGATCTTATCACGAGCATCTCGTCCCATGCCCAGGTTCACCCTGTAGATCGAGAAATCGCCCTTGCGGCTGCACCGCTCAGGATCTTCCATGGCTACGGTACTGTCGATGCACTCTACCATGCAACGGCTGTTACCCTTGGCCTGTCGATGCTCACCGGAGACCTGCACTTCAAGGAGATACAAGGGGCAATTCTCATCTGAACAAGGCTTTCTCTGGAATGTCCTGATATGAAAATCGTCACCATCGTCGGCGCCCGGCCGCAGTTTGTAAAATGTGCCCCGCTCTCCAGGGAACTCCGCAAGGAGCATACCGAGATATTAGTGCATACCGGCCAGCATTACGACCCGGTGATGTCTGATGTGTTCTTCAGTGAGCTTGAAATCCCGGAACCGGATTACCACCTTGGGGTGGGTTCCGGCATGCACGGAAAGCAGACTGGCGAGATCCTTGCCCGCATAGAGGAAGTACTGCGGAAGGAGAAGCCGGATACAGTGATCCTCTTCGGCGACACGAACTCCACGCTGGCGGGAGCCCTCGCGGGTATAAAGATGCACATCCCTGTCGCGCATGTCGAAGCAGGGCTGCGGAGTTTTGACCGAACCATGCCTGAAGAGATCAACCGTATCGTTACCGATCACATTTCGAACTTTCTCTTCTGCCCGACTGCGACCTCCGTGGAGAACCTTGCGAACGAGGGGATCACGAAAGGAGTATACCTTACCGGGGATGTGATGGTGGATGCATTGGAATATAACAAGGGGATTGCTGAGAAGAAATCCCGGGTCCTGGAAATGTTCGGATTGTCCAGAAGAGGGTACCTTGTTGTGACTGTCCACCGCCCGGCGAATACCGACAACCGGAAGAACCTGGAATCCATAATCGCAGCATTCGGGGAATCCGGATTACCTGTCCTCTTCCCCGTCCATCCCCGGACTAAAAAGATGATGAAGGAGTATGGCCTCTGGGGCCACCTGCCGGAGAATGTGAATGCAACCGAACCTTTAGGGTACCTCGACATGCTACAAGCCATGGCCAATTCCCTAAAGATCCTCACCGATTCAGGAGGAATGCAGAAGGAGGCTTACCTGTTGGGGGTGCCCTGCATCACGCTCCGGGACACGACTGAGTGGGTGGAGACGGTCAAGGATGGGTGGAATGTGCTGGTTGGGGCTGATAAAGAGATGATTGTCGAGATGATCAGGACCTTTTCGCCCGAAAACAAGAGGAGCATGATCTTCGGGGAAGTTGGGGCGAGCGGAAGGATAGCGGATATAATTACGGATTTTAGAATTGAGGGACCATAACGCATTGGGAAATGATTCTGGCCAGGTTCTTTTTGATTTCCCAACGTTAAGCATCACCAATCCTGACTTCCCAGGAGATTCTCAGCGAAATCCACGGCGGGGTGGCCCCGGGTCATCCGGCATCCCCTAGGAGTGTCAGGTGTGTTCGTTTCTGCTGGCGCGTGGGTTGTTGACTGCTCATGTGTTTCATTGTACCGTTCCTGCCGCTCCGGTTCCGGATC
>Ga0302253_1001638_pt1 | contig 12890 bp, 10 predicted proteins | sample AAG_RA_Trp_MG_FD_193537 | JGI IMG/M metagenome (GOLD analysis project Ga0302253, IMG submission 193537) | Enriched activated sludge microbial communities from anaerobic digester in WTTP, New Holstein, Wisconsin, United States - AAG_RA_Trp | ecosystem: Engineered > Bioreactor > Anaerobic >... | reverse complement strand
CAGGGTCGCGCCGTTCGACGGCAGGCATGAGGTTGTCCATGATCAGTTCCATGGCACGCAACGCCTGATGGTCGGTGAACGGCGAGGCAAGGCGCGAAAGGTACGATTCGACGGCATGGGCGAAGGCATCGATGGCAGAGGCGATGACGAGTTCCTCGCCCATGGTCATGAGCACCTGCGGGTCGATGATCGATACGTTGGGCACCAGCGACCGGCTGATGATCGACATCTTCAGCCGACGCTCCACATCGGTGATGATGCAGAATTGCGAGATGTCCGAACCGCTGCCCGCCGTGGTGGGCAGAAAGATCATGGGCGGCAGGGGCCGCATGATGCGATTGGCCCCCTCGTAGTCGTTGATGCGGCCTCCGTTGCCGACGATGGTGCCGATGCCCTTGGCGGTGTCCATGGGGCTTCCGCCGCCCAGTGCGATGACGACGTCGGCACGCTCTTCCTGATAGACCCGCGCCCCGTGATGCACCTGATGGTCACGCGGATTGGAGTTGCAGTCGTTGAAGTACACCCATTCGAGACCGTCGGCTTCGAGGATGTCCACGACGCGCTCCACCCAGCCGCTGGCCTCCAGCCCCTTGTCGCTGACGAGAAGCACCCGCGCAGCCCCGAGTCTGCGTGCGCAGGGCGCAAGATGGTTGAGGCTTCCATTACCGAAGATGATCTCGGGAATGGCGAACTTGGTGATACGCATCTGCCCTCCTGCCCGGTCGTTCGTGAAGTGCGTCAGGGTGCCGGATGCCGTGTGGGGCTGGACAGCCCCGATGTACGCGGTGCCCACGTCCCGGTCTTTATGCCCGGCCTTCGACTGCGTGAAACCGCGAAACAAAACCGGAGACCATGTGCCCCGTGTCGGCGGCATGTATCTCCGGGATGGTGCCTGCGCCTCGCCGTACCTGCGAGCGGATGTACCGCGGCAGCCAAAGGCGTCCTGCGCTTGCAGGCCCGGTGCAATGCGGTACCGGACGCGCCTTGCCAGATGTCGCCCTATCCCGATGCTCCCGGTGCACCCGGTAGCCTGAGCATGGGCCCCCGGAATCCTCGATACACTCTGGCATCCTGCATATCGAGGATGTCAGGACAGGGGCAACACCACAGACACAGGGGCACATCGGCGACACGGGGTCTCCGGGCACATGAAGTGCGAAAGGTGGGAGAAAATGCGAACCGTCCCGCGCCTCACCCTAGGTGAGCAGATGGCATACTGGAGATGTACGTCCCTCGCTCCCTCCGCAGACACCTCCCATTCCGGCAAGCCGTCCCGGTCTGACGATCACCAATCCATCCGAACGGGTGACCATGTCGCGGATATAACCACGTCGGGCGAATTCCTGCAACAGTTGCTGAATATCCCGCCCCTTATCATTGGCGGCAAGGGCGCGGAGACGTTGCAGGTCGATGAGACAGGTGTCGCGCAGGGTCCAGACGACACCGAGCAGCCACTTGCCCAGTGCATCACGCCCGAGGGCCGCCCTGTCTGCGATGAAGCGCGCTGTTCCCGAAGACAGGCGCAAGGCATCGAAAAACTCGTGCCCGAAGTCGATACGCAATCCACCCGCGGCAACGTCGTGCACCACAGACGATAACAACTGCACCTGTGCCGCGAAACGGTCGTCGCCGCATTCCACTCGCGCCTCATGGAGACGCCTCAATCTGGCGGCGGTACGTTCCGCGGCTATCCTGCCTCCCGCGGCTGCCAGCCGCGCGGCCTCTTCGAGGTGACACCGAAGGCGTGGCGAACGTGCGCCCTGACGCAGGACCAGCGATACGCAAGCGAGATAGACATCGAGGTCGCCCTGATCAAGCCATGGGCCTTCACAAACGACGGCGGCAGAGGGCACGAGCGGAGTGACCCTTCGGCAGCCCGCCCGTGCGACCCGAAGGTACGTGGCGGCGAAGAGGTCCGAGGCGAGGAACAATGCGGGCATGAGGTCGCCGAAGCTACGTTCGTCGGCTGGATTCCATGCCGCAAGCCCCCCGGTCACGGATGTGCCGAAGGGCCGCGCCAACGGGGTAGAAGCGGCATCATCACCATATTCGAGGCCAAAAGAGGACGAATGGAACATGGACACCTCCACTGCCAAATGGGGAGGAGAACCGACGTCCCGCGGCGTGCCGCGCAGCCGGACGCAGACTAGCTGCGCTTCGCCTGAACAAGCATGGCGGTGAGTGCCCGCAGGTGGGCACGCTCTTCGTCGATGCAGGCATCCACGGCAGCCTTCTCGCTGGCGGGCACGAGGTTGCGCATCTCGGTGAAGAACAGCAGCGTGTCCTTTTCGAACTGAATGGCCATCTGCAAGGCGGTGGCATGGTCGTCGGCCGCGCCCTTGAGCGAGGTCAGCGTCCCGGACTGCGTGAACAGGGCGTGCGAATCGAGCAGGGCATGCAGGTATTCGACATACTCTGCGGCGATGCTCCATGCGGGCAGTTCGACGGGTCCCACCCTGTCGGCCATGGCACGGAACGTCGCCTCATGCTTGGCCTCTTCGGCGGCGAGGTGCTCGAACAACGCCCGCACTTCGGGATTCGTGGTCATTGCCACGGCCTGACGGTACACGTCCTGACCGCGCTGTTCGATGCGGATGGCTGCGGCGGTGACATCGGCGGCATTGAAGAACTCGGCCATGGTCTCTCCCTCGAACCCCGACGCGGCAGACCCGCGCCGGGGGCTTGTGGATTTCACGATTCGTGCTGTGCTGTCGATGCCTGACGGTCCCGGCTGTCGCCATCACTGGAGCTTACGCTCCGACCCCGGCATCGCTCCCCGCATGGATGGCATGTTCCCCGGCTACCCGCCCTGCCCGGCCGGCGTCGATGCCCGCCGCCAGATGACAGCGAGCGCCGGATGGCAGACGGCAGCAGGGGACAGCCCTGCATCGCGGCTACAACTCGTTGGGCAGTTCCTTCAACTCGGCATAGGAGAACACCGGCCCGTCGACACACACGTACTTGGTGCCGATGTTGCAACGCCCGCAGATGCCGATGCCGCACTTCATGCGCCGCTCCAGCGTGGTGATGATCTGTTCGTCGGCGAAATGCAGCTTCTTCAGCGCCTCCACCGTGAACTTGATCATGATGGGGGGGCCGCACAACACGGCCACGCTGTTGGCGTTGGACGGCGCGAGGTCGAGCAGCACGTGGGGAATCAGCCCCGCCCGGTGCGGCCAGTCGTCCGGTGCCTGGTCCACGGTGAGCGTGGTGTTCATGTCGCTACGGCCAAGCCAGTCCTGCACATCGTCACGGAAGGCCATGTCGCCGGGGGTGCGTGCCCCGTACAGCAGCGTGATGTTGCCGTAGTCGGCGCGGTTGTCCAGCATGTACAGCAGCAGCGTCCGCAGCGGCGCCATGCCGATGCCACCGCCCACGAACACGATGTCCTTGCCGCGCATGTCCTCGAAGGGGAACCAGTTGCCCAGCGGGGCGCGAACGCCCACCTTGTCCCCGGGTTTCAGGCCATGCAGGGCCGCCGTCACCTCGCCAGCGCGCATGATGCTGAACTGGAGATAGTCCATGCGGGTGGGCGGCGAGTTGATGACGAAGGTGGATTCGCCAACGCCGAAGAGCGAAAGCTGCCCCACCTGACCGGGGTTGAAACGGAAGGCGTCCATGCGTGCCGCATCGTCGATGCGTACGCGCAGGGTCTTAATGGCCGGGGTCTCCTGCACTGTCTCAAGCACCGTGGCCACATCGGGCAGATAGGGGTTGTCGGTGAACCCCGACCCGAGTGTGGTCACATGCGCGCCCGCTTCAGGGGTGATGGCGTCAGGCATTGGGGGTCTCCTCGCTGGGTTCGGTGGCGCGCACCACCATCTCGCGGATGTCTACGGACACGGGGCAACCGGTGATGCAGCGGCCGCAGCCGTTGCATGAGACGATGCCCTCGTGCAGGTCGGGATAGTACGAGAACTTGTGGCCCACGCGGTTACGCAGGCGCAGTGCCTTGCCCATGCGCGGGTTGTGACCGCTGGCCTCACGGGTGAACAGCGACGACATGCAGTTGTCCCAACTGCGCAGCCGCCTGCCGCGCATGCCGTCTCCGCCGTCGTTCTCGTCGGTGATGTTGAAGCAGTAGCAGGTGGGGCACAGATAGGTGCATGCCCCGCACGCCAGACACTTGTCGGACATGGCGCGCCAGAAGCCCGAATCGTCGAAGCGCTCGCGCAGACGCCGGGGGGTGGTCGAGAGGTCGGGGGCGGGATTCTGCGCCTCAAGGGCGGACAGCGTGGCCGAGTGCACGGCCTCTGCCGCCATCACACGGTCGGCCCCCGCTTCGGGCAGGCTTGCGCCCTCAAGGACTTCCTGACCACGCGGCGTGACGGCCTGCGCCACGAATCCGCCTTCCACAGGGGTCATCAGGATGTCCGACCCCGTGGTATCGGCAGGGCCGCACCCCGTCCAGTGGCAGAAGCAGGTCGAACAGGGCTTGGCACATGCCAGCGTGACGACCACCGTGGCGTCCCGCCGCGCCGCATAGTACGGGTCGCGGTGAGGGCCGTTCAGGTACACCCGGTCGAAGATGTGGAAGCCCCGCGCATCGCACGGGCGACCACCGAATATCAGCGCCGGGGGGATGTCCGCCGTGGCGTCGAGACGCACCGTGGTGTGACCGGGGTCGTTGGGGTCTTTCTCGCGGATGAAGGCGAACAGCCGCTCACTCTGCGGGAAGATGATCCCCTTGGGCGGTACGGTGGCGCGGGCCAGCAAAGGTTCCTCACCCTCCGCACGGGGACGGAAGACGACGGCGTCGGCCTCCCTGCGGGGCGCATAGGCCACGCGACCACGGGCCATGAGGTCGAGGGCGCGGGCAAGTTCACCACGCGCGATGTAACGTGCGAAGCTCATCACAGCCCATGCTCCTTGATGTTCTTTTCTTCCACGGCGAACGACAGCAGCGGCGGCACCGCCTCCACGTCCATGCCCGCCCGGTAGTCGAACAGGTCGCGCACCGAACGGTTCATCCACTGCTTCAGCGCCAGAACGGGGATGTTCACCGGGCATGCCCGCTGGCATTCGCCGCATTCGGTGCAGCGCCCGGCCAGATGCAGGGCGTGGATGATCTGGAACTGGAGCTTCTCACGCACGTTGCCTTCCTGCGTCGTCCAGTGGGGGTCACGGCTTTCGCCGATGCACTGGTCACGGCACACGCACATGGGGCAGGCGTTGCGGCAGGCGTAGCAGCGCAGGCAGCGCTCCATCTGGGCCCGCCAGAAGCCGCGCCGCTGTTCGGGCGTCATGGCGTCCAGCGCCTCCAGACCGGGCGGGGCCGCCGGAGGTGCTCCGGCAGGGGCCGATGCGACACCCTCCACCACGTCGCCAAGCAGGGGGGACGGCGTGTCGCAGGTGCGGCATTTCTCGGCCACCACATCGGCAAGTTTCAGCTGCGCGGGGGTTGCCCCCGTCACGGTCAGCACGTCGCCCTCCACCGACATCGATGCGGGCGCGGTGCCGGCATGGTCGCCGCCATCGTCGGCCCCCAGTGCCTTCTGCACCCGTGCCACGTCGACCACACCCTCGCAGGGCATACCGAAGACCCGGACATTGTCGGGTTCGATGAGCTTCTCCTGCAGCAGTTCGATGACCGACCGGCTGTCGCAGCCCTTCACCACCACCCCCACCTTGCGGTTCTTGAACTGCGGCAGGTAGGTGGCGAGGTTATGTACGTTGAGCGGCCCCCAAGTGAGCTTGTCCACGTCTTCCGGCTTGCGCATGAAGAGCGGCGTGGCGTGTAGGGCGTCGTACCCCTGTTGCCAGCCGATGACGCAATCGAGTTCGGGCAGGGCGGCACGTATCCGTTCGCGCAGACGCTCAAGCGACTGGGCGAGAGAACCCGCAGGCGGATACGCCAGAGGACGCAGCGGGGCACGCAACGCATCCCCCGCCGCTGCGAGGGGCAGGTACGGCACGGCATCTTCGATATGCGGGGCGTGCCCAAGCTGATGCACCTTCTCCACGAAGGTCGACACCACGTTCTTCCAGCGTTGCCCTTCCGATGCCGACACCCACGTGTACTGGAACCGTTCCGGGTCGATGCCGAGGGCGGGCAGGAAGGACTTGAGCGTCTCAAGCCGACGCCGTGCGTAGAAGTTGCCGTGGCTGTAGTGACAGTCGCGCGGATGACAGCCGGAGACGAGCACTCCGTCCGCACCGCTGATCAAGGCCTTGATGATGAAGAGCGGATCGACGCGCCCCGAACAGGGCACGCGCACGATACGCAGGTCGGTGGGCTGCGAGAAGCGGCCCACCCCGGCGGTGTCGGCACCGCCGTACGAACACCAGTTGCACAGGAACCCTACGACGCGGAGTTCCTTCCCCTTCAGGACAGGCATAGTGCGTTGACCTCCGCGAGGATCTGATTGTCGGTGAAGTGCTGAAGCTGGATGGCCCCCTGCGGGCAGGTGACCGTGCAGATACCGCAGCCCTGACACACGGTCTCGATGACGCGGGCCTTGGTCTCGCCGCGCAGTTCCATCCATTCGATGGCACCGTAGGGGCAGGTGGTGATGCACTTGCCACAGCCGATGCAGCGACGCACGTCGACCTGCGATATCTGCGGGTCGCTCTCGAGCTTGCCGCGCGCGAACAGTCCAAGCACCTTGGACGCTGCGGCACTGCCCTGCGCCACCGAGGACGGGATGTCCTTGGGCCCCTGACACGAACCGGCGAGGTAGACACCTGCGGTGTTGGTCTCCACAGGGCGCAGCTTGCAATGGCTTTCCATGAAGAAACCATAGTTGTCGTAGGAGATGCGCAGCTTTTCGGCGAGTTGCGGCGCACCGCGCGAGGACTCGGCACCGACTGCCAGCACCACGAGGTCGGCGGGCACCTCCACCTGCTCACCCATCAGCGTATCCACACCGCGCACCAGATACGTATCGCCCTGCGGGACGATCATGGAGACCCGGCCGCGCACGTACTGCACACCGTACTCCTCCATGGCCCGACGGGTGAACTCCTCGTACATCTTCCCCGGTGCACGGATGTCCATGTAAAAGACATAGCTGCGCGAATCGGGGATGTGGTCCTTGGTCAGCACCGCCTGCTTGGCGGTGTACATGCAGCAGAAACCGCTGCAATACGGACGGTCCACCGAACGGTCACGCGACCCCACGCACTGGATGAACACCACGGTCTTCGGTTCCCTGCCGTCCGAGGGACGACGCACATGCCCGCCCGTGGGGCCGGATGCCGAGAGCAGCCGTTCGTACTGGAGCGAGGTGATGACGTCGGGATACCGGCCGCCGCCGTACTCCGCATAGCGGGTATGGTCGAAGAGGTCGTAGCCGGTGGCGGTGACGATGGCACCCACGTCCTCCACGACAATCTCATCCTCCATGTCGTAGCGGATGGCACCGGTGGGGCACATCTTGGCGCACACACCGCATTTGCCCTTCACGAACTGGCGGCACGCCGTGGGGTCGATGATCGCCTTCTTGGGAATGGCCTGCGGAAAGGGGATGTTGATGGCGGTGGTGACGCCCACATGCTCGTTGAAGGCGTCGGGAGACTTGCGGCTGGGGCATTTCTCCATGCACAGGCCGCAGCCGGTGCACAGGTCCCAGTCCACATAGGTGGCCTTGCGCCGGATGTTCACCGTGAAGTTGCCCACATAGCCGCTTATGCTCTCGACCTCGGCATGGGCGTACAGGCGGATGTTGGGATGCTGCGCCACGTCCACCATCTTGGGGCCGAGGATGCAACTCGAACAGTCCACGGTGGGGAAGGTCTTGTCGAGTTTCGCCATCTTGCCGCCGATGGTCGATTCACGCTCGACGAGCACCACCTCGACGCCGCCGTCGGCACAGTCGAGGGCCGCCTGAATGCCCGCCACGCCGCCACCGATGACGAGCACGCGCTTCGTCACGTCGAACGACTTGGGGTAGAGGGGCGCGTTGAGGCGCAGCTTCTCCACCGCCATGCGGACGAGTTCAGCGGCCTTGTTGCTGTTGGCCTCACGGTCCTTGCCTATCCACGAGACATGCTCGCGGATGTTGGCCATTTCGAACATGTAGCGGTTGAGCCCTGCCCTCTCCACCGTGCGGCGGAAGGTGGGTTCGTGCATCCGTGGTGTGCACGACGCCACCACCACGCCATCCAGCGCATGTTCGCGGATGGCGTCGACGATGGCGGCCTGCCCCGGTTCGGAGCATGCGTACATGGTGTCCGAGGCGAAGACCACATCCGGGTAGGCACGTGCGACTTCGGCCACACCGGGCACGTCCACGGTGCCGCCGATGTTGCTGCCGCAGTGACAGACGAAAACACCTATTCTCATGCCCTGCCCCCTTCGGCCCGTCCGGCCTCGTCTGGCCCGTCCTGCCCGGCGGCAGCGGATGCCCTGACCGTCGTCGCCTTGCCGGAACGTACGGCAGCGGCCTTTTCAGCCTCGCGCGCCGCAAGGGCCTGTTCTGCACGGCGGAAGGCGATGGCCGGGTCGACACACAGCTGTTCAAGCCCCAGTTCGCTCTCGGGCACCCCAAGGGCACGCCCCAGAAGCTGGGTGAAGTAGAACACCGGCATGTCCATGGCGTGACCACCGGGCCATGTGACCTGCGGCTGGCGCAGGTCGAGGTTCATCTGGCACAGCGGGCAGGCCACGACCACGGCGTGGGCCCCCGCGTCACGCGCGGCCCCGAGCAACCGGCCGGAAAGCCGGGCCACGATGTCGTTACGCGCGACGCCATACGAAGCCCCGCAGCATTCCACCTTGTAGGGATAGGGAACGACCTCCGCCCCAAGCGCGGTGAGCAGGTCGTCCATCGATGTGGGGTTCTCCGGGTCGTCGAAGCGCATCACGTCGGTGGGACGGGTCATGATGCACCCGTAGTACGGGGCGACGCGCAACCCGGCGAGGGGACGGCGCACCTTGGCGCGGATGGCGTCAAGCCCCACGCGCGTGACCAGCATCTCGAGCATGGAGTGGACATCGGGCAGTGTGGCGAGCGCATCGGCGGGCTCGTCGAGAAGGCGCCCCACCGCGGCCCTGAAACCGTCATCGGCCATGCGGTGACGGGCGGTCTTGAGATTCGAGAGACAACTGGGACATGGGGTGGCCACGGCCTCGCAGCCCGCACGGGCGGCCCCCACGAGATTGCGCGCCGAGAGTGCGCCGGACAGCGTATGATCCAGCGCGTGAGCCGGGGTCGAGCCACAGCAACTCCAGTCGGGAATCTCCTTAAGCGCCACCCCCAGCGCCGCGCAGACGGCACGGGTGGACCGTTCGTACTCGCGCGAGGTGCCAAGGCCGGAACAGCCGGGATAGTAGGCGAGATTCATCGCGTCCTCTCCTCCTCGAAGCGCTGGAAGATGCGGGCGATCTCGTCCCGTCCCCTGATGCCGTGCGGCAGGGGCGACAGCTTGCCCTTGGGGGCGATGCGCGGCAGCAGGTCGATATCCGTCAGCACACGCCCGGTGCGGGCCACATAGTTGGCCACGACCCCGAGTTCATAGACCCGCCCGTGTTTGCGTACCGAAGCCAGAAAGGCGTCCCAGAACGTGGTCACGCATCTCTCGGCGCCCCTGCCCTCACGGCGGGCCATGTGCCGCAGGACGTCCATCACCCTTGCCACGTCGATGTTGTTGGGACAACGGGTCGTACAACTGGAGCAGGACAGGCACAGCCATATGGAACGGCTGTTCAGCACCTTCTCCTTTCTGCCCGCCTGCAGGTTGCGCATGATCTGGCTGACCTGGATGTCATAGGCGAACCCACACGGACACCCCGCCGTACAGTTGCCGCACTGGTAGCAGTGCGAAAGATCCTGCCCGCTCTCTTCCATCACCGCATGGATGAAGGATTCGTCGCGGGCAGTCTCAAGGTTGGTCACGTCCATGTCGTTTCCCGGCACGTTGCGGTTGCGCGCCCCGGATAACGCTGCGGGAAGGGTCTGGAGTCCACCTTCCCGCAGCTTCCGGAAGCACAAGTAGGGACATTGCCAAAACCGGTCTGGGCCGATGCGTTCACTCCGCTAGCGGAGAGGGCGGTGAATCTTCACGCCACCGTGAGGTGGTGTAACGCCGCTACTGGCAGACGACCCACGCCCGGTTCTGTCTGTACTCCTTACAGGGCCGCTTCGTAAATGGCTGCGACGTCAGCATCCGTCGGACAACGCGGATTGGTCAGGCCGCAGGCGTCCTTCTGCGCGTTCTTGGTCATGATGGCGATGTCGGCGGCCTTGACGTCCTTGCCGTAACGCTTGCCAAGCGCCACCAGACCGGCGGGGATGCCCACATCGGTGGACAGGCACTTGATGGCGCTGATGGCCCTTTCGGCGGCTTCACGCGTGGACAGACCGGCGATGTTCTCGCCCATCAGCTGTGCGATGCGGGCGTAGCGGTCAAGCTTGGCGATGAGGTTGAACTTGGAGACGTGGGGCAGCAGGATGGCGTTGCACTCGCCGTGCGGCAGGTCGTAGAAACCGCCAAGCTGGTGCGCCATGGCATGGACATGGCCGAGGCTGGCATTGTTGAAGGCCATGCCGGCAAGGTACTGCGCGAAGCACATGCGTTCGCGGGCCTCGAGGTCCTGACCGTTGGCAACGGCACGGCGCAGGAAGGTGGCGATGAGCGTGATGGCCTGTTCTGCGCAGGCGTCGGTCATGGGGGTGGCGATGGTGGAGACGTAGGCTTCCACGGCGTGGGTCAGGGCGTCCATGCCGGTGGCCGCGGTGAGTGCGGGGGGCATTCCGAGCATCAGCAGGGGGTCGTCGAGGGCGATGTTCGGGGTCACGCGCCAGTCGACGATGGCCATCTTCACCTTGCGGCTGGTGTCGGTGATGATGCAGAAGCGGGTCATCTCCGAAGCGGTGCCTGCCGTGGTGTTGACCGCAAGGTAGGGGGGCATGCGCTGGGTCGACTTGTCCACGCCTTCGAAGTCGTGAATCTTGCCGCCGTTGGCGACGACGAGGCCGATGCCCTTGCCACAGTCGTGCGAGCTGCCGCCACCGAGGGTGATGAGGCTGTCGCACTTGTTCTTCTTGTAGACGTCGACACCCTTGTGGACGTTGTCGTCCGTGGGGTTGGGGATGGTCTCGTCATACACGCTGTAGGCCATCTTCGCGGCGTCGAGAAGGTCGGTTATCTGCTTCAGGATGCCAGCCTTGACGATGCCCATGTCGGTGACGATGAGCGGCTTCGACCCGCCAAGCGCCTTGATCTTTTCAGGAATGGCCTTGGAGGCGCCGATGCCGATGAGGGTCACCCGGGGAATGAAGAAACCGTAGACCTGTTCCTGTACTGCCATGACTGCCTACCTCGCTGAGTTGGGGTTAGCGATGTCATCGCGGAGTACGACTACCCCGCGAACATTCTTCACCATCATCTAAGCAAGGAAGGGGCCAAACACTGTTTTCCATGAAATACATACAGTTATACATTAGTATAACATGATTCGCTGTATCCTTCGGGGCATGGGCCACCCTGCCGGTGTTTCTTTTCAGGCGACAGGCAGCCCACACGACACTCACGAAACAAAAAAAGACCATGATGACAATACGTTGTCATGACATGGTCAAAATGATGCACCAGCAGAGACCGTTTGGGTCGAAATGCCACATATGCCAGAAAAAACATAGATGGCTGGACAAAACACCCCGGACGAGTCTCGCGAAGCCCGCAACCACACGCGTGCACAACCATGGCCATGCAAGCGTGTGAAGGCATGGGAGACCACACGGTGCCGTCATTCAGCCGAAACAACTCGTCCGGACCACTCGGCCGGAACAACGCGGCTGGCACCGCCCCTCCCCGATACCGTCACCGGTCTATGCGCAACAGCGGCGACTCAAGGGGCACCGTGAAGAGGGCTTCAGCCCTGAAGCATGGATACTAGTCACGCGCGCGCCGTCCGGGGTCGGGCACGAGACGTCCCACGCGCACGGTATACCTGCGCCATGCCTCACCGTATCTGGCTAGCATGATGGCCTCGTCTGCGACCACGGCGTCGCGGAACACGGCCCACGCCGTCACAGGCCCGGCAAGCATGAGCCACGACCCGGCAAGCAGTGCCACCCCCGGCAGGATGCCGAAAATCCACCCTGCCTCCATGGGATTGCGCGTATAGCGGTACAGGCCTTCACTCGGGAACGTCCCGTCACGGATGGAACGGCGCACCTCATGGCGTGCCTGCCTGATACAGACGCCCCCCGCGACAAAGAGCAGGCAGCCCAGGACAAACCATACATATCGGGGCAACAGCCCCAGACTGAACAGGTCCGGTGCCCATACCGTGCACACCGCCCCTGCCGCTTCGACCAGAAGCGCAGGCAGCAGCACCCGAGCACTCACACCCCAGAACGGCCCGTGTAGCAATCCGGCATCACTGGACATGGCGTTCTCCTTCGGTAGAGGGATTGCGCTTCCACTTTACGCCACACCTGCCACGGGGTGAAGAAAAAACGTGCAATGCCGGAAGATGGCTGGGGGCATGACGCCGCATGGTGCGACATCATCCCCTCCGTCATGTCGCCGGGGTGCCGTACACATGCATGATGACCGATGCATGAAGCAGCCTACGGACAGAAAGATGTCAGACGCTGCGTGGGCGCAGGGTGCATCCCATACGGCCCCCTCTGCGCAGGACTAGGTAAAACCCAACCACGGAACCCAACCACGGGCCTTGGCATCTGATACCGCCCTTCAAGCGTGGCTTCCCTCACCGGCGACAGCTGCGAGACGGTCGTTCAGCGGTCGACTCTACTCTCTGCGGCGTCATAACGCTCCATGAGTGCTTTATACGACCCGTCGGCTATCATGGCCACGAGTCCTGCATCGAAGGCACGGATGATGTCCTGCGCACCGGGGTTGTCCGGGTAGGCGACGACGTAAAGGTCATTGGTCACAAGAGGAGGCTCGATGAACGCCACCTGTCCGGCAAGGTCTGC
>Ga0302253_1001636_pt1 | contig 12893 bp, 12 predicted proteins | sample AAG_RA_Trp_MG_FD_193537 | JGI IMG/M metagenome (GOLD analysis project Ga0302253, IMG submission 193537) | Enriched activated sludge microbial communities from anaerobic digester in WTTP, New Holstein, Wisconsin, United States - AAG_RA_Trp | ecosystem: Engineered > Bioreactor > Anaerobic >... | reverse complement strand
TGAGCTTCACCCCGAAGGTGAGCGTCTGTTCCTGCAACTGCGTGATGGCCTGTATGAGGCTGAGCACGATGCCCACCACAGACGCCACGATGATGGGCGGCATGGAGAGCATCAGTACAAGGTACAGCGCCTTGACCGCATATGTCATGGGCATCGAATCCATGGTGGTTCCTTCTCGTGCCCGCGCTTGCGGGATGACGGCGTGTGCCGATTCCTGACCTGACACCGGGGTGCGTGGCGGGCGGTATCGCCTGATCGGATGACGGCATCTGCCGACGCTTGCCGTGTATACTACCGCCCCGTGTCGCGGCCCCCGTCCCCTGACTGGCCGGATGGCGCCGCCGACGTCTGCCTGCCTTGCATACGCCTGCGGGGTTACAGGCGTATCCTGTTCACGGGTTGCACCGAAATCTCTGGCGTAAGCTCCTGATACGACATGACGGCGAGGGTGTAGTGGTCGCCCTCGATAAGACGCCGCACGTACCGTCTGATATCCATCGAGGTCATGATGACGGGCTTCTGCGTCTGCTGGGCATACGGCCCTGCGGCATCGGCGACCGCCTTCATGAACCGTTCGGTCACGGCGGGTTCCAGCGCGAGGAAGGCCCCCGCGGAGGTCTGCCGGACGGCCTTGCGGATGGTCTCCTCCACGCCGGGGTCAAGCAGGATGGCGGGCAGCATGTTCTGCCCGCGCGAGTGCATGTAGCTTATCTGCCGCTTGAGTGCGCTGCGGACATACTCGGTGAGCATGACCGTGTCCTTCTCCTTGGCACTCCATTCGATGAGCGCCTCGAGGATGCTGCGCAGGTCGCGTATGGAGACCTGTTCCTGCACCAGCCGCTGGAATATCTCGGCGATGCGCTGCACGGGCAGCAGGCGGGTGACTTCGCGCACGAGGTCGGGTGCCCTCTCCTCCATGCGGTCGAGAAGGTACTTGGCCTCCTGCATGCCGATGAAGGTGGAGGCGTGGCGCGAAAGCACCAGCGAAAGATGGTAGGCGAGAATACGCGCATGTGACATGTGCCCGATGCCCGCCTTCTCAAGCAGCCGGCATTGCTCGTCTGCGACCCACAGCGGTTCGACCTCGGGCAGGAAGCGTTCGCCCTCGCGCACGGCGACACCCATCATGGCGAGGTTCTCGCGGGTGTCGCGCACGAGGCTCATGCCCTTCTCGAGCACCCCGCGCGACATGGGTATCTCGTTGAGGTTCAGCACATAGCACAGCCCCGGCAGCGCGGGGTTGGGGCGCACGTTGATGCCGGGGAAGGGCACCCCTAGGTCGAAGTACAGGGCACGGCGCAGCCGCGCCAGTTCATCGTTGAGCGAGTCGTAGTCGAGACTCTCGCCAAGGGCCGGAGAGAGGTCGAGGATGATGGGCACGGTGGGGGCGAAGTCGTCGCCCTGCTGTGCGCCGCCCCGTGCGGGGCGCGGCTTCACCGCCGGTGCCAGCGAGCGCGAGAGTTCGGCGCGCGGGTCGGTCTCTGCGGGCAACTCCGCCATGCGGCGCAGCACATAGCCGAAGCCGCCGAGGGCCAGCGCCAGCCCCATGAGCTGCGGCTTGGGGAAGCCGGGCACCAGCGCGAAGAGGAAGACCAGCCCCCCCGCCATGAGCAGGGCCTTGGGCTGGCCGAAAATCTGTCCGCCTATCTGCGCCCCCACGTTACCGCCCGAATCGCCCGACCGGGTGATGAGGATGCCCGCGGAGATGGACACCAGCAGCGAGGGTATCTGCGAGACCAGACCGTCGCCGATGGTGAGGATGCCGTAGGTGTGCAGCGCCTCGCCCGCCGCCATGCCGTGCTGCGTGATGCCGATGACCGTGCCGCCCACGATGTTGACCAGCGCGACGATCATGCCCGCGATGCTGTCGCCCTTGACGAACTTCATGGCGCCGTCCATGGCGCCGTACATCTGGCTTTCCTGCGACACGGTGTTGCGCCTGCGCTGCGCCTCTTCCATGTCGATGACCCCGGCGCGCATGTCGGCGTCGATGGACATCTGCTTGCCGGGCATGGCGTCCAGCGTGAAGCGCGCCCCCACCTCGGCCACGCGTTCCGCGCCCTTGGCGATGACGAGGAACTGCACGATGGTGAGGATGACGAAGACCACCGCGCCCACCACGAAGTTGCCGCCGAGCGCGTACTCACCGAAGACGAAGATGATCTCGCCCGCGTCCGCCTGCAACAGGATGAGGCGGGTGGTGGTGATGTTGAGACCCACGCGGAAGAGCGTGGTGAAGAGCAGCATGGTGGGGAAGACCGAGAAGTCGAGGATGGACTTCACGTACATCGACATCATCAGCATCACGAACGAGAGCGCCATGTTGGCGCCGATGAGCGTATCGACCAGCGGCGTGGGCAGCGGCAGGATCATCAGGGCGATGACCACCACCAGCAGCAGCACGATGGCGAGGTCGTTGTGCCGGGTGACAGCCCCCACGGCGGTGTTGGCGCGGGCGAGCATGCTCATGAACGGTCTCCCGTGAGATGGCGGTAGGTCTCCACCGCGCCGTGCGCCTCGTCGTGCCTGCCCTGCTGCCACAGCGCCTGTGCGCGCAGGAGGTGCAGCGCGGCGTCGGCAGAGGTGAGCACCATGCCGTCGAGGGCCTTGTGCAGGTGGTCGAGGGCGGCGGCACCGTCACCCTCCGCCATGGCGACGGCGGCGAGGTTGCGGTACACGAGGCTGACCTCGGCTTTGGGGGCGTCTTCGGGCAGCAGCGCGGCGATGGCGGCGAAGGTGCGGCGGGCGCTCTCGTGGCGGCCCATGCGCAGGTAGAGGTAGCCGAGGACGCTCAGCGTCCGGCGGCATTCGGGGGCGACGGCCAAGGCTAACCTCCCACCATCAATCCGGTGTAGGCCCGGAGAAGTTCGGTGTCGTCGATGAGCGCGGCAAGGTCGTTGCGGACGAAGTCGCGCACCGCGGGCGAGCGTTCGAGGCTGAGCGCGTCGAGGCACTGGCGCAGGTTCGCGCCGAAGACGTCGGGGCGCAGCATCTCGCCGTCACCCACGGGCGGGCAGAGGGCCTGTTCGACCAGCCTGCGCGCGTTCTGCGGCGCGAAGAGCTCATCAAGCCCCGCCTCGTGCAGCACGCTGGCGGCAAGGGGCCGGGCCTCGGGCATGGTGGCGCGGAAGGTCTCCACATCCATGACGTTCTGGATGCCCAGCGACCCGTCGAAGAACCCGGAGACGCGGCTCATGCGCCCTCCCCGGGTGCGGTGGCCCTGTCGAGTACACCGGCAAGCAGTACGGCGGCGTTCTCCACGTCCACGGCGGTGGCTGTGCGCCCGTCAAGCCGGGTGAGCACCACGGCCTGCCCGCCGTGCATGCCGCCCTGCAACGGCAGGGGCCATGCGTGGCGGTAGTGCGAAAGGTCGAGCAGCCTGCGGGGCAGGTGCGTCTCGTGCGCAGGCACGGCACGGGCGAGATAGACCAGCAGCGTGTCGTCGGAAGGTTCGACATACAGCCGCCCCACCCCGTCGATGTCGAAGGCCGCAAGGCCCCCGGCAGAGGGCACGAAGCCGGTCATGCCCATGCGCCTTGCGAATGCGGCGATGGTGTCCTGAAGCATCCCTACCCCTCCTGCGCTGCCAGAAAGGCGTCTTCGCGGTCTATGGCCCTGTCCACGGCGTCCTGTACGGCGTCGAGCAGCTTCATGCGGCCCGCCGTCCCGTCGAAGAGTTGTGCGGGCACGTTGCGTGTCATACGCAGAAGTTCCTGAAGGAACAGCACCTCATGCTCGATGTCGGGGGCCTTCGCCTGCGCCGCGATGCGGTCGATGTGCAACGCCCCCAGAAAGTTCTCCGACCGCAGGGCCACCACCTGCTCGAGCAGCCCCTGCGCCGTGAGCGGGCAGTCCTTCACGCCGTGCACGTTCTCCCACCGGGTCATCACGTCGGCGCACAGGGCGTGGGCGCTCTTGAGCAGCCGCAGCTGCCCGAGGCTGGTGTTTACGCTCTCGAGGTGCGTGCCGTCCATACTCGGCATGTCCGAACCGAGGTCGCTGGACAGGGCGCGGTACAGGAAGCCGATGGCCACGTCGAACCGTTCGTCGCCGTAGCGTTCGTTGATGGTGGCGAAGACCTGCTCGACGGTGGTGAAGTCGCACACCGTGCCGCGGTAGAGGTCGCGCAGGGCGTCGGCATCGCCAAGGTCGGCGAAACCGGCAGAGGCGAGCGCCCCGTGCACCCCGGCGCGGATGGCGGGGCCGTGTTCCGCCTCGAGGTCGGCGATGGCGCCGCGCACCGCCTCGCGCACGCCGTCGGGGATGGCGGGGTCGTCCTCGAAGGCTTGCAGGGCGTCGTGCAGGGCGGCCCATGCGTCGCTCGGGTCGGGAAAGTGCGAGAGCGCCTCGCGGCGCGCCTCTTCCCTGCCCTGCTGCGACTTGAGGCTGTCTTTCAGCCTGTCCAGCCCCTCGCCCTTGCCCGCCTGATGCATCAACTCCTTGTAGAGTTCGATGCGCTCGGCCATGGCGTCTTCGGTGCTCTTGCGTTCCTTGCGTTCGGACAGTTCGAATTCGTCGGTGGTGTCGGCGGCGAAGGTGAGTTCCTCTGCGGCATCGGCAAGCAGCGACAGCGGCGAATCGACCACGGTCGCGGCCCTGCCCAGCAGGGTTCCCGCGGCCCCGTCCGGCCCGTCCTGAACGTTCGCAAGTCCGGGCTGTGCAGGCCCCGACACGCCACGCAGGTCGATCGACATAGTGCATCCTCCACAAGGACTGCTGTGCATGTCCCCAATCTATCGACAATGGCAGACGCCCCTGACGCATGTGAACGGGCGTGGCGCCCCCCGCAGTGACCGGGGCCGCGCCGTACCGTGCCAGCGTGGTGCACCCGTGCATTCTGTCACGCGTCATATGATGCAGTCGGCCATGGGGTCTGCTGCGCCTCTTCCGGACATGCATCCATGGAGACAACAACGTTGCATACACGCACCATTGCGAAAACCGGGCCAGCTGCTCCACATCCTACCACGCATCCCCATGCATTGGCACTTGAAGAGACGCCCGAGAAAATGCTTTAATGCGCTGTACAACGGCTAGTTGAATGACATATTCCGGGGCATGTCGGCAACAGCGCATGATGGAACGCCCAGACAGGCGCAGTGCCGCCCCGCCCGATCATGAGGCCCCTGCAGAGAACGGCCCGACCAGCTGCACCCCTTCAGTCACGCCGGGACGAGGTACAGTCGCACACCATACGCCAACGCTGCTGTCGCCGCACGGCATGAATGGACAACGATGTTGGCAGTTCGAAGAGGGATCTCTGGGACGACACGGCCCCGAAGCCGGATGAAGAAACGCAACCACTTGCAATGACACACTCTGCACCCCGAGAAGGGGGCATGGCATACTTGCTGCTACGGCGGAATCGTCCGCACCCGAACACCGCAGGAGGAACCGACCATGGCTTTCACCGAACAGGATTTCGAAGCGCAACAGGCCCAGCTGCGTCAGCTTGAAGACGAACTCTCGCGCCTCGACGCGCAACTGGACGCCCAGATGAAGGCCGCCGGAGTCTCCGGGGCCGACCTCGCGGCGGTCGACACCGCGACCCTGCCCCCCGAAGTGGCCAAGGCCTTCACGCAGGCGCAGGAGAACGCCAAGCGCGAGGGCGAGGCACGCGCCAGCCGTTGCGCCACCGCATCCACGGCCACGGCCTCGGCCAAGATTCCCGGCGCGGGTCGCCGCGGTGCCGTCCGCCTCTAGCGGGTGAACTTCCAGCCAGCAGCAAGGAGAACATCATGTCGCAAGTGAACAACACCTCCCTGTCCGGGATCATGAATTCCATCGACCTTGGCCCCACGCAGAGCCTCCAGATGCTCTTCGCCAAGCTCAACCTCGCACAGGCGCAACTGGCCAAGAACGGCGCCATGGACAACATCAAGAAGATCCAGGACAGCCAGGAGGCCCAGAAGGAATGCGCCGCCATGATCCAGAAGGCGCGCGAACTCCAGAATACGGCCAAGAACAACAATAGTGCCACCGACATGCCCGCCGACATGAAGGCCTTCTTCACCAAGAACAACCTGAAGTGGGACACCAAGGGCAACGACGACCATCACAACAAGGACGAGTGGGACTACAACATCCAGCAGCTCACCTCGTACCGCGACCAGCTGGGCACCGACACGCAGCAGCTCATGGTCTTCGTGCAGGACTTCATGGGCCAGTACAACTCGTACCTGCAGGGTGCCAACTCCGCCATCCAGCAGGGCAACCAGACCCTGCAATCCCTCGCCACGGGCCGTTAGGAGACGCCATGAGCACCAGCTATCAGCATTCCGGGCCGGAATTCACCGAAGCACAGATGCAGGCCATGGTCGACGGGCTGTTCGCCGGGGCCTCCATCGGCGCGGTGTGCAACATGCAGCAGGAACAGCTCGAGGCGGGCTACGCCCTCGCCTACAACCTGTACACCGCCGGGAACTACCGCGATGCCGAGACCATGTTCCGCGCGCTGTGCGTCTACGACCACAACGACGAACGCTACTGGCTCGGCCTTGCCGGGTGCAGGCAGGCGCAGGGCGACCTTGCCGGGGCCATCGACGCCTACGGCCTCGCCGGTGCCGCCAGCGCCCTCGGCGACCCCGCCCCCTTCGTGCATGCGGGCATCTGCTACATGAAGCTGGGCGACACCGAGAACGCGCGCAACACCTTCGCCGGGGTGCCCTTCATCGGCGACCCCGACAACGACACCCATGCCGCCATGCACCGCAAGGCAGAGGCCATGCTCGAACTGCTGGCCGGGGAGAGGCCATGAGCGCCCTGACCGTCGGCGGGCTTTCCGGCACCACCGGCGTGGGCGACATCTCGCTCGACCCCACACCGCGGTTCCGCATCACCACCGGCGCGACGCTGCCCCCGGCCCCCGGCGGGGCGGACGGCACCTCGAAGGCCGACCTTCCGGTACTGGCCCCGCCCATGGGCGGTCTGGCACTGGAGACGCTCATGTCCGCCCTCGGCAATGCCGAGCGCAGGCAGGCGTGCAAGAACGGTGTCGACCAGATCAAGTCCAAGGCCGCCGACCAGGCCAAGATCAACGAGGAAAGGCTGGAGCAGATCTCCAAGCGACTTGAGGACATGCGCTCGAAGTCGGTGCTCAACGGCTTTCTGAAGGCGTTCAAGATCATCGGCATGATCGTCGGCGCCATCGCCTCCATCGCCACCACCGTCGTGGGCGCGCTCACCGGCAACCCCCTGCTGGTGGCTGCGGGCGTCATGGGCATGGCCATGACCATCGACGCCGTCATGAGCACGGCCTCTGACGGCAAGATAAGTTTCATGGCGGGCATGACAGAGCTAGGCAAGGCCATGGGCATGAGCGAAGAGGCCGCCAAATGGTTCGGCTTCGGCATGCAGATGGCCGTGACCCTCGTCGCCGTGGGCCTCAGCCTCGGGGCGGGTTTCGCCAACGTCAGCTCCTCTGCCGCCAACCTCAGCACCACGGCGGCGACCAAGGCCCTCGACTTCGCCATCAAGGCGCAGCAGATAGGCCAGTTCGTCAACGCCGGGGTGGCCGTGGCACAGGGCAGCGGGTCCATCGCCGGGGCCGTCATCGACTACCGCATCGCCTCGTCACAGGCCGACAGCAAGGAACTTGAAGCGATACTTGAACGCATCCGGGAAGCCATCGACCTTGAACACGACTTCCTCGAGGCGGAGATGAAACGGGCCGAAGAACTCATGGGCAAGGTGGGAGAAATCGTCAAGGATTGCGCAGAGGCACAGACTGCCATCCTTGGTGGAACCCCCGCCATGGCCTGACGGAGTACGACATGACGACCATCACCAACGTCCGCGATATTCCGGGGTTCAACCAGTCGCAGTACGACACGCTCGTCGCCACGGCCCGCGGTCAGAACATCGACCCGGCCGCCATCGACATGGCCCTGTTGCAGGCCGTCAACGCCGGCAGCAACTTCTCGGCGGCGCTCAAGAGCGTCACGGGCGACCTGCCGCGTCTCTCGCTGCCGCACAACAACGCCCTCAGCCATCTGGGGTCGCTCGACATGGCACCCTCGCCGGGGGCGACGCTCATGTCGCTCATCACCTCCATGGCTGCGGACGAACGCAAGCAGAACGCGCAGATGCGCATCGAAGAGACCAAGGCCATCGTCGAGAAGATCATGGACCAGGCCGACGAGATGCGGAACAAGGCCATCGTCCAGCTTGTGATGGGCGTGGTCTCGGGGGCCATCAGCATCGCGCAGGGCGTCGCCAGCATGAGCATGCAGGCCAGCGCCATGAAGCAGCTTGACGGCTTCCAGACCGGTTCGCAGATAGCCACGCAGAAGGGGCTGCCCAACATGGCCAAGTCGTTCGACGCCATGTACCAGAGTGGCATGTCCAAGCTGACGGCGCAGCAGAACGCCCTCAACAGCGGCTTCACCGCCGGCAACAGTGCGGTGGCGGGCATCAATCAGGCCGTGGGCGGCTTCTTCGACGCCGCCATCAAGGAGATGGACGGAGATGTCGAACGCATGAGGGCCAGCCGCGACGCCATGAAGCAACTCGACGACGCGCTGGCGCAACTCATCCAGAAGACCCTCTCCGGCATGGACGCCATCCAGCAGAACATGAACCAGACCCGTACACGCATTCTGGGCTGACCGACCGGGGCCCGCAGGGCCCCGGCCTCACTGCACGACACCGGGAGAACACATGAGCAGGCTGGACGACTTGGCGCGCCACGTGGCGCAGGCGGCGGGGTGGGCCACCCCGCAACCCGGCGGCGACGGCGCGTACGCCTTCCGTCTTGAGGGCGACCTCGACGTGACGCTGTTCTCGCCCGACGGACGCACGGGTATCATGCGGGCCGACCTCGTGCCCCTGCCCGACGACAGCCGCGCCGCAGACACCCTGCTGGCCGACAGCGCCCGCCACGCCCTCGCACGGGGGCGCACCCGCAAGAGCGTCATCGCCCTTGACGGAACCATGCTCGTGTTGCATCGCCAGTTGAACGTGGACACCGCATCACCCGATGAGGCGGCAGCCGCCATGCGCGACTTTCTCAACGATCTCGCATGGTGGAAGCGCATGCTCGCACCGTCCGCGCAGGGCAGTGCCCCTGCGGGGGGCGCGATGCCCGCCGGTGTGCCCTGGATTCCCATTCGCTGAAAAGGTGGTGGCCGTTGCCTAGTTATCGTTCCCGTTGTCGTGTTCCCCGTGACGCCACGCCACACCGCACCCGCGCCGCCCGCCTCATGACGGGCGGCTTGCGCCCGTCTGATACGCCCGGTACGCTCGGCGCGCCTGATATTCACGACGGCGCGCACCGACCAGTGATTCTGCACTATCCATGTCCATCGGGGCTGAAAACGGGTGCTTGTACGCCCGCCATTCACGATGGCGCTAGTACGCCCGGCACGCGGAACAGCCTGCGCCCGTACCTCGCGGCCATCTTCGCCGTGCTGCTGTTCATGCTGTGCCTTCACGCGCCGTCACGGTGCGAGGCCGCACCCGCCTTTCCGCACACCTATTCGCACTATTCGGAACAGGAGCAACTGACCGCGCTGCTGGCCGACTTCGGGCGCACGCAGGGCCTTGCCACGTCGTTCTCGCCCGGTGTCACGGGCACGGTCAGCGGCAGGTTCGAGGACGTGGCCCCGGAGAAGTTCCTTCAGGGCATGAAGGCGGCCTTCGGCGTGTCGTGGTACCGCCTCGGCCCCACGCTGCATTTCTACCATGAGGCCGAGACCACGCGCATCTTCATCTCGCCGCGGGTCATGAGTGCCGAGTCGCTGTACCGCATGTTGCGCCAGTCTTCGGTGCTGTCGCCGCAACTGCCCGCCGAACTCATGCCCGGCGGCGCCATGGTGGTCGTCTCCGGCCCGCCCGCCTACCTCGACCAGATTCAGGCCGCGGTGACGGCCTTCGAAGAGGCCCAGACGGGCAACTTCGGCATGAAGGTGTTCCCGCTCAAGTACGCGTGGGCCGAAGACATCACCGTCAACAGCATGGACAAGACCGTCACCCTGCCCGGTGTCGCCAGCATCCTGCGGGCCATGGTCAGCGGGTCGCCCTCGAGCGCCACGCGCGTCACGCAAGAGACCGCCACGGTGGACAAGCTTTCCGGCACGGGCCTCATCTCGCAGGGGCGTCAGCAGAAGGAGTCGGGCCAGTCGAATCAGGCGCAGCGCGGCGGGCAGGCCTCGCAGCAGGATTCGGGCGGGGCGCAGGACGGTCAGCAGGTGAGCATCATGGCCGACCCGCGCGTCAACGCCGTCATCGTGCACGACGCCGTGTACCGGATGCCCTACTACGAGTCGGTCATCGGCGACCTCGACAGGCCGGTCGAACTCGTGGAGATACACGCCGCCATCGTCGACATCGACACCAACTTCAAGCGCGACCTCGGCGTCACCTATCAGGCCACGGTGGGCAAGGACCAGCGGTGGGCGGGCGGTGCCGACGTATCCACGGGCACCGACAAGTTCACCCCCCTGCCCGTGCCCGGCGTGCCGCAGGGCAGCGGCCTGACCCTCTCCACCATCTACACCATGGGGTCGGACTACTTTCTCGCCCGCATCAACGCCCTCGAGAAGAACGGCGAAGCCCGGATGCTGGGGCGGCCCTCGGTGCTGACCGTGGACAACGTGCAGGCCACCCTCGAGAACACCAGCACCTATTATATACAGGTGCAGGGCTATCAGGCCGTCGACCTCTTCAAGGTCGAGGCGGGCACGGTGCTGCGCGTGACGCCGCACATCATCAACAACGACGACGGCACCGACGCCATCAAGCTGGTGGTGAGCGTGCAGGACGACCAGAACAACCAGACCACGCCGACCTCGACCTCCACCACGCAGGCCATCCCGCCCATCAAGCAGACGAAGATCAACACGCAGGCCATCATCGGCGCGGGACAGAGTCTGCTGATTGGCGGCTACTACTACGAACAGAAGGCCACCAGCGCCGACGGCGTGCCCATCCTCATGAACATCCCGGTACTGGGCAACCTGTTCAAGACCCAGTCGAAAGAGAACAAGAGGATGGAACGCCTCATCCTCATCACCCCCAAGGTGGTGCGCCTCGACAACCTGCCGGGGACCCCGCCACGGGTCGACGACCCCGCCTTCCACCGCACGGCCACCCAGTCGGACTATGCCGAACGCACCCCCACGCCGCCCCCGTCGCGCCGTAGCGGTTGCAGCCGCACGCCCGACAATGCGCCGGAAGCGGCTTCGGGTGCGGCAGGTGGCACGGGAGGAACAGGGGTGACAGCGAACACAGAAGGCGGCACCACGCCCCAAGCGGCCACATCCCCTGTCCCTGCGTACGGAGTCGCCCCATGAGCAGTAGCGGCGACATCATCCTTCGCGTCTTCTCCGGCCCCCATACGGGGGCCGAGGTGGTGCTTCCGCCCGGCGACCATGTCATCGGCACCGAAGACTCGTGCGACATCATCCTCTCCGATGGCGGGCTTGCGCCACGCCACGTCTCCATCGGCGTCACCGCCGGAGTGCCCGGTGCGCCATCCACCGTCCACATCACCCCGCTTGACGGCCCGGTGCGCTACGACGATGCCGAGGTGCCCGCCACGGGCGTGACCCTCGCCCCGGCGACCCCCTGCCACATCGGGGAGACCTGCCTTGCATGGAACACCCCCGGCGCACCGTGGGAGACCTTCGACCTGACGCCGCGCCAGTCCGTGACGGCTGCCGACGCGGCAGCGGGAACATCCGCCATGGCGGGTGGCGACCCTGCGGCGTCCACGCTTTCCGCCAATGCGGCCGCCAGTGCATCCCCATCGGGCGCGGCGGGCGATGCCCCCTCGGGCGCATCCCAGACGCCAACACTTTCGGCAACGTCTGCCAACGAAGTTGACGACCTCGTACTCGGCAGCCCCACCCGGCCCCACCACGAAAAACGCTGGCGGTCGGCCCTGCTGGCTGCCGCCGTCATGCTGCTGTGCACCAGCACGGTGGTCATCACCCTTGAGACACGCCCGCCCGCACCCCCTGAACGCGCGGCGCACCTTGCGGCGCAGCTTCATGCCGCGGGACTGACCGCCTTGCGCGTCGAGGCACGCCCCGAAGGGGTGGTCGTCTCCGGGCTGCTGGACGACGAGGCACAGCGCATCCGCCTGTGGGACATGGCACGGAACCTGCTGTACCGGGTACAGCTTGAGGTGGCTGTGCGCAGCGACGTGCTGCACGCCGTGAAAGCCGCCTTCAACAGCCGTGGCATCTACCCCGAGGTGACGTTCATGCCCGCCGCCGACACCACGCCCACCACACCGCCCCTGTCCGCGCAGGCCATGCCCAAGGCTGTGCCGAGTACGCCCGACGCCGGGACGGGTCTCGCGCAAAGCCCAGACACGGCGACCACCAGCATGGCGGGCACCGGCACGGCAGCGAGTGGCGTTGCGGGTACAGGCGGCAACGGCGGCAACAACAGCGACGGAAAGAGCATCGGCGGCATGACGGCAGGCACCGTGCCCGCCGGGGCTGCGACGCTGGCATCCGCCCCGCTTGCGACCCCGCAAGCCAAGGCGGGTCTGCGTGTCGCGGGCTACATGCGCGACGGCGTGGTGGAGGCATGGGCCTTCGACGCGCTGCGCGAAGACGTGCCGCAGATGCCGCACGTCACCCGCGACCTGCGCTATGCCAGTCAGGTGGCCCCCGTCCTCGACCCGCTGCTTGCCGACGCGGGGCTGAAGCATGTGCAGACGCGCTACCTTTCAGGCGTGGTGCAACTCTCCGGCGACCTCGACGCGGCACAGCGCGAGGCCCTCGACACCGTGCTGGCGCAGACGCGCACGCGGCTTCAGGTCGACATCCCCTTCGAGGTCGTCCAGTCGGCCCCGGCACCCGACAAGAAACAGCAGGAGGCCCCCGCCCCGGTGGCGGGCCGGGGCTTCACCCCCGCACGGCACGAGGCCGCAGCCCCGGCAC
>Ga0302253_1001635_pt1 | contig 12907 bp, 8 predicted proteins | sample AAG_RA_Trp_MG_FD_193537 | JGI IMG/M metagenome (GOLD analysis project Ga0302253, IMG submission 193537) | Enriched activated sludge microbial communities from anaerobic digester in WTTP, New Holstein, Wisconsin, United States - AAG_RA_Trp | ecosystem: Engineered > Bioreactor > Anaerobic >... | reverse complement strand
CCTTGAGGGTGCCGATGCCGGGTTCTGGGACTGGCACCTCCCCTCGAATACGGCTGTCTTCAGTGACCGGTTTTACACCATGCTCGGGTACGAACCCGGGGAGTTTTCGGCTGACTTTGATACCTGGAGCGGAAGGATACATCCGGATGACAGAAAGAGGGTAGTTGCCGATCTCCAGCGGAAGATCCAGGAAGGTGAACCCCAGCTGGAGATCGAGTACCGGATGCGTACAAAAGACGGGAGCTGGTTCTGGATCCTCGGGAGAGGGAAAGTTGTAGAAAAGAATGAGGATGGCACCGCTCTAAGGATTACCGGTGTCAATATCGATATCACGAACCGGAGGTTGCTGGAGTCCGAGATACGATCCCTGAATACCGTGCTTGAGCAGAGGGTGAAGGACCGGACCGAGGCGCTCTCGAAGGCTAACGAAGCGCTTGAAGAAGAGAACATGCAGCGCCTCGATGCCGAAGGGAAGCTCAAGGAGTCTCTTGAGGAGAAGACGATGCTCTTAAAGGAGATCCACCACCGGGTGAAGAACAACCTCCAGATCATCGTGAGTCTTTTGAACCTCCAGTCACGCCAGGTAAAGGACGAGTCCGTCCTTGCCACGATACGCGAGAGCCAGAACCGGGTCAAGGCGATGGCCCTTGTCCACGAGAAACTCTACCGTGCTGAAGACATCTCGCATATTGATATAAGCGACTATATCAGGTTCCTGGGGACCGGCCTCTTCCAGTTCTATGACGCAAGGAGCCGGGGCATCCTGTTCAACCTTGATATCACTGATGTCAAGGTCGACATCAATACCGCAATACCGCTCGGGCTTATCCTGAATGAACTGATATCAAACTCGCTCAAGTACGCCTTCCCCCCGGGAAAGGGCGGCGAGGTGTCTGTCACTGGAAAGCGGGAAGGAAAAACCCTTACCATTATCTTCCGCGATGACGGGGTGGGGATACCCCCGGATCTGGACTGGAAGAATACCCAGTCCCTGGGACTCCGGCTGGTCAATTCACTCGTGGACCAGCTCGACGGCACCATTGAACTTGACCGCTCATCGGGGACACAGTTCACGATGGTTTTGCACGAGAAGGCGTGAGGGGCAGGCATGACAAAAAATGGTCCAATGAAACGGCAGGGAAGGCAGGGGAAGATGAAGCGGGATGTATTCTGTGGATTCGCGATCCTTTCCCTCACTCTTCTGGTGGGGGCGATACTTGTTGCAGGATGTTTAAGCACCGGGCAGGAAAAGAACAGCAGTTCCGGAAAGGTCTGGCATGTCGGTGTCTTAAGCGGCATGGCATTTTTTGCCGACACGGAAGACGGTTTCCGGGAAAAGATGGCTGAACTGGGATATACCGAAGGGAAAAACATTATCTACGACTCCCGGAAAATGGTTGGTTTTGACCAGCCGGCATACCAGTCAGCCTTAAAAGACTTCAGGGACAACAAGGTTGACCTGGTCCTCGTCTTCCCCACGGAAGCATCGCAGGAGGCCAAAGCCGCCATGAAAGGAACCGGCATTCCCGTGGTATTTGCCAATGTCTTCACGGAAGATACCGGCCTTATCGAGAGCGTGCGGCAGCCGGGCGGGGATATCACGGGTGTGCGCTGGGGCGGTCCTGACCTTGCCCTCCAGCGGTATGAGATCATGCGCGAACTGGTGCCGGGTGCAACGCGTATGCTCATTCCCTACCTGAGAGCATATCCGACGACTACAAGTCAGCTGGTTGCACTGCGAACCGCGGCATCCGCCGATGGTATCACCCTGGTTGAGATCCCTGTGGACAATGCCACCGAGCTGGCGGCAGAACTCGCCAGACAGTCTGGATCCATTTCTGGCAAAGACACGGTTATGTTAGCCATTGCCGAGCCACTCTTCGTGACACCGGATACGTTTGCCGTTATCAGTGAGTTTGCAGATGATCATGCCATCCCGGCAGGGGGCCCGTTCATGTCCGTTCATGGCCATGAGACGGTCTTTGGCCTTACACCGCGGAGTATCCCGCAGGGCAGGCAGGCAGCGGTCCTTGCTGACAAGATATTCCGGGGAACGCCGGCGGGTGAGATCCCGGTTATCACGGCTGATAACTATTTCCAGCTGAATTACCGGCAGGCCCAAAAACTCGGCATTCCGGTCAGCGAAGGCCTCCTGAGCAGGGCAGACGAGATCATCCGGTGAGACTGAAGGCAGATCATGAAACCCTGTGGTGTGATGAACACGATGTCCCTGCAGGATCCATCCATAGGAGCGGGGTACCCCGCAGTCATGGTTCATCACCCATATGACCAGGATGAATGAGACGAACACGGAGATGACACCGATGCCACCACAGACCCCCTTGGAAAAAAAGAAGTTCCGCAGCCTTACGGTAACACTGGCAATCGCGTTTGTTGCCATGAGCCTTGCCATCGTCCTCATCACCACCGGCCTTCAGGGCTTTTCCAATTACCAGAACCAGCAGAAGGCCATCTCTTACGAGCAGAAACTCATTGCCCAGGGCGCAGCCGATACCGTAAAAACTATGGTCACTGACAGGATGGACAAACTCCGGGAGACCGCATACCTGTCAAGTATCGCGACTTCGCAACCGGAGCAGCAGAAGGCAACCCTGGACAAACTCCTGCACTTTGATCCGGCATTCCGCCAGGTCATCCTGTTCAATGCAAAGGGAGAGGAACTGGCACGGTCATCCCGGGTTTCCCGTGCTGAATCAAACCAGATCCCAGAACCGGTCAGGGCGGAGATCTTCGCACGGGCAGTACAGGGAAAAACCTTTTTCGGGCCGGTCTACATTGATGAAAAATCCAGCGAGCCGATGGTAGTCATGGCAGTCCCGGTCACGGATATCTTCGGGGATTACAAGGGAGCCCTTGCCGCTGAGGTGAACCTGAAGTTCATGTGGGACCTTGTTGGGAACCTGAAGATTGGCGAGGGGGGTGCAGCGTACGTCGTGGATGAGCAGGGGAATCTCATCGCCTACGGCGATATCAGCCGGGTCCTCAGAGGAGAGAATGTTCTTGGCCTTGAGGATGTCCGCCGGTTTGTGAGTGACAGGGATACCGTATACGATGCAGAAGTGACGCAGGGCATAAAAGGAGATGCGGTAATTGCCAATTATGTCTCACTGGGAGAACCTGACTGGGCCGTTGTCGTTGAGATGCCGGTGGATGAGGTCTACCGGGAGTTCAATAAGGGATTGTACCGCACGATCGTCATCCTGCTTGCATGCCTCGTCCTTGCGTCCGTTACCGGCATCCTGCTTTCACGGATCATCACAAAACCCTTAATCCTCCTAAGGGACGCCACCCGCGAGATCAGCAAGGGCAACCTTGATACACGGGTGGAAATTTCATCGATGGACGAGATCGGAGAGCTGGCTGACTCGTTCAACAGGATGACCGCTGACCTGGTCCAGACAACCGTCTCAAGGAATTATTTCGATGACATCTTAAAGAGCATGTTCGATATGCTGATCGTCCTCGCACCGGATGCCACGATACAGTCCGTTAACAAGCGGACCTGCGATGTGCTGGGCTACCGGGTTGATGAACTGACCGGCCGGCCGTTCTCCCACCTCCTCTCGCCCGACAGTCCACGTCCGGACAGTGAGGGGCCCGGCATGCTGCCGGATACGTGGGCAGTGACGGAAATCGAGCGGACCTTACTGACAAAAGGGGGCCGGAAGATCCCCGTCATCCTGTCTTCATCCGTCATGCATGACAGCGCCGGGGCGGTCCGTGCGGTTGTCTGCGTTGCGCACGATATGACCGAGCGCAAGAAGGCCGAGGAGGAACTCCGGGAATCCCGGCAACTCTTCGCAGATATCATCAGCTTCCTGCCGGATCCCACGTTTGTTATTGACAAGGCCGGCACCGTTCTGGCATGGAACCGGGCGCTCGAAGTGATGAGCGGGATTCCTGCAACGGAGATCATTGGAAAAGGCAATTATGAATACAGTCTCTGGGCATATGGCAGGCGGCGCCCGCTCCTCATCGATCTTGTCCTGGACCCGGACAAGGACTCGGCGCGGCTGGATTATACGGACATCCGCTGGGTTGGCCGGACCGTAACAGCCCAGACCGAGATAAAGAAGGCAGACGGCCGGAAGATCCCCGTCTCGCTTGTCACGTCCCCCCTGATCGACTCCCAGGGCAAAACAGTTGGCGCGATCGAGTCCATGCGGGACATAACCTCCGTCAAGAAAGCCGAGGCAGACCTTGCACGCCTGAACGCCGGCCTTGAAAAGATCGTGAAGGAGCGGACAAAAGCTCTCGAAGACGAAGTGGAGGTCCGGAAACAGGCAGAGGCTGCTATCCGGTTATCACTCGAAGAGAAGGTGTTGCTCCTGCGTGAGGTTCACCACCGGGTCAACAACAACCTCCAGATCATCATCAGCCTTACCAAGCTCCAGCTGCGGACGCTCGAAGACCCGGGGATGAAACAGGCCTTGAGCGATATGCAGAACCGTGTCCGGGCTATGGCCATAGTCCACGAGAAACTCTACCAGACAGAGGACCTCTCATCGATCGACATAGCAGATTATACAAAGTATCTCGTCACCCAGATCTTCTCCCATTACAAGGTCGACCGGCAGAGGATTGCCCTGAACATTGATATCGGGAAGATCCTCCTGAGCATTGACACGGCAATCCCGCTCGGGCTCATCCTCAACGAACTGGTAGGGAACGCGATCAAGTATGCATTCCCTGACGGGAGGAAGGGTGAACTTACCATCCGTATGACAGAAAAAGGAGAGATCCTGACAGTTGTCGTGCAGGATAACGGGGTCGGCCTTTCCACGGACATTGACTTGCAGAATGCTCCCACCCTCGGCCTCAGGCTTGTCAGCAACCTCGTTGACCAGCTCTCCGGGACAATCGAGCTCGACCGCTCATCCGGGACAAAATTTACGATGGTGCTCCATGAGAAGAAATAAAGGACAGCGTTCATGACAAGTTCCCGGGTGCAGGAATTCCGGATGACCGAGCGGCGGTGGCAGGCACTGGTGCTGGCAGCATCGGCTGCCGTCATTATCCTGACCCTGTGGTGCCTTGCTTCCGGTATCACGATCATTTTTATGCACCTGTATTATCTCCCCATCACCCTCCTTGCCTACCACTACCGGAAAAAAGGTATCGCCGGTGCGATCCTGCTCAGCGGGATCTATTGTGCCCTCGTCATCAGTTCCGGGGCCGGTGCAGCCGAAGTAACAGGCGCACTCATCCGTGCCTGTGTCTTCGTGGCCGTCGCGGCGCTCATCGCATTCCTCTCAGAGGCCGTTGCTGAGTCACGGGACAGCCTGAAGAAGGCAGGGGATATCCAGCTGGGGATCGTCCAGAATGCCAATGTCTGGCTGATGGTGCTGGAAAAGAATGGTGTCATCCGCGAATGGAACCGGGCGGCAGAAGAGATCAGTGGCTACCCGGCCGGAGAAGTCATTGGCAAAAACACGATCTGGAAACAGCTGTATCCGGATGCCGGATACCGAAAAGAGATCACCAGCAAGATCGCGGGAATCATCACGAAAAATGATTACCTGGAGAACCTGAAAACCACCATCAACTGCCGTGACAGATCAGTAAAGACCATCCTCTGGAACACGAAAATGCTCCCCCCGGTAAGTGATGAACCAGTACAGTTCATCGCTGTGGGAGTGGATATCACGGAGCGCACCCGTGCCGAGAATGCCTTACGGGAGAGCGAAGAGAAGACCCTCCTTTTACTGAACTCGGCAGCAGAAGGGGTGTACGGGATCGACATGAACGGCAACTGCACGTTCTGCAATGCGGCCTGCCTCAGGATCCTTGGGTACTCCGATGAAAAGGAACTGCTCGGCAGGAACATGCACTGGCAGATCCATGGGAAACATGCAGACGGCTCCCTGTTTCCGGTCGATGAGTGCCGGATATTCCGGGCATTCCGGAGAGGAGAAGGCACGCATGTCGATGATGAGGTCCTCTGGCGTGCCGACGGGACTTCATTCCCTGCCGAGTACTGGTCCTACCCCCAGCGCTCCAGTGGCAAGGTTATTGGAGCTGTGGTCACGTTCTTCGATATCACGGAAAGGAAACGGATCGAGAATGCCCTGCGGGAGAGCGAGCAGAAATACCGTACGCTCTTTGAGAATATGATCGAGGGATTTGCCTACTGCCGCATGATCTACGATGAGAAGGGCCGGCCTTCCGACTGGGTGTACCTTTCTGTCAATCGTGCATTCGGGCAGATGACAGGGCTTTACGGTATCGAAGGGAAGCGGGTTCTCGAAGCGATCCCCGATATCCGGGAACTCACGCCGGAACTTTTTGATATGTACGGGCGCGTTGCATCAACAGGCATTCCCGAAACATTCGAGATCGATTTCAAGCCCCTGAAACGATGGCTGAAAGTCTCTGCATTCAGCCCGGAGAAAAATTATTTCGTTGCCGTCTTTGAGGACATCACCGAGCGGAAGGAAAGCCAGAAGCGGATCGATGCACTGCTCCGGATCCAGGAGGAGCAGCTCCGCATCATCAATGCCAGCCCGGCGGTCTCATTCCTCTGGAAAGCCGAGGAAGGGTGGCCGGTAGTAAGCGTGAGCAAGAACATCTCCCAATTCAGCTATGTTCCGGAAGATTTTACTTCGGGCCGGATCGCTTACGCTTCCATTGTCCACCCTGACGATCTCGAACGTGTGGCAAAAGAGGTCGAACATTACAGCAGTCACAACACGGGGGATTTCATCCAGGAATACCGGATCTTCGACAAGAACCACGGCGTGCACTGGATATCCGATTATACCCATATCAGGAGGAACGAGGCAGGGACCATCACCCACTACGAGGGGATAGTCCTCGATATAACCAGCCAGAAGAATGCCGAGGAGGCGCTCAGGGAGACCAACAGTTACTTAAGCAGTCTCTTCGACTATGCCAACGCCCCGATCATCGTCTGGGATCCCGAGTTCCGGATCACGCGGTTCAACCATGCTTTCGAGCGCCTGACCGGGAAAACGGAGAAAGAGGTCATCGGAAAGCACCTCTCGATCCTGTTCCCGGAATCAGGCCGCCAGTCATCCCTCGATCGGGTACGATCCACCCTCGAGGGCGTGAGGATGGAAACTGCCGAGATCCCGATCCTCACCACATCCGGTGAGATACGGACCGTTCTCTGGAACTCGGCCACCTTGTTTGCCGAGGATGGGAAGACCGTAATTGCCACCATCGCACAGGGGCTGGACATCACCATACGGAAGAAAGCACTCAATGCGCTGGAGCAGCTGAACGCCAACCTTGAGAACATTGTAAACGAGAGAACCCGTGCCCTGAACGAGGAGATCCAACAGCGCCGGCAGGCAGAAGCCACAATCCGTGCTTCGCTTGACGAGAAAGTGCTCCTCCTGCGCGAGATCCACCACCGCGTGAACAATAACCTCCAGATCATCATCAGCCTGATCAAACTCCAGATACGGGCTGTTGAGGACACGGAGATGAAACAGGTCCTTTCCGAGATGCGAAACCGGGTACAGGCAATGTCCCTTGTACACGAAAAACTCTACCTGTCAAAAAGTCTCTCCTCCATTGACATTGCTGACTACACACGGTTCCTTGCAACCCAGCTCTTTGCGTTTTACGGCGTTGACCACCGCAGGATTGCGCTTCAGACGGACATTGAAAAGAACCAGCTGGACATTGAAACCGCCATCCCGCTCGGGCTCATCATAAACGAACTGATCTCCAATGCCCTCAGGCATGCTTTCCCTGACGATCGTACCGGGACGATCACAATCAGCAGCCATCTCGAAGGCGACCTGATCACCCTTATTATTGCTGATGACGGGATTGGCATGAGCCCGGACTATGACTGGCGGGGGGGTGCATCCCTCGGGTTCCGTCTCGTGAACAGCCTCGTTGACCAGCTCGAAGGGACGATCGAAAAGAAGAACGGGAAGGGAACAACATTTAATATCATATTTTCAAGAAAGACTACAACAGGGAGTGTGTGAGTGAGCGGACCTGCAATTTTTATCGTCGAAGATGAAGCAATCGTTGCAAGCGACATCAAAGAGACCTTGATCAGCCTCGGGTATACCGCTGCAGGAATGGCAAAATCCGGGGAAGTCGCCCTGGAGAAGATCCAACAGAACCAGCCGGACCTTGTCCTGATGGATATCCACCTTGCCGGTGAGATGGACGGGGTTGACACAGCAGGGAAAATCCATGCACTCTACGGGATCCCGGTCATTTACCTGACCGCATATGCCGACAAAGTCCTGCTCGAGCGCGCAAAAGTGACCGAGCCCTATGGATATGTCGTCAAACCGTACGATGAACGCGAACTTCACTCTGTCATCGAGATGGCGTTATACAAGCACCGTATCGAGCGCGAGATCAAAAAACGCGATGCCATCCTCTTTGCTGTCAGCTCCGCTGTGGAATGGCTCCTTCGGGTCTCCCGCAAGGGTGCCCCGGTTTCAGATAAAGTACCGGACTTCGCTGCCGCCGACATCCGCGACATTCTCGAACCCATTGGCCTTGCCCTGGATGCCGGAGCCATCGGGATCTTCCAGGTCCGGACCTCTGGCCCGGCACCAGCCATCAGCATGCTCTACGAATGGGGATGCGAGAAGTACCATTCGTGCCTCTTCAAACCGGAACTCAAGCAGTTCACCTTTGCAACGATGGGAATCTCACGGTGGGAGACTCTCTTAAGAAAGGGCGAGGAGATCTCCGCAGTCGTTTCAACGCTCTCTCCAGATGAGCAGAAACTCTTCAGCCTCCTTGGCTCAAAAGCCGGGGTCATCATACCGATCTTTATCCACGACAGCCTCTTTGGGTTCATCGGCTTCTTCGACCTGACCGAAAAGACCCATTCGCCAGATGAGATCGAAGCCCTCCGCATAACGGCAAACCTTCTCGGGGCTGCTATCGGCTACCAGCAATCCGCATAATATCCATCCTCTTTTTTCTTTGTCAGCGGACCGGAAATCTGTATGGACGCTGTTGTTCCGGTATCCGGGAACGATTCCCCCACAGGCAGACAGATGGTGCCTGTCCATAACCCCCTCCGTCCAGAAAGCATATAAAACAAAATGTAAAACATAGTTTACATATACCAGTGCGACAGCGCACCGGTATTGCAGTATCGCACACTGAACACCAGGAAGACAAACAGCACGAACACCTAAAAAATTGTCCCTACGGGACAGACACCACCTGTACCTTCCCCGCGTCTGACGATGCGGGGGAGATCAAATCCTTTTTTCCGAATTCGCGGATACGCGCTATCCATTACTCGTGCACTCCCCGTTCTTTTGGAAGCCCCGCGTGTCTGCTTTCATGATTGACGGCGATTCAGGATCCCTTCCGGGAAACCAGACTGAAAGCAGCGCTGATAACAAGCTTTGTATCATCTCCCGCAAGATAGAAGACTATCTCATGGCCCCTGCGGAAACCTTCCGGTTCGAACGGACGCTTCTTGTCATTGCGCTTGTCTTTATCATCATCATCGCCGTGAAGATGACCTCATACATCATCTCGCTCATCCTGATGTCCCTTATCATCACTCTCCTAACGATTCCGGCGCTTATCTGGCTGAAGAAAAAGAAAGTCCCGAACACTCTTGCTATCGCGCTCATCACCCTTACAGCATGCCTGGCCATCGCAGCCATCCTGTACATCTCTGTCTTCTCGTTCCAGATGCTGCTTCACGACATGCCGCAGTTCCAGCAGGAACTCTCCGTGCGGCTCGCCGAACTCAGGACAATCCTCTCATCGTTTGGTATCACCATCGAGACCGACAGCATCCGATCCATCGACCTTAAAGAAATCTTCTCGGCGGGCGTTGCCGGGGCGACAACGATTGCCGAGGGACTTATGTTCCTCTTCTTTGTTGCAGTGACCTCGTTCTTCATGCTCCTTGAAGCCCCGCGGCTCACGGAACGATTCGAGGCGCGGTATGGAAAAGACTCGCAGACCGTGAAGCAGTTCGGAAAGATGTCCGGCTATATCATCGATTTCATCGTTGTTCGAACCGAGACGAACTTCATCCACGGCATCCTCTTTGGGGGATTCCTTACGGTTATGGGCATCCATGGTGCGCTTCTCTGGGGGCTCCTCACGTTCCTTCTCGGGTATATCCCCTACTTCGGCCTTCTCATAGCGGCCGTCCCTGCTATCTTCTTTGCCTGGCTCCAGTTCGGGATCCCCGGGGCGATCGTGGTGATCGTGGTTGTCTGCATCCTCAACCTGATTGTTGAGAATCCTATCTTCTCCTACCTTACTTCGAGGAAATACGAGATTCCGGCACTCATCGTGATCCTGTCGGTAATCTTCTGGGGCTGGCTGCTCGGGATCGTCGGGATGCTCTTTGCCATCCCGTGCACTCTCATCTGCCTGCTTATACTCCAGCTGTCCGAAGACTTGCGCTGGATCAACGATTTTTTGGGTGTCGGGCACCTGTTCGAGGAGCACACCAGAGAAAAAGACGGATGATACAGAGAAACGTCTCCGTGCCTTGTATTCGAACCCCTCTCGCAGGGGGATATCAGTGGATGTCTCCGGCAACCACTGCAGTCCCGCCATCCCATTCAAGCGTGAGCACAGCCGATCCGGTCACAGCCTGCGTGAGCGGGTCCGTTGCGGTCACCATGATATGCACCGGCTCCTGTGCGGGCTCGGGTGCTTCAGAGAAGGTCCAGTACAGCTTTTCTTCCCTGTTGACAACTTCGGGGCCAAGGAGGCGAACGGAGTAGTCCGGAGGATTCCACGACAGGAACGTGCCATAACTGGCATTCCACATGTATTCCGCTGACGCTGACGGTACGCGGGAACTGTTGAGCGACAGGCAGATTCCCGGCGTTGAAGAGAGTAGGGGGGAGTAGCGGACGGGCGTTGCCCTGATATGGAATAATCCCGCGTCCTGTGCCGGGGTTTGCGGGGGGAATGCACTACAGACCGTGTCTGTGCAACCGTATCCTTGAACGATAGTGGTTGGGACAGCCTCCGGCGCATGCATTGAGGTCTGGACGGCTGGTGCAGCCGTTGGTGTGGCAGGGGTCGCGACAGTACAGCCTGCCGCAACGGCGAGCAGGATGACAAGTGACATCAGGAGTGATCGGGATACCACCATCACATTCCTGTCGATGCCAGTGCTGATAAAACCGGTATATTATGCGTTGTTCCGTGAACAAAGAAAACGTGTCACGGGCAGAACATTACGAATCAGGCATGTTATGAAAACTGGTTCCTGGGCAAATTTCACCGATGGTCCCTCGGGAGGTGAAATGCTGATCTTGCTTCCAGGAACGGTTCCGAATGAAACGAAGGGATCTCTTTTCACTCAGGTCATGTGCTGGTTTTTGAGTACCATGCAGGCCCCGGATCCTCCACGGCCCCATGTCCTGATAACTATTATTGTTACTATTTTCCATATAAAAGTATGTTTTTTTCAAATATTGAAAATTCTTCGTTTTATTGCGAATAATCGTAAAAATATTTGATTTTTTTGCCCCTTTAGAAATTTCCCGCAAAATGAGGGTCGCAATTCTCTTCACCCGGGGTTGCAAGGTTGTATCATGGAACAAACAGGAAAAAGGGAGACATGTCCCATCCTCGGGGAAGGGATGAGTCAATATAGAAATTAGTGCCGGTGACGGAATAGTCCGGCTATGATGATACCGCCGGCCAGCAGGGTGCATACCATCAGGGGGTCCGGCCCGGGTGCATAGGTCTGTTTTTTTGTGGGTGTTGCTTTTGTAACAGGATTTTCTGTTGGCACCGGGGTAATTTCCAGGACAACCTCTTCGGGTACTGTTGTGGCGACAGCGGTCGGCACAGGAGTAGGTACCACGACCATCGCAGTCTTCTTCACTAGCTTCCCGTACACTGTCTTTGCCTCGGGATCCAGCTCCTGCAGCCGGAGTACGACAATCTCCCCGGTCTGGTCGAAATCAGGGACCGTGCCGGTCAGGGCGACATCGACAGTAAATTGCTTCCGGGTAAAACTCAGGTCCCACCCGTCAAGCCGCACCTGGGCTGACTGCCGGTCGGCAAGCCGCGTGGTCAGCGGCTCCTCGTTCACTTCTTCAGTCTTGACGACCACCCAGTGAGGGTTCGCAAGATCGGTATACATGACAAGGGAATTGTCAGAATCAAAGGTTTTTCCGGTATCGTAAGAACTGAAACTCATGGAATATCCTGCGCTCACCTGACTGCCGGGTTGGAGTTCAGCACCTGGAGAAGGGCCGGTCCAGCCGGCAAACGTCCATGCTGATACCGGCATGACAATGAAAAAAAAGACAAGAGTAGCAAGAATAAAACGGAAAAAAACCGGTGAATTATTCATGCGTCTTTCAACGACCGGAAACCCCATAAAGATACCGGTATGGACCGGTGGCGCGTAGTCGGCAATGACAGGATTTTTCCCACAGGTACCCGGCAGGCATGTCGTCGCCCTGCCTCATGTTTATTAGTCTCACCGGCGCACATGGATGTGAATGCATTGCTCCGGCCACCGCCAGCCTGGCCCGGGAACTCATCTTCCGGCGGGAGAAACCACACAAAAATGCCCGGTATATCCGGATACGGCCTGCCCGATACCCCCGTGATTCTCCATGACGTCTTCCCGGTTCACCCTGCCACAATGCAGCGTCAGGACAAAGGTCCTTGCCGTGTTCCTGGCACTCTCCCTCATCACGCTCATCGTCACGGGATACGTAGCGCTCTTTACCATAAGCAGCCTGGCAAAGACCGCGGAGTCCGGCAGTTTCCGGCAGGGCCAGCAGGCCGTTGATATGGCTACCGTCGCCCTCCAGCAGTCTGCCGAACAATACCTCCTCCAGGCAGCAACAGACCAGGCAGCAATCGCCGGGACCCTCTTCAACGACACCGAGACGGAACTCGATCTCCTCTCCGTGCAGGCTGTCAC
>Ga0302253_1001632_pt1 | contig 12939 bp, 11 predicted proteins | sample AAG_RA_Trp_MG_FD_193537 | JGI IMG/M metagenome (GOLD analysis project Ga0302253, IMG submission 193537) | Enriched activated sludge microbial communities from anaerobic digester in WTTP, New Holstein, Wisconsin, United States - AAG_RA_Trp | ecosystem: Engineered > Bioreactor > Anaerobic >... | reverse complement strand
TCTTGAAGACTCCTGTCTTGATCCTGTTGTCGACATAGATGACGCCGACGACTCTCTCCTTGCTGACCATAGGAACACATAGAATGGAGCGGATTGAATGCAGTGATACGCTGCCAAAGGCGTCAAACCTTGGATCGTCCATTGCGTTGGAGCTGAGGATTGGCTTCTTTTCTACCACGACCTGGTTTATTATGTTGCTGCTGACCTTGAAATCGTCGCTCTTGATCGTGGATTTGTCTATGCCGCGGGCGACTCGCACCATGAGCTGGCGCTCGTTTTCCAGGAGCATAATGAAGCCGCGCTCCGCTTTCAGCAGCTCGACGACGCGATCCATCACCGAGTTGAGCACATCATCTATCTCGAGTGACGAGTTGAAAGTCCTCTCGACTTCGAGAAGAGTGGCAAGGTGCTTGCTGTCTAACTGATCGCCTTCAGCCGGCGAGGATACCTGATCCATCTGCACTACCTCCGGGAAATTTCAATAAGACCCCACCGTCCATGTCTCTGATTCTTTGGAGATTTCCGCTTTTCCTCTTTAATGCAGGAATATGCCTCTTGGTATATCTATAATTTCGTCGCTCTGCCGTGAATCCCTCTCTGTACTGATGCCAAAATAATCACTGGACGATGGGCTCATCGACTCACGAATACGCATAGACATTGAGCACGGTACACTTTTCGATCGACAAAAGCAACAATCCCCGCTTGAAAAGATACCATATAGCCAGAAAGTATCTGTCACGCTGCATAGACAATTTCATTCTGCTGCGCATATTCAACAATCGAGTATGTTTTTTCATCCCATTCCATCTGGGTCATTGCCATTGCCTCTATGGGTTCAAAAACCTCCGCAATGGCTCTGGAGAGAATATCGATTCTCTCCCAGAAGTCTCTTCCTTCAAAATCTTCTGAGATGACAATGAGATCAATGTCACTCATCTCGTGAGGATGGCCATTGACCCAGGAACCGAAGAGAAGCACTTTTTGAACGTGGATTCCTTGCTCTTCCACAGCTTGTCTGAAAGCAGATATGATCTTCAGAACTGAGCTTTTATCCATTTCAGCAATTCCTTTCCCTGTTCAATTATATTCTGAGTAACTGCTTCAGTATAAACTCTGTTTATCTGGGCGAGATCATCGGGGTAACGGGTGGCAACATCAGCCTCATTCAATCGGGCAAGAAAAACACTCGTATCTGCCGTTGGAGTTATTCCTGCCTTTTTCACTAGAGACATCAAATGATGGCCCTTGGGAGGAAACTGAGAAGTCCTCTTGTGAATAATCCCCTTCAGAGCCTTTTCTATGGAGAGATGACACATAAACACTGCATAAAGGTTTCGACCACCCTGGAAGTTGTATTCTGCCGATTCCATATCGTAATCAGCTTGTATCATCCATTCCTCAGGCACTTTTGCCATAGTCTCACCATCTTTCTGAGGTTATTCCCGGTATACAGCTATACTCTGCGCGGCATTGGAAAATACTTTTCTCTTTGATTGTTCAGCCGATAGTCCCACTTGTCAAATCACACGAACATCTTCATAAGTGTGAGTTGCCCCCTGGAATTATGATTATATCACAATGATCTCAATAAGTCTCATCCAATGTCATGAGAAGTATAGTTTTGCTTGAAAGGAGAGCAAGACAGGAGGTCAATTATTAATGTTACCATCCTGTTATTATTTGTGCCAATAACCTAAAAATAAAGCACCCTCCGCCTGTTGAGCGAAGGGTGCTGCCGTCTTTAAGTCTTCATTCAGCTATTTTGAATACAGTGACTTCCCGTTTGCATCCACCACGTTGATGTGCTCGGTGTTGTTGACTGTAATGCTAGTGCCGCCTGTGCCCGATTTATAGATGACCTTTCCTGTATTATCGACGAGTGTGAAGTTCTTGTTCTCGCCGACACTTACCTTCAGGGTATCATCGCCGGTGCCTCCGTCTATTTTTACAGTGTCGGTCCCGGCGCTCATGGTGTAGTTTATTGTATCTGTTCCGGCTCCTCCGTATGCCAATACTGTGTCATCACCTACAGCTCCATTGATATTCAGAGTATCGTTGCCTGCCTCTCCGTTGGCATAGATTGTATCGTTACCTTCTCCGCCGTCTACGGATACTGTATCATTCCCTGCGCCCGCAAACTGCCTCAGATAGTCATTCCCTGCACCGCCTACTGAACTCATTATGTCATTTCCTGCACCGGCTGTCTGGAAGACCTGATCATTACCTGCGCCGCCGCTTGTGGTCATCGTATCATTGCCTGCGCCGCCATCCTGATACAGATAGTCGTTGCCGTCCAGACCTGACGCATACTGCGTATCGTTCCCGCCCAGTCCATACTGGTAAACATTGTTATTGTCGGCAGTTCCGACATAGATCTGCTGATCGTTGCCGCTCGTGCCCCTGTCTGTCTTGTTTGTTGTAGTCGTGTTTGCAGCTTTTATCGTAGTCTCTTCGGTAACGGCCTGCGTTGTGTCTGTTGTTGCGGGCAGGTAGTATGGAGCCATATTCTGCTGCATCTGCGACATCATGCTCATCATCTGGGACATGAAATTCTGCATCATTGACTGATAATACAGTGACGGGAACTGCATCATCGGGTACATGGCCCCTGTATATCCCTGGTAGCCCCCTGTATTGTATGAGTAGCCGCCTCTCTGCGTTCCCAGCAGCGAGTTGGCTCCTCCGTATATTCCGCTTGCATAGTTCGTAAACGAGATATCCGGAAACATGAAGTTTCCAGTGTATAGTGAGCTTGTTCCCAATCCGCCAATCATATTGTACATAGTATCTCCTCCTTATACCTATAGGTCCCTTACTTACCATTATCAAGACATTGTGTAAAAAAGTCAAGATATTAAAAGTTACATTTTCGTAATAATATTTAACATATGTTACAAAAAATTTACATAATTCTTGCAGATAGAGAAGGGGAAAGGAAAAAGAAGGGAAATTTTTATCAATACTGCAAAATTTTTGGGGGTGAGTCATGACCTCACCGTATGATCTAGCTGCGGTAAATGCCCTTATTCAGAAGACTCAGTCTGTGCTGTCCCGCTCAGTGCCTCACTATGAGGTGCTGGAGCTGATTCCTGCTGTTGAGGAAGAGCTTAGGCTGCTGCGGCAGGCTTTCAGTGATACAGTGTCCGGAGAAAGCGCGGAAGTGCAGGATTACTGTCAGGAGGCGATTACAGCAGTTTACAAATGCTTCGATGATTTTTCCGAGGTCCTCGATTTGCTTGAATCACAGGGCGCAAGCGTTGACTTCACTATCATAGAGAGCGCTTTCCAGGCAATGCAGGAGGGAAAGGCACAGCTCAATCTGGCGTTCGTCTCTTTTCAGAACGATGCGCTCGTGGCACGGGGACCTACGAGTCACGCAGGCATCAACCTTATAATGAACGGCATCGACCGCCTGCTGGCCGGTCATCATTGCGCCGATGAGGTCCGGTCTGCCATCGAGCGGGAATATTCGCTTTCAAGTCAAGCCCTGACACTCATTGCCACTACAGAGCAGAACTTCTTCACGAGAGGCCTGAAGATTTTCTATTCAACGTTCTCAGGCCTGCTTCAGAGCCTGCGGGGAAAGATCGATAACATAGACAGGAATGCCCTTGAGATGCTGAAGAAGGGCCTCGAGAAGGCAGGCGAACAGTACCGAAGATACGATATGAACTACCAGGTAGAGGCTTCATGGTATGAGCCCACATCGATCCCGATGGTGAACATGGTCATCAACTCAGGTAAATACTACCTGAACGGAAAGGGAGAGAAAGAGGTTTTTCAATATTTCCTCGATGAGCTGAAAAAGCGCTTCGAAAGCATAAAGAGCCGATATGAAGCTCTGATATCACAGCAGGCCTCACAGGACGAGCAGGAATACCACGAAGCGCAGCGCCTGGCAGTCTCTCTGTACAGCTTTGAAGAAGCCATTGCGGGCTTCGACCAGTTTGTCCAGGCAGAGGACGCGGCGCTGTTTACGAAGAGCGAAGGGATTCTTCTCTCTACGGTGGACGACATGATCGAGACAATCAACAGGCTTCACGAGATGGGGCAGAGCCGGGCATCGGTGACCTGTTTCTCCTGTGGAGGAGAAAATGTGGCAGGAGAGATATACTGCAGCTTCTGCAGGGCTCTGCTGCCGCAGATCGAGGGTACCCAGAGCTCCACTGTCAATGCAATAGCAGATGCCGGAATACATGGCGGAGAAGGAGCGGAAGGTCCGGTGATGACCGAGACAGTGAGCCAGCTCTTCGACGCCGCGCAGGGATTGACAAACGGCTCTGTTACAGTGGATGATTACCAGAGACTGCTCGGCGATCTGGAAGGGCGGCTGGGGGCTGCGGCAAGAGCTGCCAGCGAGCCTCCTGAGCCGTCCGCCGAGATGGTTCAGAAGCTCGGCGCCGAGCAGGCTGAAAGGATGAAGGCGATGTTGAGGGAAGCAGCATTGCTGTACAGGGAAGGTCTTGACAGCTTCTCGCAGGGTCTCGCGCTTTTCAGGAGCTTTGCAGAGAGCTTCTCGCTGCAGACTCTCGAATCTGGAAAAGCCCTGCTCTGGCAGGCTCTCGGGAAGCTTCAGCGCGCCCAGTCCATAGTCAAGGACGGGCTGATGGCGGAATCCCGCTGATGCCGTTTTGATGAATTGACGTCGTTTTGATTTATCGCTTATAATTATTACAGGAATGTCTCGAAAGGACATGACACAAAACTGAAAAAGAGAGGGTTCGAGCCTTGAGCACGGCTTTCAGGCACAGTTGGTGCTCCCGGAGGGCTTTAATGGTATGTACACGAGGAAGCCGCGGCGTGAGCCTCGCTGAAGTGGTGATAACCATAACCCTTCTGGGCTTTATCTTCATGATCCTGTTCAACCTCTATCCCAGCACGATAGCCACGATGAGGCACGCCGAGCATATAATTGAGGCTACGAGCTTCGCCCAGTCCATTCTCGAGAAAAAGCGCGCCGAGGCTTTCAGCGCATTTGATACTGCGCCGTCGCCTCTGGAGACACTGAATGGATCTGACGGCACAACATATACGCCCACCTTTTCGCCAATAGCCGTACCGAGCCCGCAGAGCGACAACCTCAAAGGCGCGAGGGTGACGGTGACGTGGCTTGAGAGGAAGAAAACCTGTTCAGTTACCAAGGAGCTGTATGTCTGCAATATGCCGAAGTAACCGCCTGATGAGCGGCTCAGCCGACAGCCGCGCGACAGTCTGCAGGATTCCGAATGGTTTCAGCATACTGGAGGTGCTTGTCGCAACTGCGCTCATGGCCATGCTCTTCGGGCTTGTTTTTGCCTTCCTGGTCCCAGGCATGAGGACATATGCCCTCGGCTCCGTTCAGGCCGAGATGCAGCAGGAAGCCACGCTGCTCCTCAGGAATATCTCAAATGATCTCGATCTGGCAGTGTCTGGAGGAGTGACTGCATCACCGGCATCGATTCCAACTCCTTTCAACGGGCCAACATATCTGGCGGTAATGAAGATAGAGAGTGTAAACGAGAAAGGGCAGCAGAAGTGGGAAGATGCCCTGTACGTGTATTACTGGGAAAAGCCCGGCGCCTCTGTAATACGCAAGCAGTGGACTTCCACATCGCCTCCGAATCTGGGCAAGTCCCTTTCAGCGCCCACTCATTTTACCGACATCGAGCTTGCCCAGATAATCAATGAGCCGTCTCTGAAAACGAAGGTGGTAGCAAGAGACGTTTCTCTGTTTCAGGTGAGTGGAACGGCAGGCAGTCCATGGCTTCAGCCTCCATATACGATAACTGTCAAGATCTCCAGAAAAGCCGCTACCGGAAGGACGGACAACGAAACATTCACACTTACGCGAATCTTCAGCCTGAGGAACAATCAATGAGCCACTTAATTTTCAGCAGACTTCGTTCTGCAGTTACCAGGAATTTGAAAGCCCTTGAGATCATCTTTGTTACGCTGCTGCTGCTCTTTTCGACCGCCAGCACTTCTGTTTCCTGGGCCTCACAGATAAAAAAGTTTGCTTTTACCGTTAGTCCGACAGCAGTGGTTGTTACAATGAGCTATTTGACAGCGAGCGGGCCCCGTTCCAGGATAATCGGAAACACTGAGCATCAGTATATACCTCTTGACATGGATGAGCTTGAAAATGCGGGGGAGGTTACTTTCACATTCACAAAGGATGGCTACGAGCCAATGGAAAGATCTGTCAGCGTGGAAGAGCTGAAGACAAGGGATTTCTATCCGGAGAGCGGAGCCATCGAACTGGTGCCGATCAGGTGCAAGGTTGTATTCAGAACCGAGCCGTCTACCCATGTGAATGTATTGGTTCATAATCTCGGGGATATTGATTTTACTGCATTGGGGAAAGCCGGAGAGGCAATCTATCTCGATGTGCCGGAATTTCCCAGAAATGCAAAGAAACAGTTCTCTTTTCGCCCTGAAGGTTTCGTGGAAAAGGGAAAGCCCGGGCTTTTTGACTGCTTTTCAATGGGCTTCTATGAGAAAACGGATAAGGAGCTGTCTCTGGATGAGATCGCTCCCGATTACGATAAAATGCAGGACAAGAACATGACCTTCTACTACCCTCCAAAAGGAAATCAACCGATAAAGCTTCGACCCAATATCCCGATAATAAGCCCTTTTCAGTATGATCTCAAGTACAGGCCCTGGCTGCTCGGAGTATACGGAGCCGGTACTGCGGCTGTCGCGCTGCTATTCTACTTCCTGGCTCTCCCTCCGATACGCCGCCATATGGAAGAGCTTGGCCGCCTGAGAATCTGGAAGTCGATGACTAAGAAGGTGGACAGAGAAGATCCGATGTTTGGAAGAGTCATCGGCAACTACAGGATCGTTCAGAAGCTCGGCGCAGGAGGCATGGCCACGGTGTACAAGGCGGTGCATGAAGCGACACTTGATGAGGAAAATGCGGTGGCCATCAAGATAATGCAGGGCGACAAGAGCGAGCGCGAGGAGTACACGAAGCGCTTCAAGCGCGAGATGACAGTGAGCAGCGGGCTTTCGCATCACAATATTCTCAGGATCCTCGACTATGGAGACGATGAAGGAATCCTGTACATAGTAATGGAGCTTGTCAGAGGCAGAACTCTGAGGCAGATCATCCCTCCTGAGGGTTTTACGCTGATAAAGTTCAACGAGATCTTCATGCCTATACTGAGAGCTTTAATCTATGCCCATGACAAGGGAGTCATCCATCGCGACCTGAAGCCGGATAACATCATGATTACGAACAAGGGAAAGGTGATAGTGATGGATTTCGGCCTTGCAAGGCGCCAGGACAGCTCGATGATAACCGCTTCAGGTGTTGCGATAGGCACGCCTGCATATATGTCGCCTGAGCAGGTCACCGGCAAGACCATCGATCCTAGGACAGATCAGTACTCACTCGGCGTCATGTCCTTCCAGATGCTGACAGGCAATCTGCCGTTCTTTGATGAGAACACCGTCAATATAATGTTCAAGCATGTGACAGACGCTCCTCCGCCGCTGAGAGAGTATAAGCCGAACATTCCCGAGCCTGTAGAGCGGATAGTGCTGAAGATGCTCGAGAAGGAACCTGGCGACCGTTTTGCGAACTTAAAGGAGGTTCAGACTCGCCTGGAAGCGGCAATAAAGGTGCATTATTCGTGAGTGAGCCCTCAAGGAAGTTGAGTTCCCTGTGATAAAGAAATTCTCTGAGATGCTGGAGAAGCACTGCGCGCCATATATGCTCTCCACTGAGCTGATCGTTTCGATGCGCCAGCTGGTGACCCTTTATCAGGCCGGAATCCCGTTTTCGCGCGCCATGTACGTGCTCTCGCAGCAGGCTTCCCATCCGAAACTGCAGAGCGTATTCGCAGAATGCCTTCGCCACATCAACTCCGGGTGGACGATCACCCACGCCTTCTCGATATATCCCGGCCTCTTTCCTGAGCTCTATGTCAAGCTGATAGAAGTGGGGGAGCAGACCGGCAATCTGGAGATCATGCTCGAGAAGGTGGCGCAGCATGCGGAGAAGACCAGGGAGAAGTCGATGAAGCTGTATTCGGCGCTCGCATATCCGACTTTCATAATCATACTCTGCTTTGCCTTTCTTGTCATAGGCCCTGCATATATCTTCAAGGGGATCCTCGATTTCCTGAGCAGTCTCAATGTAGCTCTCCCCATTACTACGAGGATACTGATCGGCGTTTCGGCCATGGTCCGCTCGCCGATATTCATCATAGTAGTGCCCCTGCTTCTTGTATTCGGATACTCTTTCTTTCGGAGCATGTGGAAGATGAGGGCGTCCAGAAAGATCCTGCAGGATATCCTGCTCGCCGTGCCTGCTGTCGGAAGGCTCTATCATACCTCTGAAGTGGCTTCGATAGCGAGAACGATGGCCATCATCTACGAATCAGGGATGCTTCTGCTGCCTGGGCTCGAGCTTACGAAGAAGACGGTCAGCATCGTGACCCTGCAGGATTCGCTCGATCAGATAAGAAATGAGATTACGAACGGGGACACGCTGTACGAAGCCTTTTTCAAGACAGGCCTGTACCCGCCCATAATGCTCCAGTTTCTCAATGCAGGGGAGCAGACAGGCGATCTGGGGAGGATGCTGAACTGGGCCGCGTGGCTCTGTGAGCAGAATGTTGATCACGCGCTCACGATAGTGATAGAGGCGATCCAGCCTGTCGTGATATTCATAATAGGAGTCATAGTGGGCTTTGTGGTGCTCGCCACAATGTCCCCCATGCTGAAGGTAGCGCAAGGGTTGATGTAAGTCTGTTCCCTAATTGTTACATTATCGTCTTATTGATTGATAGATTGCAGGTTTTAACATATAATTATATTGAGAGGGATCTGTCGGAAAATGCGCATGCTGCTCATGGCCGTCTGTGCGGTCGTGTGAGTTTTGCTTTGTGCCATTTGACAGCCTCTTCAATATGACTCTGAGGTGACACCATGGCAGGAAATAAACTCCGTGAAGTGCTCAATGAGCGCGGCGCCGCAATGGCAATGCTCCTGGTCGTGATAGCGATTGCAGCCATCCTGGCCTTCACGCTGGCAGGGGGCAGCATCTTCCATCTCACTGTGGCCACAAAGGAGGCCAACGGATCAGATGCGAGGAACCTCGCTGAATCTGCCATAGCGCAGTGTATCAGCAACGTCATGGCCGACACGACAGGCAACTATGGAAAATCCAATGAGACAATAGTCGTGATTAGGAACCAGGATCCAACCGGGACAGGCGGACTGATAACCTCTTTTCTCGCAGATGTTCCTGCAGCTATGGTCACATTTGACAAGACTTCGGCAAAAAGCAACTCGCTTCCATATTCCTATAACAACCTTACAGGCACAACAGCATCAGATCAGGGATGGTACGGCAAGGTCCCTGCTTTCAGCATGCAGATTATCGCCGCAGGTAAAAACTGCGGTACTACGAAGTATCTCGAGGCCATTCTGAAGATCCCCCCATTTCCATATTGCATCGCTACATCCGGCAAGTTCATATCGAGCGGTGATTTGTACGTTGCATCAGTGGGAACCGGAAGCTCTTCAAGTGACAGGGCTGATGCGGTCGACAGCAAGAAAAACGCCCTTCCCGGCCACGTTCTGTCCAACAATACATCCGATGATTCAGTTACGCTCAACGGGAAAGGGGAGATCACAGGCGATGTGCAGACCTCCGGCAAAGTCTATATAGCTCCGTCATCAACAGTTGTCATTGATGGTGAGGTAAGAAACAAGTATGACCCCATAACATTGCCTGCAATCGATCTGGCAAACTATGACCCGAAGGACAAGGCAGGAGTGAAAAATCTCGCCACACTGCTGAACAAGCCCACCCTTCAGGGATTCAACCGTGTCGACGGAACGCTTAATATTGTAGGAGATCTTACGCTTGACGGCGCCCTCCTCTATGTAACCGGAAGCCTTATTGTCACAGGAGGCGTATCTGGGAAGGGCGCGCTTGTTGTACAGGGTTCCGCCACCATTGGAAGCGGTGTGTCCATTGCATCAGACAGTCTCGTAGCCCTCATGTGTAAAGGTAATGTCACTATAACCGGCGATTCTGCTGCGAGCAAGAAATCAGACACGTCATTCCAGGGTCTCGTATACGGAGCAGGTAACTTTACCGCGAAGGATATAAGTATCTGTGGGTATTTCATAAATGCAGGCGGAGAGAACTCGCAGATATCGCTGTCGAATGTAAGTTTTGTTCAAGTGCCGGAATATAGCGCCATAAGTGTTTCGACACTGCAGAGCAGTGGAGTGTCCAACTTCAGTTTTTATGATTCTCAAATTGATGATGATCTGGGTGAAGAATACCAGATTCGTTTGGGTGAATTAAAAACTCAACTGGGTGATGAAAAGTTCAATGAAATGAGGAATTTTTTTAAAGAATATGGACCTAAGTTTTCTATAAAGGAAAATGGCAGCAAATATGACTACTATGTCGATGGTGAGATAAAAGCCCAATCTGTGGAAATTGATAGTATTGGAACAAAAATTCGGGATTTTTTTGAGAATGAATTTGATCCTTATATCATCTCTAAATATGGTGACCAGTTCTTTGCGGAGAAATATGTTGTTCCAATAGCTCCTTATTCAATAACTTTTGCCAGTAACTGGGGTACATTTTTGACTGAACATCCTAGATGTCTAGAAAGTTTAGCAACTAAGGAATCAGATCCGACTGGTCCAGGCCAGACAGTCCCTGTCTTCTCCTTCGACCTCAACGAGTTCCTCCGTGCCGCCGACAGGATGAAGGTGGTGCTGTGGCGCGAGATCGATTCCCCGCAGAAATAGCGGTGTTGACAACTGTATGCTTTCAGGGATGCCTCGAGCGTCCCTTTTTTTCGCATTTCAGAAGCAGAGGCGTCAACACCTGTATCTGCATTATATAATCCCGCTCCAGAAGGGAAAGGCGCTGTCGCCTTCGAATGTTAGCGATGATGCACCTTCACAGGGCGCCTGTCCGCCCCCTGAAGGGAACGGCGGAGCATTTAAAGAGATATCATCATACTCAGTTTGCAGAAGGAGACCTTCCAATGGCCTGGCTTTCCTACATCAAAGAAAAGATCATGGGCTCCGAGGTAGACGAGAAGCTGTTCAGGGAAAAGCGCAGCGCGCCCCGGGTGAGCTGCTTTCTCGACGCGAACCTCACCGCTGAGGGAGAAGACGGGATCGAGATCACCGTCATAGCTCTCGAAATGTCAGGCTTCAGGATGATTACTCCGGCAAAGCTCGAGAGCGGCACGAAGTTCACGATAGGTCTCAGGAGCGTTGCCGATCTGAATCTTGCAAAGCCATTCACTGGCGAGACGGTAAACGGCGAAGTCGTTTGGTGCCGCCAGCGGAAAGGATTTCCCCTCTACTATGCAGGGGCGCGCTTCACCGACGCCCAGGATGCACTGCATGGCTCGTGGGTGGCGTCGATGCTCGATCATCTCGGAGTGTCGGCTGATGACGACGCGCAGCGAAGAAAGAACATCAGGATTGTCACGAGCCTTCCTGTTAAATGCTACCTGGGAAACAGGGTGATCCTTACCGGACTGGCTAACGACCTCAGTCTCGGCGGTGTAAAGGTAAACCTGATAAAGAATCCGGGGGTAGGGAAGGAGATGAAGATACAGCTCGGCCCGTTCAAGCGCCTTCAAGTCTTCGAGTGCCAGGGCCGGGTGAAGAGAAGCTCATACAGCTCCAGGCATGAGGATTATGCCCTCGGAATAGAGTTTCTGGAGCTGAATGACGAGCAGGTAAAGCTCCTGGAGCGATATATGATGGCGCTTCTGAGGGAATCGTGCGTCTGAGCCGAATCTATGATTAGAGATCTTCTGGACAGCCTCGACAAGTTATCGCCTGCTGCATACATGATGGCCTTCATGCTGGGATTGCAGAGCGGTATTGGCATTTACCAGCTTACCAGGATTCCTGTTCTATGGTCCTGCCTCTCCATCTCTTCAGCAAGCAGGAGAGACGGCGCAATATCTACCTGTGTATTCTGCCTGTCCATGATAATGGCGACGATCCTCATAGGAGTGCTCTCTGTCAGGATCCCGTCGTTCACAATCCAGGTATCGATATGGACGAGAGCGATATATTTCCTGCTCGGAGTAATCTGTGTGCTGTCAGGCCTATCGGTGGCAGGCCTGATCGTGTATAACGAAGAGCGTCTGCATGGCTTTTTCAGATCCCGCGGCAGACTTGTGCTCCCTGTGGCCTTTCTGCTGGGATTTCTCTTTTCGCTCCTCGAGACGCCGATCTGCCCATCGTGTGGCTCCAACATAAGCCTCATTTCACAGGCGACGCTTGGGGCAGGGAAGGCGTCTGCAGGGCTCGCGCTGCTTGCCCTTTACGCGCTGGGACAGTGCATGCCGCTTTTCGTGACAGGCGCATTTTGGGTCCTGCTCTGGAGGAGGGCTATCAGGCCCGACCAGCTCAGCGGGGAAGTGACCTGGCTGATATCAGGCTTCCTGCTGCTTTTGTCAGCGTTTCTCTTTTTCTGGACGAGCTGAGCATCTATGGAGTGATGATTATGAGTCTTCAGCAGTCATCAGGCAGTTACAGGATTCCTGTCAGGTACAGATGGGCGATCATCGCGCTGCTCATGATAATGAGCTTCAGCATCGTGCGCTATCCGATAGCGATACAGAATTTCATGCGCGCCGACGGCCTTCTGGCATTGAAGCTCACGGACAGCGCGATCGATCATTACCGCCGGGCCATTCTTCTATTCCCTGACTTCATCCAGGCATACAGCATGCTGGCCTGGTGCTATGAGCAGAAAGGAGAGACTGTGCTGGCGAGAGAAGTCTACGAGAAGGGGCTTTCAAGAGAGCAGCCTGACGAGCTTCTTTCGTTTCACTACATAGTATTTCTATGGAAGCACAACGATGCGCAGAGAGCCGTGCAGGTTGCCAGGCGTATCTACTCGCAGTTCCCGGATGTCGGCCCGGTTCTCCGGGTCTACGG
>Ga0302253_1001630_pt1 | contig 12954 bp, 12 predicted proteins | sample AAG_RA_Trp_MG_FD_193537 | JGI IMG/M metagenome (GOLD analysis project Ga0302253, IMG submission 193537) | Enriched activated sludge microbial communities from anaerobic digester in WTTP, New Holstein, Wisconsin, United States - AAG_RA_Trp | ecosystem: Engineered > Bioreactor > Anaerobic >... | reverse complement strand
TATAATAAAAATTAGAATAAAAAAAATGCTCAGTAATTTTTTTTAAAAAAAAATTAACATAAATTTGTTTATTGAAATAAAAAACAGTATCTTTGCGGTCTGAAAAAAATGTAACTTAAAAAACATTAACGTTATGTCAAGAATATGCCAAATCACAGGGAAAAAGGCGATGACGGGGAATAATGTATCTCATGCCAACAATCGCACCAAACGTAAATTCAATCCAAATTTACAGGAAAAAAAGTTTTTTTTGATTGAAGAAAACCGCTGGATAAATTTAAAAGTATCGGCACAGGGGCTTCGTATCATTTCCAAAAAAGGCTTAAAACAAGCCCTCGACGATGCCAAAGCCAAAGGTTTTATTAAAAATTATTAAGGAGGTAGCACTATGGCAAAAGCAAAAAAAGGTAACCGTGTTCAAATAATTCTTGAATGTACCGAACAAAAAGAGAGTGGCATACCGGGCATGTCGCGTTATATCACTACCAAAAACAAGAAAAATACACCGGAACGGTTGGAATTACGAAAATACAATCCGTATCTAAAAAAAGTAACTGTTCATAAAGAAATTAAATAATTATAGACTATGGCAAAGAAAGCTGTTGCAACATTTAAAACGGGTGGACAAAACAAAAACTTTGTAAAAGTAATCCGTATGAAAAAATCGGAAAAATCGGGTGCTTATGAATTTAAGGAAGAAATGATTGGTGCCGATTTTGTGAAAGAATATTTTTCCAAAAAGTAATATTTTTAGCCGATAATATAATTAAAAGGCTTTCTTCTACAAGGAAGAGAGCCTTTGTATTAAATAATAAACAATAATCATGGCACTTTGGGGCTTATTCTCAAAAGAAAAAAAAGAAAACCTTGACAAGGGACTTGAAAAAACAAGAGAAAGTTTTTTTAAACGCATTACCCGTTTAATTGTAGGAAAAACGACAGTTGACGAAAATACGCTGGATCAGTTGGAAGAAATTATGATAAGTGCCGATGTGGGTGTTGAAACTACTCTTACTATAATAAAACATATTCAGGAACGTGCTTCCAAACAAAAATTTTTAAACAGTCAGGAATTGAACGATTCGATTAAGGAAGAAATTGCCAACCTGATGAAAGATGCCGGCGATAAAAATGATTTTACTTTTGTAGAGAGCCATAAACCGTATGTTATTATGGTAGTAGGTGTTAATGGTGTAGGAAAAACAACCACCATAGCCAAATTAGCCTATCAATTTAAAATGGCAGGGAAAAAAGTTTTTCTTGGTGCAGCCGACACATTTAGAGCTGCCGCTGTAGAACAATTAAGTATATGGGCAGAACGTGTAGGTGTTTCTATTATAAAGCAACAAATGGGTGCCGACCCTGCGTCGGTTGCTTTTGATACCTTATCATCGGCCGTAAAAAACAATGCCGATGTAGTTATTATCGATACGGCCGGTCGTTTGCACAATAAAGTGAATTTAATGTCGGAACTTTCTAAAATAAAACGCGTCATGCAAAAGGTTATTCCCGATGCTCCTCATGAAGTACTTCTTATTTTGGATGCTACAACTGGTCAAAATGCGTTTGAACAAGCACGACAGTTTACCAAATCAACCGACGTAAATGCTATATGTATAACCAAACTGGATGGAACAGCCAAAGGAGGCGTAGTTATTGGTATTTCGCATGAATTTAATATTCCTATAAAATATATTGGTATAGGTGAGAAAATCGAAAATCTTGAATTATTCAACAAATATGCGTTTGTAGAATCGCTATTCAGTTAATTCATCATGCCGTTGGATATAAAAATTATTTCGCTGGGCTGTGCCAAAAATACCGTTGATTCAGAAAAAATTGCTTTCAATCTTCATCAATTATTTCATAAAGTATCGTTTGTGGATATTCCTTCTCCTGCCGATATTCTCATTATCAATACGTGTGGATTTATACTTGATGCCAAACAAGAATCGATTGATACCATTTTACAAGCCATTGAACTGAAAAAGAAACATCAGATAAAAAAAATATTTGTAACAGGATGTCTTTCTACACGCTATCTGAATGAATTAAAAACAGCCATTCCCGAAGTAGATTCCTATTTCACCGTTAACAACTATAATACTATTATTCACAAAATAAACCAAAACAAAAAACTTGATTTTAATGAGCATGCACGCATTTTGTCCACACCATCACATTATGCTTATTTAAAAATTGCCGAAGGCTGCAATCGTCATTGCTCCTTTTGTGCCATACCTTCTATTCGAGGGAAATATCATTCCGAGACGATGGATAACCTGCACATAGAAACCGTTCAATTGGCTAATAACGGTGTTAAGGAACTTATTTTGATAGCCCAAGACCTCACGTATTATGGTTACGATAAAACTCGTAAAAGTCAACTTGCCCTGTTGCTGAAAAAACTTTCGCAAGTGGACGGTATTGAATGGATACGACTGCACTATACCTATCCACAATTTTTTACCAACAAACTGATAGATGAAATAGCCTACAATCCAAAAATTTGTCATTATATAGATATTCCCATTCAGCACATAAGCGACCATGTTCTTTCACTTATGAAACGGGGAACTTCACAAAAAACAATTATTCATTTGTTGGATAAATTGCGTTATCGTATTCCAGATTTGCATCTTAGAACAACTATTTTAGTAGGGCATCCCTATGAAACAGCTGACGATTTTTCGGAATTATGGCATTTTCTTAAGGATTTTCGTTTTGAAAGATTGGGTGTTTTTAAATATTCACATGAAGAAAATACTTATGCAGCAAGCCATTATCAAGATAATATTTCAAAGAAAATAAAAAAAACAAGAATGGAAAAAATAATGGCATTGCAACAAACCATCCATGAAGAAAATAATAAAAAACGTATAGGTACTTTTCAGAAAGTTATTATTGACCGAGTGGAAGGTAATTTTTTGGTTGGCAGGACACAGTATGATTCGCCCGAAATTGATGGTGAAGTATTGATTCCAATTACTAATACGTATAAGATTGGACATTTCTATGATGTGCAAATTCAGGATGTCGTTGGCTTTGATTTATTGGCAACGTGATGTCAAATCATACATTTGTTGCCCGCAAACTTATTTATTAAAACAATATGCTTCGCTTTTGTTTTAAAACGGTTAGTCTGTCGGCATCCCGTCAAACTCTTACAAGAGTTTGACGGGACAAAATTCATTTCATTCTTATATTAGCGATTTGGGATTAATTGAATAACTATTTATTACCAAACATGATATAATCCAGTTTAAAAAAGCCACCGAAGTGGCTTTTACGTGCCTCGAACCGGAATCGAACCGGTACGGCCTTTTGCGGGCCACAGGATTTTAAGTCCTGCGTGTCTACCAATTCCACCACCGAGGCATCTTTTCTAAGAACTAAAAAAATAATCCTTACTAAAAGGATTAACACGAGCGGGAAACGGGACTCGGACCCGCGACCCCAACCTTGGCAAGGTTGTGCTCTACCAACTGAGCTATTCCCGCATAATTTCGCAGCAAAGATATAAAATATTTTTTAAACAAATATTTTTTTATAAATCGTTGAGAAAAATATTTTTTCCTGTATTATTCATCTCGTCAAACTCTGATTAGAGTTGCAACGTGTTTCTCTATCAACTAATACCGACTATATAGGTATAAACCCAATTGAAATACTTTACCGATTAAACATTTTTTGAATGCATATCGGTATAAAAATTCAAATAATAATATAACCGCAATGTTCGCTAAGATGGCGCAAAGGTCGCAAAGTGTTGATATCTATTTCTTTGCGCTCTTTGCGGTTTTAAAAAATACAAATTTTAAAAGTTCCCTTTAGTATATTTATACCAAACCGCTAACAAAAAAATGATATAAATCGCTTACGAAAATATATTATCAACAATCCAAAAAAAAGAGGTTAAAAAATAATCCCCAGGTTGTTGTATGGTAGCATCAAAAATAATTGCGTGGGAATTTTCCAATAACAATCCAGTTTTTATAACCAAACCATTGTTTGCCATTAAGAAAATGGTTCTCAAAAAAACTTAGCACACGATACTTCCATTTTTCATGCTTGAACTTTTTGCGATTCAATTGAACCGGTTTCATGGAAAGACATTCTTGCCAATTGAGTTGCTGTATGCGTTTTTCCATAACATTCGGATGTGTTCCTTTAAACAAAGGAATGGCAGCCATATTGCCATAAGTAAATAATTTATCAGAAATGGTTATGTGACTTTTACCCGCATGAATGGCATCGTTGGTATCTTTTTTTCTATACATCAGTAAAGGTGGACGCACCCAGCCATAATGATAAACGTGTGCATCCAATGCAATGACATGAAGTTTTTGTTCATTCTCTTTACGAAACGATTGTGCATCCTTGATTGAATATATATTGCGACGGTTGCGTATGATGCGAATTTCGTTGCGATACCAGCCATGAAAAGGTAAATAATGTTGATAATCGCCCCAAAAATGATAGTACTTGAATAAAAATCCATCCACTTCTTTTTGGTCTATATATTGTTCACACGCTTGATGAATATACTGCAGGTCGTTTTCGTGAACAACCTCGTCTGCCTGAATATAAAAGCACCAGTCGCCAGTGCATTCGCTTAGAGCAACATTAGTTTCGTGAGCATAGATACGACTATTCTTAAACAGTTCAGCATCCCAGGTGCGATAAATAATTTTTATTTTGGGAGATTGTATAGACAGAATTTCCTGTTCGGTAGTATCATCCTCATCGCCTTTATCCAGGGCTACAATAAACTCATCCGTAATAGGTAAAATACTTTCAATGGCTTCTTTAATGGGGAAATACAATTTAGTAGCATTTCTCACCATGGTAAATCCGCTAATCTTCATCTTTCTTTTTACGCTTTAAATACGACCATACATTACTTGTCAATAATTTCTTTAACCAATCGTATTGCAAGGCAATATATAAAAAGATGGTGGTTAACCATATAAATAGAGTATTAAACCAAAAGGTATCTATTTGTAATCCGAACATGCGTTTATAAGGAGCATAAAAATGGGCTCTGCCGTAATTAGATTCGGGGTCTTTAAAAATCGGTTTGGTTAACTGAATCAATTCGCCTTTGTTTTCCACCAACGTCTGAAAACTGTTTTTATTCATTACCAAATCATTTAATGCTGTATTATCATACTTTTTCTGCAAATCAATTACCCCTTGACTGGTATATTGTTTATTCAATGCTTCCAACTTCTTATCGTGTTCGTCCATAGCCTTGTTGTATTGCCTTACAAAAAATTTGCGTTTGTCTTCCAGATAATCACGCAAGGTAGAAACCATTTGCGCATTAAAATCTTTAGGATTAATTTTATCTATACCATGAAATGTTTTTTTGGCAAAGAGTTGTTCCAGTTTGGCAACTTCGTTTTTTATAATCAATAAATTTTTTTGATAACGAGCATTATCAGATGGAGAAGCCAGATAGCGTTCGCACTCATCCAGACGATTGGATAATTCGGGAATAAGATAGGTAGAACGAAATTCTGAAAAACTTTTTTTCTTGTCAATATCGTAGAAATTACGTTCCCACGCATTTTTCTTGAATTGTGTAACAGTAATTGCTTCAAATGCCCAGCGTGATGTCATTAAATCGCCTACTACCGGTACATAACGAACGCTCGCCATGGATTTGTGAATTTTATCAAATTTAACAATGGTACCATTTAGGAGTAATTGCGGTACTAATATAAATGGTATAAGAATATAAATGGTAACTACAGAATTGAGTGCCGACGATATGTTTAAGGCAAGCATATTGGCAAAGCAAGCCGTTGTAAACAATATCCAGCAATATTCCACTGTAAGTCCCCTTATGCCCAGAATGGTATTTCCAATCAGTACAAACGACACCATTTGTATAAAAGAAAGTATAAACATAATAACCACTTTGGCATTGATATAACTGAAGCGGCTCAAGTTCAAAAATTTTTCCCGTTGCAATATTTTACGGTCACGAATAATTTCTTCGGCACTGACCGTCAATCCAAGGAATAATGCGACTACTACCGCCATCAGAATATAGGCAAACAGGTTTTCGTTTTCACTAAAAACATAATAGTCTTCGGCAATATATTTGGTAAAATATCCCAAAATGAATGCGAGCACAGGGGCTTCAAGAAAGTTTAATAAAACATATTGCTTGTTGGTAAGTTTGGAAAGCACATCACGCGTAATAAATATTTTGAACTGTTTCCATCGCGAAGGGATGTTAAAGTTATTGGGTGGAATATCTTTTTCGTAAGGCTTTTCTGAAAATTTATTATCAATATTTGTTTTAAACAGATTGAACCATTCCAACGGGGATATTTTTCTTCTTCGTGTCAGTTTGCCATATTCATCTACCACTTTTGTTTCTACAATTTGCAAAACCTGTTCTGGATTGACGTTGCCACACGCCCGACATTCGCTTTCGTCGGCATTGACATGATTAATTGCCTTTTTAAAATAGATAAGCGATTCGACAGGATTGCCATAATAAATAGGATATCCTCCCTTATCAATAACCAGCATTTTATCAAACAACTTAAAAATATCGGACGACGGTTGATGAATATTGACAATGGCTAATTTCCCTTTCAGTGTAATTTCCTTTAGTAGGTCCATCACCATTTCGGAGTCCATAGACGAAAGCCCTGATGTAGGCTCATCAACAAACAGGACATCGGGTTCACGCATCAGTTCAAGGGCAATATTCAATCGTTTACGCTGACCGCCACTGATAAATTTATTTAACGGTCCGCCTACTTTTAAATAGCGTATTTCGTATAAATCCAAATCTTGCAACACCTTTGTTACTACATCATCAATTTGTTCTTCGTTAAAATTGGCAAAACAAAGTTTAGCATTGTAATAAAGATTTTGATAAACCGTGAGTTCTTCAATCAGCAAATCATCTTGTGGAACAAAACCAATAACACCTTTAATTTTATCTTTTTCGGTATGAACATTAAATCCATTAATGAGCACTTCGCCTTCGTCGGGTTTCATGTTTCCGTTTAGAATGTTGAGCAAGGTAGATTTTCCTGCACCGCTACCTCCCATCACACCTATCAGTTGACCGGTTTCTTCGCTCAGGTTAAAATGGTGTAATCCATTGTCGGAGTTGGAAAATCTAAACGATACGTTTTTGGCAGTAAACGTAATTTTGTTTGCCTGTTTGGTACTGAGAAATATAGCAACCACATCGCTGTAATATACCGGAGGCAGTTTGGGTCCACGAATAGTAGAGCCTTTAACCAAAATATAAACACGGTTGGGATATAATATTTGCCCGTTGAGATAAAGTGTTTCATCACCAATATATCCAAAGGCATACATATTGGTACTTTCAATGTGCAAAATAACTAATTGCCCTGTCAAATGACTATTATAAACATGCTTGGCACCTTCAACAGTGCTATCTGTATTGCCATCCATAATAAGCAATTGTTCCTTGTATGGTATGGCATTGGGTTTATCAAGTATTAGTGCCTTGCAGTTTTCATATTCCACAGGGGGAATATTAAACGTTTCGGAAACCGTTTTTACAAATTCAAGTTCGTATTCGTTAACTTTTTTATTGTAGTTGATAAATTCAAGCAGTTTCAGAAGCACCAGAATTTTTTGTTCCTGTCGCAATTCATCGTTTACACGTGAGCATATTGCCAATACCTTTACGCTATTGGCAGCCAAGCGTTTTTTACCTTTTTTCTTTTGTTGTTCTGCCAGAAACTCATCAAATAATTTTAAATATTGCTCTACCAGTTCCTGACTTAATTGTTGTTTTAAATAGGAGGCTACAACTTCTCTGCCCGTATCGCTCACTTCGCTGTCACTGTCCGCATCGGCAATAATGGCAAAAAGTCTCATTAATGCTTTTAAAATGGTTTCACTCATACATAGTTAATTTAAAGAAATATGCTTTTTTTAACAAAGTAAAAGTAATATGAGTTTTTGGATTGAACAAAAATTTTTTGTACCTTACACAAAACATTATTGACCTATAATTTCAGAAACAACAGAAAAATCATTTTCATTACTTGGTATAGTTTTTTATTTTTAGTTGAAAAATACGTACCTTTGAAAAAGATATTTCCTTATGAAACGCGTATTCATTATTGGAGGATTGGGGTTTATTGGGTATAATCTTGCCAAAAAGTTAGCACAAAGGCAATACGAGGTTTATTGCATAGATTCTTTAATAAATTATATGCCTACTAATTTTGCTGCATGGAATTATTACAGCAAGTATCGCCAGCAGGAACTTGAATTGCTTGGAGTAAAAATGTATATTGAAGAAGTGGAAGGCACAAGCGTAAAGCAACGCTATTTTTCTATTAAGCCCGATTATCTTATTAATTTAGCCGCCATGCCGGTAGCCCTTTTGGCAGATATCAATCCACAGCAGGCAAAAATTAATATTTTTGATTCCAATTTTCAACTATTGGAAATGATTAAAGGTGCTGCTTCCAATTTAAGTAGATATATTTACATCAGTTCATCTATGGTGTATGGCAATTTCTTACGCGACAGCCATCAGCAGATTATCCCTGCCAATGAAAATCAAACGTGCAAACCCATCGATACTTATGGGGCGTTTAAACTTTCAGCGGAAATTTTAGTGCAACAATATGCCTATCGCTATAAAATACCCTTCACAATCATAAGACCTTCGGCAGTATATGGACCAACAGATTGCAACATGCGTGTAACAGAAATATTTCTAAAAAAAGCCATTAAACATGAAACACTTGAACTGGATAACGGAGGTCAACATGAACTTGATTTTACCTATATCGACGATTTAACGGAAGGTATTTATTTGGCTATGATTTCAGAAAAAGCGCATAACGAAATTTTTAATCTATCCTACGGACAGGGTCGAAAAATTGCCGAATTGGCTTCCATCGTTAAAAAATATTTTCCCGACATTGTTATTCAAACTAACGATAGCAAACCATTCAGACCAAATAGAGGTGCCATGGATGTTTCTAAAGCAAAAACATTATTGGGATATAACCCTTCATTTCCGCTTGAAAAAGGAATTGAACGCTATCTCGATTTTTTACAGAAACACATAAATAATTATGATATATGAATCTTCCTATCTCATTTTACGGATTGGACAGGTTTTATCAACAACACAGAGAAGAAATCCTTCAATGGACGGATAACGCTTTTAAGGATGGACACTTTTTAGATTCATCCTACATTTCACTATTTGAAAAAAATCTGGCTCAATACTGCCATCGCACGTATGCCGTAACGGTTTCGAGTTGTACCGATGCGTTGCTGTTAAGCCTGAAAGCCTTAAATATAAAGAAAGGGGATGAAGTTATAATACCGGCATTTTCGTTTATTGCTTCGCTAAGTCCCGTGCTTCATGTGGGTGCTGTTCCCGTTTTCATTGATGTTAATAAAAATAATTTGACCATTAATGCGGATGAAATTAAAAATAAAATTACTTCAAAGACAAAGGCAATAATAATAGTGCAATTATTTGGTGGAATGAATGAGGTTAATCCGCTGGAAAAAATTTCAAGCGACTATCATATTCCCATTATGGAAGATGCGGCACAATCGCTAGGAGCACAATGTCAACAAAGATGTGCAGGTAGTTTAGGAGCAGTAAGTTGTATCAGTTTTGACCCGTCCAAAACTATTCATGCCTTTGGAACTGGAGGCGTTGTTCTTACCGACGATGCAACTCTTTATCTAAAAATAAAACGTTTGCATTATCACGGCAAAGAGAATGACGATTTTGTAGAAGCAGGTTTTAACAGCCGTATTTCTTCCTCACAAGCCGCATTACTAAACTGGCAATTGGGCAATATGGATTATATGATAGCACAGCGAACCAATTTGGCAAATGAATATAAGCAACGTTTATCGAATGTAACAGAAATTCAGTTTCCTAATTTTGAACATGACCAAAAAGTTACTTATCATAAATTTGCTGTTTATGCCGAGAAAAGAGATGAACTGAAACAATTTTTACTGGGAAAAGGTATTCAAACCAATGTTCATTACCACAAGTTACTTTATGAATATTCGCTTATGCAGCAATATCCTTTTCGTGCAGAAAATATTATTCAGGCTTATGAAATCAAAGCAAAAGAACTTACCTTGCCTTTATATCCTGAATTAACACAAGAAGAAATAAATTATATTTGTTCTACCATTAAAAATTTTTATGTATGATTATAGCAGGTGCCGGCGGTTTGGGATTGGAAATAATGTCTGTGCTTATTGATAACGGATATACCAATGAAATTTTTTTCTACGATAAAAATCCTAAAAAAGGAGGAGTGCTATTTAATGAATTTCCTGTAATTACGGACGATGAATCGTTACAGGAAGTGCTAATAAAAAATCCAAATTTTATAGTAGGTATTGGGCATCCACGATTACGCGAACGCATGTACAATAAATTGCTTATGCTGGGCGGTACACCTGTCAATGTGGTTTCCAAACGGGCATCCGTATTTCAATATTTAGAACCATTTCAGGGGTGTTTTATAGAACCCGGTTCCGGTATTTCTCATGGCACTATATTGGGAACAGGTTCTGCCATTCATATTAACAGTACTATTGGGCATTCTGTAAAACTCGGAAAATTTGCCAATATAGGTCCTGGTGCCAATATTGTTGGTCCATGTGTTATTGACGATTATGCTTATATTAGTGTGGGTGCTATTGTACTGCCCAATATTACCGTTGGAAAATACGCTATAGTGGCTGCCAATAAAGTTGCTCATCGTGATATTGCCGATTACGAACTTTTTGAAGGTTAAAAATAATTTTTTTTACATGACAAAACATACTCATCCCTCACCAAATTCTGTATCATCCGAACCTACTAAAAAAAGCACTTCTGTTGTTTCCCCTTCACGCATTAAAAATAATTATTTTATTCCACTGATAGTAGTATTTTGTTTACCTGTCTTGCTTTATCTTCAAACACTTCGCTTCGATTTCACTAATTTTGATGACGATTTCATGATACAAAACCAATTATCCTTTCTTCAGGATTTTCATAATATTGCTAATGCCTTTGTTACAGACCAGTTCATTTCAAAAACGAGTTCATTTTATCGTCCACTGGGTACTGTTTCCTACATGTTCGACATTCAACTGTCGGGAGGTAATAACCCGTGGATGTATCATTTGACCAACATTCTGCTTTGGGGAATTATTGCTTGTTTGCTTTATTTGTTGATTCGTCGGTTTTCTATTTCGTCTTCGGTGGCATTATTCACTACGCTGATTTATTGCATGCACCCGCTTTTTGTATCAACCGTGGCACATATGCCCAATAGGGCAGAATTGCTTCTGATTTTATTTTCATTTCTCTCATTTATTTTTTTAATTTCATTTTTTCAGCATCGAAAAAGGATATTTCTTATACTCCATTGGATAGCATTTAGCCTTGCCTTGTTCTCTAAGGAAACAGCGGCATTCCTTCCTTTTATATTTATTGTATATTATATTACGTATGTTCAAAAAAAGAATTTTATAAAAAAAGATGTTTTCATTTTATTATTTTATTTTATTTCGGGCATACTTTGGTTTGTGTTAAGAACCATTGCTCTAAAAGGAACGCCTACCTTGCAGCATACCTTTGGCATCACACCTTTCCTGATAAATTTAAGAACCATTCCCGAGTCATTGACCCTGTTGTTTATACCCATTGGCATATCGCCCATTCCTGCATTTTCTATAATAAGAACACTTATAGGAACATTTATCCTTTTTTTATTATTTTATTTTATTTTTAAACATAAGCCCTCATTGAAGAAGAAAGGTGTTTTTTGTCTTTTATGGTTTTTTATTCTAATGATTCCTTCTATGCTATTCAAACATCCGGAGTTTGATTATCTCAATCATCGTTTTTTTCTCCCCTTGACAGGTATATTATTATTTCTTTTATTTTTATTTGCAGACAAAGGGTTGATAATAGAAAAGCGAACATATTTATGGCTTGGATGGGTGATGATAATACTTCTTTCTGCCATTACTTTTATAAATTCACGAGCGTACGCCAACCCTATGACATTTTACACAGAAGCCATTGCTCAAAACCCGGACTGTGCTTTGGCTTACAACAATCGTGGTGTTTTATACGAACATCAGGAACAATTGGATAACGCTATTGCCGACTATTCTAAAGCCATTGAACGGAAGCCCGATAACAGCAAAGCCGCATATAATCGAGGTGTTTTATATGCCCGTAAAGGATTGTATAGTCAAGCCATCGAAGATTACACACGAGCCATCATGTTTAAAACTGATTACATGGAAGCATATCTCAATCGTGGAAATTTATTTGGTCAGCAAAATGAATATAATAAAGCCATTGCCGACTATTCTAAAGCCATTGAATTGAAACCATCGTTTGCTATGGCATACAACAATCGTGGAACCATATACAGCAAAATGGGAAAGGCAGATAAAGCCATTGAAGATTTTACAAAAGCAATTGCTTTAGATTCAAACTATGCTGAGGCATATCATAATCGTGGAATGGTATATGGAAATATAGGATTATATAATAACGCCATTCACGATTTTAGTAAAGCCATTGCGATTAAACCCTTTGATGTCACAGATTATGAATACAGAGCCGTGGTATATAAAGCAATGGGATTATACGACAAGGCTGTCGAAGATTCTCTAAAAGTATCTGATATCAAACCGCTAACAAAAAAATAATTTATACCGATATGCATTCAAATTTGGTTTTTACTGATATTCATCGATATAATACAACTTGGTATAAAACAAAAGCAAAGCGAATTGTTTTAATTAACCCCTAACTCTGAAAAAATGCACGTATTATACTATTCTAGATTAAGACCGACTTTGTTAACAAGTTTTTTAGTATAAGAAGTTGTTTCATTGAAGTACCAGTTATCATTAATTTTAATTTTCTTAATC
>Ga0302253_1001629_pt1 | contig 12958 bp, 9 predicted proteins | sample AAG_RA_Trp_MG_FD_193537 | JGI IMG/M metagenome (GOLD analysis project Ga0302253, IMG submission 193537) | Enriched activated sludge microbial communities from anaerobic digester in WTTP, New Holstein, Wisconsin, United States - AAG_RA_Trp | ecosystem: Engineered > Bioreactor > Anaerobic >... | reverse complement strand
CGATCATCAATATCTCGGCGGGCGGCGGCCTCATCCCGATTCTGCAGGCCGAGTTGCTGTAGGCTGCCCACACCCGCTCCCTGAGCCTGTCGAAGGGAGCTGTTAGCAGGAACCGACGAACGACGATCAGGAGGCTCCTGTAAGTGGACACTTCGACAAGCTCAGTGTCCGGGTGCTGCGCTTCAGACGGACACTTCGACAGGCTCAGTGTCCGGGGATGTGCTCGCTGAACGTTACATCAAGCCCGCTCCCTGAGCCTGTCGAAGGGAGCTGTTAGCAGGAATCGACACATGGGTAAGGGATACATGTATATCCTTCAATGTGGTGATGATTCATTCTATACGGGCAGTACGTCAGATCTCGAAAGAAGACTTTGGGAGCATCAGAATAGCTTTGGTTCGAATTACACTCGGAAACGGCAACCGGTAAAGCTCGTGTACTTCGAAGAATATGAAAGAGTGGATGAGGCTTTTTACAGAGAAAAACAAGTTCAGGGTTGGAGTCATAAGAAAAAGAAAGCTCTGATTGAAGGTCGACTTGCGGATTTGATTGAACTATCGAAATAAGAAAGTTGTTAACTAAAGGACACTTCGACAAGCTCAGTGTCCGGGGTGCTGCGCTTCAGACGGACACTTCGACAAGCTCAGTGTCCGGGGGTGCTGCGCTTCAGACGGACACTTCGACAGGCTCAGTGTCCGGGTGCTGCGCTTCAGACGGACACTTCGACAAGCTCAGTGTCCGGGTGCTGCGCTTCAGACGGACACTTCGACAAGCTCAGTGTCCGGGGATGTGCTCGCTGAACGTTACATCAAGCCCGCTCCCTGAGCCTGTCGAAGGGAGCTGTTAGCAGGAACCGACGAACGACGATCAGGAGGGTCCTGTAAGTGGACACTTCGACAAGCTCAGTGTCCGGGGTGCTGCGCTTCAGACGGACACTTCGACAAGCTCAGTGTCCGGGGGTGCTGCGCTTCAGACGGACACTTCGACAAGCTCAGTGTCCGGGGGTGCTGCGCTTCAGACGGACACTTCGACAGGCTCAGTGTCCGGGGGTGGGGTTGCTGCCAGAACTTAGCGATTCAGTTCTCTGGAATGCTGCAGAAACCACTCATACAAGTCCCAGTCCGAATACACCTCATCCCAGATTTCGTGGCCACCCTCCGGGAAAAACGTGAACTCCACCTCCGCCCCCTCACGCTGAAGCGCTTCAACCATGTCGATCGACTCGGTGACCGGCACATGCGGATCTAGCTCTCCATGAAAGACCCACACCGGCAAATTCTTGAATTTAGGGGCGTTGGCGGCATCAACAGGACCGCAGATCGGCGCGATCGCCGCGAACCAGTCCGGGTGTCGTGCCGCCAGATCCCATGTGCCCATGCCGCCCAGACTCAGCCCTGTGGCATACACTCTGGACCGATCGACTCGCAGTGTCCGAATGATGGTCGACACGAGCGCAGAGAGCATGTCGATATCCCACCATTCACCGCAGGGACACTGAGGCGCGACGACAATGAAGGGGAAATCCGGGAATTTGGAGAGATGAGGTAACAGGCCTTCGTCTCTGACGTGAACAAGGTCATCGCCGCATTGTCCGGCGCCATGCAGAAACAGGATCAGAGGCCACGTGTCATCCGAATGCGGATCATACCCCCGGGGCAGCCTCAGTAAATATGGCGCTTCGACCTGCTTGGTGATCGTCGTCCTGAATGTCTTCTTCTGGAATGCATTTCGTATGGCCATCGGAAATCTCCTTGCTTGGTCGCGATCCTATCTCGATCCAATCCGGAACGCATCAGGAATTTGAATCAGTCCGCGCGATTCCGTTGACTCGAAACGCGACAGCCTGCTGCTTCCGGAAAAAACTCCAACACGGTTCGCCCGTTAGGACACGAAAAAGTGGCTATTATTATCAGATGCCGCGACACGATTTGATAATCATTTATTTTCAATTGGTTTACTGATGTGATTCGAGACATATGAAGCGGAAACCGAGCGAGAGGAAAACGGAATTTGCCTGGATCGTTTTTTCTTGGCACATGGATTGCTATATCCCGGGTCGGAGTGCGAATTCAACCCACCTTGCGAAGGAGGTTCTCATGAAACGGTTTCTTACAATCAGTCTGATGGCGGTTCTCATGACTGCCACGATGGGATTCGCTGCTGCGCCATCGATCGTGCGATGCGGTGTCGATCCCGTCAATGTCGTGCCAGGGCAGGCGTTCACGGTGTATGCCGATGTGTCCGACTCCGATGGCTTGTCGGATGTCTCGACCGTCGGCGTGATCTACAACAATCAACTCGTGCTGACGCTTCCCGCGACCGAGACACCCGGTCGGTATGAAGCGCATTTCGTCATGCCCGCGAATGCATCCTCAGGAACATTCTCCCTGATGATGGCTGCCGCGGATGCCTCGTCCATGATCAGTCCGTTCCTGCAGTTTTCGTTCGGGATTCTGGGCGGAGGCGATCCGGGTGTCGAACTGCTGTCTCCGGAAGAGGGCTACACGGTCGAATGTGAAGGTCCGACCGAGTTTGCCTGGGCGCCGTATGCCGGCAATGGAGGGATTGCCGCCTATACGTTCTCGCTCTTTACTCCGGACGGACTCCAGTATACATCCGAACTCCCGCCGGTTCTCACATCGTTCACCGTTCCCGGCCACGTCTGGCATCTGCTTCCGGACGGCACATATTATTGGCAGGTCGGTGTTCTCGAAACATTCGGCGGCGAACCGATCGCTCTGAGTGAACTCCGGTCGTTCAATGTCTCGTGCACAGAACCCATGCCGCATGAAGTGTTCGGACGCGTGGTCGCTCTCGATGCGGAACTCGGTCAGATCACAATAGCGAGTCGTTGGCATCACGGCCCTGAAACTGTCACGATTCAGGTAACCGACGAAACGGCGCTTTTGAATGCCGCCGGTGAGATCATCACATTCGACCAGATCGTCGAAGGGCAGTTTGCGTTTGCGACCGGCGAGTTCGTCGAAGAACTCTTCTTCGCGACACAGGTCATCATCGAAGGTGAACCGGGTCCCGGTCCCGCGGATCATGTCGGCGGGCGCATTACCGCCATCGATGCGGAAGCGAGAAGCATCATGATCACTCCGCGGGAATGCCCCGAAAATGGATCCATGGAACCCGTGACAGTTCAGGTGACGGATGAAACCCGGATAATGGGTCATCACGGTGAGGAACTGACATTCGAAGATCTCGTGATCGAAATGTTCGCGCTGGCGATCGGCACTTTCGATGAATCCGGTGTGCTGGTTGCGGACGAAATCCAGGTCGCGGATGTTCCGGGTCCGGGTCCCGGTGATGATCACGTGAGAGGCATCATCGTGCAGATCGATGCGGAAAATTCAATTCTGTATGTCGAGGCCAATGATCATCGCGAAGGTGTTCAGATCGCGGTTCAGATAACAGAAAACACGGAACTGACCGGTCCCGAAGGCCCGATCACGTTCGATCAAATTCAGGTTGACATGATTCTGGCCGCTGTCGGCACATGGCAGGAAGAGATTCTGATTGCGCAGCATGCGCATGTCATGCCCGGGTCTCCGCCGGGACCCGGTCCTTCAGATCATGTATATGGTCTGATCGCCGCAATCGACGCAGACAATCACATCGTGACGCTGGGGCGGAATTGTCCGGACGGACAGACCGTTGCAGTGTTGATCACCGAAGAGACCGTGCTCACCGACGAGACCGGTCCGATTACATTCGATGCTCTTGAAGTCGGGATGGAAGCGATGGCGATGGGTGAGTGGACGTCTGAAGCGCAGTTCACTGCAGCTGAAATGCACGTCAGAGAAGGGTGGACCCCGCCGCCGCCGCCGCCCCAGCAGATCGGTGGCATGATCCAGGAGATCAATTCTGAGACCATGCAGTTTCAAATCGGGATGCATGAACACTCCGTCTGGGTGCAGGTAACGGAAGAAACCGTAATCCTGGCGGAAAACGTGGAAGTGACCTTTGCCGATCTGCAGATCGGACAGCGCGCGATGTGCATCGGCGCATTTGCGGAGGATCTGTTTGTGGCAGATCAGGTTTTCATCGCACCACACCATTGACCCCTGTTTCCTTTACGTAACCCGGTGCTTCCTCCACCGGGTTTTTTTTTGCTCATCCGATCCATCATTTGCTCTGACGGCCTCATATTTGCTATCTCTTTACCGGGAGGTCGTGAGCGTATTCCATGAAATCACAGTTTTCACTCGTCGCCATCAGCCCGGATGCCGGAACTGTTTCGTGGAACACCGTTCTGCCTCCAATTACCGACATGAAGCTGATGCTGATGGGACCGGATCGCCTGAAAACCGATCCGTTCAAAACGGCGAGTCCGGACCTGGCAATCGTTTGGATCTGTCCGCAATCGATGGAGGCTCTCGAAGCTCTCCAGCAGATCGGCATGCTGGATCGTTACCGCGATCACATCGTTGCTGTCGGTCGATCAATCAGCTATGTGGCCGCTCTCAGGATCGGGCGTCTGGGTTTCGATACCCTCTATGATCTAGATGAAGATGCCGCCGGCTTCAGCGAACTGGTGCTCGACCGGTATGCTCAATGGCGATCGCGACAATCCGTATCCGTTCCGATCCGGTCACTGAACGATGTATTGATCGGAGAACATCAGTCGATCGTTCGCTTGAGGGGAATGATTCAGCGGATTTCAGAGAAACCGGCCGTGACGGTGTTGATTCAAGGTGAAACGGGCACGGGAAAGGGTGTTGTCGCGCAGGCCATTCATGACTGCAGTTCCAGAAAAGACCGTGCTTTTGTCGATGTGAACTGCACCGCCATTCCCGATACACTAGTCGAAGCGGAATTGTTCGGACACGAAAAGGGTGCGTTTACCGATGCTCATCGGAGTCGCCGTGGAATATTCGAAATCGCGCATGGCGGCTCTCTGTTTCTGGACGAAATCGGCTATCTCAAACCGGAAATTCAAGTCAAATTGCTCAAGGTTCTGGAAGAAAAACGGTTTCGACGCGTCGGTGGCGAGCATGATATCAAGGTGGATTGCCGGATCATCACCGGCACCTCGGTTAATCTTGAAGAGGCAGTCAGGAACGGCGCTTTCCGGGCGGATCTCTTTTATCGACTAAACATCTTCCCCATCGAAGTTCCTGCTCTGCGGAACCGGGGGCGGGATATTCTGATCCTGGCCAATCATTTCCGCGAGTTTTTCACAAAGGAATATAATATTCGTTCCGATGGATTTTCCGAGGATGCCGAGCAGTATCTGATGCAGCATTCCTGGCCTGGGAATGTGCGCGAGCTGAAACATGCGATCGAACGAGCGGTGATCATGAGTGACGGACAGCGGATCACCGGAACCGATTTCTCGTCCGAATTCCATCCGGTTCATGCGGAGACGACTCAGACATCTCCGGGCAGGATGTTCCGGATTCCGTTTCCGGAAGAAGGACGGTCGATGCTGGAGATCGAGCAGGATGTGATCCGTTCGGTTCTGGAGTTTACGGGAAACAACAAGAGCGAAACGGCTCGATTGCTTCAGATTTCCCGTTCCCGTCTGCTCAGAAAACTGGATGGATCCGAGGCGGATACTGACGAACGGGGTGACTCGATATGAGTCGGCACATGGAACACACATCACACAGATGTGTTTCGAAACGATTTGATTTCAGTGCGTTGGAATTGATGAATTCTTGTGGAACAAGACTTGCAATAGATTGTTTTCGAACCGGTCAGCCCATCCGGCCCGGATTCGGAAAGGAAGCCTGGAGGAACCTATGAGAACCATTCACCTGCTGATGCTGCCGATGCTCGTGTGCGCGATCCCTGCGCTGACGACAGCCGCAGGCGTGATGATGACCGAAAAGCCGGTCATGCAACACCAGACACTGGATACCGACTCCACCTGGGTCGTGCAGGTTTTTCCGCACACCGTCTTCTTTCCGGAGGCCGGCCCGCCGGGACAGTATCATATCGACGATCTGTTGCCCGGTATGCGCGTGGCGGTTATCGGCACGTATGTCCTCGGTGAAAACCGCATCAATGCCGAAATCATCAATTTTGCCCGTGAGCATTTTGGCGGGTTCGATTCCGGATCCAATCACGGTGGAGGCGGATGTCCGTTCATCGGATTTGTGACGACGGTCAGCCCGGCGGACGCGATTTTCGAGATTACCCGGTTCCAGCATCAGGAACACAGCAGTGAGGTGTATGTTACGGAAGATGTTCTGGTGATCGATGCGCCTCCCGGTGGTAGTTTGAACGTCATTTCCTATGCCGATCTTCATCCCGGCGATCCCATCATGGTGCATGGGCAGTTGCAGGATGACCTTAGTTTCGTTGCGGAAATCATCGTCCGCTCGGATGACTGGGACATGCACGATCATGCGTTGAACGGGGCGACATTCGAGTATTTTGGTGTTTTGATGGACTTTTTCGGTCCGCATCCTCCTTACTTTCTCCCTGGCTTTATGATGTTCAAGGCATATGAATCGGGTGATGAGGAATTCACCTCGGTCGTCAAAACCATCGGTCCCATGGGCGATCTGTTCCGCTTTCCCTGGGGCCATCTCGATTTTCCCCCCAACGCCGTTGATGAACCCGTCCAGATCTCGGTCAGCAGCCAGTTCATGTTCTGGAACACGCTCGATAATGTGTATTTTTTCCAGCCGCACGGTCTCGAATTCAATACCCCGGTCGAAATCGAAATCCGCTACTTCAATCTCGACGACATCGACCCCAGTCTCGTAAGCCTGTCCTATTATGACGAAGAACTCGGTCGTTGGGTCATTGCAACGCACATGACCCATTATCCTGAAGAACATGCATTCAGGGGAATGATCGAGCATTTTTCCCGATACTCACTATCGACCAACAACCGTCCGATTCAACAACTCGGTCAGGCATCAAAATGAACCATTGGCAGGATATTCAGCACGCCATCCGGAACGACGATTCCCGATTTTCGGGAGATCGTGCCGTTCTGGTCGCGATGCGTGCCGAAGTCCTGCTGATCGAGTCCGGCCACGAGAGTAACGTGCCGGACATTCCAATGATCATCGAAACAACGCGTGAGATTGCAGGAGTGCTGGAACGACTCGACGATCGCAGCAGACAGATCCGGTTGCTCCTGAGACTCGCCCGATGGCTCGAACGCATGTCCCGCTGGGATGATGCGATGGAGGTGTATTCCGAGGCCGAGGCGGCCGGCCGGGGAGCCCGCTTTACGGTGTTGTATATCCAATCGATGGAGGAGCGTGGTGAGATTCTCCGCCGCAGAGGCTGCTTCGATGCGGCACGCTCGATCCAGTCCGGCGCTCTGGATCAAGCCCGATCCGCTGATCTCAAACCCCTCGCCGCACACGCCCTGAACAACATCGGTGTTATCGATGTGGATCAGGGAAAATTGACCGAAGCTCTCACGCATTTCAATGAAGCTCTCGACATGATCCGCGGTAATCTCGAACCGATTCTCGAGGGCCACCTCTACAACAATCTAGGGGTCGTTGAATGCATCATGGGACATCCGGATACCGCCTATCCGGATCTCAAACGCGCCGAGTCGATCCGCCGTACACTGCATGATATGAAAGGTTTTGCAGAAACCAGTCATAATCTCGGAATGGCACTCATGGATACCGGCCGGATCGGCGATGCCGAATCGGCTCTGGATGAGGCGTTAAATGCGGCCGAATCGATTCGCGACGCGCATCTCAGGGCGAATATCCTGCTGTCCAGAGCCGAATTGATGATCCGGCTCAATCGTCGGGAGATTGCCCAACGTTGTGTGCTCGAGGCCCAAACTACATATTCGCTGGTGTCGGATCAACTCGGTTCGGCGGACGCCGGCCGGATACTCGCGGACATGCTCCTCACGGACGGAAAAATCGCGGACGCCAGGGCCATCGCGACCCGGAGCATCGAGGTGTTCCGAAGTCTCCAGCATGTTCTCGGCGTCGCCCAGACCGCCGAACTTCTCGCGCGTATCGCCCGTGCTTCCGGCGAACCGGACGTACTCCGCGCCAGCGCTGTCGAATCAATGGAAGCGTATCGCTGTTTAGGAAATGATCAGGGGATCGAACGTATCCGGACGCTGATGACGGAAAATGACGGTTGCTCGATCAATCCAGGCGACGTGCCCTGAATTCAGCACTCCGCATAAAATCCCCGATCACGTCTTTCCGTGTGCGGTTCGCTGCGAGTTCGTTCAGGAAATGCTTCAGACCGGATGCGTCCGGATTCCGTCCGAGAATGCGGCGGTAGAGCGTCACGATGAACCAGATATCTGCGGACTGCCGTCTCGCATCGATCATTGACCGAAAAAGAAGGTAGCCCCTCGACATCGATTTTCCGATTCCCGGGGCGCGGACGAACAATCGTGCGAGGGGATCGACAGCGGGAACGGTTGATCGCGAGATATTCTGCACAAGGAAATCCGGGGTTCGGGAAGCCAGGAGCGAATTCATGTTTCCGATGGAACTGCGGCAGAATTCGACTCGTTTCTGATGATCGATCGGACTCTCAGGATCGAAGTATCCGTTGATCTGGTCAAAAAATTGGTAATGCCGGAATCCGGTCACGATCAGGAGTTTTTCGAGTTGTTCGCGTGTATAGGGGCGTTCCAGGGTGCGATAGCGGGTCATGAGATCGAGATTCTGCCGGAAGCAGGGGGTATCCGGATCCGGTGCGACGCTTTCGTTGATATAGAGCACTCCGTCGGGCTTCAGATGAGCGGCAATATGACGCAGGGCCCGGATCGGGTTGTAGAAATGGTGCAGCGCCGATTCGAGGATGGCGGCATCGAACTGTTTTTCGATCGGAAGAGGAGCTTCTTCGATATCATGAATGAGGAATTCCGAGTTCAAAGGCGCATCACAGTATGTGCTGAAGGGATCCGAGGCGATTCGTTTTCGGGCTGCGTCGATCATGTCTCCGGAAATATCGAATCCGAATGTTTTGTAACCAAGTTTCGCCATGAAGTGTGACACCCAGCCGGACCCGCACGCGACATCCATCACGGACGATTTCATGGGCAGTTCAAGGCGCGAGCACATATTCAGAAAGGTATACATCTCGAGGTAGAAGGGGCTGAAATCCGGTCCTCCGAGAAACGGCTTTATCAGATGATAGCGTTCGTTGTGGATGCCTTTTTCACGGATCAGATCTTTCAGATAGCTGATCGCACCGGCTTTCCAGTCGATACCGGCCGGGAGGTGCCGATTGATGTCCTCCAGCAATTCCCGTTCATCGATGGCTACGGGATTTTTCACGCGACCTCCTGTCAGTTCGACCAGCCGAACTCCCAGGTATCCATCGAGCCCCACAGGGCTGTCATGTCCTGTGTGGTCATGGCCCCGTAGAAAAACAAGCCGTTCGGCACGTTTCCCGCGCCGGATGGCCAGGAGAATTCAGGAAGCACGCTGATCGGCGTTGTTCCGGTCGGCAGATCGCGATAATACAGATCGACCCCCTGTTCGATCGGACGGAAGGATGGTGCGCAGAAATAGGCCCCGAATGCGTCCAGGATGACGAATACCGGCATGGCGGATACCGGCAGAGATGCGTTCGATGCATGCGCGGTCAGACTGCACGGGTCTCCGGGATGGAATAGGTGCGCCGGCATCTCGAGACGGACTCCGGTGGCCAGCGCAGGACGATCCCCCGTCCTGAAATGGAAATGCATCGCATCCATCGTGTTATTGGAATCATCTGAGGCCGCGATGGCGAGATCGACCGGGGTCAAGCCGGGGAGGCCCGCCAGGCTGAGGGATACATCGAGATCGCCGTCAGGTGTAACCGTGAGCAGAAGCGGGTCTGCGGGAACGGTCCCGTTGATTGTCACCACCACGCTGTTCGGTTCCGTGTCTCCCAGATTGTCCCTGAGGACGATCGAGGCGGCGGTGTCCATGACTGCAATACCGAACGGGGTCCATTCAAGTGGATACGGAGGTGATACGTCGGCGGCGTCGGCGGTGTCGGCGCTGTAGACATACGGAACGGGGGTCATCGTCGACGATCCCGCGACGACGACGAGATCGACGACCGTGACGGAAGAACCGAATCCAGGGATCTGGACTTTTTGATTGATCATGTCGAAGGGAATGACTCGACGAGCGCCTTCGGGTTGTTGGATGATGGCAAACGTCCGGATCGGATGCTCACCGGGTTCATATTCGATGTTGAGCTGACCGGAGCCGGAGCTGAAACGGTAGGCGCGTGCAGCCCATCTCTTGGAGTTCGTGCTGATCTGGCCGGTCGGGAACGTCTGGTGAGTCGTTGCGATCCGGAACGCCGGGACATCGAGGCCCTGATAGCCTGCGATGCCGTGATCCCATGTCGTGTCATTGAAGTAGTTCGCGAGACACCAGTTGGCGAAGACTTCGTCCGGGTCGAAATGATAGCCCAGCCCCGTCATCCCGTTGACCAGTCCGGTGAATCCGTCCGCCGGATCAGACACGATGGACGGCCAGGCGTTTACCCCGCCGAACTGCTCATACAGGTAAATGAAAAACAGGGCGACCTGACCATAGTCTCCGGCTTCATCCCAGCTCGTCAGATCATTGTTCGGGCGGTCCGCGAAGGTCGCTTCGTCACCGTCCGTGCCGAAGCCGCAGAGGAACCAGGACAGCTGCGAGCAACCTTCGTTCACCCATGTGTCTTCGTTCGCATCACCCAGCCAGTGGATCATGTGCTGGAATTCGTGAGCGAGGACACCGAGCATGTATTCACTGGCGGGTTGCTGGGGATTACAATCCAGATTGACCAGTTCGCATTCGTTCGAATGTCGGCCCTGGGCCTGCGCTTCGGCATCGGTCATCTGGTCAAAGCTGTTGAAGAAACCATCGAATGTGAAGCCCTGGAAGCTACCGATGTCGAAAAAAAGGATGTGAATCCGGGGATCCTGGTCGAGTTCGTCCGGTGCGGGTCCGAACACCGATGTCGCGATGTCGTAAATTCCCTTCTGGGGATCCAGTGATCCCTGAGGGGTCTGGGATTCCCATGCGGTGAACACCCCGTCGACTTCGGTCTGGTCGACGTTGATCGACCATTGATCGTCCGCGACCCAAATATAACAGGCGTCGCCTTTGGCCCGGCAGGTGAACGAGACCTGAACGTCGACCGGCGGCATGACGGACAGATCCCAGGTCCAGAAAATCCGTGTATCGCCGACCTGGTATTCCGTTCGTGACCGTTCGATCGAGCGATGATCGGTGCGCAACTCGGTCCAGTCGACATCCGGTTGATAATCGCGTAATTCGGCGGTTCCGCAATGGAACCCGGCGCCGGCGGGGAACGACACGATCAGTCCTGTAACGGCGATCAGGATTGCGACGAAGGTCTTGAGCCGACTCATGATGGTTCCTCCTTGGTTTGACCTGACAGCATGGTAGCACAGGGTTTGAAGGTTCGGCAATTCTGAGTCAAGCGGTCTGTGGTCGGAGGTTCAACCCGTTCTGTCCCTCGACTCGTCGCTTCGCTCCTCGCTCAGGACGAACGGAAGCGATCCTTAACCGCACCCTCAGCTTCCCTCGCCACACAGTATCGAAATCGTCATCGTTATCTTAATCGTTGTCGTCATCGTTATCGAGGCTAACACCTGAATCCGATCAACCCCGGAATAAGAAATCCCCTACCAGGTCACGGGGGATCCGGAGGAAATCTGATTGATTGGAGGGCGGCGGATTGGGCATAATGCCGAATCGGGTCCGGTTCACGGCGTTCGGCAATGGGGGCATCATGAGACGTAATCTGATCGCGAACATGACGGTGATGCTGATCTCCTGCATCGTGTCTCTGCTGATTGCGGAGGCTTTCATCCGTGTGTTCCGCGGGGGTGACGTCGATACGGCCATGCTTGCCCGACGTCTCGAATCCGTCGATGTGAAAACGATGATGCAACCGGATCCCGACCCGATCATCTATTATGGTCTGAAGCCCAATCTGCGTGTCCCGTGGCTGGGTACGGTCATATTCACCGATGCGCGAGGCTGGAGGGTTCCTGTAGAGCCTCGAAACAGCCATCCGGATCCATTCCGTCTGGTCGTGCTCGGTGACTCGACTCCTTTCGGCTGGAACGTCAACTTTGAAGATGCCTATCCGGATCTCGTCCGGAAAGGTCTCGAAACCCGTCTCGGCCGTCCCGTCGAACTGATCAATACCGCGGTTCCGGGCTACAATGCCTGGCAATACGAACGGCTGTTCGAAACCCGGATCGTACCGCTCAATCCGGATCTCGTGATTCTCCATTACGATCACAACGATCTCGAGCCGACCTCGTCGTTCCAGCCATCTGATTTCCTGGCGCCTGAATATGGCGACAACTTCCTGCATTCCGCGCTTTACAAGTTTACGGTTCGATCGATCCGGATCGCGCGAAACGAAGCGCAGAAACGGCGTCTGGTCGGCGATTACGAACGCGTTGCGGAATACATCGTGTCCGGTCGGCTGTACGACGAGCACATGGCCGCGCTCGGGCGCCTGGCTGCCATGGCCCGTGAACACTCGATCCCTGTCGTTGCGGTCATTTACAATGCGTACGTCCGCCTAGATCCGGATTATCGGGATCATGCGATCTATCGGCGTCTGCACGAGTCGAAAGCGACGTTTCTTGAGGCATCCGGCTATCATGTCATCGATCTGTATCCGCCGTATCAGCGCGCCCTTGAGGAGCGGGGATGGATGGATCTGCGCGAGTGGTGGAACTCGGCGATCGACCCCCTGGATGCGCACCCGAATCCCGATGGGCACCGGTTCATCGCCGATTATGTGCTCGATGGAATCCGTGCGTTGCCGCTGCATTGACCCATCGATCACCTGCGTGTATAGATGAGCGGAGTTTTTTCCCCTGGAGGTTTTGATGAATAGTTTGCCTGATCAGACCGAACGAATGAAACATCGGAGATACGTACCGCAAACGATCGACCTGAGTGACTGGAATCAAGTCAAGCCCCTTTTCGATGCGCTTTTCCAGCGCCGGATCGAC
>Ga0302253_1001627_pt1 | contig 12985 bp, 10 predicted proteins | sample AAG_RA_Trp_MG_FD_193537 | JGI IMG/M metagenome (GOLD analysis project Ga0302253, IMG submission 193537) | Enriched activated sludge microbial communities from anaerobic digester in WTTP, New Holstein, Wisconsin, United States - AAG_RA_Trp | ecosystem: Engineered > Bioreactor > Anaerobic >... | reverse complement strand
AAGCGACGGCAAGCCGCTTTGGGTGGCGATCACCGCTTCCGTGATCACTTCGCGCGAAAGGGATAAGTATGTCGAAGGGATCATCGAGGATATCTCCTCGCACAAGGAGATGGAGGAGAAACTGGCATTGGAAAAGGATATGCTTCAGAATCTGCTTGATAATATGCCGGACGCCATTTACTTCAAAGACGATACCAATCATATCATCAAATTCAACCGTTTTTACGCCAAAGGTGTGAATCTTCCTCCGGATCAGATCTTCGGCAAAACCGATTTCGATTTCTTCCCGGCGGCGCAGGCGGAAGTTATGTTCGAGGATGACAACAAAGTCCTGGCAACCGGGGAACCTATTGTGGGAAAGATCGAGCGCACAAAACTGCCGAACGGAACGTGGAACCAGGTGATTACCACCAAGATACCCATGTATGACGGCAACGGGAAGGTCACAGGCACTATGGGGATAACCCGCGATATGACCGCTTACGCCAATCTGGAGAGGGAGCGGGTGGATATGCTCATCAGCGCTCTTATGGTGCTTGCCAAGGTGCTGGAGATGAGAGATCCTTATACATTCGGGCATGCCAGGAACGTGGCTGTGATCGCCGAGCGCATAGCCGAGAAACTGGGATGGGACGAGAACCGCTTGCTGGGGATGCGCCTGGCGGGGCAGCTTCATGATCTGGGAAAGATCAGTATTCCCCTGGATATCCTTAATAAACCCGGCAAGCTGAGCGAGCTGGAATACCAGTTAATTAAGGAACATGTCAATAAATGCTACGATCTGATAAAGGATATCAAATTCCCGTTTTCCCTGGCCGAGACGATCTTGCAGCATCACGAACGCCTCGACGGATCGGGTTATCCAAATAATCTGCGCAGCGAACAGATCCTTCTGGAAGCCCGCATACTGGCGGTGAGCGACGTCCTTGAATCTATGACCGCCTACAGGCCTTACCGCGAGGCGCTGGGTATAGATAGAGCCCTTGAGGAATTACAGGATGGCGCCGGGAAGAAATACGATGAGCGCATAGTATCGCTGGTCCGCGATCTCACTTTTTCTTCCCCGAACCGCGAATTCTGGTTGAATTAATCCCCTCGCCCAGAAATCCCCGGGTTTTAACCCGGGTGCACCTTGGTCTATGGGAATAACACTTTGCCCTTGTGGGGAATGGGGCAAGTGTTCCCCTTGGGATAACACCCTGCCTTTAAAGGAGAGGCAGGTGTTCACTCGTGTGAAGCTCCGGGGAGGTTGCCGGAATAAGCAGCCAGCCGAATAAGCGCTGTGTACCGGCGAAGCATTGGCTTCGCCGGAAAATAGAAGGAGCCGCGGGCTTTAGCCCGAGGGGCTCCACTCCCCTCAAACCGCTATAAAGGCAGGTTATAGTGCGCTGTTCAGTAAGTTTTTCAGACAGCGCGCAGAACAATCGAGAGTCGAAAAGCGAGATTCGATTTTCATACTTTATGTCTCGTCCTTCTAAAAATTTAGGGGCTCCCGGTTTGAGGACCAGGGGCCCCTATTATTTTGCTAATTCCGGTTCTTAAAAGATTTCTCGTTTTATCCCTGACCGGGTGTCACCGTCGCTTTTAAAGGATCGCTTACGATGCTTGAGCTTTGGCTTAACAGTCCGTAGGTGTTGGTTGTCGGGCCGTCATCCAGTATATTTCTCCATGTGCCGCCGGCTGCATTATAGGACGACAATACCGGATACCATCCTCCGGCAAAATATGTTGAATCTTTTGCTACGGACTGCGGTATATCGTAAGAGGATCCGAGTGTTACCGCCTTGGCGGCAGTATTTGTTGAAGAGACCGTCTTGAAAGATGCCTGGCGCGCGGCCTGCGGTGTTGTGTAAGTGCCGAAGAAGGGATTATCGGTGAACCTGGAAGTACCCCAGTCAGACTCGTGCGCCAGGTCGACACCTCCGTCGGTGGATATATTGGGTCTCATTATGCCGTTTGCCAGATTCATTCCCGATTCCCCGCTGCAAACCACCACTCCTGTTGAATCGGTGGATGCCGGTATATACTCGGCTGCCGTATTACTGCGGTATTCTTCCGCCGGTATCACAGCTTTGGCGGCTTCAGCGGCGAAATAATTGGCGCGGGATGCCTGGGCGGTTGTGCCGTCGGAGTTAATCAGAGCGCTGTCGGCAAATGCGCCCTGCTTCATAAAGGAGCTTGTTGTTAAATCACTGCGTATCTGGGAGGCAATATCTTTGCCCGCGGAGCCGCTTAATTGAAGATAGCCGTCGGTTGCACTGCCGGCTGTTATAGTAGTGCCGATACTTGCCGCGGTCGTCCCCAGAGTCGTAGAACTCACTGTGATGGGTGTGGCACCGTAAGCGCTGAATACGCTTTCAGGCGTGACGGAAGGGGCGGATGCGCCGCTTTGTATATTTGGTATATAAGGGTCGGCGGAGAAGAAAGCGGTCCAGTTCGAGGTGTTGGCGGTATAACCGCTTGCCGTCTTAATTGAGCTTGAATAAGCGGGGGTAGCATAGCTTCCCCTGCTGCTGCTGATAACGGAACCGGTCCTTGAACTGTATCCTGTGCCGTAACTGCCCGAGCTGCGGGCGGAACTGCTTCCGCAGGAGAAACTGCCTACGGAGAAACCTCTGCCGCTGGAGGCGGCGGCGCTTGCCTGCGCGCCTGTCATCCATGCCCAGGCATGGGTGTTTGCCGCAAAGACCAACACAAAAGTGATTATTCCCGCTTGAACTATTTTATTCATTGATTACCCCCGTGTTTGTAGCCTTACCCTGGCCGTTTGAATTGAGTTCCGCCGTGAACGGAACTTTCATTGATAATAGCATACTGTATTTTTCTGTGTTTTTCAATATGGCCTGGACGTATATGAGAAACCGTTTTCTCGTATGATATAACCCGCTGTAAGACGTTGAAGGTCAGCGTGTTATATGGCTATACACGGCCGTGATTTCTCGTAAACTAAAGCAAAAGCAGGAAATAATGTTTTGCAATAAGAAGAGAACGTTTATCTAAGTTGACGCTTTTCTTAAATACATATAAAATGATATAATGTTGAAAATTGGAAATATTAAAATCACTTCCGGATGTATTCTTGCTCCTATGGCCGGGATCAGCGATTTGCCGTTCCGTTCTCTTAATCGCCGTTTCGGTTGTGAATTCGCGTTCGTGGAGATGATCAACGCGCGTTCTCTCGGTTACAGAGGGAGAAAGACCCAACAGATGCTTTCCTGCGCCGAGAAAGACAGGCCGCTCGGCATACAGTTGCTCGCCGGAGAAAACAAATGGCTGGCCCGCGCGCTGGATATCGTGGAGGAATACGATTTCGATCTTTTGGATTTCAACGCCGCCTGCCCGGCCAGGAAAGTTATAAGACGGGGAGAAGGGGCCGGGTTGCTGAAAGAGCCGCGTAAGCTGTATTCCCTGCTTAAACTTATGGTCCATGCTTCTTCCCGTCCTGTCAGCGTTAAGTTGCGTACCGGATGGGATGAGCATTCTTTGAATTGCGCAGATGCGGCGCGTTATGCGGAAGACGCCGGGGTCAGCGCCGTTTTTATACACGGGCGGACGAAGGAACAGGGATACGGCGGTTCGGTCGATTACGGCGCTATTGCCGAGGTCAAACGGGCGGTGTCGGTGCCGGTGATCGCCAGCGGAGACGTGCTTTCGCCGGAGTCGGCGGTTAAAATGTTCCGGGAGACCGGCTGCGACGGCATACTGGTGGCAAGGGGAGCGCTCGGCAATCCATGGATATTCCGCCGGATCTACCGGCGGCTTTCCGGGGGAAGAGAGGAGAAATGGCCTTCCACGGACGAGATATGTTCGGTGATGAAGGAGCATTTTGACGCCTGCGCCGATTTTTACGGGGAGAAGAACGGAGTGGTGATATTCAGGAAGTTCTTTGCCTGGTATACCAAGGGTATGCGTCATGTCAGGGCGCTTCGCGAGAAGGCGTGTCATGTTAGATCGCGAGAGGAGATGTATTTATTGATCGCGGGCATCCTTTCACCGGAAAATGAAAGATGAATCGGGCTGGAGCGTAAAGCATGGAATACAACAGGGCAGGCGAGGAGAAAGACCGGATGAAGCGCGTGCAAACGCGGATTCTGCCGCGGCGAGATCCGGGCCAAATATGAAGATACGGCATATTCTTTTATTGAATCCTCCCGGCAAAAAATTGTACACGAGAGATTATTTCTGCAGCAAGGTGACAAAGGCCGGGTATGTAGAGCATCCCCTGGATCTTTTGATACTCAGCGGGATATTTTCTTCCGCCGGTTTCAGGGTCAGCGTATTGGATGCCCAGGCCGGACGGCAGGCCCCGGAGCCGGCTTTCAATCACATAGTATCTCTGCGCCCGGACGCCGTTGTTTTCTTAAGCGGACTGGTTTCCCGGCAGGAGGATTACGCTTTCCTTGAGAGGCTAAAAAAGGCGATGCCCCGCGTTCTTTTTGCCGGCATGGGCGACCTGTTTCTGAAGAAAATGGTTTTCGAGAACACTGCCTGGATGGACGCCGTGTTTTACGACTTCACTTCGGGAGAATGCGCGGACTTCCTCTCCGGGCGCAGAGGCCAGTTCTCCACGATCAGCTTCCGGGACGGTAATGATATTATTTATCGCGTGCCGGTTCAGGACCGCGGGGAATTTTCCATCCCTGTTCCCAGGCACGACCTGTTCCTTAACAAAGGCTATACTTTCCCTTTTGCGCGTAAACTTCCTTTCGCTACCGTCCTGACAGACTACGGATGCCCTTTTTCCTGCCCGTTCTGCGTGTATCCCACCCTGGGATTCCGGCTGCGAAGACTGCAAAACGTGACGGAAGAGCTTAGATATATAAGGTCGCTCGGCATAAGAGAGCTGTTCGTCAAGGACCAGTCGTTCGGGGCGGACCGCGGAAGAAGTATGCGTTTGTGCGAAGAGATGCGCAATATCGGCGGTTTCTCGTGGACGTGTTTTTTGAGGGCGGATGTGGCGCGCGAAGATCTGCTCCGCGGCATGAAAGCGGCGGGGTGCCACACCGTGCTTTTCGGTTTCGAAAGCGGGTGCGACAGGATACTGCGTTCCTACAAGCCGGGGGTGAACAAACGGATGATTGTAGATGCCCTCCGGAAATGCCGGCGCTCCGGCATAAAAAGCGTCGGTATATTCATATTCGGTTTCCCGGAGGACGACATCGGGACCTGCCGTGAAACCGCAGATTTTGCCGTGCGCTGCGGCTGCGATTACGTCTCGTTCAATGTCTTTGTCCCCAAGGCCGGCACTCCTTTAAGGAACAAGCTGATGCCGGACGACAGTTCCGGAGAAAAAGAAGAGGTGCTGGATCAGTCCGGGATTGCTTCAGTCTGGTCGGGATCTCCGGTGAGCGCGGAAGAATTAAACCGCCTGCGCGTGCGGGCCATACGGCGTTTTTATTTCCGGCCTTCTTATCTCTTTGGAATGGCCGCCGCCAGTCTGTTTTCGTTATGCAGACTGAGGATGTGTCTGCGTTCCGCTTTTTTCATTCTCCAGGATGTCCTGGCAAAAAGGAGGTAACGTGCATTCTCTGCATTCTGACCTCTACGCGCAGGAATCCGGGTATTGGTGGTCGGCGGCCAGAAGAAAGCTGCTGTTGAGGCTTTTAAAAAAGATGCATCCTTCGGGCTCAAACTGCCGTTATGCGGAGTTGGGCTGCGGAGGGGGGGAGTTTTTGTTGTTATTGGAGCGGGCCGGTATAAAAGCCTTCGGTCTCGACCGTTCCTATGAAGCGTGTTCAATAGCCGGGTCGAAAGGGCTTTGTATCGTGAACGCCGATATCCTGCGTATGCCTTTTAGAGACAAGTCTTTTAACCGGATACTGGCATTCGATATCCTTGAACATCTGCAGGATGAAAAAGGGGGGATGGAGGCGATATCCGGGTTGTGCGGCGATGGGGGGATAGTGTTTTTTACGCTGCCGGCGTTGAATTGTCTGCGCACTGTCAGGGACAAGCGCTTGGGCCATTACAGGCGTTACAGCAGGCGCAGCTTCGAGCGGGTGCTGCAGGAGCATAAATTCAAACCGGTTTATTCCCGGTATATGTTCGCCTCGCTTTTTCTGCCGCTTCTCTTCAGCCGTTTCATTCCCTCAAGCAGTGAGCATGGGGAGGTCTGGACGGCCGGCGGGTTCGTCAACAGGCTGTTCGGAGTCTATTTTTATCTTGAAGGTATCCTGACCGGATTATTGCCTCTGCCTTTCGGCACTTCTCTGGTTTGTATAGCGCAAAAATGCTGAAGAAAAAAAGAAATAACATTGTTTTTATTTTGTTCCTTTTGGCGCCCGCCGCGGCGTTTCTCTGCATGCCCGGCGTTCGGAGCGTGCTCCTCGGGAGGTGTCTGTTGAGCTCCAGTTTTTACGGAGACACGTTTGTTTTTTTCTCCGGGCTCAAATATCTGGAACGCGGATTTTATCTCTGGAATCCCTATCTTTTCTGCGGCGTTCCGCTCATCGGTAATCCGCAATGCCAGCTTTTTTATCCGCCCGCCGTCCTATTGTCGGTGTTCTCCTGGCCGGCCGGAGTGAACTGGAGTTTTATTCTGCACGTTCTGCTCTCGGGCGCCGGGATGTGGATGCTGCTTAGATACCAGAAGCTCTCTCCGGGAGCGTGCGTCTTCGGCGCTTTATCGCTTATATTCGGCGCGCACGTTTTTCTGCGTATCTTCGCCGGGCATCTCGGCACGTTGAACGCGTTTGCCTGGATGCCTCTGGTATTCCTTTTCGCGCAGAAATATATCGATGAAGGCGAACTCAAAGATGCCGTTATTTCCGGAACGCTTTTCGGGCTCCAGATTCTGGCCGGTAATCCGCAGTATTCTTATTACACTTTTTTCGCTGTCGCCGCTTATTCTTTTTTCAATCTCGCCTCCGGGAGAAGGCCCGCCGCCGTTATGTTTAAACGGGTTGTGTTGTGTCTTGTCTCGGTGGCCGCCGTCGGCGCGTGCCTGGCCGCCGTGCGCATATTGCCGGCATGGGAATTTTTCTGTTTGTCCGCCCGTTCTTCCCTCGGTCTCTCTTTTGTGTCGAGCTGGGCGTTGCCTCCGGAGAATCTATTGACCTGCCTGATACCGGAGGCCTTCGGCAATATGTTCTCGTTCCCCTACTGGGGGAAATACAGATTATGGGAGATGTGCGTTTACTGGGGAGTGCTGCCTTTATTCCTGGGGCTGTTGGCCTGCGTGAGGTCGCGCAGCAAGCAGTCGAGGTTCTTCTGGATGTTGGCGGTCTTCTCTCTGTTCTGTGCGGTAGCAGCCGGGACTTTTTTGGCCCGTTATTTGTGCGTATTACTGCCGGGTTTCGGCAAATTTCGCGGGCACAGCAAGTTCATGGTACTGGCCGGCTTTTCCGTTTCCGCGCTTTCCGCGTATGGTTACGATATCTTTCTAAAGATGACGGAAGAACGAGGCCGGAGCCTTCGTATTCTGCTTATCCTAATGGGCGCGGTTGCGGCGGCGCTCTTCGTCGTTTCTTCGGCGGCTTTCCTGCACCCGCGGCCATTTCAGGAGTGGTGGGTGAGAGCGGTATTTAAAGCCCCGCCGGGAGCGGAGTTCCCGCTGGAGGCCTATGATTGTTTTCTGTTCGGTCTGGTTAGATTCACGCTGCTGGTCAACTCTGTTTTTCTCGCCGTTTATTTCTATTTCAGGAAAAGCATAGGCAAAAAACTTTTTATTTTTTGTCTCTTTTTCCTGATGTTGGCAGACCTGGTCTCCTTCGGCTATAAATACGCGGTCTGCGATGCTGTTTCACGGGCAGGCTGGGATGAAGAGATAGTATCGCTCATTAACAACGGCGAAAGGCCGTCTCTTCAGCGCGTGGTCAGCGCTTCCCCTTCCTATTTTTCCAATAAGGCGCTTTTGCACGGTATCCAGGTGGTGGACGGATACGATGTGCTTGTTCCCGCGCGGTTCCAGGATTATATGGGATTTTGCGACGGCCGGCCTATAGATTCTCCGTTGCCGGTGAAGCTGTTCGGTATGGCCGGAGTGAGATACGCGATATTTTCCGGCAAGAGGAGTTTGAACTCGTCTGTTTTCAGAGAGGAAGCGGTCCTGCCGGATGCCCGGCTGGAACGCAATCTCCGCTCTCTACCCAGGGCTTATATGGTTTACCGGGCGATAGAAGCCCCTCCGGGCAAAGACCGGGAACTTGCCTTGCTTGTTTCGGATGCTTTCGATTCCGCGAATAGTGTTATGCTACCGTATAATAACGGTAAAGACGCTTTACCGGACGGCTCCTCCGCCGTGATTAGTGAGGCAGAGATCCTGGAGTATTCTCCGGACAGGGTAACGGTCCGCGCGAGGTCCGACAAGGACGGTTATCTGGTTTTGAGCGACAGTTTTTATCCGGGATGGGAAGCCAGGGTGTATCCGCCGCGGGGAGGGAAACCGGAGAAGGCGCTCATACTCAGGGCTAATTACATGTTCAGGGCGGTCAGGCTTGGCCGGGGAGAACACCGGGTGGTCTTCTCTTATCGTCCGGTTCCGTTTATAGCGGGAGCGGCGGTCTCGGCGTTGGCCCTTTTATTCCTGGCGGTATTCTTTTTTAGACACCGTCCGCGTAAAAGGTAACGCAGGCTGTTTACTGCTTCCCGTGCTAAAAGGAATAATATTATGCCGTCTAAATTGACCCCCGGCACCCCGGTGCGTTATCTCCCGGGAGTCGGACCCAAGCGCTCCGAACTGCTCTCCGGCTGCGGAATAAGCTCCGCCGGAGACCTGCTATATTATTTCCCCAGGCGTTACGAGGACCGCAGAAATTTCTCCCGCATCTCTTTTTTATCACCGGGGGGTGTATACACGATAAAGGCCTCGGTGCGTTCACTGGCGCAAAGGATGTCTTTCCGCCGCCGCAGGTTCTCTCTCGTGGAGATGATCGCCGAAGACGATACCGGAAGCGTCATGTGCGTCTGGTTCAACCGCGGTTACCTTAAGACTTATCTGCATGCCGGAGACAGGGTCATACTGCACGGCAAGGTCGATTATTACGGCGGCAGACTGCAGTTTTCTTCCCCGGAGATAGAGATCATCAGCAGAGAGGAAGAGGAATCGTTGAACGCAGGCAGGATCGTCCCGGTATATAGTCTTCCTTCCGGCATAGGCCAGCGTTATTTCCGCAAGACGGTGAAATACGCCATCGATAACTGCATGCACGGGCTCAGGGATTTTCTTCCTTATGATATGCGGTCGCGCCGCGGACTCGACAACCTCGCTCTAAGCCTGCGTGATATTCATTTCCCTCCCGACGATAACGCCCGCTCCCGGGCCTGCCGCAGGCTTTCTTTCGAGGAGTTCTTTTTCTTTCAACTCCCCCTGGCAATGAAGAAGGTCGCGCGTAAACGGGAAGACGGCATATGCCACAAGATAGAGGGTGAGCTTGTAGGCGGTTTTATTTCTTCTTTGCCTTTCCGGCTTACGGATGGACAGCAGAGATGCCTTGAAGAAATCAAGAGAGACATGGCCTCGCTAAAACCCATGCAAAGACTCTTGCAGGGCGACGTGGGCTCGGGGAAAACCGTGCTGGCGTTGATCGCGGCTTTGATTTCGGCGCAGGGGGGGCACCAGTCCGCGCTGGTCGCGCCCACCGAGATACTGGCAAAACAGCATTTCGATAAGATCTCGCGTTTTCTTTCCGGTATGTCTTCAGGCCGGGGCAAAGTGAACTGTGTTTTGCTTACCGGAGCGATGAAACCGGCGGCAAGGAGCGCGGCTGTGGAAGAGGTGCGAAGCGGCGTTGCGCAGATGGTGGTCGGAACGCACGCCCTTTTGAGCGCGGACGTGGCCTTCCGCGACCTGGGCCTGATGATTATAGACGAACAGCATAAATTCGGCGTAAAACAACGGGCGGCGCTGAGCGGTAAGGGCGGGACCGCCGACGTCCTGATAATGACCGCCACCCCCATCCCCAGGACCCTGGCGATCACGCTTTACGGCGACTTGGATATCTCGGTGCTCAAGGAAATGCCTCCGGGAAGACGCGAGGTAAAAACGCTCTGCCTGAAATCTTCCCGGAAAGAAGATCTTTACGCCTTGATAGAGGAGCATGTGCGGCAGGGCCGCCAGGCTTTTATCGTTTACCCTCTGGTTGAGGAATCGGCCGAGACGGACATCCTGAGCGCCAAGAGTATGTATGACGAGTTGACGGGGAATGTTTTCCCTTCTTTCCGGATAGGACTGGTGCACGGCAAGATGAAGACGGCCCAGCAGGCGAAGGTGATGGAAGATTTTTGTTCGAATAAACTTGATGTTCTCGTTTCTACTACTATACTGGAAGTGGGAATAGATGTTCCAAACGCCACGGTGATGGCGGTGGAGAACGCGGAGAGGTTCGGGCTGGCACAGCTTCATCAGCTGCGCGGCAGGGTGGGCAGAGGGGCTCATCCGTCGGTCTGCGTGCTGATCTCCGATGCCGCGAGCGAGGACGCGCTGGCAAGGCTGGCGGCAATGGAACGTTATTCGGACGGTTTCCGTATAGCGGAGGAGGATCTGAAAATAAGGGGGCCGGGAGAGTTTTTCGGCAGCAGGCAGCACGGCTTGTCTCAGTTAAAGATAGCCGACCCCCTGGCACAGATGCAGCTGCTGAGGGCCGCTCGCAGCGAGGCGCTGCGCATAACCTCTGCCGATCCTTCTTTGTCCGGAGCGGAGAACAGAGAGGTGAAAGAAGAGATGGTCCGCAGGTTCCCCGAATACGAAAAGGCGATGTTGACAGGATGATACGAATAACTACCGGTATTTACCGCGGCAGGCCTTTGCGCATGCCTGCCGGGATCAGGCCTACGCAGCAAAAGGTGAGAAAGGCGTTGTTCGATATATTGGGAGATATCGAAGGGGTGTCTTTTCTGGAATTGTTTGCCGGTTCCGGCGCGGTGGCGCTGGAAGCGGTTTCCCGCGGCGCCGCTTCGGCGGTACTGGTGGAGAAAGAGTCCGTCTGTGTGGAGGCTATCCGGGAGAACATAGCTAAACTGAACGCTTCGAACTGCCGCTTGCTGCCGGTTCCAGTTTATGAAGGGATGCGCCTGCTTTTTCGGGAAGGCAGGCATTTCGATATCGTTTTTCTGGACCCCCCTTACGCGGCCGGAGAGACAAAAAAAATCTTGCAAACCATAGACGAGTATGATATATTAACCTCCGATGGTTTGCTTGTAATTCAGCATTTGATTTCGGAAAGATTGTCTTGCAGACATTATTTGATAAAAGAAGCGATATACGGGGATACGAAACTTTCCTTCTTCCGAAAGATTCCTGATTAATCCCCTCACCCAGAAATCCCCGGGTTTTAACCCGGGGGTGTACCTTAGCCAATCGGAATAACACCCTGCCCTTAAAGGAGAGGCAGGTGTTCACTCGTGCATGATACCTAAGCCTATCGGAAGGCTAAGTATTCACTCGTGTGAAGCTCCGGGGAGGTTGCCGGAATAAGCAGCCAGCCGAATAAGCGTTGTGTACCGGCGAAGCATTGGCTTCGCCGGAAAATAGAAAGAGCCGCGGTCTTTAGCCCGAGGGGCTCCACTCTATACGCAGAAATCCCCGGCTTTAGCCTGGGTAGTTTCATTTTCCTGCCAAAACTGCCGTTTCATACTTCGACGGCGCAGATAGTATAAGCGCCACTCAGTATCAAAATCATGAGTCAACCGCGGTTTTTAGTCCGTGGAGCGTCGAATTGATTACGATTTCGGATTGAGTTCCGGGGGATACCGCTGGAATGAGCCGCACAGGAGGCAGGCGCTTTTTCTCGTTTTCCCGGGGCGCGGCGGGTATCTGTAGCCGTAAAATCCCGATGTATAACATATTCAGGAGCTGTCATTTAGAGGCGGACTGGAATCGCGGGGGAAGTTGAATAAATGAGCCGGCATGTTTTGTACCCTGGGACATTTGATCCCGTAACTTACGGGCATATAGATATTATCAAGAGGGGGACCGGAATCTTTCCGGAGTTGATCGTAGCAGTCGCCGCTAATCCTTATAAAAAGCCGCTTTTTAACGTCCAGGAAAGAGTGGATATGCTTTCCCGGGCGGTTTCCGGCCTGCCGGGAGTGTCAATAGAAGCTTTTGACGGTCTGGTAGTGGATTTCGCCCGCAGGAAGAAAGCTGAAGTGCTCATCCGCGGGCTGCGTATGATCTCGGATTTCGAGTATGAGTTCCAGATGGCCCTGACCAACAGGAAATTAGCTCCCGAAATAGAGACACTGTTTCTTATGCCGCAGGAGAAATACAGTTACGTTTCTTCCCGCTTATTAAAGGAAGCCGGTGATCTCGGAGCGGACCTGTCGTGTTTTGTCCCTTCTTACGTGGAAAAGGCGCTTAAGAAGAAACTCGCCGGGTTAAAAAGATGAAAATAGATGTCAGGAATATTCCTCCCGAAGGGCTGTTCAGGGAAGAGAACATCCTCCCGGAAGAGCTTGATCCGGAAACCGAAATGGTGTCGCTTTCCGGTCCCGTAGCGGTAAAGGCCAGGATCTTCAGAATAGGGGATATACTTGACATAAACGCCGCCGTCAGCGCGGTGCTTAAACTAAACTGCAGCCGTTGTCTGTGTGATTATTCTTTGCCCCTGGCAAAGGCGTTCAGGTGCGACCATCGTATCGAATCAGGGGAAGAAGAAGCGGACCTGACGCCTTATATCAGGGATGAGTTGATGATCGATTATCCGGTTAAACCGTTGTGTAAAGACAATTGTAAAGGGCTCTGCCGCGGTTGCGGGGCCGATCTAAATAAAGGAGGTTGTTCCTGTGGCGCTACCAAAGAGAAAACACTCTAAAACCAGGGGAAGAAAACGTAGAACTCACTGGGTGTTGAAAGAGCCTAAGCTCGTTCCCTGTCCGCAATGCAAACAGCCGGTTCTGCCCCATCACGTCTGTAAAGTTTGCGGGACGTATGACGGGAAACAGGTCATTGAAGTGAAGGTCAAGGAAAAGAAACCCAAAAAGTAATCTCAGATACGCAGCCCGCTTATCTTATGAAAATAGCCGTTGATGCAATGGGGGGGGATTA
>Ga0302253_1001624_pt1 | contig 12995 bp, 13 predicted proteins | sample AAG_RA_Trp_MG_FD_193537 | JGI IMG/M metagenome (GOLD analysis project Ga0302253, IMG submission 193537) | Enriched activated sludge microbial communities from anaerobic digester in WTTP, New Holstein, Wisconsin, United States - AAG_RA_Trp | ecosystem: Engineered > Bioreactor > Anaerobic >... | reverse complement strand
CGGCTCCGTATAGGTGTAGGCGATAACGGGCGCGCCGCTCGCCTTGACTTTCTGCACGACCTCCTCGGGAGTCAGGGAAACCGCCTCCACATCTTCAACGGCAGCCTGAGAGATCTGCCAGTTCTGACAGAATTTGCACTTCAGATTACAGCCGACCGTCGCCAGGGAAAAGGCTTCGGAGCCGGGCAAAAAATGGAAAAGCGGTTTCTTCTCGATGGGGTCGATATGCAATGAACAGGGTTTTCCGTAGACGAGGCTGTAGAGACGGCCGCCCTGGTTCTCCCTGACACCGCAGAACCCCCTGCTGCCTTTTGAAATGGTGCAACGGCGGGGACACAATACGCATTGGACGAAACCGTTCTCAAGCTTGTGATAAAAAGAAGCTTCGTGAAGATCGCCGCGGGCCTGTTCCAAGGCGAACACAGAAAAACCGACGGCTAGAGATAAACAGCACACCAGAAAAAAAGAAACAAGGCGGGTCTTCATGCGACTAACACTTGGTGGCATCATGCATGCGGGACAGACCTAACTTCTTGGTCTTCTGCTTTACATTAAGGTGGTGGCGCCGCTTCTCGCTACGGCCCTTGTCGGGCCATTACGCTCGCCGCGGCATCCCTGTCCGCGATGCGGACGAAAATTTTCCCTTGTCGGAACTACGTCAAGGTGGTGGCGCCGCTTCTCGCTACGGCCCTTGTCGGGCCATTACGCTCGCCGCGGCATCCACCAAATTTTCCCTTGTCGGGAAAATTTGGTGGAGCAGATGGGATTCGAACCCACGACCCCCACGTTGCGAACGTGATGCTCTCCCAACTGAGCTACTGCCCCAAATTTAGCGGATAAAGCTTAAACTTTAGACTGTCAATACGTTTACCACCGAACTCGCCCTGGGCAATCCGCCGCAGGCGAAGCTCGAACCGCTTCCCAAGGACCGCTGATGAGACAACACTACTGGAAAGATGTGCTGCGAAATTGCGCGCTCGAATTTATGACAACTTGGGGATTTGTCAAGTTGACAGCAGACCCCGGAATGACCCTTGCCGCTAGCACAAACGTTATCCAATCATTTGAAGCGCTCACACTGAACTGGGTAATCCTGTCTGACAATGTCGTATATGTTCCGGGTGAGGCAGCATTCGGGTAATAACGGAAATTATTGGAAGCTGTACGGCAATAGGCCACGAAGATATCGCCAGGAGTGACATTACCGCTGTTATCCGAATCCGTCCGAATACGCAATGTATTGGCGCATCCGGCGATATTGGTCGTCGAATAAGGAAGGCTGGTTGTCGTTCCTATGCCGCGGTTGATATCGCTGGTGATGGCCGACGCCAGAGGGGCCAATTCTCCCATAAGAAGCGATTCAAGATCGGTCGATGAAAATATCCTTCGCGCCCCGAATTCCATCGAAATACCTGTCAGGATAACGACGTTGAGCAAAAGCAATGCCAGGATCAACTCAACCATCGTCATGCCCTTATGTCTATGGCTACATCCCCGATTCATTCCACCTCACCTGTACGGTCACGTTGCGGCACTGATATCCTCCGCCGATGGCCTGCACGATATACCGTGTCTGAAATTGGGAGTCTTCGGGAGCTGCCGTCCATGCGGTCCACCCCATCACGCGCAGCGAACCCGTGTCCCACGTATCGGCGCGGACAAACCGCCTGAGCTCCTCGATGCGGTGCCTGGCAATCTCAACCCCTCTTAAACGCATCCTGGAACGCCATGTCAAATTGCGGGCCGAAAAAGCGACGCTGAAAAAACCGGCGGACAAAAGGCTTAAGATGGTGATCGCGACAATGACCTCCATCAACGTAAAGCCCGATCGACCTCTTCTGCGTGTCTGCGTCATAGGCTGGATCCTAAAAACAGGTACCCGAACATGTAGGGTTGCCTGTCAGACCCGAGATTCGCCACGTCCGGCCTGCCCGGGTCGCTGAAGCGTTATACGTGATGCCCGCGGCCCCGCCCGTCACGCCAAAAGCCCAATTGGCTGCGCTCAGATCGATAGTCAGATTACCGTTGATCTGGGCGATCGTCGTCACGGTAGTGCCCGAAGGCCAAAACCTCTCGAACCTGGCAAAGTACTGACGTTCCGCATTGCGGATCAAAACAAGCGCAGACGTAGCCTCTTTATCCAGGGATTTTTCCTTGGTATTGCTGTAACTGACAACTGAAACTCCTGCCAAAATACTGATAATGATGATAACCACCATCAGTTCTATCAGGGTAAACCCCGCAAGAGAGGACCCGGGCCAAGGCAGACGCCGTCTTTCCTGGGGCCTGTTTCTTGAGAACCGTCCCTCGACGAATCTTGTCAACAGCAAGATAAAACCGCCATTCTCTTTCATATTAAAATTGTAACATGGATCAAACGGTTTCTCAATCATGAACAGCCCTCCATCCTTCCCTCAGGAAACAAAGCATCCTGCCTCCAAAAGGGGGAATTCGCAGCCAAATCCTTGTTCCCGCCGAAAAAACACCCTCTCCATACGGAAAGCCGGCGTTTTCTACCGAGGGATCATACAAAACCGGTGCTCCCTCCCAGCGCGCCGGCAGGAGTTATGTTAAGCACGAAGGTGGTCGAGCCGCTAGGGGTTTTTCCAGTACCCCCCGTGCACCGCGTGGCAGTCGCCGTAAAGGAAGACGGGGCCCCGGCAATGGCATAACTGAAGTAATAACTGGTATTGCAGGCACCTGGGACTTGCACCCCAAGGGCTGTCAAGCTGTTCGTATACCTGTCGAAGTCGAGATAATAGGCAAGTTCCGCATCACGGATAAGCCCCAGGACATGCCGCGCTTCGGCAGACCTGCCTTTTTCAACAATGCGGGTATAGCGCGGCAAAGCGATGGAAGCCAGAATGCCAATCACAACAACAACGATCATCATCTCAAGCAGGGTAAACCCCCCTAGAGACGAAGACGCCCTTTTGACAAACGAAGAAACAACGCTCACGGGGCGAGATTTCCGGAATCGCGTCAAAAGGGCCAGAATAATTGTCTCAACACAACCCGCCTCTAACGGGGTAAAGCCGATCCTGCGTCTCATAAGCGCCTCCGCTCGTACCACTTTCTGTCTACTGAATGAGCTTCTTGTGGCAATAAAAACAGCTGTTGAAATCTAGGTCGTGTTTCCACTGGCCGTCCCGGTAATCCAAAAACCGGCCGTGCAAAAATTCAGCCATCCGCGCCTGAAAACGCTCCAGCGCCTCATCAAAAGAAACATCCTGCAGGCGCGCAAACTTCAGGCGCTTTTCCCGTTCACATGGTATATCATACTGCGTCAAAAAACAACAAAAATGTATCTGCCCATCGACGTCAATCGTGACGTAACGCAGCGATTGGTTGGCGCACATCACCAGATTATCCGAAGCCAACAGAGGCTCGCCAATCCGCATGGGGACATAAGCCAGCTTAAAGAAATCCATCTGGGAAAAATGGAGCGCTTTCTGCAGGATTTCAAGGGCGCCCCGGCGTTCTTCTTCGGAAAGGACGAGGTCGTTCTCCCGAGACCTGCGGCACGGAAGGGCCGCCGTGAAATGGACCTGAGCAGCCTTTTCTTTACGGGCAAAACGGATGATATCCGTAATCTCGGCGGCATTAAGCTTATTCAAACAACATAGGACCCCGAAAGGCAGGCCTTCTTTGCGGCAAAATTGGAAAGCAGACAGCAACTGTGAAAAATGCCCTTCGCCCCTGATCCTCTCATAGATTTCCCGCCGGGGGCTTTCGGCGCTTATGCTCAGGAGGCGGATCTGTTTACGATAGGTCCGCAGCAATTCCCGATGGCCGGGCAAAAGGAGACCGTTGGTGGAAAAAGTAACGCCGAGACCCTCCTTCTGCGCCAATGCCAGCGCTTGCGCGAGGCCCCGGTACAAAAACGGCTCGCCGCCGGTCAGATGAATGCTTTCAATGCCGTATTTTTTTGCACCCGCAATCGTCTTTTCAATGATCTCAAAAGGCAGATGCTGTCCCGAAGCCTCACCCCGCAGGCAATGCCGGCATTGCAACTGGCAATCCGTGGTCGTCACAAAAATAAGGTTCAGCATTACAGCCGCCACCCCTTTATCCGCTATCCGCCACGAGTGCGTCCGCCACCACTTCTTCGGCGGACGGCCGATGACGCTCTGGTAGCGGCCATTGGCGGATTTTCCGCCTCGGCCTGGCTTCAGCCAGGCCAGGGCGGATCCGCCCCGACAACTTATGTCGTTCGTTCACGCTCGCTCCATAAGTTGTGGACTCATTAAAAAAATGCTCCGGCGCAGTCTCTGAAAACCCTCACCGCACCGGAGCACCGAATGGCACCCAAAAAATATCAATTACAGAACCGTCAATCCAGTCGTGGAACCGCTAAGCAACCCACCCATGCTGATATTCAGCGTATAAGCTCCCATGTTGGGGTTTTCCGCCACCGGAGTCGTCAACCTGGTCGCTGTCGCCAGGCAAGCGGTCGTGCTGCTCAGGTCTGTCACTGTCGCGCAGGTCGTCACATAGGTGAAGTACTTCGCAGAAGGCAGGTTCAGATCGAGGTTAGCGACGGTTGTTGCGTATCTGGCGTACTGCGCCGCATATCTCATCTGGGCGCTTCTGATAGCGGACAAGATGTTTTTCGCTTCAGCGGCCCTTCCCTTTTCAGCAATCCTGATATAACGCGGCAGCGCGATGGAAGCAAGAATACCGATGACTATGATGACGATGATGAGTTCCAACAGCGTAAAACCGGCTCTCCTTTTTCTCCTCTGGAACATGTTTTCCCCTCCTTTTGGTTGAAAAGTTAAATGCGTTTTATCTTATTTATCTGCTTTCAATATTTGTAAAATAGTGTAACATTTTAACGCAATAGAGTCAAGCAACTTATGTAAAATTTATGCCGTCTTCATGAATGCGATGCTAAAGATCGGCAGAAAGATGGAAATGACCATCGCGCCGATGATGACGCCGATAAAGACGATCATCAAAGGCTCAAAAATCGTCGCCAGACGCGAGACGAAAGTTTCCAGATAATCCTGGTAGTATTTGGCGATGCGCTTGAGCATGTTGGATAATTCGCCGATCTCCTCGCCGATAGCGATCATCTGGACAACCATAGGCGTGAAGAATTCGCTTTTCTCCATAGGCACGGCCATGCTGCGGCCTTCCTTGACATTCCGCTTGATGTAACTGATGGCGTCCGTCATCCTGATGGATCCGGCGCTGCGCTCGGAGATCTCGAGGGCATACAGGATGGGCACGCCGCTTTCGATAAGGATGGACATGGTCGTGGCGAACCGTTCCAGATACATAAACCTTAAAAATTCGCCGAAGATCGGCACTTTGAAAGAAATGTCCTCGATGATCCTGTCAAAGGGCGGCCGTCGTTTGATGTAACGGAACAAAAACACGAGACCCGCGCCCCCGAGAACGATCCACAGGAGATTTTTTGTCAAAAGCGTGCTGAGGTTGATAAGGATTTTCGTCGGCAGGGGCAGTTCCACGCCGAAATTCACAAGGATATTGGCAAAAGTCGGCACAATCTTGATGATGAAGAAGAAAACGGCGGACACGGAAACAAACAACAGGATGCCGGGATAAAGGAGGGCCGAAACGATCTTTCGCTTAAAATTGGCCGCCTCCTCCAGATAATAGGCCAGCTTGTCTAAAACCATGGGGAGGTTGCCGCTCGCCTCGCCGGTCTCGATAAGGTTGATCCACAAAGCGGAAAAAATATCCGGGAATTTCGACAAGGCATCCCGCAGCGTCCGGCCGGCCTCCATGTCCAAACCCACCTGGGTGACGATCATGGCTAATTTTTTGGAATCCACCTGTTTGGCGATGACATCCAGGGAACGCAAAAGACTGACGCCCGCTCCCAGGAGCATGGCCAGCTGACGCGCAAAGAGCACAAGGTCGTGGGAATTGACACCGGCGTGCGTGAATTGTTTTTTGACCGTCCTGACTTCCTGGGGGGCCCCTGCCTCTTTGCGGCCCACGTCGAAAGGAATAATGGAGGTGATGAAAAGTCCTTTGCGCTGAAGCTGCGCAACCACTTCGTCCTGGCTGGCCCCTTCGATCACGCCCACTTCTTTTTCGCCCGTGGTTTTACGGCAGATATAAGAAAATTTGGGCATCACTCAACTCCAATAGTCGCACTCAAGGCTTCTTCCAGGGATGTGACCCCTTCCTCCACCTTTTTCAATCCGCTTTCGTGGAGCGTCTGCATCCCCCGGGAGATGGCAATCTTCTTGATCTGTTGGGCGTTCACGCCCGACGTGATGTGTTCCCGGATCTCGTCGTCCACATAAAGAACCTCGGCGATACACGTCCTTTTCTTGTATCCGATATGATTGCATTTATCGCACCCCTTGGCGCGGTAGATAAGGTCGGAATGAAAATTAAAGCGTTCTCTTTCTTCCTGGCTCGGCTCATAGGCTTCTTTACAATCCGGGCACAGGCGGCGCACAAGACGCTGGGCAACGACAAGGACCAACGAAGGCATCAAAAGATACGGCTCTACTCCTATATCGATCAAGCGCGTGACGGCCGAGGGGGCATCGTTGGTATGAAGCGTGCTCAAAACGAGATGGCCTGTCAAGGCGGAACGCACACAGATCTGCGCCGTCTCCAAATCTCTGACCTCGCCGACCATCATGATGTCCGGATCCTGGCGCAGAAAAGAACGCAAGGCAGACGCAAATGTCAGACCGATCTCCGGCTTGATTTGTACCTGATTGATGCCTTCAATATGATACTCCACGGGGTCTTCGACAGTCACGATATTTTTCGTCGGAGATTTGATCTCGCTGAGCGCGGCATATAAACTGGTGGATTTACCGCTGCCCGTAGGCCCCGTCATGAAGATCAAACCGTAAGGCGCGCGGATCGCCCTGCGAAAAAGTTCAAGCTGCGATGACAAGAACCCCATCGCGGCCAGATCCATGGACACCCCCTCTTTGTCCAGGATACGCATGACGACTTTTTCGCCGTAGATGGTCGGCATGACCGAAATACGCAAATCAATGGTGCGGCCTTCGAAACGCACGGAAAAACCTCCATCCTGAGGCAAACGCTTCTCGGCGATATCCAGTTTGGAAAGGATTTTGATCCTGGAAACGATCGGCAATTGCAGATGCTTGGCCGGAGGAGGAATCTCGTGCAGCACACCGTCGATCCTGTAACGGAGGCTGATCTTGCTCTTGAAAGGCTCGATATGGATATCGGAGGCGCGTTCGTCGATGGCCTGCTTGATGATCAAGTCCACAAGCTTGACCACCGGCGCCTCTTCGGCCCGGGCGATGAGACGGTCGATGCTCAGCTCCTCAGCTTCAAGCTCAACAGACGTCTCGAACTCTTCCGTCATGGCATACGATTCCTTGACGGCGGCCTTCAGGATGTCCCGTTTTCCGTAAAACTCCTCAATCGCTTTTAAAATTTCGGTTTTTGTCGCGATAACAGGGTTGATCTCGCAATTCGTCACCTTGCTGAGGTTGTCAATCAGGATGACGTCGAGAGGATCGGTCAGGGCGCACGTGAGGGAATTCAGGTTCTTGGATAACGGCAGGACGGCGTTCTTGATGGCAAACTCTTTAGAGATCAGAAGATCGAGGTTTTGATCGGGCACGGGCTTCAGCAATCCGCTGCCCATGGACACATACGGCATGCCGAGCTGTTTTCCCAGGGCAACGACCACGTCTTCTTCGGTCGCGAATCCCAGCCTCAAAAGGAGTTCTCCCAGACGCCCGCCCTCTTTGGCCTGGACCTTGATGACCTCCTCAAGCTGGGCCTGCGTGACGATCCCCTCCTTGACCAGGATTTCTCCTAATTTTAAATACGGCCTCGCCATGCGCTCAATTTTCCCATCTTTCCAACATGCTGTCAACGACTTCCTTGCGCGCTACCGGCGAAGACTGTTCGCGGAATGGCAATGACGCCCCGGATCCGTAAGTAATATCCCCCCTGGCCAACCGAACGGCCTCTTTGTAGCCGACAATATGGGGTGTGATGAAAACGATCAATTCCCGGTCCTGCACATTTTTATCTTTATGCCTGAACAAACCGCCGACAAAAGGAATATCGCCCAAGAAAGGCATCTTCTTCAATGTTGTTTCTTCTGTCTGACGGATCAGGCCGCCCACAACAATGGTCTCCCCATCCCTGACCCTTAACGTCCCTATGGACGTCCTGGTCTCCGGGTCTTTATACGTGGTCCCGGCGAACGTGGCCCCTGTCTTGGCCACGGACACTGTCGGCTGAACGAACATCGTGACATAACCGGTGTTTGCATCGACCTGGGGCGTCACCTTCAACGCCACGCCGGTCTCCACTCTTTCAGCCTCCAATGTCGTCTCCGAAGTGCTCTGGCTCGACGAAATGACGGTGTTCTGACCGATGGCCTCGTTTGTCGTGATCTTGATCTCTGCGGATTCATTGCTGAGCGTCAATATCCTCGGCCTGGCCAGGAATTTGGTCTTTGTGTCTGTGGACAAAAGTTCGAATGTCGCCGTGAAAACATCGGCGCTCAAAGTACCGTAGGTGAAGGTAGACGCTCCTGGATTCGTGCCTTGCGCCAGGAAACCTGGAAATTTTGTCGCGCCTTTCGAACCGACAAAACTAAGGATCTGACCCGACATGTCCATACCCAATTCGTCGATCGTCGTCTTGTCGACATCCAGCATCTCGACCTCGATCATCACCTGGGGCGTCGGCGTATCCAGGATCTCAACGACCTTTTCAATCACGCTGAACTGCGAAGGGATATCCGTCACCACAAGGCTGTTGGTGCGTGCGTCGGAAACCACCTTGCCGTTGCCCGTCAGGACAGCCTTGATGGAATCTTCCAGGGTCCCGGCTTCTTCTTCGCCGCCCGTCGTGCTGCTCGAGCTCGATGAAGTGCTTGCGCCTGTCGTGCCGCCGCCTCCAGCACCGGCTGTCGACGCATCATCGATAGCCTGCTGAAGCTTGGATCCCTTCAGGCGGGCGTATTTAAGGAAAAATACCTTGGTGATCGTCTCCACGGCAGGCTGCCCCCATTCCTTGACGACAAAAATATTGCTGCCGGGGTCAAGCTCGTAGGTCAGGTTGTTGGCCGACATGATCTTGTTCAGCGCCTCCTGCAATGGCACATCGACCAGATAAAGGGTCACCGTGCGGTCCTGGACGTTTTGCGATGCGATGAAATTCAATCCGGACTGCTCCGAAAAGACTTTCAGGACCGTCTTGAGGCTTGCATCCTGAAAATCCATGGAGATCCTGCGATACGATTCCTTCGAGATCAGGTCGTTGGAATAAAAATCGAACTCTGCCTTTCCTGCGCCGGCAGATAACACAAGAAAAACAGCCAGGAAACCCCACAACAACAATGATCGGCTCAACACGCCTTTGATGATTTTCATGCGCCCTCCCCGCTCCCCACGCGATCCAATTGCGATCTTTTCATAAGAAATTCTTTGTTTTTATAAAGAAAAAGGATGCCCTCCTCGCTGATTTTCTTGACCTGGGCCTCCGTGTCTTTCACGATGTCGCCTTCGCCATAGACCTCGCTGTTGATGATGGCCCTCGGCTGCTTTGTCCCCCAGACAATGCCCGTCACGGTCATGGCCGGCAAGGTGACATTGGCGTCTTCCTGCTTCGCCCCTTCGCTTATGTGGACCGGCAATGCCTCCCCTTTGGGGACGGCGGGTTGAAAAAAATCGACGAACCCCGAAAACTCTTCTTCTTCAACATTCTGAACGGCCTTCGGGGCCTGCCCAGTGCCGTTCTCGGAAGAAGTCCCTATCGCCTCTTTAGCCATAGCCATGATATCCGCAGCAAAGACAGGAAGGGCCGGCATCGCGGTCATCCATAAGAATAAAACAACCATGCCGCTTCTTTTCACGCGCATTTTTCCAGAAGGATCACATTCCATATCATTTAAAATAGTAGGCCGTGACTGTCATGTCCACCCTCAAAGCATCGATAGGGGTCGAATCCGAAGAAGCGCCGGACTCGTCGTTTGAACGCAACGGGTCCAGAGACACCCTCTGGACCCTTGTCAGCTTGGGATAAGTTTCGATATCCCTCATGAACTTTATGACATCCTCGGTCCTGCCCTCCGCATTGATCTTAAAAGGAATGCGGATATAATTGGATTCCACGATCTTGTCGATCGGGTTGACATTCAGAATCTTGATGTCCCTTTTGCGGGCAAGCTCCCCGATACGGCTGCTGATGGCGTCGAATTCAGTCGTATCCCATCCCTGTTTTTTCAAATCCTTGATTTTATCGTCGATGGCAACGATCCTCTCGATCGCCTCGGACTTCTCCTGCTCAACGTTGATGTCCTCCTTCAAGCGCTCATATTCCATCATCTGCTTGCTGTAAATATACTTCGCCGCGATGAGAGAGACGACGACCGTGACGGCGATAATGACATACTCCTTATATTTCGTCAGCAACTCGCCGATATTGACTTGCTGTTTCATGGCTTCCATGCATTCACCCGCTTGATATTGCCAGCGGCGGTATCCGTCGCACCGCTCGACGCCTGCCTCAAAAAGCTACGCCGTTTTTACATAACAAACGACATCAAAATCAATGGTGGGATATTCCAAGGTCCCTTCCCGCCATGAATTCAACTGGATTGTCGAAAATATCTTCTGGAATTCCGAGTCGTTCCTGAGATCTGTAACGAACTTGTTCATCTTCTCCTGCCTGCTTTTGTCATCGGGGGCATAGACATGGCACTCCAGCGCCATCGTGCCGTCTTCGATATAAGCTATTTTACTGATCCAGACACCTTCGGGAAGCAGCCTGGAAATATCGACGAGTTTCTTGTAAAGCATCGGCTTTTTGTCGATCAGCCCCCTTAAATCCCGTTCCTGCGCCAGATACTGCGTCTCGCTGGCCTGGACGCCCTCCAGACTTGAAAGATCGACCCCGGACAAAACAGGCGGATTCTGGACCGTTACCAGCGACCTTTCTTTCTCGAGGGGGAAAAGCTTGGAAAAACCCAAACCGTAACCCAGGACCAGGATCGCGACACCGATAACGCCCCCCTTGGCCAGGGCCGGTTTATTCTCCGCCAGAAATAGCAGGGCCGCTTCCTGGATATTTTCGCTGGACAGCGCAACGCTGCCGCCGGCCTTCGCCTTCTCCCGCTGCCGGACGAGATTCAGCGTGATCAAAGAAGGCCTTTCCTGCCTGAGCGCTGCGCCGTAAGCTTTCACGAGATCCGGGAGCGCCTCCGGGGCGACGCCTTCCGCCTGGACCAACTCCGCCAGATCCAGAAGATTCACCTTAAGTCCCAATTCCTTGCTGAAATGATCGATGAGGTTTGAGGTCGCCAGATGAGAAATCACAATCATCTCATCCACTTCTTTCTTCAAAAATTGGCGGCGATAATAATCCAATGAGACCCTGACTTCATTGATCAGCTTGAACATTTGACCGTCGGCGTCCCCTGAAGGCGCCATTTGTCCGAGGTTGACGGCCAGGCGGATATCGCGCGTGAAATAAGGGAAACCCTTCTCCGTAATCAGGATATTGGCGCCTTCCTTATTGAATTCCAGGATGACGTATGATTTTTGATTATTGATCTTGCCTTTGACGACCAGAAAACGGAAAAGGCTGAAAAGTCCAGGCTCATAGGCCTGTGCCGTGAAATTCACCTGCTGGAGGAGATTGCTGTAGCTGTCGAGCGGCGCCTGTTTCATGCCGCAAAGGATGACCTCGATGATATTGGCCTTTGTCTTGACATTATACTGATAATCAAAGGCCAGCTCCTCGATCTTGAATGGGATATACTTTTTGATCTCAAAATTGATGCCTGCAGCAATCTCGCTGCGGGGAATGTTGGGCATCTCAAAAAAGCGGATGATGAGGTCCTTGGGCGGCAGAGAGATAACGGCCGTCGTCGCCTCCATCTTGCTGTCCCTGAGACCCTTTTGGAGAAAAGCGATCAACTCCATCTCTCTGTCCTTGAAAGATTCGAAGATGTCCTCGGCGGGGTAAGCCGCTGCGCCTTCCGCAGCGGGATAAGGCTGAACAAGAAAATTCCTGATCCTGCCGGAAGATAACTGCACAAAAGAAACCCCCTTGGCCCCAAAATAAATCCCCGCAGCATCTCGTCTCAATAGGTTACCCAGCATAAAAAACCCGCCTCATCTGGTCTTTGCGCCGCGATGGTTTGCCTTCAGCCATTTATCGATCTCTTTCTTGTCAAAGCGCCAGACGCCGCCCACTTTGATTCCCGAGATCTTGCTTTCATGAAGCCAGTTGTAGATCGTCTGCCGCTTAAGCCGAAGGTAATTTGCCAGCTCTTCCACGTCCATTAGGCTATACATAATCTATCCTTGTCTTTTCGTTAACAGAAAATTATAGGCTTGAAGCTATAATTGAAATTGTACAATTGAATTCCCTGCGTGCAAGACCAGATACTTTCGATATATGAGATGGCTCGAAAAGTCCTTGCTCTTAGCTAAACACAAAATATTTACTTTGTCAACTATTTTTTATATCTTTATTACTAAATTATTCATTAATTTACTTAAATTATAATAGATTTACTTATATTATGGAAGACATTACTCGGCAAGAAAAAATAAGGAGGAAAAAACGATCTACCAATTCAGCTGGTAATTAACGGTCCCGTTGACCTCGTAGGTCGAAATAGGACCTGTGGGTGTCGCCGAACTCTGCACGGAGGCTGTCTTAACGGTGAGGATGTTCCCCGAGGAATCGAAGGTCCACGGCAGATTGACATTCTGGGGCGTTGGCCGGATCACCCAATTGCCCGCCCAGCCGCCGCGGCGCGCCGCATCCATGGCATACACAACAGCGCCCTCAGCCTGATAATAGGCCTTGGTCCTGCGGACATGCTGTTCCAGCAAACGGCTGCTGGAAGAAACGACGGTCATCATAACGCCCGAAAGAACGGTGAACATGATAACAAAAATCAACATATTCACCATAGCTAATCCGCGCGACATGGATTCCCTCTTTTTATTCATATCCTTCTCTTTCGGCCCCCAATAAAAACT
>Ga0302253_1001623_pt1 | contig 12997 bp, 12 predicted proteins | sample AAG_RA_Trp_MG_FD_193537 | JGI IMG/M metagenome (GOLD analysis project Ga0302253, IMG submission 193537) | Enriched activated sludge microbial communities from anaerobic digester in WTTP, New Holstein, Wisconsin, United States - AAG_RA_Trp | ecosystem: Engineered > Bioreactor > Anaerobic >... | reverse complement strand
AGAGTGCGCGAATGCTCATGGAAGAGCTGAGCAGGGTTTCGATCTGGGGATAGGCGAGTCTTCGCTTGGCGAAGTAATCAAGGCTGAAGGTCTGGGTAGAGAAGTACTTGCCGCAGAAGCTGCAGCGGAAGCGCTGGACTTTGCCGAAGGTTTTGGTCACATAGAAACCAGCGGCGACGAACCAGCGTTCTTTAGGTGCATGCTGATGATACGCACAGGCCGGGTTTGGACAAAAATGAAAATGATGCATGAAGACCTCCTCTCCTTGTAGACGCAAGAAAAGAGGCTTTCACTTCAAATTCATATGCAAGGTTCATGACACTATGCAAGCTTCGGAGCACTATCGGGACTTTCCACCAGCCCGCATAGCCGCTACAATAGAACCGATGCAATTTTCCCGAAAACGCTTTGCGGACGAGCTGTATTACTATTCGAACCAGTTTGTTCTCTTTTTTGTCATGATTATCTCGCTGACGTCGGGATCATGGCAGAATGCCATTGTCACTTCGCTCATTGTGTTGCTGTTCATGCTCGTTCAGACAGGCCTCCTTACCGTCCAGGGGCATATTCCTGTCCTGCGGCTTCTATATTCATTCATCACGCCTGCGGGATATTCAATTCTGCGTGCAACGCTCTCGGATATCGCATTTACAGAGACCGCAACCATGCTCCTTTGGGGAGCTTCGGTGTACATCGCGGTGTTCCAGACGCTCTCGCTCGTGCTGCGAAGGCCCTTCTTGAAAAGGCTCACAGAGACTGCGCTTTCGGTGGGCTCAGCGCTTATTTTCATTCTGTTTTATGCATACCTCGATTTGCGCATTTCGGTGACGGGAGCATTTTCGCGCGGGGAGATCGATTCAGAAGCGATGATACAGGCGCTTCGGATTCAGTCTTTTCCTTCGGTGTTTGACAAGTTCATCCGGGCGCCGCAGCATCTTTTTGCATTATTTGGAGTTATTTCATTCGATTTCATGCTTCTGGTAGCGCGCATGCGCGCGATTACGCTGCAGCAGCGGCTTACGCAACTTTTGGAAATGCCTAAGGAAGCTCAGCGAATTCTCGCTGCTTCACATACAGAAGCTGAAAGCGAAGGCCAAAGCAAAGAACCTGAATCACACACAATTTCTGAGCCAGTGGCCCAGAGTGCAGCAAGTACTTTGAGTACCGCGAATTCGCCTGAACCTTCGGGGCTGCCGCTCCAGTCGCCGACTTCGCTGTCTGTAACCGTAGTTTCATCAGATATTGTCGGCTTTACCGATCTTTCCGAACAACTTGGGCGCAAGGCCGCAACAGAACTCCTCAATCGTTACTACGCAATCTGGACACATTGTGCAGGCAGTTTTGGCGGGCGGATCGCATCGCTCTCTGCCGATACTGTCGTGATTATTTTTGGCCTTGTCGATTCTGATCGAAGCGCTGATCGCGCTCTGAATGCCACGTATGCATTCCTGGAAGAGCTGGAAGGACTGAGAGAAGACATGGTCGTGCAATCGCTCCCCAGTGACATAAAAATTTCGGTCGGCATCCATGCAGGGTTTGTGACCGCCGCGCTGCTTGGGCCGCCTGGTCAGCAGAAAATGAGTTTCTATGGCGACACCATTGCGGTTGCCGCGCGCCTCGATTCGCTGTGTCGCGAATTCCATCAGAATTTGCTTGTCAGTCACGCAGCATACAGGCGTCTCACGCTGGAAAGCCAGGTGACGCTCGAACGCTTCAGCGAAGTGCTGCTCCGCAAGAGCACACGCCCGATGCCGCTGTATGCAAAAAAACCATAGCGTGGAGAAAATAATGAAATTAAGAAGGAACAATCTGTCTGGGAAGAGTCGCGCCCGGATATCTGAGAATGCGCATTCGCAAAGCAGAGCATCGCACAAGATCGACGCACTGGTGTCTTTCGCTGCCCTGCTTGTTGTGGTGGCGGCTACGGCCACCGCTATCCTGTTTGTTTCGTGCTCAGGAAGCCTTGATGCAACGCTGAAAACCGATGGATCGGTACGCGCCGCGGTCCGTCTGGATGTGCCTGACGCCCTGAGCGGTCGCGTGCGGCAATTTGTAGGCTTGGGCTCGAGAGAGCCTTTGTTCAACACTGAGGCAGTGCGCAATCAATTCCTTGGGCGAACAAGCATTATGCTTGTCGATGCATCGACACCCAGCCCGGAAGTGCTCACGTCGGTTGTGTGGGTGCCGAATATCGATTCACTCATCGCAGACACTTCGCTCGTGCCGCAGGGGATGATTCAATTTCGCAAAATTCCAGCACAGGGGTCTGCACCTGCCATGCGAGAGCTTTCGGTGAGCCTTTCGCGCGAGAATGCGCCGTATATGCTGAAATTGTTCCCGGGCGTGGATAAGCGGATTGTCGAAAGCCTGAGTCCTCCGGCGCTGGAGCCCGATCCTGTGTCCGCTGCCGAATACAGGCTCAATCTTGAACAGGTTATTATAGGGAAAAAATACATGGCTGCTTTCGATGCATGCGCGGTAGATGTCGTCATTACCGTTCCGAGAGCGATTGCGGCAGCGGCGGGCGGCAGTTTCTCGGGGCCCATATTCCGTGCAAAGCTGCCTCTTTTTGATTTGCTGACGCTGGAAAAACCGATTGTGTTTTCGGTTCGCTGGCCGGAATAGCTGGCGGCCTTTTTTGCTATAGAGCCGGCCGCTTATACACGCTCCATGCCTTTTTTTCATGAAAAGAGCGGCGCATGGCTTCCAGCAGTGCCAGCGATTCGCGGCGTGGGTACCATTCAGCCAAAAACGAAACAAGTGGTGCAAGGCCTGGAATGGCTGTCGAAATGCCCGCTTTGCAGATATCATCGCTTCCATCAGCGCTTTTCATATGCTGCGCATTTTCTGAATGTTCCCATTGCTTCCATCGTTCTACCATCGCAGCAAGCCCGGCGCACAGCTCATTCACGATCGCTTCGTCAGCAATCTCCACTGCCGAAGACCTGCGTCCCACATGCTCCAGCACATGCGCATCGGAATCCGATATCACACAATGCCGGCCGCTCAGCACAGGGTCGGGGTCCGCACCGACTGCTTCAACCGCATCATATGCACCAGGCGGCAGAAAACCCAGCTGGCTGTATACCGAGAACTGCGCTCTATCCACATGCGCGGGAATGACAAGCGCCTCGGCGTTGTGCGCTGCGTCTGCAAAAAATGCAAATGATTCCTGCAATGCATTGCCATACCAGGCCGCCGGCATGGCGAGAATCTCGTCTTTCGGATCGACTACAACCTGGTCGCCGAACTGACCGGGGTCGATTTCTAATTGCGGCAGGTATCGATATACCTGGTCACTAAAAGCAAGCGCTGCGAGCGGATCCGGGAAAATCGCCAGAAGATGCGCTTCCTCGAACGGGTTCATTTCCAGACCGAAAAAAGGAATCAGCCCCTGGCGCGCACACGCGATCGCAAAAGTCGCCGAGTTCAGCGCGCTATTGTGGTCAGTGAGCGCGAATATCTCGATTCCTTTCTGCCGCGCGCGCTTTGCCATTTCGGACGGCGAATTCTCGAGGCTTGCGCAGGGGCTGAGGCACGAGTGGTTATGAAAATCGAATGTGAGAATCATCAGGCTCGCCCTGCGCGTGCAAAGCCTGCCAGAGCCTGCCCGATACCTCGAACTGGCTCAGGCTGGTCCTGACAACGCCGATGCGCTCTTGCACAGCCGCTTCGGCCATATTGTCCACAATAGGACGGCTGTTACAAATGATAATGAGCGAAATCCCTACAATCGACGCAACGGCAATCGTGTTCTGATGCGCCTGAATCGTTACAAGCACCGTGGCATTTCTCCCATTCGCGAGCACATCGGAAAGAAGATCGGAAGTATACACTCCCGCCACAGGCGCCTCATCGAAATCGCCTTGAATCACCTCAGCATCGATGAGTTCGAAAATCTGCCTCGTCGTCATGGTGTAATGCTCCATAGCTTGCAGTATAGCCGCCAACTATGTTTCAATAAAGATGGAACGATTAAGGCGCTGAGAATCCCACATAATGCGCGCGAATAGAGGGGCGAATGGGCGCGCCAATATTCGCGCACGATGCGAATGCTCAGAAAAAGGCAGGCAAACTCATGATCGAACTGACCAATATTTCAAAAACCTACGCAAAAAGCGGCACCAAAGCTGTCGACTCTTTGACTCTACGCATTCCGGATGGCGCCATCTTCGGCTTTCTGGGACCGAACGGCGCTGGCAAAACGACAACAATCCGCATCATGACCGGCGCCATCGAAGCAGACTCAGGCAGTGTCCTCATCGACGGCATCGATCTTGCAAAAGAACCAATGGAAGCAAAGCGGCGCTTTGGCCTTGTGCCCGACACGCCCGACCTTTTCAGCAGGCTCAGAGCCTATGAATATCTGAATTTTGTCGCTGATGTCTATGGTGTTTCAGCTTCGGACCGCATCACAGTCATCGAAGAACTTGCCGCACGCTTCGAGCTCTCTGATGCCCTGAAGTCTCCAATCGGCAGCATGAGCCGCGGCATGCGCATGAAGCTCAATCTCATCGCGAGCCTCATCCACAAACCCCACAACTGGATCCTCGACGAGCCGATTGTCGGCCTTGACCCGCACGCTGCGTTCGCGCTCAAGGAACTCATGCGTGCGCACTCTGCGAGCGGGGGCACAGTCTTTTTCTCGACCCATGTCATGGAGGTGGCTGAGCGCATTTGCGACAAACTTGCAATCATCAACAAGGGAAAACTGGTATTCACTGGCGACCTCGAGGGCTTGCGCGAGCTTCGCGAATCGCGCGGCAGGCTGTCCGGCCAGGTGCCACTTGTAGGCGCACCGAATTTTTCGGCACGTGAGGCAGGCATGGTGAACATAGAGAGCGCTGACCAGAGAGAAGAAAGCCTCGAAGCGCTCTTTCTTGCGCTCGTCGAGGAAGGTGAACAGGTGCCGGAAGAGGTCTCCAAACTATGAGGTCCCCATTCATTTCGCTTTTGAGCCTGAGCCTCAAATCGGTCTTTGCGATTCATCTGCCCACCAAAAAGGAGCTGGCCTCGCCCAAGGTGCTACTCAAGACTTTTGGCTGGATTGTGCTCGCAGTCGTACTGCTTGCAGACTTCGGTTTTATGTTCGCGATGATGGATATCGGCATGCACGACACACTCGCGCCGTTTGGCATGCAGTCGCTCATGCTCATGTATGCCACGGTGACGGCTTCGGTGCTTGTATTTCTTTTTGCTTTCATTACTTCTCTTTCGTTTTTCTCGAGCGCGCCGAATGAGGCTTTATTCCTCACCATGCCATTCAAGCCTTCGTGGCTCCTCGCGGCGAGGATGGCGACAGTCTATGCCATTGAAGCGCCGATTGCCTTTCTGGTGATGAGCATTGCGGCTGGTGTGTACGGCATAAAGAATAGCCCGCCTTTTGATTTTTATGTGTGGATGCTGCTGAATGCGCTGGCGCTGCCGCTCGTGCCGCTTGCGGTTTCCTATGCGGTGCTCGTGCCGCTGGTGAGCGCGTCTCGCTGGCTCAGAAGGAAGAACACAATTCTGTATGTCGGCGGATTCATCGGGCTTGCGCTGGCGCTTGGCTTCAACTGGTATTTGCAGACTATGATGGCTCGCATCGAAGACCCTGTTCTGCTTCGCAAGCTGCTGATCGATAACGAGCTCAATTTTGCCGATATCGCGAACTGGTGGCCGCCTGCATGGCTGACAATGACCGCAATCGGGAATTCATCGATGTCGGCCGCTTTCGCGGCAACGCTTGCCAATCTTGCGCTGGGCACGGCACTGGCTGCGGCAGCAGCAACGCTTTTCGGACGGAGCTACACCAAAATCCTCGCTAATTTCGGGGAGCTGGCTGCCGTGAAAGGGAAAATAGGCAGATCGCAGGCACAGGCCGTGTTTGCGCCGCGGCCTGTTTTTATTTCGCTTGTGCAGAGGGAGCTGCACCTTATGAACCGCGAGCCGATGTATTTCCTGAACGGGCCGTTTGTCATCGTATTGCTGCCTGTTATCCTAGCTATTTCGCTCATTGCGCAGGGTCAGCAGATTCAGCAGGCACTGCAACAGCTCCGTCCCCTGCTGGATGGACAAGCTGCCTATCTCATCCCCACGGGGGTCGGCGTTTTTCTAGCGAGCTCGACGAGCATTGCCTGCACCGCCTTTTCGCGCGATGCAAAAGCGATCTATTTTTTGAAATCGCTGCCGCTTGAGCCTCGCGATATCATTGCTGCCAAACTGGTGCATGCTCTGCTGTTTGCTGCGCTCGGTATTGTATTCGGCGTTGTCGGGGTCGGGCTCTTGCTGGGAATACGTCTGGTTGATATTGCTGTGGCGCTTGTGCTTGCAGTTCTTGGGGCAGTGGCGCTTAATATCTGCGGCTTGGTGATTGACACCTTCTGGCCTCGCCTCTCGTGGGAAAATCCTATGTCAGCACTGAAACGCAACCCTAATACGATTATTGTGATTTTAGGTACAATGGGGCTGGTCGCAGGGCTTGGCGCGCTGTCGGCTACCTTGCCCTTCTCGAAATATAGTTTTGCGCTTTTGTATGGCACTGTTTTTTTGGCTGCCGGTATAGGATTCGGCGTTCTTTTGTTCAGGAAAGGCTCCGCCTTCTTACGCCAGATGGAGCCTTGAACCAGCGCTCCACCAAAAACGCCGCGAGTCCGAGACAAAAGCGCAGGCGGCTGCAACCGCGTTCGCGTGGAGCTAAAAACGCCGCGAGCCCGAAGTGAAAACACATTCAATCGAGTATCAAAATAGTTTTCAGTCTCATACCCTTTACTCAAGCCGATATTCGACCCACCTTACCTGTCCCTGAGTAATCGCTTCGCGCACACTGCGCTCGACCGGACTCAATGCCGAGCGCCCGGTTTTTACCTCAATGAAAACAATTTCGCGCACAACTCCCTCGTCCGCGCCGCAAAACGCAACAAAATCGACCGGCTTGCCGATAAATCGCGCATCTGAAGGGTTGACCGGAAAATCCGGCAGCCATGGAGCAATCTGTTCCGAAATCTGCCCGGAGAGCACAGCGCGGGAGCGCTCTATTGCATCCTTGCGCGCGAGATCCATCCTTTCCCCCTCGCTCAACTCCGCCTCAAGAAGACCTCGCTGCCTCCCTGCCCGATACGCGAGCACCCCAGCTGCAATCACCAGCGCCGAGAATACTGTAAGAGCCGCGATAATGGCCGGCCCCGCCTGCAAACCAGCATGCAAACCTTCAATATTCATGCATTCAGCATAGACTGCTGCTGCTCTGCTGAAAAGCCAGCCGAACCGCATCGCTGCTCTGCAGAAAATGCCGCCGCGGAAAGCACTACCGCGCCTTATATTTTTTACCCACAAAACCGGAAAACGGCTTTATAATGCAATATCTGCTGATTCAGCATAACAACGGGTCATTGTGAGCAGGTTATCAGGAGCAAGTATGCAATTCCCTTCGTATGTGAAACATGCGCGTCTATTATCCTGGGTTTCCAGCATGAAAGATTTGTGCAAGCCCGATTTTGTCTATTGGTGCGACGGCTCCGAAGAAGAATACAACACCATCTGCCAATCGCTCGTCGCTTCGGGAACCTTCATACCCCTCAACCCTGAAAAACGCCCCAACTCCTTCCTTGCACGCTCGGACCCAAGCGACGTGGCCCGCGTCGAGGACCGCACCTTTATCTGCAGCCGCCGCAAGGTAGAAGCTGGTCCAACCAACAACTGGATGGACCCAAAACAAATGAAGTCTATCCTCACCTCTCTTTTTGACGGCTGTATGCGCGGACGCACGATGTACGTCATCCCCTTCTCCATGGGGCCAATCGGCTCTCCCATGTCCTATATCGGCGTCGAAATCACCGATTCGGCATATGTCGTTGCGAACATGCGCATTATGACAAGAATGGGGCGCAAGGTTATCGAAGCCCTCGGAGAAAATGGCGATTTTGTGCCGGCCATGCACTCGGTGGGCATGCCCCTCGCTGTCGGCCAGAAAGATGTCCCCTGGCCATGCAACAAGGAAAACAAATACATCGTCCATTTCCCCGAGACCCGGGAAATATGGTCGTATGGCTCAGGATATGGCGGAAACGCTTTGCTCGGAAAGAAATGCTTCGCCCTCCGCATCGCGTCGGTTATTGCGCGCGATCAGGGCTGGCTCGCGGAGCACATGCTCGTTCTCGGCGTCGAATCGCCGGACCACGAAAAAACCTATGTGGCTGCAGCATTTCCCAGCGCGTGCGGCAAAACCAATTTTGCCATGCTCATCCCGCCCAAGGCTTTCGAAGGCTGGAAGGTGACTACCGTAGGTGACGATATCGCATGGATTCGCCCGGGCAAAGACGGCCAGGTTCGTGCCATCAATCCGGAAGCAGGCTTTTTCGGTGTCGCACCGGGCACCTCCGCAAAATCCAACCCGAATGCAATGGCCACCATCCGCGCAAACACTATCTTCACCAACACAGCGCTCACCCCAGACGGCGATGTCTGGTGGGAAGGCATGACACCAAACCCGCCCGAAGGCCTCATCGACTGGCAAGGCAAGCCTTGGGATCCATCCTCCGGAAAGCCTGCAGCTCACCCCAATGCTCGCTTTACCGCTCCTCTCTACCAGTGTCCTTCAGTCGACCCTGAATGGGAAAACCCTGAAGGCGTTCCGATAAAGGCATTCATTTTCGGAGGCAGGCGCAGCACGGTGTACCCACTCGTCTACCAGTCATTCAACTGGATTTACGGGGTATATCTTGCCGCGACTTTGGGCTCGGAAACGACCGCCGCTTCGACGAGCGCAGTCGGACATGTACGCCGCGATCCCTTTGCCATGCTCCCGTTCTGCGGCTATAACATGGCTTCCTATTTCAATTATTGGCTCAGATTTGGGCGATGGAGCTGCAATCCCCCTCGAATTTTCGGAGTGAACTGGTTCCGCAAAGATAAAGAAGGCAACTACCTCTGGCCCGGCTTCGGCGAAAATATTCGCGTGCTCAAATGGATTGTCGACCGCGCAAATAACCACGGAAAGGCTGTCGAAAGTCCCATCGGCTGGATGCCCCGCTACGAGGACATCTGCTGGGACGGACTGAAATTCTCAGAAGAAAAATGGGCTGAACTCATGTCTGTGGAAAGAGATGCATGGATGAGCGAAATTCTCTCGCATGAAGAATTGTTCATGAAACTGTATGACAGGCTGCCAAAAGAGCTTATATTTGTAAAAGAGCTCATGATTTCGAGCCTGTGGCGCGCTCCCGAGCATTGGGAATTTGCAAAGGTAGAGATATCGTCGTATGATGATTAAGGCAAGCAGCGGGGAGTCTGGCGCAGATAGGGTGGCGGGGCGATGTATCTGGAGCGCTGCGCGATGTTTGGCGAGGCGCAGCGTTTGGCGCAGCGCAGGAATATCAATTCCCGCAGGAGGATAGAATATGCGAGTTGTCTATATCATCATTCTGATTGCAGCGGTGATCATCGCAGTAATCTTTGCGGTTCAGAATAGCGCGCCGATTACTGTTGCATTTTTTGGATGGTCAGCGACCGCCTCGATGTCACTTGTCCTTGTCCTCACCTTAGGAGCAGGCATCCTGATTGGCATGTTAATCCTTGTCCCTTCGATTTGGAAGCGAATGCGAGCTCTCTCTGTGCAAAAAAAGAAGACCCGGGAATTCCAAAAGCAGCAAAAGGAAGACGAAAAATCATCTACCCCTGAAGCTGCACAGGCCGAAAACCCGAGTCCTGAACAAAATAAAGGAAAATAGAAGCAAGAAGCTCTGACTTGCTTATTTCTTCTCTTCTTTCTTTTCTTCCTTTGGTGCGGTCGAGATGCCGAAGATCGTATACAGCGGGCAGAAAGAGATCGCGCTTGTCACTGCAAAGACCACCGCGATAATACCCAGAATCCACGCCCAGACGCCGGATAATGTGCCGACCAAAATCAAAATTGCAATGACAATTGCGGCGATGAGTCGGATGGTTTTATCCGTTTTACCCATGTTCTTGGTCATGCTGTTCCTCCAGTGCAATCGAAATAGTAGCCCGCTCAAAGCGGACTCCGCCAAAGGCGGACATAAGGCAATTTCTTACATACAAATATACTAAGAAAACCCGGCTCTTCAAAATTTCCGGAAAACTGTAGTTTTTTAGCATTTAAAAAATGGGCGCTTTTCCAAAACTCGACGGCAGCGGGCGCCTTCCCGCCATGAATCGACGGCGGCGGGCGGGCGCATCGTCCTCCAATCCAAGACACACAGGTACCAATTCATTATACTGCTGATATATGGATTTTCTTGTCGCATCGCCCAAAGATATGGAGAGGCGCGGGCTGGCTTCCGGCTCCTTCGATGCAGTTATAGTCAGCGGAGACGCCTATGTGGACCACCCCTCATTTGGGGCAGCGCTGATAGGACGCTGGCTCGAGGCTCACGGCTACCAGGTGGCCATACTCGCCAGGCCCGACCCCGATGATCCTGAAGTGTTTCGGATGTTCGGCAAGCCCAGACTCGCGTTTCTGGTGACCGCCGGAGCGCTTGACTCCATGGTATCTTCTTATACTGCAAATAAAAAACCGCGCTCCCACGATGAATATGCGCCAGGAGGCGATCGCTCGCTCTGCCTGCGGGCCGATGGAACGATAGGAAAAAGCAAGCTGGGGCGAGTCAATGCGCGACCTGACCGGGCTGCAATTGTGTATTCGAACTTGTGCAGGCAGGCGTATAAAGGCGTTCCGATCATTCTGGGGGGAATCGAGGCGTCCTTGCGGAGGCTCGCTCATTACGATTATTGGTCGGATACTGTGCGCCGCTCTATGTTGCTCGACGCGAAGGCCGATCTTTTGCTCTACGGGATGGCGGAGCGGCAAATCCTGGAAGTGATAAGCAGGCTTGCACGCGCGCACGAAAGGGGGACAGAGGTTGATATGCGCGGTATCCGCGGGACAGTGTGGGCAGTCCATGCCTCGAAGTTCGAGCAAGCTCTTGCGGCGGCCCCGCAGCCGGGGACAGAGGTTCTGCCTGCGTTCGAAGAAATCCAGCCAGACACCGACGAAGGCCGCCGCGCCTTTGCTCGTTCATTCAAAATCCAGTACCGCAACACCGACCCATGGTCAGCCAAACGCCTCATTGAGCCATGCGGCGACCGGTTCGTTATCCAAGAACCTCCCGAATTCCCATTGAGCCGCGAAGAGCTCGACAAAGTGTACGAACTGCCTTACCAGCGCGCATGGCACCCTATGTATGACCCGTTTGGCGGCGTGCCCGCGCTCGCAGAAGTCAAGTTTTCGCTCAACTCGTCGCGCGGCTGCTTCGGAGCTTGCTCGTTTTGCGCCCTCGCCTTTCATGAGGGCCGCGTGGTCACCTCACGAAGCATCGATTCGATTGTGCGCGAAGCCCAAAGCTTTGCAAAAATGCCCGATTTCAAAGGCTATATCCACGATGTCGGAGGTCCAACCGCCAACTTTCGCGCCCCGGCATGCGACAAAATGGCTCAAAAAGGCGCCTGCATCGATCGGCGCTGCCTCGCCCCAACCCCCTGCGCCAACCTCGAAGTCGACCATAGCGAATATCGCGAACTTTTGAAGCACCTGCGCTCCCTGCCCGGGATCAAGAAAGTGTTTATCCGCTCCGGCATCCGCTTCGATTATCTCATGCTCGACAGGGACAGAGGTTTTTTCCGCGATCTTGTGGAGCACCATATTTCTGGCCAGCTCAAAGTAGCACCAGAACACGTTTCCGACCGCGTGCTCGATCTCATGGGGAAACCACCCCACACAACGTTCGACCGCTTTGCGGAAAGCTTTCGCCGCCTCAATGTCGAACTCGGCAAAAAGCAATACCTTGTGCCGTATTTCATTTCCAGCCACCCTGGCGCGACCCTCGAAGACGCCCTCGAGCTCGCGCTCTACCTTAAAGATTTCGGATTTGTGCCCGACCAGGTCCAAGATTTCTACCCGACACCGGGAACTCTCTCGACCGCCATGTGGCGAGCTGGCATGAACCCGCTCGATGGCAGCCCCGTGTATGTGCCGCGCGGCGCCAAAGAACGGGCGCTCCAGCGCGCACTTTTGCAGTTTTCCAAGCCCGAGAACCGCGAGCTGGTCCGCGAGGCATTGCGAATGCTGGGCCGCACCGATTTGATTGGGCGAGGGACGGAATGCCTGGTGAGACCATAATAGAGCGAGACTCGCCCAAATAGCGCAGAAGGGGATCACAAAAATTGCTGACTTCTGGGGTCATCAAAAATGGCAGGGTGGGGTCGGTATATGAGACGGGCTAGACTTTCAGCTTTTTAGAATTCCCGATGAAACAAGGCTAGTCTTGATCAATTCCATCTTTTGGCTAGAAATTGGAAGAAATGGCTTTCTGCATTCGCCGCAGGGCAGCCCGGCAATGCCAAGCGCATATTTAGAGTCTCCTGAAAAACCTCTAATATTACGTAATGCCTCATCATATTTTCTAAGCATTCATTCTTTCTCATATAGTATCTCTATCAGCGTTTTATTGCTATGCGCATGGTGTAGTTTGTCGAGTGGTGCGGTATTAAGGTTAGAGCGCAGTACCACAGGGATCATAGCCTGTTTTGCGAACTGCTAGTTGCTCTTTTGCTCTCAGTGATACAAAAGGTGAGGCAAGCACGCGGGAGAAAGGGGTTTGGGGTGTGTCATAGGTTTTGTGAATGGTTGCGTTTTCACGATGCTTTGCGATGAGTTTTGTCGAGGGGTAGAAGAGGTTCAGTAAGGGACAGAGGACGCGATAGACTTCCCTGAGGGCTTCGAATTCTTCGGTGGTTTCGTAGCGCGCGTACCCGACGAATTGCCGGACATATTGGCTATTCTTCTGCTCCACAAGGGGGTTATCGTTCTTGTGGTAGCTGCGTGAACGGGTAAACTGGATCTGTTCGCGTATGCACCAGTCATAGACCTGTCTACCTTAGGAATTCCGAGCCATTGTCAGAATCGATGGCGATGAGGCGGAAAGGCAGCGTGCTGCGGACGTCGACGAGCGCCTCTTTGACCCAGCGCTGGGCACGATTGGGTAATGCCCGCAGTTCGACC
>Ga0302253_1001621_pt1 | contig 13002 bp, 13 predicted proteins | sample AAG_RA_Trp_MG_FD_193537 | JGI IMG/M metagenome (GOLD analysis project Ga0302253, IMG submission 193537) | Enriched activated sludge microbial communities from anaerobic digester in WTTP, New Holstein, Wisconsin, United States - AAG_RA_Trp | ecosystem: Engineered > Bioreactor > Anaerobic >... | reverse complement strand
TATGGAAAGTATAGCTTTAATATAGAGGAAGAGATGGGCAGAACGGAGCTTAGGCCTTTGCAAAAACCTTAGACTGTCTCAATAATTTAAGATCGTTGTTTTTTGTCCATTTGCTATTAGAACCTCAATCTGGACGAAAGTGGGACATTCGACCGGCCAGGCGGCGCGATATACCACAGGTAGTATATAGAAGCTGCTGGAGCCCGTCAGGTGATATGGCTTCTGTGAGGCACCAGATGACAGATACCACCCTGAAGTATCACCCTTACCTATACCCTCGAAATATGAGCCGTTTCTGTGGCTCTCTCGACCATCCTGGATGCAGTGACCTGGGCACCAGCCCGGCCGATCTGCAGGACATCTTCTGATCCTGGTGAATACATGACCTGCGGGAATCGGCTAGATTCGTCTAGTCCGATTCCTATTTATTTTTTGTCACAGGAGGCAGATCATGACGCAGATCAACGCCGATCAATGGATAACACTTAGTGAGGCAAGCGCTTTAACAGGCAGAAGCATGGATTATTTCAGGACGCAGATCAGGCGGCACAAATTGACGCAGGTCAAAAAAGTTAAAGGGAAACGTGGTGATGAGTGGGTTATCAACAGGGAGGCAGTACATGATCTGGGTCAGGCAGATCAGGCAAGGCAGATCAACGCAGATCAGCCAGATCAACAGCCCGGACAAATGATCACCCTCCCTATGGAATTCTATGCAGAGCAATTAAAAGAGCGTGATCAGGCTTTACAAGGTCTGATGATGTACCGCTACAAATTCGAAGAGATGGAGCGCCAGGTCAGACTTCTGCCGGCACCTGTGGAAGTGGTGACATCAAAACTCACCGAGATGGAGCAGAAGCTCTCAGAGCTGGATGAAAAGGAGCTGGCGCTCACATATTCGCAGGAAACCATCAAAGCCCTGGAGGAGGCACTGCAGAGGGAGCGGCAGCGCTCATGGTGGGACAGGTTATGGAAGCGGTGAAGGACCGGATTATTATTCCGGCCCTGGCTATACTTGCAAAAGGGTATAGGCATTGTTTATACCCTCGCAAGAAAAGTTAACAATCGACCGATAGATTGTAACACTGAGGCAATACCTGGTTCACACCTATTCGCTACAATAGGAGCATGAGCACAATATCATTTCTCCTCGAAGCAAATATGAACTGGATTGAGTTGAAGCGGAAGTATGGCATCGACCGGCCAGGTAGAGTAGTTCGTCTGAATTCAGATGAACAGGATGACAAGCAGCGGCAAAAAGAAGAAGAAACCAGGCAGGCGATATATGGCAAAGCCTGATCGAGTTTTTTAATTCTTTCTCATCACACTGTATACGCTGTGACTCTCTTCCTGTGTTATCACTTAAGAAATGGCTTTACAGTGCTGTTCTCTGAACTGTTCACCACGGTAAAGAAAACGAAGGTTTTTCTTACTGTCGATCCTTTCTTAACTTTTTCACCATTTCATGCGGTTTTTGAATATCGTTTTTGAAGTTTTTCAGAAAAATACACTTTTGATGAGTTTATTTACTCTGTTTTCCGGCAGAGCTGGCCGACGAGCTGCGCGATGGCCGGACCTGCGATCTGGATCTGGGTGAAGCGGCCGGCACCAGGCAGGCACCTCTGAAAATGAGAGGAAAGTGAGTCTATAAAAAAGGGCGTCCACAAATCAAGTGTGCAAAATGAGCCCTTGAAAACTTCTGATTAATGGACATCCTTGATAGACGCACAGCATAAAAGGATAGACTTCCCGGATTTTTCGGCACACATAAAAGGGACTCACAGCCCGCAGAATATCTCTGGTCTTCCTCAGATACCATCACAGCCCTGCAGGAAGGCACCTCCTTTCGACATTAACAGGCAGGCACGATATTTCCTGCTCATGACCCTGTAAAGTGTCATAGAACGCTTCTCCCTGTGGGAGTGGCGCTGCTGTCAGGATGGAGAAATATACTTCGTTATACTGCAGTATTGTGCAGTAATTCAGGCGCTGAGTTTATTGCATGGAGTTTATAATTCTGTTTGTGGCATGGTGTTTGTATCGGCACCTTTGACATGGGGTCAGTAGTATTGACATCATCACACTCTCATCTTCGACGGGACAGGCACAAAAAGGGCACTTCCTGGGCACTTACCAGGATGACAGGTATTTCCCTATCACTTCACCTCTCCCTGTGGCAAGAGTGAGCCAGGCAACCGGGTTTCGCTCGGTCTTCAGGTTGCATAGGTTGCCGGATTCTGAAAAGCAAGCTGCAGGCACGGAGCCCTTTAACCATGAGGCGCTTGTATTAACTTGTGAAATTAGTTTCCACAAGTTTCAAAAAATGAAAATGAAACTAACGCTTCACTCTCGCACCTGCGCGCGAAGGGACAGGGTGACTCCTCACCGCTCCAAATTATTCGAGCTGCGCCGAACACCTCAGAAACGGCTTCACTATGCAGGGTATTTTCCAATGTCTGCAAGAGCCTGTCAAGAAGTGGCGTGACAACAGGGATTCTCTGCGGGGAGCGCTGCTGAAATCATGCTCACGATCTGGCACCTTCAGCCGGAGCTGTCAGATGAAAAGTGACCTGGCTGAAACTACCCTGCAGGAGTGGCGTGAATACAGGAAAAGAGTTATTCACAGGCATAATACGGCTATACAACGCCGTTATAAAAAGGGCGAAGTGCACCGTTTTCTCACAAATATTGGGTGAATGTCGCAAAAAAGAATTTTAATTTTATTTTCTTCAAGTTTTCAATACTGCGAAGTGGATATAATGAGACAGTGAAGCCCGTCTGAGGTGTTTCACAAAACAGGGAGTACTTCACCAAATAAGTATTTGGCGACATTCACATAATTTGAGGGTATTGACAAAGTGCTCTTGTTAACATTATGATACCTTTAATAGGCATTTAATCTACATTGTTTATTGGAGGAACCCATGGCTGAGAAGGTATACACGACGAAAGAAGCCGCAGAGCACCTTCGACTTGAACCCAGAACCGTAAGGAAGTATTTGACCAGCGGCATTATAAAGGGCGTGAAATTCGGCAATGACTGGCGAATACTCGACAGTGACCTGCAGGCGTTCCTGGATGGACTGAAGGCGCAGAGGGACAAGAAAGACGAGGAGCGCTCATGACGACCTACGAACAGCACACCATCACCGGCGAGCTGGAGATCACCGATTCAAAAACCATGAAGGTGATTGCGCGGAAGCTCACACTCACAGCCGAGCGCGTGACTTCCCTATGTGGCAGAGCTTATAGACCTGGAAGCCATATCGAGTGTATCTTTCCGGCTCACACCGATCTGTCAGCGGGACAAGGGGCAGGCCCTTGGACACCAGGCGGGTATGGTGGAAACTGGTTGAAGCGCAATGCCACAGAGATAAAGAGACTGGCGAATATAAAAACCACCGAACTGCAGACTCCTCATAATACGCTGATTCTCACTGCAGGGCGGCCCTGTGGAATGAATGGACAGCGCTACTTGGCAGGCGAGAAGATTCAATGTGTGTTTCGGCCCGATGATGATCTGTCTGTTGGATATAGTAACGGTCCCTGGCAGCCAGGCGGCTTCTTTTCACCTTGGTTGAAAAATCATGCGATGAAGATAACGAACCTTAACACGGACATTGAGATCAGCAAGAGAGAACGTGAGGCTTTACGGCCCGTTAAGATCGTGCTTACCACATCTCAGGATACTACACTGCGGCGCGTCAGATATAGAACAGGCGACAAAATAGAGGTAACGCTACAAAAGAAAGCAATACTGCTCAGAGGTTCAGGGCCCTGGACACCAGGAGGCTATACCTCGCAATGGCTGAAGAATTACGCTATTCAGGTGATTGCGCTTCCAACAGACAACGGCCCGAAGCATCCGGATTATTGTATCTGCCCGGCCTGCAAGCCGAGAAGAGCCCACAAGAAGAAGGCGAAGGTGGACATCCATTTCTTCGTGGAAGCGGAACTCAAGGCGCGCGTCGTTCATGTGGCAAAAGAGCGAGGTATTGACCTGGGACAGATAGCGACTGAGGCCCTGGAAGAGTGGCTGAATAGTCACTGTGTAATTGTCACTAACGATTGAAAGGAACGGCATACTATGGCGCGTCAGAGGCAATATGCCACAGCGGCAGAGAGACAGAAGGCGTACATCTCCAGACTGAAAAGCGGAGTACCGGCACCTTCACCACAGAAGCGCCAGACTCGGAAGCTCTCTCGACCGAAAAGGATCGAGGCGCTGCTGTCTGAGGCAGAAGACCTGCTGCAGAGCTATACCGACTGGCAGGAGAATATGCCTGAGACCCTGCAGGACAGCGAGCAGGGGCAGAAGTTGCAGGATACTATTGATGGGCTCGAACAGGTTGTTGAGCTGCTGCAGGGGATTGATCTTCCTCGTGGATTCGGAAGAGATTGAAAGGAGGCGAGAGCTGAACAGAGGCACTGGATAGAGTGATAGTATCAAAAATTGAAAAGGAGAGATTCAACAATGGTGAACAGTTTGACGACAGACACCACAGAGAACCCCTCCCTGGTAAATGATACCATGGGAGATGGGAAGAAGACAAGACCGGAGAAGATGGCATATGGGGCTCAGTGCTTCAGCTATCTGGGAATAGTCGATAATCAGGGCAGACAGAGAATAGGAATGGGATGTGATGAGAGGGACGTGCCTTTCATAGCCATGTGGGACACGGAAGGACGAATACGCTTGAAGCTGCAATTAGGTGTACGGGGTCTCCCTGCAGAGCATACTGCTGAGCCCGGCATTACAATGTATGATATGAACGGCAAGAGAAGGGCTCATGCAGGATTAAATGACTGGGGCGCTCCTTGTCTCTGGTTCGAAGATAAAGAAGGCAATTCACTGTGGCATAGTCCACCGTTAAGCAAGTTTACCGAGAAGAAGACACGAAAGAAACGGAAGTGACCAGACGGGCGGGGGAGCTGGCCGGCGCTGGCTCTTCCGACGCTCAGAGGCCCTTGCCAAAACCTTGTTAAAACCTTGGTGAATCCTTGGTAGAAAGGAACGAATATGTCAACACCCACAATGGAGGCAGTAAAAACATATATCAAGAAGGGCTTCATGCCTGTTCCGATTCCCTCCAAAGAGAAGGGACCAATTCTGAAAGGATGGCAAAAACTCAGAATTACTGATGATGAGATTCCCAAGTATTTTAGCGGGAACGTGAATAACGGGCTTATTCTAGGAGAGCCTTCTGGATGGTTAATAGATATTGACCTTGATTGCCCAGAAGCGGTGGCGGCGGCTCCTCTCATTCTTCCTCATACGGATATGAAATCAGGGAGAGAAAGCAGTAAAGAATCCCATTACTGGTATATCGCACAGGGTTCAAAGTCAGATACATCCTTCATAGACCCCGAAGAGAAAAAAGATAAAGCTAAAATGGTTGAGCTACGAAGTACCGGCCTTCAAACAATGGTCCCTCCTTCCATACACCCAAGCGGAGAACAAGTAAAGTGGTATGGAGCATTAAACCCTTCGACGCAGGATTCCAGAACTCTTCAGGCTGCTGTCTCTGAACTTGCAGTGGTTTCGCTGATGGCCAGAAGATGGCTGAAGGGAATCAAACAAGACATGGCGCTTTTATTATCCGGAGCTCTCGCCTCTGGCGGTATACCCATAGAGCAGGCAGAGCGCATTATGGAAGCTATAAGCACGGCGGCACAGGATGAGAAACCGCAGGTAAAACTGAAAGCGCTTCGGCAAACCTATGAAAAACACAAAAACGGCGAACAGGTTACAGGCATCCCGAAATTCAAAGAATTTGTAGGCGATAAAGTCTTTGAGCGTTTCTCGAAGTGGCTGAATCTTCGTGAAACAACACCAGAAAAAACGGAGCCAACATCTTCACCTGTCGGGATAATCGAAGTGAAACCCCTTCATGAGCGACTGCAGGAGAAGTGGGATAGGGACCGGCAGCGGAAGCCAGGCGAACTGTTAGGGTATAAAATGAAAGACCTGGGAACTGTTGCAGAGAAGTGTGACGGCATACAGCCCGGATTTTATATCATCGGAGCCTATACGAATATAGGGAAGACGGCGCTCCTTGTAAATATGTTCCTGGATCTGCTGCATGCGAATCCCGAAACAACAGGGATATATTTCTCACTCGACGATAACGAGGACATCATCATTAATCGTTTCCTGGCACTGCTCACAGGGCTTCCGATCAATGCGTGTCAAAGACCTCAGACAATGGGAACGGATAAGGAAAGCCTGATTGACAAAGAATACACTGAACTGATAGACATGTCGAAAGAGGGCAGACTCTTCCTGTATGATATCGGCAGTGTCAATCATATCAATGGATTCAGAAACATAGTGATGGAGCACTCAGATAAAAAGCTCATTATTGCCATTGATGGACTGTATAACCTTCAGGTGGGAGATGGAAGAGGATATGGAGGCATAAGAGAAGAGAACATAGAGCGCGCAAACCAAGTGAAAGCAATGGTGGATATGTGGAAGATTCCTGTCCTCACAACTGCAGAGGTGAGAAAGCCGTCAGACAGCAAGAAGATTAACCGGCCAACACTTCACGATCTGATGGAGTCTTCAAAGTTCGCCTATAACGCGAATCTGGTATGGATACTTCACCCTCCAACACTGAACAAAGAAGAAAAGTCCCCGTTTAAGGATGAAGTGGAGAAGTTCAATCAAGAACCCGAACCCATTATAAACCTGTGGTATGAGAAGAATAAAATGAGCGAATTCAAAGGGCGAATAGAGTTGAGATTCGAGAAGAAGACTGGATCCATGAGCCTGGTTAAAAACGCAGAGGCAGTCTTTGATTGTTGATAGGAGGCGAACCTGTGGTTAATAATGACTTTCCAAGAATGGAAGCTGAGGTTAAATTCCACGAGGCCAGAGATATTTTTTTCTCTTTTATGGGAGAGTATGTAAAAGCGAATCCTGAGTTTTTACAAGTCACTCTTATGCAGATTTACTATGAAGCTCTCGAAGCGCTCAAAGACAGTATAGAGGACCCTGATGTTCAAGGTGTCTCGTGGGACCATCCTTTCGTGACCATTGCATACCCATTGGTAAATACGAAAATAAAAGAAGACGGCAGCATTGATATGATGAAGGTTCGATTGACGCTTGAAGACGTACACCCTGAAATCTCTGTTGAGAAAATCATTGAAAATACGTATGAATGGAAAAGATTTGCTGCATTGGAGTTAATAACACGGCAAGTTGTAAACGTGAAGATGGGTGATAAATATGGTTTCAAATTGCCACAATATATTCAAGACGCCGTGGATGAATTGCCGGAAAATAAACGTCAGAAAGCGATTGAAGATATCCTTACCATGCCTGTCTTTGATGAAAAAAAAATTAACTATAAAGCGAAAGACAAGAAAGGTAAAACCCATAAGGGACAGGGGACAATATTATTCCAAATAAACCCTCTCTTTATAGATATGGACAAGAACGAAGGGCAGGAAGGCTTTTATCCTGTTGACATCGGGATAAAGTTTAAGGGTTTCAAGCCGTCAAGATGGGATGATGAAATTAAGGCACAGTTCTGGAAGACGCTTCTGGACAGCATTATGAATACGATCCCCGAAGAGCATTGGGACTTTCTCGACACGGAAGAGGACAGCGCTCCGAAGCCAGAGGTGAGAACCGAGCTGCAGAAGCCCTTACCGCCCGTGAAGGCTTCGATGTATTTAGAGCATCAAAAATTCGCTACATCAAAACAATTAACTTTTGATGACTATATTCAAGATCAAGCACTGAAAGAGAGAGCAAAAGAAACGGTGGAAGTCATGGGTATTGACGTTACAAGTTCAACGGAAAAAGCAATCCATGCTATTCAAAAAATGCTCACAGAAACCAACTACAAAGGAAATACAACAGGAGAGCATATACAAACCACCGGAAGAGGATTTAATTTCACCGGGTACTTACCTGCCCTGGAGTTTACAAAGTCACAATATTTTGAAGCATACGGTGTTAACAAAGTAATAACAGATAGAGGGACCCTGGAGTATTCAGGATACGAAAGAAAAGAAGCTATTGACGCATTGATGAACCTTGCGACGAAGCCATGCCTGTTTGTATATATCAAAGAAAAATGGGTAGAAATAGGATCTAACAGAAAGAACGGGAAACCAAGAAAAGAGAAACGATATGACAGGGTAGAGACGATCAGCCCGCTGATTCAAATAAAATGGGGATGGGAGGATTTGACGCAAAAAGAATCAGAGACTGTTTCAAAAAGAGAAACTACTGAAAGCACTGAAAAGAAATTCACTATGGCTATAACCCCGGCTCCGGTTATGGTTGAGGATATACATAATTACTTTGTATTAAAACCTGCAGACCTTTACACTGAAATAAGTTTAAAATTCCCGAAGTCTTCAAAGTTCACATACCGCTTCATTGACTGGCTGATTATGACCGCAGAAGAAAAAGCGCGGCATCGAGATAAAGAGTCTATTAAAATCAACTACCAGTCATTAGGCAGAACGCTTAGAATGGACTCATATATTAATTCAAGAAACTGGAAAGGGCTTAGGAAAACACTTACAAGCTGTTATGATGTGGCTATTAAATTAGAATACCTCCAGTCCTATAATATTGACGTGCAAGGTAAAAATATAGACCGTTATGATGAATTTATGCTTAACCTTGAGAAATTCGAGCGGCTCAGACAAAAAATAGAAGAACTCCCGACTGTGAAAAAATGAATTTTACAGCCAGTCATTTTTGCAAATACAGCCAGTCATTTTTGCAAATACAGCCAGTCATTTTTGCAAATACAGCCAGTCATTTTTGCAGACCGATCCCTGAACGCCGCATGGTTATTGGATTTTTCGCTGGTGAAAAAAACGCTATATTCTTTTACAGTCTTCTACAGTAAAATAGCAAGCGAGAAAAATTCTTCGCTTTTGGCTCAGAATTCTCTCGCAGGAGAAGACGGTGGGAACCAGCCCGACTTTTCTGCATATCACTATTTCAGTGAAGTAATAAAAACCATCCCCCGGCCCGCGCCCGGCCTGTTTACAGAATAGTTTATTTATGTTATAATACTATTATGAAGCCAAAAACAAAAGCACGCGGTTATAAAAAAGGCACCCATAAGCCTGATTGCAAATGTCCGATATGTCGGAGCGCCAGAGGCGAGCGGAAAAAGCTCAGGCGCTATATTCACATCACCCTGTCCGAAGAACTGATCCAGGCGCTGAAAGAGCACGTAAAAGACAACGGCGTCAGCGTGTCCAGTGTGGTTCAGAAGGCGCTCGAATCATATCTGATTGACCATTGAAGCGAGGTGACAATGCTTGAATACTTATGACATCATCAATGAGGTAAGAGCAAGGGGAGTTATACTGAAGCGAAATTGTGACAAGCTAAGAGTGTCGTGTGCAGAAGGGCTTTTGACGGAAGCTCAGGCAGAATACATCAGAGAGCACAGAGATGAAATCCTGGGAATCATCGACAAAGAAAAGAAACTGCAACCCGATCCACCAGTCACTCTCCCCTCATACCTGGAAGCTCTCGCCTGCAGGATTGCGTCATTGCAAGCCGAGTATGCTGCACTATATGGTAGACCTGCGCCAGGCGAGAAAGAAACCTGCAGAGAGCTGTCCTGGAAGGAAATCCTCCCGGCCGAGTTGCAGCGGAAATACAACGAGCGGTACGAAACACTCTCCCTGATCGAGCGCCTGAAACGGGAGCGCAGTGCAGCCCTGGCTGAAGGAAGAGATTACTGGACACCCGGCCCGTCAGATGAGCTGCTCAGACAGAAGAGTGATGGCTCATTCGTGCCGGCCGAGCTGGCAGAACTCGACGCACCCGGCCAGGCACCTGATGAAGTGACCGTTCTTCTTGGAAAGTGGAATCAGAGAATGTTAAAGAAGCGAGCCGTGAAAGTCAGTAAAACGGCACAGGGCAAGGTAAGTTGTGAACTTGTGGGAGACATCCCGAAGCACGAAAAGGAAATTCCGAACGGGAAGATATTCAAAGGAACGGCACAATCATTGGACGGACTCAAGAAAGGAGCCTGACATGAAACGATATTTCAACACCTGTACGATATGCAAGAAGCTATTCTTCTCCGATACACGGACCGGCAGGATCTGCCCGGCCTGCAAGGCGGCATCCAAGCCGGCAACAGTCGAGCCCTTCCCGTGGGACGACGAGGAGCGCCAGGCACCAACACCACCAGAGGCGGCATAGGAGGCACACAATGAGCGACTTTGTGAAGATGGCACAGCTATGGAAGAATCAGACGAAAGAGGGTAAAGATTACTTTGTGGGCTTTCTTGGAGCCGCGAAGGTGTTTCTATTCGAGGACCGAGAGCCAGACGAGAAAGGCAGGACTCACACCCTGTATATAGCACCGGCAGAGCCCAAGAATGGTAAAGCAACATAACGCAAAGGAGATGACACTGATGAACAGCGCAAAGGGTTATTTGACAAGCGATGAGATAAAGGTTGCAATGCGTCGATGGATGGAGGCCAACGGGAAGGAAATCCAAGAGATGCACGGTGGAGAACTGGACGGTGAACTCCTTATTTCTTGCCGTGATACTGTAGAATTCATTGACTATCTCAAAAAGACGATGAATCCTATAGATATTCGCTTCATTGAGAGGCTGAATGAATTCAGGGCTTTCACTATCAAGACAATGAATGAGATAAAGAAAGGCGCGTCATGAGACAACCAGGAAGACCGCGTGCCGTGACTGACACCTGCGACTGCTGCAGACAGACGAGCACAGACTTCACCTATGCAGGGAGCAGAAACCCATCAGGAAGGAAGCTCACGATCTGTCTGTGCCGATTCTGTCAGGCGCTCTTCCACCGCTGCAGAAAATGTAAGTGTGTGGTGAAGAGGGTGCTGCTGGACGGCGGCATCTGCCCGGCCTGCAGGACATCTCCAGACCGGCCCGTCAGGGATATTGACGAGAGGATCGACATCCTCGCCAGGCGGCCGATGACCTGGGAGCAGAAGCCTTCCTTCTGGGATAGGTGGAGAGCGCCTAAAAATACATGGTAAACGACGTGGGAAATAGTTTTTGAATAGCGGAGGCCCAACATGATAAATCATAAGCCTGATTGTAAGTGTCCTCCCTGTCGTTACAGACGAGCAGGGCAGGGACCGAAAGAGATTCTCTCAATTCGACTGGATGCGGCCACGAAAGAGAAACTGCAGAAGCTCATGGAGATGTATCACAGAGGCGCGGCCGATATTGTAGGGGAAGCGCTTCAACTACTTGCCAGGCGGCAGGGATTCTGAAATCAAACTAAAGGAGTGATTACAATGGCAAAGAGGCAGACAGGACAGCAAGTAGCATTATACGACAGCGCCAAGAAGGAGAAGGCCCTGGGTGTGGTTACATATCAGGAGAATCTCCCGACATTGGAGATGGAGATGAATAAATCTCCCTGTGGTGTGGGTAAATTGAAGGCTGGAGGCTTCTATCTTTGTTACAAAGGCGATCAATTTAACTTGTCACATTATGCCGTAAAAGTGCCTGAAATTGAAGCAAAAAATGCAATTTTGGAACGAAATTGTGCACTATATGAAGAGTTTTTTGCAGAAAAGTTACCTGTTCTGGACTGAAGAAACCCTGTCACTATGAGGTTACAGAGTTTTTTCATCACACGTCCGACACTTTAAACGCTTATGGTGAAGCCGAAAGAAGGCATTTTGAGGGGAACACTGCAACATTTTACAATCCGTCTTAGAAGGCGATAACAGCGCCGATAGATGGCAGAATAACAGTGTATTTTCAGTTTACATTTGGCTATATATTGCAGAAAATCTGGAGAGTTATTATGGGTGGAATGGGTTCAGGGCGGCGTTCTTCATCGTGTGGATCTCGTGAAAATGACTTTCACACGATAGAAATTAAGTGGCTCATGCAGCAAGGATGTTTCTCCCTGGCATACTTCCCGATGAGATGGAGCAGGGGTGAAATAGAAATAAGCTCCATAGGGGTGACCGTTCAGCGTGATGGCGATATAGTCACAGGGCTTGAGTTGTCCTATAACTGCAGGGGGCAAAGTTATAAGTATGTGGCGTCAGTGGACTGGTTACCCTGTTATTTTGGCAACAGCAGACCCTATTTCCTCTGTCCTCATTGTGGCAGGCGAGCGCTGAAGTTATATGGCGGGAATCTCTTCCTGTGTCGAAGGTGTCAAGGTTTCACATACGATTCACAGTATTATGATCCCTGGATGCGAAACTTTGTGAATGTCAAGAAACTGCAGGAGAAGATGCACAAGAAATGGATGAGAGGCAGAACCTGGGGGAAGCTCATAGAGAAGCACGATAGATATATGATGGCATTGCATGCTGCAACAAAAGCCACATTGAAAAGATATAAGTCAATCGAGGATCGTATAAAGAAAAGTTCCTAAAAGTTCCGCTTTTCAATGTCACCAAATGTCACCTTTTCAGCACAGAGAATAGCTTTCCACAGCCACAGAACAGGCAGAAGCGGAAGTAAAGGTGACATCTTCCAGTTTGCAAAAGTTTGCATTTTCAGCCCTGAATAGTTCACTAAAGTTCACCTTTTACGGGCTTAAAGCGCTGTCAATCGGCATAGAATGTAAACTCTCTGCCGGGAGTGGTGAACTCCTGGAACCTGCAAAAACCTGCAATACGCGCGCGCAGGCACAAGGTTTTACAAGGTTGTTACACTCATCATAAGAACCTCTTAAAACCTGTTATCTCACGCGCGCGTAAGTGGGGTTTTGAGGGGTTTATTGCCACATATAAAAAGGCGGCCTGGCTGGAAAAAAATCCACACATAAAAAAGAGTGAAGCATCTCGACGCCGTACCTCGAGATCGGCATCAGGGATCCCGGAGCTCACCGGCCTGCACCTGAAAAAATGTCCGAGAATCTGAGGTTCTAATAGCAATTGGACAAAAAACAACGATCTTGAAAAGATGGCTTACCTCTGGCCTTAAACGAGCATATGTTTGTCTTGTTGCTATCACCTCGCCTTTTTTAGTCCGTGCTTTCTAATC
>Ga0302253_1001620_pt1 | contig 13005 bp, 14 predicted proteins | sample AAG_RA_Trp_MG_FD_193537 | JGI IMG/M metagenome (GOLD analysis project Ga0302253, IMG submission 193537) | Enriched activated sludge microbial communities from anaerobic digester in WTTP, New Holstein, Wisconsin, United States - AAG_RA_Trp | ecosystem: Engineered > Bioreactor > Anaerobic >... | reverse complement strand
AACTGGTACAACGGAGCCCGTAGCGGGCTCCGATTTCTCTCCCCGAGAGGCAGGGGAAAATGCGACAGGTTCTCAAACCTGGAGCAGGAGAAGAGCCGCAAGGCTCTTCGACTAGGCGGTCCCCCCGCCGTGTTCCCTCGCCGCTACCCCGACCAGGTACTCGGTCGTCCCACCGGTCTCGATCCGCTTCCCCTCCCGGTCGATCTCGACAAGCGTGCTCCGCGTGACCTGGAAGAATCTCCATGTCCCGTGCCGGGACCGGATCCAGAGCTCGAGCATGTTCGCGGCATCGCGGGCGATGAGCCGGAGCCGTGCGAGATCTTTCTTGTAATAATCCGAAAGATCCGGGATCGATGCAAGGATATCCGGTGCGAATGCAACGCCCACGAAGATGTGCGGGATCTTCGAGACGATCGACAGGTCGTAGATCCTTTCGGGTCCGCCCATCGCCAGCTGGATGAGCCCGCGGGCTTTTGCGATCGGGATCGCATCCTTCAGCGCCCGGTGCGGGCGCGGGCCGCGGGTCATTGGTTCTTACCTCGTTTGTTTTTCATTGGTGTTTTCATTGGTGTGGTGTGCCTCCTGTGATTTTGTGTCCTCATCGCGATGAGTGATCAGGATGGATGCCTTTCATTTAATACGTTTTATGTTGAGCGAATTGTTTAAGAGGGGAGATGGAAAACGGGAGTTCATTGCTGGTAGCCATACGGTATTAAAACCGGATCCTGATTTTTCCGGAACGGTTTTCAATCGCGATCATCATCGCGATTTGCAAATGAAAATCGTTGATCGATTTTGCCGGAAAAATCACGGAACGATTTTTCAAAAAAAATCGAGATCCGGTTATGAAAAGTTAACCACTTATGCACACACGAGCCGGTCCGCTTCACGACGGCAGCCGCACCCGCGGGGGGCTCTTTCAATCGCGATCCGGTTTCTCAAAAAAAATCAAGGATCGATTTTGCCGGAAAAATCACGGATCGATTTCAAAATGAAAATCGGTTATCGTTTTTTCCGGAGCGAATTTCGATCGCGATCATGGTTGCGATTTGCACATAAAAATCGCGGGGCGGTTGTGACGATGAGGGCCCAGGTCGCCCGCTCGACCGCGTGGAGTGCCGGTGCGGGCCGCATTACCTGATTGTGGGATGGCCAGGTTTTCGTATGGTGTCGTCGGCCGCGGTCCGGGAGTGGGGCGCTGGGGGTGTGGGAGAGAGTGAGGGGGCTTGTGGATGGATGGGGAGGGGGGAAGAGGGCCCCCGGTTTTCAAGTGAAGGGGAGATGGAATGTATACGGCGTTTTGAATCCAAAAATCCAATTAACTTCTGCGGGTTGAATCTCCGACCGATATTTTGTCACATTTCGGGTTTTTTGAACTGTTCGATATTTTGTCACCTCTTTCGCAACGGGGACGTTTCGGGATTGTGAATACGTTTGGGTATTTGGGCATGAACATTCATCGCAGTAATAGGAAGGAACCGTATTGGGATTCGAAGTATAATGGCTGCAAGAACATGGCGATACGCAACTTTTCCAATAATATCCCTCTGGAGATTCATGCCCAACACTAGATGTATGTGCCTCCTGCCATGTTTCTTGTTCGTAAACGAAAACATAGTCGCGATACGATTCATTCGCGAGATAGGTTTCTGTGTCCTCATAGGGCACGTCAACATTTTCCGATATTGTTTTTGTTGGAATGGCAATCAGTCCAATTATTACTATTAAAAGAGCGATTTTCAAGAGGGGGAAATAATTGGAAGTACTGCTGTTTTTCGGATAATAAGTTTGATTATTCTGTGAATTTTTCGATGGGGATTGACCTTTTGATATCTCGGGATTGTCATCATAAAGACTGATATCAAAAGGATGCCCGCAGAAAGGACACACCTCATTGCTTATATCAGAATATTTTGTGCATTTCAAACACATTTTCAATTTGGGCATTCGGTCTCAATATCATATCTTAAAAAAAATATATAAAAAATTTCTGATTTCAATTTATGTGAAACCATTCTCTGTATTCGTTTCAGGATCAGTGAGGATTTCTTGAAAGAGTGACAAAAAGTTGTCTGTTTTTTGCATATCCAATGGGAGAAAAATTATTCCTCTGTCTTGTCGACTTTCAAACCCATTTCAGATTGTCCCCACGGGGTGTGCATCCGTCCTTCTTTGTACGATTGGGGCCAGATGATGCATTTCAGATTTTTTGTATCAATCGAACTATCAAGATTCCCTTTGGGTTTCACCCAAATTTCTGAGATTACCGTAATGTCCTTCCCTTCTGTTTCTATGAGGAAATTGCCACTCTTCATAATCCGGATTACATCATACCCTCCGAATTGTAAATCGAAATAGCCACCTTCCATCTCATTCTTGCCGAATGTTCCCTGAGATATGATTGTTCCGGTGCTTTTATCCCGGACCGTGATGGCATAATACGAAGCATAATTCCCATCCGATCCTTTCTTTGTGTCGGGGATAGTGTAGTTGATATACATAGGAGCGTTTGCCAGGTTGAACGCCACCGCTTTTTTGTTATATGTCGTGAAGACCTGCTCGCTCCGATCAATCATACAAACCATATCATCAGGATTCAGCGTGGGGGTAACTACTGTATTTCGTGTCTGAATTACCGTAGGTGTTCCATAGGGTGTTGCAACATCGAGTATCCCTTGTGTTGGAGTCACTGCAGGTGTTAACGTATTCGAATTTTGAGTGGTGGGGGCTGTTGAACAGCCGGCAATCACAATGAAAAAACACAGAAGAGTGGTATAACTCAGCAAATGCGCTCTCATAAGTAACCATTTGAGAATGTGACAAAGCAAAAATCTTCCTTTTTCAGAATACAGAAATTCTAAAAAAAACTCGTTTGTAATGTCACAACCCGGTTACAATTTTTTTGCCGAAGATTTCTCAAGATTTTTTGTTTTGGTAAAGTCACGAGATAATCTAGGTATAACATCTGCAATCCTTTGGATTCCAGTTCCCGCCAATGCACGGGGAATAACAGTGATAATCCGCTTCACAGCAATTTAATCCAACAGGGCAATAACGTCCCTGAGTTACATCACAGGTTGGGGCATTCGTTGGAATCGGGGAAGTGGTGGAAGTTAGACTCTGTGAAGAAGATATCCCTCTCATCAATCCATATTTGGCCACTAAAGACAACCACATATAGTAATAGGTTTGATCGAGAAATCCACCGGAACTTATGGAGATCTGCTGAAGTTGTTTGAAGTATTGAGCGTCCTTGTATTCTTCTGAAATTGTATCAAAAGAATCCCCGTCACTGATCTGAAGGATTTGAGGAGAACTGGTGAGCTTCCCTACACCAAGGTAATTATTTTCTGAATCCGTAGGAATGGCCGGTCCAGCAGATTCAACAAAAGCGAATCCGGAATTTTGGAATGAATATTGGTTCGGACTTTTCACACCGACTGCCATATGACTTTCTTCTCTGAACTCAAAGAGGACAACGCCATATCCCAATTCCCTAAGTAGATACGCCAGTAAAAGGGATTTTTCTCCGCATACACCACGGTTGTCGTAAACCACTTCATAAGGTGTTCGTGACCTATGTTCCTGGGTGGTCGATGATGATATTGAATAAAATTTCTCATAATCATAAGGGATTTGCTGAACGAGGCTGATCGCAATTCTCGCTTGATCATCTGTGTTCGGGGTTTTTGATCTGATGGCGTCCACGATATTGTTAAGAGTTTTTTTCTGATTTGGTTCGTTGAGAAATTGCAGATAATATTGGTTTAATTCTGCCGTTGTACATGGTGATGGGTCGTGATTATACCGCACACAATAGGTTGGTGAAAACGTAGACGATATTTCTGCATTAATACTTGAGTAAGCGTTAACGCTGATCGTGTCTGTTTTGCCTTTAATGACATACGGTAATGAACGTGTAACCAGCCCGGTCTCTGGAACACGAGTGGGAACAATTGTAGTTGGAAAAACAGTCGTCGGAGTTATTTTGAATGATTCAGTTGGCTGGGTCTGGTATGGAATTGAAGAATCGATTGTCGTTGCAGGGATCGGATTCGATATTTGTGAATTGGAAAAAGAAGATATCGCCTGATTTGTATTATCTGAAAAGTGAGTATAACTTCCTGAACTTGAAATGACTAATAACGAAACAAACACGATACCGAATGCAACATAATCAAATCGCGGGAGAAAATATGACCTGTACTTGTTTTTTTGGTTAAAAACGATTTTCTCAATCTGTTTTTTAACATATATGAGAAGATGCAAAAGAATTGCAGAAAGTATTGCAATAATGGATACCTGAACAAGGAATGAAAAAAATGTTGTGTCAGAAATTTGGGATATCTTCGACGTTGACAAAAAATAAACCAATATGGGGATCGTGAGCATTGATACAGCATAAGCAGGGTTTCCGCTATCCCAACAATTCACAGCATATACAACAAAGGCCAGTAAGAAGCCCCAAAATCCAATGCTGTAAAGAATTATCGAGGGGGAGTGGATATTACCGGAGGCGGAGTAGCTGGTCAGGAAACCCGTAGCCAGGAGAATGAGACTAATGATTGAGAGATTTTTTAGATTAACATTTCTTTTAATCTTACCAAAGACGTGATGAATTTTTTTAAATAAATCGATATTCCATGTCAGTTGATTTGATTTTATTCCCTCCTGGTGGGGACGTGATACATCTGGTTTTTGAGGAACATAGATCTCATCGGTGCACAGGTGATCACCGGGCAACTGACAATCATCACATAATTTCTGCCCGCATTTTCTGCATCTGAACGGAGGGTCGGGAAGTTCGCGCCCACAATTTGCACAGTATTGATATTTGATTTCCTGTCTGTAAGTAAAATTCCGGAAGCAGTGATGATTCTCAGGCAGGTGATGTTCGGAACAAAACTGGTGTCCGCAACGGCGGCATTTATAGGGGAGCTCGTGAAGGATTTTCCCGCAAAAATGACACCTGCGCATCAGTCTTCAATTTGGTTATAGGACGATATAAGTTCCTAAATTTTTGCCAAAAAAAATTAGATCTGGGGAAATTTATCTTCAGAAAGTGTCTCCTCTTTTGCATTTCCATCGGCAACTTTGTAGAGTGTGACAGACCAGGTTGTATAATTTTTACTTGTTGTCTGATAGGGGAAATCATCTTCAAATTTTGAATAATACGAATTGGTTTCAAACTTTCCGGTACTACGGTTCCAATCATCTCCACGGTAGATAAAAAGGTCATACGTCCCATCTTTGATGTATTGCATCGTGTATACCGTTCGCTTTTCAATATAGACCGCAACCAGCGGAACCTTTTCCCCGCGATACGTCACAACCGCGATAGCATCGGACCCTCCTGCCATATTATCGATGGTTAATTTCCCCAAACCTCCGGAAAACTCGTTCCCTTTTATGATCATCCCAGTTGACGGAAGCAGATAAACCGAGGACCTACTTATTGGTGTTGCGTCGGGATCAATTGTTTTGTATGGGGTGGCTTCAACGACGAATTTATAGGCCGTCGTTGGAATCACTGTGGTTGTCTCCGTTTGTATTCCTGAAGAATCAATTGAATTTTTCCCGAAACCAATGCAACCTGCAGAAAGTAAAATAATTGAAATAAAAAGGAGAGGCCCAATGGATTTCATAACCTTTCCTTTAAATTCTCCATCGAAATATTTTTTCATATTTGAAAGAAGAGAAACAATTATCGGCATAGAACTCCAGCTGAAAATTGTTACCAGTTAAGATATCCTGAATCCATGATAACTTGTTGTGTTCAGTCATTTCAGCAGATCGCGGGTTGCTCACCGTGAAAATTGACGGAAGTAAAAAATGATCCAAAATGAAGTCAAGCGGATTATCGTCTCACTTATTTTGATCCTGCTTCTGCTCCCCCCGGTTTTTGCTGCAAACAATGCTGATGATGAGATGCTCCGGAAAGCGAACAACCTGAAACTGGATGTACCGGAAAAAGGTAACTCAGTACTCGGAACCCAGGGCTCAATGTTCGAGATGTGCGACTGGCTGATGGATTGCAGCCGGGCCCTCATAACTTTCTTTAACGATACGATGGATATGCTAGGACTTTCCGACACCCCTTACGTAAAGAACATGAACAAGGCCTTTGATATCGTCATGAAAGACCCGCCATCAGTCAAACGATAAATTTTGTACCGGGGTTCAGCGGCAGGGCATCGCAGCCCAGAACTGGAGCATCCTGCAGTGGGCCGCGATGGTCCCCTCTTGCGTGCGGTATTCATCGACCCATGCCACACAATGTTCGCCCAGACAGGTGATCTCATGCAATTTCCCTGATGGGTTGTCAGGACGGCTCATGAACGGACAGACTTTGTTCTTCCAATCGGTGGTGTGCTGCATATGATATGCAATACCGTCGGCTCTGTAGAATTCCTCAATGAGAACAAGAAACGCCAAAGTGGTAATCAATCTTGAGAGGTTGTAGAGGATCACTTTAATTTTGATCTCCTTGACCTGGAGCCGGAACAATCGAGCCTTGAGGGCTTCACCGAACTTTCTTTTCAGGACGGAGAATACGGTTTCAACCTTGTTTCTCTGATGATAGGTTTCCTCATCGAATGCGTGAGCAAGTCGTCTTCGATAATATCCGGAGATTCGTTTACGTTTCCTGTTTCTGACAGGGATCAGTGAGCAGGAGTTGAGAGTATCCCGGATGAACTCGTGGATATTTTCGGCATCATATCCTTTGTCCATGACGTAGAGGTCGGAATGCCTGAGTCGGTGACATTGTTTGAGGAGTTTTTCGGCGTGAGGGATATCATGGACCGGATGCTGAGAGATCTTCAGGCCGGTGATAATTTGTTGATCAGTGTCGACAGAGATCGATGTTTTTAGGAACCGTTTCCTGGTCTTACCGGTTCTCCATGAATAGTAATGGCTGGCGTATGAGCTGGTGAATCCGGATGAGTCTATGGCGGTACAATTGATCCTCTCTCCCCAGTCATAGAACATCTTCACCAGCCGGTTGAGTAACCGGGTGAATGTTATGGATCGGATTCGCTGACAGAACTTGTGAATCGTTGTGAAATGAGGAACCTGATCGAGATGGATCTTCTCCCGGAGTGAGTCCATGATCTCCGCGAGTTCTGCAGCGTCACGATAATCTTCTGACAAGTACTCTTTCAGGAGAAGAAGAATAAGTAACTGGTGCTGGGTGTAAGTTCTCTTCGAAAACTTCGATGAGAAAAGGGGGATTCGGGAATTCCGGATCAAACCGAAGGATAATTCAACAAACCTGATATACCGGTTTGCTGACACTACTTTGCCTCCTTGTCGTTACTGAACATAACAGAGTAAGGAGGCACTGTACCTTAGATCTTTTGGTCACTGGTTTACGTCTGTAATCGGAGCTTTTCTACAGAGCCATACCGTCTATCAATTATAAAAGCTAACACATTTTCTCCTGGGTTCCTGCGATCTTTTCAGTTCTATCGATAGTTCAGAGGATTTACGATATGATCAAACTCACATTTCTGAGTGGCCCCCTCCTATATTGCAAATGACTAATCGTATGCATAATTCAAGAACATTTATTCTTCAGTAGCATTGATTGCTGTATTATGTCAGAATCCGTTGGAGGACAATTTGATACATCAAAAGTTCATCCTATTGTAAAATACGGGATTGGGCTTCTACTTATTTTTGGTCTCATAGATGCGATATTGTCTGGTTCTTATGCATTTGGTATAATTGCCACTGGCATTGCTTGGTTTTATTCCGCTCCGCAATGTGTGAAATGGGCACAGCTGAGAAACGGAAATCAATCATGGGCGTTCTTTATTGGCGGCTTATTCAATTTGGTTGGAGTTCTGGCATATTGGTTGTATATTAAAAGATTGCACATCCCGATAATTGGGGGATTTGTTGGATTATTGATACTTGTGATTTTTTTGATTGTGATTACATTTGTACAATTACCTCTTGTTTATCCAGCAATGGATTCTTTTTCAAAAAGTACTGGTGCTATGGGGGCGTTTGCTATGTTTATTGTTGTTTTTATTGTAGGATGTATAATCGGATATCGTTACAAATAATTTTTTGAGGGCTTAACCGAAAATCTCAGAATCTAAACAAACAACCCAACCCCTACGGGGGATTGTCACCATCAATACGAGTAATCCAACCATGATGCTCCTCACACAGAACCTGTTTTTCACAACATGAAAAAAGTTACATCAACCAAGATACATTTCACAAAAAAGAGAGCGAGATTTGATCGATCCCGCCATCCTTACTCACATCCGGCACAAATTATGCAGTGGGAGAAGATAAAATCGATTGAGGTTTCCCGGCCCGGGATTTCATGGGCACGCGGCGGGGGTGCCTGGAGAGGGAGCGGGGGCAGGGGGCCGGGTGCGGGCCGCGTTACCCGATTGTGGGATGGCCCGGGTTGTCGCAGGGTGTTGTCGGGGAGTGCATGTGAGGTGGGCGCCGGGGGCACTTTTAAGAAAAGAATTACCTAATTGAAAATACTGGAAAACTGCATGCGGGACTCTGATTATTATTTTACCAGGCGGACGCTTGACTATGCCCAAAGGACGGCAGAGGAGGATCTTCCACGCCCGGTAAAATTCAAGAAAATTAATTGGAGCATAGTCTGCACCAGTCACGATATCTGCAAAGTCCGCGGGCTCCGCGGGCATATAAAACGGCAGAGGATTCGTGACAGTTTATGGAAGAAAGTTCAATACCAGAATCCTGCGATGAAGAAAACATTTTTTGAATATGTTTTTGGGGTTTGGGGAGTTTACAAGGTGAAGAAGTTTCTAGGGATGCAGGGGTGATGGGGAGAATAACGAACCTCATTAGTTTTTTGACGAGGCCATCCTGGTGTTTATGCGTTGAAGACGATTTTTTCAATCATTTTTTTATCACTTATCGATTGAAAATTAGATCATAAATTCGGACCTTTCTATGAATTTCTTCATCATTGTAAAATGCAACTAACCCTTGACAATTCCATGTTAAATTATCTGAAGTAAAAATTTTATTAAGATCCCCACGGACATTTGCAAAAACTGCTTGGATTTTTTCTGTCGAGAGTTGAGAACCATCATTAGTTGCAATAGTCCATCCCCCATTTGCAAATCTTTGATTACCATTGTTATTCAGAAGAGTTTCCACATGACGAGGACCTTTACATAATTCCCTTTCATCGATTATCATTTTGGAAAAAATATGATATTGGGCTTCAATCGTCATCGATTCCCGGGGGCTCGCATTAATTCTATCGAATGGGATTCGAAATCGAATTAATGAAGGATTATTGTATATCCCTAAAACATCACTAGAAATTCCAAATACCATAGATAGGAATCGCAAATCCCGATAATAATATTTTGTAATGCGATGAACGGCCGCCGCCCCGAAGGACGCCCCGCGGCGGATTAACCGGATAGCGATCCACCAGATGACCTTGCTTACGAATGATGCAACGGTCCGGATGATCAGTGGCGGGAAGTAGGCGGGGAATATTCATTGGATTAGGTAAAATCAATCTTAACTTGAATCCCCCTGATATGATTACACTCACATAGGATTCAATGATTATGAAAAATCCATATAAGGTTTACATTCATTTTTTCAGTTAATTCTGGAGATATGACAAAAATTTTATTTTTTTAAGTTTACATTGTGAATGATCAACATTGAAAAAGTGTTTTAAAATTCTAAAATTTTTAGCGCTTGTCGGTTTGTTAGGAATAACATGTTTTCTCACGCTATCAATCATTATCAATATTAGTAGCCAAAATGCTGATTTTTTTTTCCCAACACATGAACCCAATAAAAAAATAATTCATATCACATATCCTAGCATTGAACCAGAAAAATATAAATTTATATTCAAATCAGAAGACACGCCGACATTGAATTTTAATTTCACTTTACAATATGACGGAATTTTGACAGAGAATACAAAAGTAAACATTACATCCGTCGGAGTGGTCCACAAACTAGCGCCAATTTATTGTGTAATGGTTGGTTTTGAGCAGGCGCAACCCGAGAATGGGGAAATGATTATGCCAAACCTGATGTACATGGCACCGTTTTATTCACAATTTGACAATACTACACACATCCCAGCTGAAAAAGTCTTAATTAATGATCCTGCTCCGAATTTCCATGATTTGGATGGAACATATGTAGAAACAATTTACTGGGATGAGCCCGGGGAGTATTCCCCTTACATTACAATAAATTATGTCAATGGCACTACCGAAACAATCCTTTATCCAAAACAGCGGATCCATGTTACAAGTCAAGATATTGTTCTTCAACAGGGGTATGCACGAACAAATACGTGGATTTCTCTTGCATTATTCATTTTTACAATTGTTACGATTTTACCAATAATTACTAGTTTTTTACCAAAGTCTTTTATAAAAAAACATTTCGCTGATGATGAGGAAACCTATAAAAGGAGAATCCGAAAAAAGATGTTACATACTACAACCTCAATGCAATCTCGAAAAAGAAAATTTTGTCATAGGCGCACGAAAAATCGATGAAATACTGATTATAATTTATACACTACCAACTGGGATTTCTTAAGAATCACCCCTAATCACAAATTCATACGTTTTCAATTTGATAGTATAATGTGGAGCATTGGAAAATTGGGATGTATCAAGAATAATTAATACAATTTCCCTTTTTCCAGAAGAACGGTTTATCCGGATCTCTCTCAAAATTTCCAAAAACGCTCTCATAGAGTGCGGGGTTTTTTGCTTCACATAATGGAATAATGAATAGTCCTCTGTCCTCTTTCATATCCAACATGATAATGACGAATATCGGATTTTTTCTATCCCGCTCGAAGTTTCGGTATTCTAAAGAGCCTTAATTTACTTAATTTTTATAGATTGTAATAATAATGCTGTGAGTAGATAGTGTATGAGTGAAATCAAGAAAATTGGCGGCACCCAATCATTAATCAAAATGGTCAATTTTTCGGTGACAAAAGGTGAAAGTATCAGATTTCAAATTCCAAAATTTGAACTAGGCACTCATGAAAAAATTCGACTAACGATTTCAAAGATTAACGCAGATGATACTATCTGGGCATGTGGCGGCTCCGCAGATTTTAATCCCGATGGCGAAGTTACCTTTTCCACAAATCCGTTAGAGACTGGGTTTTATCGTATTGATAAGATCCAAGTGTTCAATGAGATTCAGAATTCCGAAAATGATCAACTTAATTCGATCATACCGAATCCAATAGCACTATTTGAAATACGAAATCCTGATGAAAAAGAGCATTCACAAACAGAATTACAAACGAAATTTATAGACATTGAAAAAAAACGGAAAGATGAATTCTTAAGTGGTTTCGGAGATTCACATTCTTCACCGGGAATACATGAATATCGGGGTTTTGTTTTCATTAAAAATTGTCTTATCACACAAAAGATAAGGATTGGCAATTATGAAATTTTTGGAATAGGTGAATTACCCTTCACTGATGAACAATCGATTGTTGATATCTTTATTAACAATTTTTATTTTCCTCCGTTTAAATTGAATTGGAATCCCATGCCGGGAGAACCGGTAATTGTCGTACATTTTCCACGAATATTCGCTCGTTCGTCTGAAGAAGCGTCTGAATTGATTCGTCATGAGTCAAATATATTATCGAATTTACTATCTCTTCAGCGTCAGAGTTATGGTACAATTATTTGTATTTTGATGCATGATATCGAAAATGAGAGAGTGGACGCAAAGTTGCATGCGCCTAATTATCGTGGAAATTTAGTTGGTGGGTTAATATCTGGAGAATATCCCCCTGAAATTAGAAAGAGGTTAAAAAAAGTTAGAGACAATCCCCGGTTACAACTTTATTTATCTTTATATACGGATACTTTGCGAGCAGAGGATAATAATTTCAAATATTTCCGTTTTTGGAATCTGTTAGAGACTATCGCAAGGTCTAAAAATTATATTGGTCGGTCGTTATATGATATCCAGGGGAATCCAATACTGAATAAAAAAGGTAAACCGAGAATAGTCCCAGACCATGCGGTTGAACTTGTCACCGAGTTGTTGAAAGACGTCTACAAATCCCAAGGTATGAAAGATTCTTTTATCGATGCGGTAATCCGACGCGATGAGCTCAATATTTGGTATCGTCATAGGAATTGTATTGTACATTATGGCGGATGTTTCCCTGATAATCCAAACAATTGCAAGCGTGATGACCCCGTGTCGATAAAATGTAAACAAGCTCAGGATTTGTATAAAAAGCAAGGAGGGGCTTTTGATTCAATTCTTCAAAATTTAAAAACCACGGTCGAGCTAATAATTAAAACAGAGTTAGATTAGAATTTCCAGTTATTTAAAAAAAAATCAAAAATTAGTTTTTGCTACTCCATGCTACACACTAGCACACATGCTTATATACAACCGCATCATACGATAGAACATGCAAGCGGAGTGCCACAGCATTCGTGAGGGTTTTTTCGCCCGTGAATGTCTTTATCTCAAGTAGCACGACGACCCGCTGCATAACGGAAAACGTTTCTTTGAACCTGCGCGAAGACGGTACCGTCCGGTCCGCCGCATCCGCATTCTTTAGCTTTTATTTCGCGTACTTCGCGTTTTATTACCAGTATTATTTCTGGTATTGATCACGCCCTCTGGTTTGCACAGAATGTTGTGTGAATGCAGGGGGAGGAGTTGTTGTTGTTACTATGAGAGGAAAGGAAATCCGCCTGGAAAGGATCATGAACCGCAATACGAAGAAGACCATCATCGTGCCCATGGACCACGGCGTCACGAACGGCCCGATCGCAGGGCTCATCGACATGGGCCAGACCGTCAACCTGGTGGCAGACGGCGGCGCCAACGCGGTGATAGGCCACGTGGGCCTTGCGCTCCACGGCCACCGGCAGGGCGGGCGTGACGTGGGGCTCATCCTCCACCTGTCCGCCAGCACCATGCTCGCCCCCGACCCCAACAGCAAGGTGCTCG
>Ga0302253_1001618_pt1 | contig 13021 bp, 9 predicted proteins | sample AAG_RA_Trp_MG_FD_193537 | JGI IMG/M metagenome (GOLD analysis project Ga0302253, IMG submission 193537) | Enriched activated sludge microbial communities from anaerobic digester in WTTP, New Holstein, Wisconsin, United States - AAG_RA_Trp | ecosystem: Engineered > Bioreactor > Anaerobic >... | reverse complement strand
GCTGTCGAGCTTCCAGGTTATCGAATGTGGCTTGTCTCTGAAGTCGCAGTTGACTCCCATCATCACCATCGAGGTCTTTATGGTGGGGTATCTGTCGTTGTCGCCGAACAGCACCTTGAAGCTCTCCGGAGTGTATTTATCGCTGAGCATGCCGTATAGCGTGGCATATCCGTCGGCGGCGGATATCACATAATCAGCATCGCTTTCCCGGCCGTCGCTCAGCACTATTCCCTGCGCCCTGCCATCCTTGACTTTTATCCTGTCTGTCTTCGCCTTGTAGAATGCTTTTCCGCCCAGGTCGAGATATCTCTTCTCCATCCGTTTCGCGAGGGCCAGCGATCCGCCGAGCGGGATTCCAGAGTCTCCGTCGCTGAGGCATCCGAGAGTCATCAGAAGCCATGAAGGCTTCGAGCCGAGGGCCATTATGCTGCTGAAGGCCATTTTTATCAGGGGATCCTTGAATCTGGAAAGGAATTTTTCCGGCTTCATCTTCTCATACCTGTTCATCATCGCCATCTGTGCGAGATGCTTCGCTGCATATTTCACGCCGGCTTTCAGATCGATCATGTCGAACGGCTTCTCGAGCGGTATGTCCATGGAGCCCATAGCCTTCAGATCAGCGCAGAACTTCGCCGCCTCTTTCCCGTCCTTCGGGGAGAGCTCCGTCATGTGGCTCTCAAGCCTGTCGGCATCTGAATAGACATTGAATGTCCGGCCTTCCAGCTCGTATCTTGCGAATATCTCGTGATTGACTATCACCGTGAGGTCGTCGAGAGCGCCTGTATCCTTCCAGATTGCGTTCAGAGATGTGCCCGGCTTTGTGCCCACAAGCCAGTGCAGGCAGCCGTCGAAGTGATAGCCGCCTCTGTTCCATCCGGTGCACTCCCCGCCCGGCTTGTCGTGCATCTCGTACAGCTCGGTATCGAAGCCGTTCAGTCTCGCGTATACGCCTGCAGTGAGCCCTGCTATGCCTGCGCCGATGATGATGATCTTCTTCATGGAAATATCCTCCTGTCCTGCGTGCTGACCTCAGGCCCGCCGGCTGCCGCCTTACTTTAATCCGGAAATGGCGCGGCTGAGGCATCGGGAACGTAATAGATCCAATACCCGGAATAATTCTGTTTTCGAGCCTTGTCATCCTGTTATCGAAGCCACCAGCTGCAGATCTCTGGCTTTCTGTGGAACCCCGGTGTCTGGGCGGCAATCCATTAAAAAAAGCGCGCAAATGCCGATTTTACAGCATGAAGAACAAGATTGAAATAACTCAGGGGGCGTATCTTGCCGGGAAGGTTTCTCAAGACATTCATACCTGTAATAACCGTAACTCTTTTCATTCTTGCCGTTTTCCTGCTTGTCATACCTACCATGCAGAACGGACTGATGGAGCAGAAGCGTCAGAAGATAAGGGATCTGACACAATCGATATGGCACATACTCGAATCCAATGAGGCGAAGGAAAGATCCGGCCAGATGACCAGGGAGGAGGCCCAGGCCCATGCCGTGGAAGAGGTAAGCCGCATACGCTATGGAGAGGAAGAGAAAGACTATTTCTGGATATGCGATCTGCATCCCACGATGATTACCCATCCTTATCTGAAAGAGCTGGTCGGCAAGGATGTCACCTGCTTCAGGGACCGAGGAGGGAAGCTCATATTCGCTGAGTTCATAAAGGCTGTGTCCGGCCCTGAGGGATGCGGTTATGTGGATTATATGTGGCAGAGGAACGACGATCCGGTAAGGATAATGCCCAAAATATCGTTTGTCAAGGTATTCAAACCCTGGGGCTGGATAGTGGGGACAGGTATTTACATAGACGATTTGAAAGCAGAGATCGGCGCCGTGACTAACCGGTTCTTGATGGCCACAGGTGGCATACTCTTATTTATACTGATTCTCCACATCTATATGCTCAGGCAGAATCTGGAAAGGGAGAGGGAGAGGCTCAAGGCAGAGGAGGCTCTGAGGAATGCGAATGACGAGCTGGAGGGCAGGGTTGAAGAGCGCACCTCGGCGCTGACCGAGGCAAATGACGCGCTGCAGCAGGAAATAATAGACCGGTGCAGAGCTGAAGACTCGCTCGAGGAATCGAGGCTGCTGCTGGAGCAGATTTTTAACAGCATAAAGAGTGCAGTCTTCGTACTCCATATAGAGCAGCCAGGATCCATGAGAATAATCAAGTGCAATGCCGCAGCCTCCGCCATATTCGGCTATGAGGCAGACGAGATGACTGGGCACCCGATCGATGTTCTCTACGTTGATGAGGCCTCCGTAAAGGTTTTTATCAACTACACCGCCGCCGCCGTGGAGGAAAAGGGCTTCAGCCATCTCGCAGAGTTCAATATGGTGCGCAAAGGCGGCGAGGTCTTCCCTGCAGAGCAGACTGTGACGCCCATGATGGATGACAATGGCAAATGCACCGGATGGGTCAGCGTCATCCGGGATATCACCGATAAGAGAAAGGCCGAGACAGAGCGAAGGAAGCTGGAGGTTCAGCTCTTCCAGGCTCAGAAGCTCGAGTCCATTGGAGATCTGGCCTCAGGCATAGCCCATGAGATCAACACGCCAATCCAGTATGTCGGGGACAACACGGAGTTCCTGCTGGGAGCGTTCAACGATCTGGACAGACTGCTTCAGCAGTATGACAGGATCACTACCGAGTTGAAGCAGGGAGCCGGGCCCGAAAAAGTCCTATCCTTAATCGACTCTGCAAACAGGGAAGCCGATCTTGAGTATCTCAGGAAAGAGATCCCAAGGGCCATCACGCAGTCCAGTGAAGGCGTGGCGAATGTGATAGAGGTAGTCCGGGCCATGAAGGAGTTCTCCAATCCAGGAATACTGGAGAAAAAGCTGGCTGATCTGAACCGGATCATAGAGAATACAGTGATTGTAGCCAGGAATGAATGGAAGTACGTGGCCGACATGGTCATGGATCTCGATCAGTCTCTGCCGCCTGTTCCATGCCTTCCCGGAGAACTGAACCAGGTGATACTGAATATGATAGTCAACGCCGCCCGCTCGATTGCCGAAAAGGCAGGTAGTGACTCGAAACAGAGGGGAAAGATCACGGTGAAGACCTGCCGCTCGAACGGCCATGCCGAGATTCAGATCACCGATACAGGCACCGGGATCCCTGAAAACATAAGAACGAAGATCTTCGACCCGCATTTCACCACAAGGAAAGCAGGGGCCGGACACGGACTGGCCATCGCGCAGTCTGTCATCGTTGAAAAACATCAGGGGAAGATCGACTTTGAGTCTGAAACCGGAAAAGGTACCACGTTCGTGATAAAGCTGCCAATGGGCAACTGAAGTGAAATCAGGGAAGCTCTCAGGATCCCATACTCCAGATAGTGCTGCAGTGATCAAGTGGCCGAGTGGTCAAGGGAAGATGTTTTCTCTAGATCCCTTGAGCCCTGAAATACATGGGAAACTTTATCTGACGGATGGATCAGACAGGGAATCTGATTCGAAAAGAGTCTGCTATGAAGTTCTGAGATACGAAGCTCCTCAAGTGGTTGATGAAAACCTCGGTAAGCTCTGTCCCGCCGCTGATTACGAGGTTCCCGTTCCTCGAGAAGACAGATTCTGCAAGCTGCATTCCCGGGTTAAGGTTGTCGATGTTCAATGTACGCACTATCTTCTCGAATTCCGGAACTCTGAGCTTTTCGAGCACTGCGAGGATATCAGGGTTATACATGCCCTTGCGGTCCTTCATTGCTGCGCAGGCTTCGCTGAGAGACCTCTCCTTTGCCAGCATGATATCCAGATCTATCGCTGTTTTGAGCATCTGTGCCCCTATTGCGGACGGACTGAGGCCCTGCCCGTCTGAATGCTCATAATCCCGGTAGGGCCTGTTCTGATTGCCGATCATCTCGGCAACTGATTCAAGCCGCGGAATCGATTCGATGAGACTCCTGCCGATCTCCGGGTAGACGCGCATCATCTCCCTTTCCTCGTCCAGCAGGTGGCCTCCGCTTATTATCTTTTCGAGGGTCTTTACAGGTATTATCACGCAGCCTATCTGTGAGAGCATGGCTGCGCTGTCATACTGCCATTTTGAATCCAGCTCCAGCATATCGGCTATCTGCAGAACATAGTCTCTTATTCGCGATGCCCTGCTGAACGCCATCGGGTTGACTTTTTCCAGTATATCGGTCAGCACTTTCACCGTTGCGCTGAATGTCTTTTCAAGAAGCTCCTTTTCGGCGACTATCAGGCGGTGCTGCACGACAGCGGCGTTCAGCGCCTTGGTGAGATCGTACGAATCGCACGGTTTTGTCAGGAACCGGTAGATATGCCCTTCATTCAGAGCGTCTATCACCACCTGCAGGTCGGCTACGCCGGTGAGCATCATGCGAACGCTGTCCGGAGCGATTCTGCGCGACTGGATGAGGAAATCGATGCCGTTCATGCCGGGCATCTTCATATCAGTGACAATCACTTCGAAAGGCCCGTCCTGCCTGATTGCCTGCAGGCCTGCCTCTCCTCCGTCTGCCGTGTGAATGTCGAAAAGCTTCCTGAACTGGCGCTGATATCCTTCCAGTATGTTGGGATCGTCATCGACGCAGAGTATCTTTGCCTTCATGAATCAGCCTCGCTGTGCAATAATGTGCCGGATGGTCCGGCACTGTCATCTGCCTCTGAACAATACTATCATACCTGCGCATTGATTGACAATACGCCGGGGGGTGTCTGCATGCACGGCCTCGAGGCCGTATCACAGGGGCAGGCGGATTATGAAGGTGGTTCCATTCCCTTCTTCAGTCTCAAAGCTGACAGATCCGCCGTGCTGCTTGACCACAATCTGATATACGAAAGTGAGTCCCTGACCTGTGCCGACTCCGACTCCCTTAGTTGTGAAGAAGGGATCGAATATTCTCGAGCGGTGCTCTTCCGGAATTCCGGTGCCTGTATCGCTGATCCGGATCTCAGCCCATTCATCGTCATGGCTCGTGGTTATGGTAATCAGTCCCGTTCCCTTGACTCCGCTTCGCTGCTTCTCTGTAATTGAGTGGGCGGCGTTGATGATTATATTCAGTATCGCCTGGCTGATCCCGCCCAGGCAGCACTTGACTTCAGGCATCGATGGAGAAAGGTCGGTCTTCACCTCTGCCAGGTATTTCCACTCATTCCTTGCCACAATTATCGTGTTCTCAATGCATTTATTGAGATCGGCCTCCTTCTTTTCCTCTGTTTCGGGATGGGAAAACTCTTTCATGGCCCTTACGATGCTGGCTATTCTCTTTATCCCGTCAATGCTCTGCTCCAGAGCCACCGGGATCTCGTCGATCATATATTGAAGCTCGGCCTGCCTCTTGGCCATCTCCACTTCCATCACCATCTCCGGTATCAGAAGCAGCTCTCTGCACCGTTCTTTCATCTGCTCATATGTTTCCAGGATGTTGAATATATCTGCCATCGATTCCTGGACAAACCTTATATTATCGCCAACGAACTGCGTGGGCGTGTTTATCTCGTGGGCGATGCCGGAAGCGAGCTGGCCTATCGACTCGAGCTTCTGCGCATTCTGCATCTGCATCCGGATCTCTCTATGCCGCCTCTCCTCTTCATCCTTCTCCCCGGTGATATTATGGCAGGTCAAAACCAGGCATTGCGGATGATCTTCGTCGCTCTTCAGAAGCAGCCCGCGCAATCTGGTTGAGAACAAAAACCCGTTTTTGTTCCGGTGCTTCATCTCAGCTTCATAAGCAGTCTTTTTCGTCAGTATATCGATAAAATGCTGCAGATCACAATCATGTCTGTCTTCAGGAAAAAAATCCTGTGGAATGGCTGTGTTCAGATCTTCAGGATCGAATCCGTGCATATCCATCCACGACTTGTTGGCGTATTGCAGATTTCCCTCGAGATCCATGATGACGATGCCTTCAGGAGACTGGTCGAAGGCCATGCGCATCTTTGTCAGAAGACTTTCCTCCCTGCCCTGCAGATCAATGTCAATGGAAGCTCCGTCGGGCAGCGGCGGCTGTTCATCGATATGTCGTGCCAGTTTTTCCATCGCTTACTCCCTGAATTTCCCGGAGCATCGGCCTGATTGATGCAGGACGCAGATTGATCAGGCTTCTGCCGGGTATCAGAAGCTCCATGACATAAGGCACAACCGCCTCCGATATAACGGGCAATCCGGTTGTGCCTTCAACTCCTCAAACCATTGCCTGACTGTCGTGGCGGTTGATATCCGAATGCCTGCCACCCCCATCATGACAAATCGGATTATGCAGGATGTTAATTAATAGAGCAGACTGTTATTTTTTTCCGGTATCCTGAAACAATGAGTCATCGAGCCCCTGGTTGATTGTGTAGTCTCCATATTCCACTTCGGCGTCGGCCTTTATGTGCTTTTTCGGAAACTCGAAATGCCCTGACAGCTTGTTGAAGAGGCTGTATCCATTGACGTTGCGGTAAGAGCTGTCCAGGGTCATCTTTCCGCCGTCCCGGTAGAAGTATATCTGCCTCCCGAAGAGATATGAGCCCTTGTCGACCCACATTTCGACTTTCTGCAGATCGCCCATGCCCATTACAGGCACGAGCTTCAGGACTATGAATGTCCTGCCGTTCTCGCTCATCTCCCTGACCTTGCACGTCCAGTCACGTGGATTGGGGAGGCTCCATCCGAAGGCCTGCGGATACTGGGACAGATAATGGGGGCCTCTGTTGACCTTAAGCCGGTGCTTGTCAGGCTCCTTGTAATAGTAGACTCCTTCCACATACAGAGGTATGTCCAGGATCGAGTACCGGCCCATGCCTGTGACCTTCACCTCAGAAGAATAGTCTCTGAGGCCCTTGTTGACCATCTTCATCTTCTGAAGGATCATCTCCAGCTCAGATACATCCTGATCTTCCGGCTGCCCGTCAGTCGGAGCAGGCGAAGGCTGCAATGCAGGCGACGGAGCAGGTGAAGGCTGAGGAGATGGCGGCGTGGTGCTGCCTGAATCTGCCGGATTGCCTGAGACTGAAGGCGACGGGGTGGGGGACTGATCCGCTCCGGCGCATCTCCCGGGCATCAGGCTGAAAAGCAGAGGAATAAGGGCCGCAAGTGCATAGACGATCAGCTTTGCGCGGAAACAGATTCTTTTTTTCTTCATATTGTCACCCTCTTCGAGTATTCTGGACAGGAGCTCCCGGCAGGCGCATGCTCTCGATCTGCAAGGGCATGACAGTGGAATTCCCGATCTCATATATGAAAAAGCATGGGGATTTATTCCATCGATGGCCGGAGCGCTCATATCAGACGAGTGGGATATTTTTGCGGACTATCTTCATCTCGCGCAGAAGAGCTTTATATTCAAGCTTCTGCCTTTTCGGAGCGTGATTTCCGTTTGAAGAAGCCTGTATCCTCGTGAGGATCTCTTCCATTCTCCAGGCTCCCATTATTCTGGCGCTCTCCAGCAGCTTCTGAAGCTCTCCGCTTTTCAGCTTCGGTGTGCCTGTCGTGAGCTGTTCTTCAATAGTGGCTATCATACCGTTTATCAGTTCGTAAAAACGCTTTATGATCACACCGTACTGCTCGTCATCGAGCCCGAACCGGCTGATCAGCTGCTTGTCCGAATAAATAACAGGCCGCTCCTTCGAGAGCACTTCCGAGATCTGACCGATCAGCAGCTTGGGATTCAGCGGCTTCACATGATAGTTGTTGCAGCCCAGCCTTATAGCCTGCTTGACTATTTCTGCGTCCGCTATTCCTGTGCACATTATCACAGGCAGCTTCTCCCATTCAGGAGTGTCCTTCATTATTTTGAGAAGCTCCAGCCCGTTGCTCTCAGTCAGGACTATGTCGAGGATCACGAGCTTTATGTGTGGAGTTGCAGTGAGATGCTCCAGCGCCTCTTTGATGCTGTGCGCCACGAGAGAAGCATAGCCCGCTTTCGTGAGGTTGAAGTCGATTATGCGGGTGGTGATATCACAGTCATCCACAACCAGAATGTACATATTCTGTCACCTTGTCGTAAACATGCAGGCGTTTCAATGAAGCCATGATATATTCACCTGCAGGGCTCGTGTCTCCTTTTGCTGAAATGAAGACTGTGCCGGGAGGTAAGGAATAACTCACTCAGATATCGTATATATAAATGGAAGCTGGAAATGCCGGCTCGCCGCCGGGATCTTATTATATGCTGCGAACTGCCGATATTGTACAGGCGGGAGTCCGCGCCGTTTCCGGGCTTCTGTGCTGTGCATTACTTACGTGAATATAGATATGTATTATGATATAATTACTGAAGCGGAGCGAATACCGGAGATTTCTGCAGGGAGTGAAGATTGTGCCTCAGTATTGCGATGATTGCGGCAGGGAAAACTCTGACAAGGCCAGATTCTGCGCCTCATGCGGCCTGCCGCTCAACAGTCCGGCGCAGCAGCATGAGAAGATAACCGTTCTCGACAATAGATACGAGATCCTGAGCGTTGTGAAATCCGGCGCCATGGGATGCGTCTACAAGGCGCGCGACACGCGCCTCGATACCATTGTGGCGCTCAAGCAGATGATGTCGTCACATACATCAAAAGAGGATATACAGTATGCCGAGCAGCGGTTCCGTGAAGAGGCGAAGCTTCTTTCGACTCTTCACCACAGTGGCATCCCCAAGGTCATCGACTATTTCACGGCTTTCGACCTCAGGGCTGGAAAAAATGCAAATTTCCTGGCAATGACCTTCGTGGAAGGAAAGGATCTCGAGACGGTGATGAAGGACAGAAGAGGCAAGCCCTTCTCCGTAAGAGGCGCTCTCGACTACTTCATGCAGATTCTCGACATCCTGATATACCTGCACTCGCAGAGCCCTCCGGTGATCTACAGGGATATGAATCCGCGCAATATAATGCTCAGCGCCGGGAAAGTCTTTCTGGTGGATTTCGGCATAGCCAGGATCTTCTCTCCCCAGCAGAAGGGGACGGCCATCGGAACGCCGGGCTACGCGTCGCCTGAGCAGTACAGGGGGGCAGCCGAGCCGAGGAGCGACATCTATTCTCTCGGCGCGGTTATGCACTATCTCCTCACAGGAGCCAATCCCGAGGAGAGCAGCCTGTCATTGTTCACATTCGAGCAGCCATCGGCGCTGAACTCGTCTGTCCCAGACTGGCTGAACAGGCTGATCATGTCCATGCTCGACGTTGTGCCTGTAAACAGGCCTCCTTCTGCGCAGGCCATAAAGGCGACAGTCGAGAACCCGTCGGCGTCATCCCGGAAGAGAGTGCTGATTCAGCCATCGCCTGTGACAAAGCCGCTTTCCCAGGCCGCTTCATCGTCCGGCCAGTTCAGGCCTGCACAGAAGCAGTATGGAGATATCTTCGAAGCTATTGAGAAGAACGATCTGGTGGCGGTGAAGGATTTTATCGCCAGAGGGATCAATATAAACGGACGCAACAGCAAAGGCTCCACTCCTCTCCATTTTGCGGCATTCTACAGCAACAGCACGATGGTGGAGCTGCTGGTGGCCCACGGCTCGGCGATAGACGCGGAGAACAACGAGGGCCTGACGCCGCTCTATTTCTCCGTTCAGGAAGGGAAGAGAAAGGTCGTAGAGTTCCTGCTCTCGAGAGGGGCGGAGATAAACACGAAGGCAAAGAACGGGTGGACGCCTCTCCACGTGGCGGCTTCCAAAGGTCATAAGGCGATCGTGGAGCTTCTGATGAACAGGAGCGCCGATGTCAACACCGGAAATGACAGGGGCGCCACGGCGCTCTCCCTTGCAGAGGCGGCGGGATACAAGGAGATAGCCGAGATCCTCCGCCGGCGTGGAGCAATCGACCACAGCTCATCAAAGCCATCCGTGAAGCCTTCCTCAACTCTCGGCCCGGCATCGGGTTCGCCGCAGGGAAGGACAGGAAAGGCCGGGAGGCAGCCGCGCGAGATGGGAACCGTGATGAAGGCCGCCGCATTGACTGTAGCCTTTGTGCTGGCGCTGGCGCTGGTGATCCAGCTGACTCCGCCTTCCCAGCCCCACTGCGGCAATCTGTTCGAAGCCATTGATCGCAGTGACACATCTGAGGTGGAGCACCTGATAGACATCGGAGCCGATGTAAACGTTTACCATGCAAGCGGAGGGTGGACGCCGCTATACAGGGCAGCGAGAGCCGGCAACCTCGAGATCGCCAGATTGCTCATCGACAGAGGCGCGCATGTCAACGGCAAGGCAAAGAACGGCTGGTCTCCGCTCCACATAGCTGTTTTCCAGAATCACAGGTCCATGGTGGAGCTGCTGATCTCGAGCGGAGCCGATATCAACGACAGGAATGATAAAGGCGAGACTCCTCTCGGGATAGCGAAGAACTATAACAGGACAGAGATGATTGCCCTGCTGAAGCGCCTCGGGGCAAAATCTCAGCAGACAGGCACGGAAACCCGTTAGCTCTCGATCTGTTCGGGACCTCCTGCCATCTTTTCCAGTTTTACTGCCTGAGAGGTGTTTAATGGTTTCTGCCGTATCTTTTTTTATACCCGCAAGCATAATAAGGCGTAAACATATTACCGGATGAAGGAGGCGTTTGCCCGTGGCTTTCAGATATCTCATCATGACCCTGCTCTTCTGCATTTTCGCAGTATGTGCCCTGTCGGCGCAGAACACGACGGCGTACGACGCGGACGGGATAAAGTTCAACCACCCTCTTGATGCGATGACAGAGCAGCAAAGCTCGAAGGGCCTTTTCAGCGCGGCGAGCTGCAGCGCTGCAGACGGCTCATATATATCGATATGTGTCTTCAGGGACAAGACGACTGTCGACGAAGCGATCAAGATATACAGGGAGAGACTGGAAAAGGACTGTGCGGCTATGAAAGCAAGCGAAATCAAGGTCACAGATATTACTGAGTCTGTTCTCTCCACACCTGCCAGAGGATTTCTGCTATCCTTCAGGCTCAAGAAGGCCGGCTTTGAGAACAGGACGCTCTGCATGACATATCAGGACAAGGTAATCTGCATAGTGAGGCAGTATGTGACAGACAAGAAGGCTGCAGCAGAGCCTTTTTTTCAGCAGATCCTGTCGAGCCTCAAGCTTCAGTAACCTTCCATTGATCTCTCGGCCACTTGACCACTCGATCACCGTATTACTGCCTGGGAATATGGGATCCGATGCACTGTTTTTTCCAGATTGAGCGCTCAGGCATTTTGTGGTAGAATTACAGAAGGAGATGTTCATAATCTCATCTGAACAGCGAGGATATAATAGATGGAAATACAGCGCCTTTACTCAGCATCTCTGCCGGATCCGGCAAGAAGACAGGCTTCAGAGGAGGACTCGCTGCCTGCTCCGCAGGACTCGGTTACTCTCTGCGGGAGATCCAGGTTTACCGCCGTGACGAGAGAGTCGATCGCCGATCAGATATTTGGCGCAAGGTCCGTATTGTGGACGAGCGGCGCAGATAAAGGCTCCAATATAAACAAGGGCATCGTCATGGCTCCGGACGGCGATATCATAACAGGCACATACTGTGATCTGAAGAAGGTGAGCGGGAGCGATGGCAAGACTGTATGGGAGAAGGACGTCCATGAGAAGAATCACAACCTGAGCACCTCTCCCGCGGTAATAGCAAAAGACGGCTCACTGCTCGTTGGAACGACAGACGGCGTCCTCTCATCGCTTGATCCTGCAACAGGAAAAGAGATCTGGAGATACAGGACAGACTCGTACACAACTGATCCGCTGCAGGGCGAGGACGGCACGATATATGTGCAGAAGGGCAGAGACCTGGCGGCTGTCAACGCCGACGGGACTGAGAAATATCACGCTCCAATCGGGCGGGACAGGGCTAAGATCGCCTTTGTTGACAGAAAGGGAGGAGCCTACGTGATCTGCGACTCCGACCTCTTCGTAATAGGCCCGGACGGGAAGCAGAGATGGCAGGCGCCCGGCAGGGAGGCGGTAGGCTTCGCTGATGATCCGGACCGTGTTTTCATAACCTCCTCGAAGGACGTTCCGCACCCTGCCTATAAAGGCTCAACAACCATGCACAGCGTGATCTGCGCCAGGAACCCTGAGACAGGCGAGGCTCTCTGGGAGAATGAGTACGACTATGCAAAGATAGACGGGTATCACAAGGGCCTCGTGATAGTCGAAGAGCATGAAAAAGTCTCGGCGCTCGATGCCGGAACCGGCAAAGCCAGGTGGGAGCGCAGCGGAAAACTCCCCTGCGAAAACAAGGCCGTGACGAGCAAAGGCACTCTGATAATGCACGACCCGGGGCACTTCGAAGCGCTCGACATCGCAACAGGGAACGCAAAGTGGAGCCTCGATGTAAAGGGATACAACAGCTCCTCCCCCGCTTTCGAGACGAAGGATGGAAATGTAGTAATAGCTGACAGCAATACGATATACTGCATCGACCCTGAAAATGGGGACGTGAAGTTCAGGTTCAGGATGGACAAGGGCATCGGCAGGATGGCGCTCAGCAGGGACGAGACTGTCGTATATGTGGAGGAGCCCGGCACAGGCGCGCTCAGCGCCGTAGATTTCAGGAATGCCGCAGCGATCGCAAAGGATATGCTGCAGCCATCTGATGCCTCCGGAGCGGCTTCCGAAACACCTGATGAAAAGCAGAGCGGCGAAGTCAACGTCGAGAAAGACTATGTCATAATTGACGGGATCAAGCTTCCAAAGAAGAAGCTGCAGAAACTCTGATGCCGGACATCGGCAGAGCCAGATTTGAATTCAGGGAGAGACCGTGGAGGATTCAATCGAGCGGCCGTGGCTGTGGGAGGTCTTTTTCTGCGGCCACTGTAATGATAACACAGTAGAGGGATATGAGCACTATCACCACACTCTGGCTTATATAGACCATCAGTTCCGCTCATTCAGAGGAAAATCAAAGGATCTCCTGGCGCTCTGCGGTTACAAATCAAGCAGGCGCTTTGTCGCGAGGATGAGAGAGTGGATGACCCTTAGACAGGAGTTTCGGAGAATCAACAAAAAAAATGCTCCCCAAGCTTGATGTAATGGGGAAAATCAACCACCATTTTTGTAGTACGAATCCCGCTTTTGCTCATAACCAAGCGCTTTGAGCACTACTTCC
>Ga0302253_1001617_pt1 | contig 13038 bp, 12 predicted proteins | sample AAG_RA_Trp_MG_FD_193537 | JGI IMG/M metagenome (GOLD analysis project Ga0302253, IMG submission 193537) | Enriched activated sludge microbial communities from anaerobic digester in WTTP, New Holstein, Wisconsin, United States - AAG_RA_Trp | ecosystem: Engineered > Bioreactor > Anaerobic >... | reverse complement strand
CCGAAATCAAGGGTAAGGCGGATGTCGTGATCGGCATGAGGCGATCGGGGAAAACCTGGTTTTGTTATCAGAAGATCCGGGAACTGGTTGCCTCGGGTACGAAAAAAGAGGCCATCGTCTATCTGAATTTTGAAGATGATCGGTTGCTCGATTTCAACGTGACTCATTTCCAGGAAATTCTGAATGTCTATTTTGGAAAATACCCCGAATTGCGGCAAGGACGGTGTTATTTTTTCTTCGACGAGATTCAGAGAATAGATCAATGGGAAACGTTCATAAGGCGGCTGTTGGATACGGAGAACATTCAGGTTTTCATTACCGGGTCGTCCTCGAAATTGCTGGGGTCGGAAATCGCCACCAGTTTGCGGGGCCGTTCCATGCCGACGGAGATCTTTCCGCTCAACTTTGAGGAGTTCCTGAGATTTCACAAACTTTTTCCCGTCCGTCCGAAAACATTTGGTGCAAACACAGTTGCCGTATTGCGCAAGGCTGTAAACGATTATCGTAACATCGGCGGTTTCCCGGAAGTACAGAATCTGGACCCGAATGTTCGGATTGAAGTATTGCAGGGGTATATCGATTCCGTATTGTTAAAAGATATTATTGAACGCCACCAGGTGAGCAATGTCCATGTGCTGAAACATCTTGTTCGGCATATTGTGCATTCATCGGGTGGAAAATTCAGCGTCAATAAATTTTACAATATGATGAGAAGCCTGTCGATCAAGTGTACGAAGAACAGCCTGTATGAGTATCTGGACCATTTAACCGACGCGTTTTTATTTTACAAGGTGCCCATTCACAGCCGATCCGAGAAAGCGAGGATGATTAATCCGCCTAAAATATACACAGTCGACACTGGCCTTTTGAATGCCGTGACTTTCCGCAATTCATATGATTACGGCCCTTTGCTGGAAAACATGGTGTTTATGCATCTGCGTCGGAGCGGGCATGATGTGGAGTATGTCTGCACGCAGGAGGGGCATGAAGTCGATTTCTTTGCGCGGAGCAAAAATTCCGGAGAGGCGCAACTGATCCAGGTGTGCTGGGATATGTCGGATAAAAAAACGTTTGCAAGGGAACTGAAAAGCTTAAAAAGCGCCATGTCGGAATACGCATTCTCTTCCGGCACAATCGTGACATGGGATGATGAAGCCAGCCTGGATGAGGGAATAGAAGTCATCCCCGCCTGGAAATGGCTACTGTCCTGATCCGTCAATCAATTTTAAGTGTTATTCACGGCTTTCTTAAGCTGTCTTCCCGGGCTTTCAAACTGTCATGTCGGATAAAAATAATATGTCATGCAGGCCTTGTTTTAATTGTCATGCCGGGCAAAAAGAATATGTCATGCCGGGCTTGACCCGGCATCCAGACCTCGCTGAGGGCGTAACAATTACCCCTCAGCAAAACACCTGAAAGAGCAAAGCAACAAAAACTGGATTCCGGATCGCGCTTCGCTTGTCCGGAATGACAAAGAGAATAATTATCTGTCATGCCGGACTTGTTTTAATACGTCATGCCGGGCTTGACCCGGCATCCAAACCTCGCTGAAAGCGTAGCAACTAACACAAAAGTTCCATTTAACCCCGGCTCTCTAAAAACCGAATATAGAAGCAAGCGTCCACGGTCAATCGTCGTCTTCTAACCTGAACAACCAATAAAACGCCGCATAAGGGGGGGGAGCATTATGACACCAGCGGAAAACACGGTATCGGTCGTTTACGAAAAGGGCATTCTTTATGAGCTGCCACTGAGCAACCTGCAGCCGGACTTCAACCAGCCAAGAAAAGTCATTGATGCCGCGGCACTGGAGGAATTAACCGACTCCATTGCCAAGCATGGCGTTTTGGAACCCATCCTCTTCCGAACGGACGAGGCGGGCGTTCCGACAATCGTCGCCGGTGAACGCCGGGTCGAAGCTGCCCGCAAGGCAGGCCTGACCACCATTCCCGCTATCTACATGGCCGGGAAGCATGCGGAGATCGCCCTGGTCGAAAACCTGCTCCGCCAGGATCTGACGGTGGTGGAGGAAGCGGAGGCGCTCCAGCGCCTCATGGAGGAACAGCAGTACACGCAGGAACAGCTCAGTGTGATCATCGGCAAAGCGCGGAGCACCATCACGGAAATTCTCACCGTCAATCGGCTGCCCGCGGCGATTCGCGACGATTGTCGCGGCAACCGCAGCGTTCCAAGGTCCGTGCTTCTGGAAATCGCGAGGAAAAGGCAGGAGCGGGCCATGCACACCGCCTACAACGCCTTCAAGGAGAAGCTGGGCAAGGTGAAAAAACCGAGGAAGAAAACGGACCCCAATGCGCCGCAAGTATTCCTGGATCTAATCGATAAAACCGCCAGGCGGATCAGCGATGTGGACATCACGGGATGGAATGAGGAAGATAGCATGTCCTTCATCAAGGCCCTGACCGAACTAAAAAACAGGATCGATTCCATCCTCCATCCCGTACCAAAATAAGCAAAACCAATATCTGAATATTCAGTATCGTTTAACTGTCACGCCGGGTTTATTTTAACTGTCATGCCAGGCTTGTTTTAACTGTCATGCCGGGCCCCGACCCGGCATCCAGACCTCGCTGAAAGCGTAACAATTACCCGTCAGCAAACCCCCTGAAAGATCAAAGCAACAAGGACTGGATTCCGGATCGCGCTCCGCTTGTCCGGAATGACAGAGAAAATAATTAACTGCCAAACCGGGTTTGTTTTAACTGTCATGCCGGGCTCCGACCCGGCATCCAGACCTTTAAAAACACATGTAAAACTTTTTGACACTATACATTTTGATCAATGATAACATAATGATAGACTATGTCGGTGCACCGACATAACTGTTGAAATGAATACCGCCAGGCAATCCAAAGGTCCACAATAATGCCCCCAACAGCACACATAACAACTGTCAAAAATCAGAAGGACTGGATTCCGAATCTACTATGCTTGTCTGGAAGTACAAATAGGGAAAAGTCTGGAGAGAAAACAGAGAAACATCGGGTGAATAAAGAAAAAACTCTGTGGAGTGACAAAGTAATTATCTGTCACACAGGAATTTTGAAGTATCGCCTCAAACTTGATCTGGACTCCATTTGTCTGGGTGTAACGCACTGACAATGTGCTGTACAGGATAGGAAAAATGGAAAAAAATTCATTAATGAGAATTTATAGGTTAATGCACAAGCTCTACTGCCTGCGCATACCTATGCTCCCGGGTTTTTTAATGCGTTATATACGGGTGGTCTACTCTTGTGAACTACCGCCACAAACCGTGATAGGAGAAGGTTCCCTTTTTGTACATAATGGATTGGGTTGTGTTATTAACCCTGATGCCATTATCGGAAATAATGTAAAAATTTACCAGAACGTGACGATTGGAGGTAGAAACAATAGAGGTACGCCTGTAATAGAGGACGATGTGTTTGTTGGCCCAGGGGCATGCATTCTGGGAGGGGTACATATAAAAAAAGGTGCAACAATCGGGGCTAATGCAGTTTGTGTCAATAACGTAGAATCTTTTTCAACAGTTGTGGGCATTCCTGCGAAGAGTATATCTAAATCGAAATAAATCAATATGCTAAAAAAGTTTTCTTGGGTTTTTGTGGAGACCGTTTCTACGGTAACCTTTCAATTTTTGTCCGTAGTGATTCTTGCAAGAATGCTGACACCCAGCGATTATGGGATTCTTGGAATGATGGTCATTTTTATTGCTCTGGGAAATATGATCGTTGATTCCGGCATGGGCAGTGCCGTTGTAAAAAAAGAAAAGGTCACCCAGGCAGATTATTCAACACTTTTTATATATAATTTTGCTGTCAGCAGCATTATTTATTTACTGCTTTTTAGTCTTACCGGTTTTATTGCCGATTTTTATAATGCTCCCGAACTGACTACCTTGATTAAAGTGTTATCGCTGGTGATTGTCATTTCAGCAGTGGGGGTTGTCCAAAATGCAAGGCTCAATAGAGAGCTTAAATTCAAACAATTGGCCATTGTGGCATTCGTATCGAATCTTGGTTCATTGGTTTTAGCGGTCGTTTTGGCGGGGTTGGGTTACGGAGTGTGGGCTTTGGTTTACCAACAACTATGCCTGATAACTCTGAGGGTTCTCCTGTTATTTGCCACGACCCGGTTTATACCTTCGCTTTCATTTTCCGTGGCATCATTCAAATACCAATTCAATTTTGGGGTAAATATACTGATGTCCAACATCCTAAACACAATATTTGTAAACATCAGTTCTTCAATAATACCCAAGATTGCTGGTGCGGTTCAAAATGGATACTATGTTCAAGCAAGCAAGCTGCAAAATATTCCAGTTTCTATTCTGACTTCAATAACTGACAAGGCCATGTTTCCGATATTGGCACAGTACAATGATGAGGAACTGTTCAAGAAGAATGCCAGGATGATAATCAGATACACAGCTTTGATCGCTTTCCCGGTAATCTTTTTTTGTTCTGCACTCTCCAAGCAAATTGTACTCTTGCTATTGGGGAACAAGTGGATAGCGTCTTCTGTTTACCTGGAAATCATATTTTTTGCGGGAATAGGCATTTGTATTCAGTATTACGGGAAGAACCTGTTTAAATCTTTCGGCGATACCAGGAAGGTATTACATCTTGAAGTGATCAAAACAACTATAGGGTTGGCCATACTTTTTATCAGTTTCAATTTTGGCCTGATTGTTCTTATGTTCGGCATTGTGATAGCAAGTATAGTTTCGGCATTTATCACAATGTCTTATCTGAGAAAATATATGAAATATCCCCTAAAACAGCATTTTTCAGACTTAAAAGAGGCCTTTTTATTGTCAGTTATCTCATACGCGATAATAAAAGTGCTCAGCAGTTATTTTTTGTCAGATACGATCTGGGGAGTATTCTATTTCGTAATAGGTGTCATGATCTATGCAGCACTCGGGGCCATAACTAAAAACGAACAGATAGGTGAAATAGTTCTTCTATTCAGGGAAAAGATTATTAAATCATTACGTTGACAAAGACAACAACCTTATAACATTAAATACGTTTACAAACATTTATGAAAGCATTTTTTATAGGCAGAAGATCTACCTTATCACTATATATTTTATTACTTATTTTAGTCCTTTTTCTGTACATTTTTATAGGAGAAAACTATAGTCCTTTGTTACTTTCTTTGACCATTATCGCATGTTTGATTGCCGTAATAATCTTTCTTATTCGGCAAGAAAATTTCCCCCGCATTAAGGGACATTTTTTGCGCCCATCGACCCTTTTCATAACAGGGTACTTAATTGTTTTTTTCCAATGTTATATTGATCTCCTAGTTGGAAACCTTACGGAATACGACAGGTTAATATTTGTTGATTCGAGGTTAATTAATAAAGCTGCATTACTTTCATTAGGCGGACTGATTACTTTTTTTGTGGGATATATTTTATATACACCAAGAAAAAATCTCGCAATTGCCCGTGCTGATTCGTCACAAATCATATATCCTCTTAACATTTTAAAAATATTTTTTGTTTTAGTGACGTTTTTATTTATATATTTCAATGGATCTGATTGTCTTATCGGTTCATATTCTCAAGAATATTTAGAAAACAAGGCCGGGACTATGGCCTTATATTCAGAAATACTATTTATAATTACATTCATGTCAATCATCACTTTGCATTGTAGAAATAGTTCTATTAAGGGGATTTCTACGTTATGGCAGTATGTTAAATCGTTGGGATTGTTATTTCATATATGCTTATTAATATACATCGGATTGGTAATGATATCGGGAAGTAGAGGTCCTATTATGATTTTAGGCGTATCATATATTTGTTCTTTTATCCTTATAGCAAAAAAAAGAGTTCATTTTTCACATTTCATTGCCTTTGTTGTTGTTGGTGCATTTATTCTAACTGCTCTCGGATATGCCCGTAATATGGATAAAACAATACCATTTGTTGATAGACTGTCCATTGCAGTACAAGAAAGGGAAGTTCGGAGAGAGAGCTTTGCAACACTCACATCTGAATTAGCCACGTCTATTAGAACATTGCATTACGCAATGAATTACGTACCAGAAGCACATCCTTATTTATACGGTAGTATTCAATTCAGACAAGTTTTAGGAACGATCCCTTTTGCGAGTAGTGCAACAAAGTCCTTTTTTAATGATAATTTTAGATACCAATCTAGTGCATATTTTATTACATGGATTGCTCAAGGGAATTCATATACTTATGGAACAGGTTCTTCGGTGGTTGCAGATTTGTATCTCAGTTTCGGTTTATTGGGGGTCTTATTTGGGCTGTTTCTTTTTGGAATGTTAATAAGAAAGATAGAGCTTTATGTTTTTTATATTCCTCTCAATAAAATCCCATTATTCTATCTCATATTAGCGATATTTGCTTACGGGTATACTATACTGATATCAAGAGCGTCTATATTATCTCCTCTAAATTTCTTTATCTTTACAGTCATTTTTACATATATATATCAAGTAATAATAAGAATGAATTTGAATATTCCAAGATCACGCATGCGTCACGCTTGTGTGATTCAATAACCCCCCAAAATTACATTCCATGAAAATTATATTCTTAGAGGCTGTTCAGAATTACGGCGGCGCCCGCATAGCCACTGTCGAACTTGCTCAGAGATTGTCGAAAAATAATAATGTATATATTATTGATGCATATGGGAGTTGTAAGCCGTTTATTGATGCTTGTGCGACAAAAGATTTTGAGTTGAAGATAATAGACAAAAGAAAGGCCCCTTTTATTATCAGATCGACACCCAATCGGCTGATCTCGTTGTTTAATGTGATAAAATTCATTCCCCATATTTTTAATATCAACGAAAAGCTTAATAAAATAATCAATGAAATTGATGCTGATTACATAATAGTAAACAGTTCCAAAGCGCTATCCTTCTTGATCCGCAAAAAATTTGGTGCAAAAACTATATTTTATGCTCATGGATGGTTTCTTCGCAAACAGATATCGAGAATAGATAAATATCTGTTTAAAAAATTGGTCGATAAATATGTGTGTGTGTCGGAAGCAACACGGCAGGCTCTCTATTGCGGGGGTATGGCCTCGTTGAAGAATCTATATGTGGTTCACAATGCTATTGATGAAAATGAGCTTCGAAAGGATATCGCAGATATACCCGATTCCGAAGGTTGCTTTAAGATGCTTCATTCCGGAGGTTTTTTGCCTGCCAAAGGTCAGCATATTTCTATTGAAATTGCGAAAAGATTAAAGGAGGAGGGATTTAAATTTAAGCTGATAATTGCCGGTATTATTTACGAAGGTTATGCTTCAAGGAAATACTACAAACAGATTGAGCAACTGATTAAAACATACGGATTAGAAAAACAGGTAACGATGATTGTCGGCAAATCAAATGTGATAGACTATTTTAGAGCCTGTGACGTGCTGATTCATCCATCCGATACCGAAGGATTGCCTCTCGTGATTATGGAGGCGATGATTCTTAAAAAGCCGGTGATCGCCAACGCCGTGGGAGGGGTGACGGACTATATCCTCAATGGGTATACGGGTTATATTCCCAGATATAATTGCGTAGAGGATTATGTTTCTTTTATTCGCAAACTTGCTGTCGATAGGACGCAGTATGATTATATCGCCTCAAATGCTTATTCACTGGTAAAAAATACATTTACCGTCGAATCACAAATTGAAACAATCAACAAAGTCTTTCAGCAATAATTCATCAAATAATGAATATAAAAGGTTTGGTTTCGGTAATTATGCCGGTGCATAACGGCATGCCGATGATAAAAGCATCAATAGCATCTTTATTGGAACAGACATATCCGGATTGGGAGTGCGTTATTGTAAATGACGGCTCAGATGACGGCACAAGAGATTATTTAGAATCATTGACAGACTCAAGATTTTTGGTTCATCACTTCGATAAAAATCAGGGACGTCCACAAGCCCGTCAAAAAGGATTAGAATTAGCCAAGGGGGAGTTTATTGCCATGCTGGACGCGGATGATATTTATCATCCGGAAAAATTAGCTGTGCAGGTCGAGGTCATGAATAAAAGCTCTAATGTCTATCTTGTTGGGGCCGGAATGTGCTCTTTTGGTTGTAATGCTGATTTTATTCGTATTCGCAGCAAAGGGGATGGCGAGGTTCATTTGTATAATATTACAAAATCATTCCCTGTCGCTCATGCCCCTTCCATGTTAAGACACGAGCACGCTGTCAAGTTTTCATACAATCCCGCTCTCAAATTCGGTCAGGATATAGATTATCTGCGCAGATACCTCGATGGTAAAATGTATATCAACCTTCCACGGGTTCTTTATTATTACTCTGAGTTTGATTCCGTTACAAAAGAGAAAATTCGCAGTACTTATAAACTGTACGTTAAAAAGTTTTTTAAGGCGGGGGAATATTTTAATTCTAGCAAGTATACAGCAAAACTGATTTACAGCTATGTCGTTTACCCTTTTTTGAAACCCAATACCATATTGAAGAAGCGGGGAGTGGAACCCACAATAGAGGACGCCAAGGAATTCCAAGACTATTGTATTCCCAAAATTAAGAGATTGAGAGATTAAGTGATTTTACAGAGAGCATTTTACAATTAATGCATGTATTTGCAGCTATTACTTGTGGGAGAAAGCAAGCACAGGACTGATCTGGAATCGCTTGCACGCTCCAATGGTTTAAATGAGCAGATCCATTTCCTAAGCCAGTTGACGGCTGGAGAGGCGGGATGTGAGCAGTTGGATAGGGCGGACCTGTTTATATTACCTTCGCGCACGGAGGGTTTGCCGAGAGTTATAATAGAGGCAATGGCGTGGGGTTTGCCGTGCATCGGCAGCAAGATGGGTAGCATACTTGAAATCTTACCTCACGAATGTCTTGTTGCCCCTGGAGATGCAGTTGCGTTAGCTGAAAAGATTGATTGGGTTCTTTCCCAACCTGATGAGATGAAACGCATGTCTGCTAGGAATATTGAAAAAGCAAAGGAATATTCAAATGATGTGTTAAGCGCCAGAAGGACAGCGTTCTATAGTGAATTAAAGAAACGTACCACGGAATGGTTGGTCCGGAGTGGCCGAAGATGAGGGTGCTTCATCTGGTCAAAACCAATGTGGGGGCAACATGGGCGTGGCGTCAAATCCGTGAACTTGTGAAACTTGGGCTGGATGTGCATGTGACGCTTCCGGCAGGAGGGCCGATGGCTGGAAAGTATGCTGCTGTGGGGGCCCATGAGCACAATTTGCAGACAAATTTTCCGGTACGTGTTCCTTGGAGGTTTCCGTCTCTTGCCGCTGAATTCCGTATGCTAGTTAATGCGGTCAATCCAGACATTATTCATAGTCACTTCGTGGGCACAACGTTGACGATGCGCTTTTCCCTTGGACGTAACCATCCGATTCCCAGGGTATTTCAGGTTCCGGGACCTTTACATCTCGAACACTCATTTTTCCGCATGGCAGAAATTAAGACGGCAGGAGAATCAGACAGTTGGATTGGTTCCTGCGTGTGGACTTGTAATCGATATCAAAGAAGTGGCGTACCGAAAGATCGGGTTTATCTGTCTTATTATGGGACTGATCTTAACCTTTTTAGAAAGCAGCCAAAGGGTTTTCTTCGCAGTGAGCTTGGACTTTCTGAAAACACAAGAATCGTCGGTATGGTTGCATTCATGTATAGGCCGAAAAGCTACCTGGGGCAAACACGAGGCATAAAGGGCCATGAGGATTTAATTGATGCTTTTGCCCTCTGCTTGCAGCAAGATGCGAACATGCGTTGTGTTTTTGTTGGTGGCGCATGGGACGGAGCCTCTGCATATGAAGCAAAAATAAAAGCTTACGCGAGGCAGCAGTGTGGTGACAAGGCGGTTTTCCTAGGGAACCGTTTAAATGTGCCCTTGCTTTACCCTGATTTCGACGTTGTCGTTCATCCCTCGCATTCAGAAAATGTAGGTGGTGCATGCGAATCTTTGCTGATGGCTATTCCGACAATTGCCTCAGATGTTGGCGGATTTCCGGATCTTGTAAAAAATGGAGAGACAGGATGGTTGAGTCCACCTCGCTCACCAAGGCAACTTAGTCGTGCGATCATGGAAGCTTTGCAAAATTCAAAGGAGGCTCGTGTTCGTGCAAAAAGAGGGCAGGTCTTGGCGCGAAAGATGTTTGATGTTGCGAAGACCGCCGAAGAGGTGATGGGAATTTATAAACAGATTCTTTCGAAAAGGTCGTCACTTTGTTGAAGCGGCTCTTAGATATAGTTCTTTCGTTTATCGGGATTTTGATGTTTTCCCCTTTTCTTCTCATCATATCAATCATGATTAAGACCGCTATGCCAGGAAATGTTTTATTTAAACAGGCCCGACCAGGATTGTATGGGAAAGCATTCACTATTTATAAATTCCGGACAATGTCGGGAAACCATAGCGAAAGTGGAAATCTTCTTCCAGATCGCGAGCGCATGACTAATTTGGGTATTTTTTTACGAGCAACTTCCTTGGATGAACTTCCCGAACTTTTTAATGTGCTCAAAGGAGACATGAGCCTGGTGGGGCCACGGCCCCTTTTGATGAAGTATCTTGACCGCTACACACCGGAGCAGGCCAGGCGGCATGAAGTGCGTCCCGGAATCACCGGATGGGCACAGGTCAATGGCAGAAATGCCATTTCATGGGAAGATAAGTTCAAGTTAGATGTATGGTATGTCGATCATCAGAGCTTTATCCTGGATCTGCAGATCCTCTTTATGACAATCTGGAAAATCCTGAAGCGTGAAGGAATTACTCAACCGGGACAAGCAACGATGGAAGAATTCAAAGGAAGTTGATTTATGATGGGGCTGTAAAAAGTCGAACAGACGTCCATCTTGTCATTCCGGGCAAGCGTAGCGCGACCCGGAATCCAGTATTTTCCTTCAGTTATGGATGCCGGATCAAGAGGCTGTGTCGCAATTGGTATTTTTGTCATTTCGACCGTAGGGAGAAATCTTCAAGTTAAATTATTTCAAAACATTAAGATTTCTCGCATTCGCTCGAAATGACCGTTTTTGTAATTATAACACAGCCTCCAAGTCCGGCATGACAGCAGTATCGACTTTCTACGAGGTCATCAAAGTAGTCTGTATATTCGCAATATGCTGATCTTTGACGTTACGTTATATGAGAATATTGAGGTTTATATGAGCGAAAGATTTGGGAACTGGCAATTTCCGGAAATTGAAGAGGGGAAGCCCACTAAATATAATTGGGTTGTTCAACACGTTGATAAACTCCATCTTGGTTATAAAACGGACATCGGCGCCTTCACATATATCAATGCACAATATGGTGTGACGATAGAAGACTATGTGCAGATCGGTTCACACTGTTCCATCTATTCAATTTCAACGATAGATGATAAAAGTGGTCCTGTAACTTTAAAAAAGAATTGCCGCATAGGAAGCCACAGTATTGTTATGCCGGGGGTGACAGTGGGGGAGAATGCCATTGTCGGTGCGTTCAGTTTTGTTAATCAGGATATTCCGGCCGACATGGTTGCCGTGGGTGTCCCAGCCAAAGTAATCAAAAAGATTCAAAAATAACAATCCATCCTACATTATGAAACGCAAATTGGTTGAAAATGCAGCTGGCAAGTTGATGCCCTATTCCTTATGGCCGCACTTCGATGAAGATGAAATCGAGGCGGTCAGTTCGGTCCTTGTTTCGGGTAAAGTGAATTACTGGACGGGAGAGGAGGTCCGGCAATTTGAAAAGGAGTTTGCCGAATTCACCGGCTCCGCTTATGCCGTTGCCCTGATGAACGGTACCGTGGCGCTGGAAGCGATTCTATACGCCCTGGATATCGGACGTGGCGATGAAGTCATCGTTACGCCCAGGTCTTTCATCGCATCTGTCGGCTGTGCCGTCCTGCAGGGCGCCAGGCCGATTTTTGCCGATGTCGATGCCGACAGCCAGAATATTTTACCCTCCTCTATTGAAAAAGCGATCACCCCGAAAACGAAAGCGATCATCGCCGTCCACCTGGCGGGCTGGCCCTGTGACATGGATGCCATCTGCGACATAGCCCGAAGAAATCATCTGCGTGTTATTGAGGACTGTGCCCAGGCTCATGGCAGTCAATATAAGGGCCGTCCTGTCGGTTCCCTCGGTGATGCCGCCGCCTTTTCCTTCTGCCAGGATAAAATCATGACGACGGGCGGGGAAGGGGGCATGGTTACGACCAGTGACAAGAAAATATGGGAGAAGATCTGGTCCTACAAGGACCATGGGAAGAACTTTGATGCGGTTTACAACCGAACGCATCCGGTTGGTTTTCGGTGGCTTCACGAAAGTTTCGGTACCAACCTGCGCATGACGGAAATGCAGGGAGCGATTGGCAGGATTCAATTGAGGAAGCTGCCCGGGTGGGTGGGTTTTCGCCGCCGGAACGCGGCGATCCTTGCAGAGCGCTTTACAGAGATTCCAGCCTTTCGTGTAACCGTCCCGCCGTCTGATGTTTTTCATTCTTATTATAAATATTATGTTTTTCTCCGTCTGGAGAAATTGAAGCCCGAATGGAGCAGGGAGCGGATCATTGAAAGAATTGTCGAACGAGGTGTTCCCTGTTTCACCGGCAGTTGCGGTGAAATCTACCGGGAAAAAGCATTTACCACCGCGGGACTGAATCCGGAGGTTCGTCTTCCCATTGCCCGGGAGTTGGGTGAGACGAGTCTCATGTTCCTGGTTCATCCGACATTGTCTGAACAAGACATGGAATCCATGGCCCATGTGATTGAAGACGTCATGAAGGAAGCAATGATTTAGGAAGACACCCCTCCTGTCGTCACCCCAATCAAACGGAAAATGAGCGACTAGATCGAGTAGAACAGCAAGACGGTTATTATCTCTAAATGCCTGTTCCTCGAAATCGATAAAAAGTTTTCGGAAGACTCAGTGTTGTTTAATCAATTTCATGCCTGGCACAAACCTGGAATCCACCGCTGCAGCGGTGACCATATTGAGTCGGTTGAAACTTCTCAGGGCAATTAATAAGGCCGTG
>Ga0302253_1001616_pt1 | contig 13048 bp, 12 predicted proteins | sample AAG_RA_Trp_MG_FD_193537 | JGI IMG/M metagenome (GOLD analysis project Ga0302253, IMG submission 193537) | Enriched activated sludge microbial communities from anaerobic digester in WTTP, New Holstein, Wisconsin, United States - AAG_RA_Trp | ecosystem: Engineered > Bioreactor > Anaerobic >... | reverse complement strand
TCATGACGCTAGGAGACTTCTTTGAAGTCTCCGGTAATGCCGGTGAGACTGCAGCGGACACCGATATTGTCGTCAATGGCGACTGCGCCCGGGTCAAATACATTGGCTCGAAAATGACGGCCGGTACTGTCACGGTCAACGGCAATGCAGACATGTATGTCGGCGGCTGGATGAAGGGCGGGAAGATCCATGTCACCGGTAACGTTGACTCGTTCTGCGGCATTCAGATGCAGGGAGGTGAGATCCTTGTCGATGGCGATGCCAAGAACCATGTCGGCTGCGCGTACCGCGGCGACTGGAGAGGTATGAAAGGCGGCACGATCCGGATCAAGGGCAGTGCCGGCAATGATATCGGGACTTTCATGCTCGGCGGGACCATCATCATCGAGAAGGACGCATTCATCCACGTCTCCACCCATGCAGAAGGCGGCACCGTTATCATCAAGGGCGATGTCGAGGGCCGTGTCGGTGGCCAGATGGTCAAGGGCGACATGTACGTGCTCGGGAAGATCAAGTTCATGATGCCCGGGTACCAGAAGGTTGGCACGGTCGAGAAGGAAGTCGACGGTGTTACGGAAACCTTCGACCACTATATCGGTGATCTTGGCGAGAGGCACCCCAAGAGCAAGGGGCAGATTGTCTACGCCAACCTGTACCTGAAAGCAGCGGCATGAACATCGTATCCATCACACACAGTATGCCGGGTCATCCCGGCACCCAGTTTTTTTAAGTATCATCGTCATCCTGTTTTCTGGAGTATGCAACAATGACTACAATCGGTAAAGAATTCATGGAAAGGACCCGGTATCCGGACTACTCCACGGTCGACCTTGTCCTCCGCAAACCGGAGCCCCCGCACGAGTTCCCGGTAACGGAAGGCCAGAAAATAATCCGGCTGCCGGATCCGAAGAAGTTCAAGGGAGGGGAGATTGCCGTAAGAAAAGCCATCGGGACCTGGGAACCTGTCGGGTTCTTCTCGCGATCCTCGGTCACGCTCGCGGAGCTCTCGTATCTGCTCTGGTGCATGCAGGGATTCCGGAAGACCGTGGCGGAGACCATCCAGCTCAGGAATGTCCCTTCCAGCGGATCGCGCTATCCGCTGGAGATCTTTTTTGTGGCAAACGAGGTCGAGGGGCTTGAGACCGGCCTGTACCGGTTCCTCCCGAAATCCCACAGCATTGTTGCAGAACGGATCGACTCCGACCTGACGATGGAAATGAGCACGGCAAGCCTGAACTTCAAAATCCTGACACGGGCAGCGGTGGCATTCCTCTGGGTAGCCGTACCGTACCGCTCGGTCTGGGCACTGGGAAACCGGGGATACCGAAGCGCCCTGTTCGAGGCAGGGCACAGCTGCCAGAACCTCATCCTCTCTGCTGAGGGACTTGGATTCAGAGTATTTCCTTCGGATATGTTCCATGATGAGCTGATGACAAAACTTGCGGATCTCGACCCGGAAACCCAGTGGCCGGTTTACCTTGCAGCGCTGGGGAAAACCGAAGAGAACGTGACCCTTGCCTGATCACGGTCCCTTTTTTCAGCCGGCACCTTTACGAATTGTTTATTGAGAAAGAACAGGATAAACTACTCCACGTTAATCGCATGGACCGGTTAATGATGGATAGTTATAATCGCTGACCGCAGCACCAGTGATGGACATGATACCGGATAATAAGGGGCTGGAGAGTATGGCATGGTGAAGCGCTATCTCGAACTCCGCTCTCTTTCCGAGGCACTGACGCTGCTTACTACCTCATTTGAGGCTCCCCGCAGGACAGAGAGAGTCCCACTCATGCAGGCAGCCGGCAGAGTGGCGGCCGCCCCCATCTTTGCGAAGTACTCTGTTCCGGAAGTGAACATCTCCGCCATGGACGGGATTGCCGTCAGGAGCCGGGACACCGTTGGTGCCAGTGACCGGAATCCACTGACACTCGAACACTGCCAGCGTGTGAATACCGGGAATATCATTCCGCCGGAATTTGATGCAGTCGTTATGATCGAGGACGTCTGGGAATTGGGAGACCGGTACCAGATAAGGAGGGCGGCCATACCCTGGCAGCATGTCCGGCCGGCAGGGGAAGACATCAAGGAGAACAAGCTTGTCATTCCCCGCGGACACCTGATCCGGTCGTTCGATATCGGTGCTCTCGCCACCTACGGATTTTCTTCCATTGAAGTCCTTGCCGTCAATGTCGGTATCATCCCTACCGGCAGCGAACTTGTCCCCCTTGGCGTCCGTCCCGGTCCGGGTCAGGTTGTTGAGAGTAACACGGTCATGGCACAGGTCTTCCTTTCGCAGACCGGAGCCCGGTGCACCCGCCTTCCCATTGTCCCTGACGATCCCGACCTTATAAGGGATGCACTGCGGAAGGCTGTGAAGGAGAACGATCTCGTGGTAATATCCGCCGGGTCTTCGGCCGGCACCCGCGATTTTACCGAAAGTGTGATCTGCTCTCTTGGGGAACTCATCTTCCATGGCGTTGCTGTGAAACCTGGTAAACCGGTAATGCTCGGGAAAATTGAAGGAAAGCCGGTCCTTGGACTTCCCGGGTATCCCCTTGCGGCCCAGACCGTGCTACGGGAGTTTGCCGCACCTCTGCTGGAATCATGGGGATTTGCCCCGGCACCGAAGTACCCGGTCACGGCGAAGCTGGCTCAAGCCCTCACTTCAGATCCGGGCTTTGACGAGCTCGTGCCGCTCTTTGTCGGCCGTATCGGGAAAACCCTGTACGGGATGCCCCACGGCAAAGGGGCAGCAGTGCAGATGGCAACCGTCAAGGCAAACGGCTACACTCATATCCCGGCATCTGTTGAAGGTTTCGAGACAGGGACCGTCCACGAGGTATTCCTGACAACCGATCCCGGCAGCATCGAACGGACATTCTTCTTCACCGGCACGCTGGACCCGGCCCTGGAGGAACTGGCCAACCTTGCCCATGACAAAGGCCTCTTCATCCATGCAACGAACCCCGGCAACACTGCCGGGTTCCTTGCACTGGGCAGTAATACCTGCCATGCAGCACCGCTCGTCCTCCCTGCGCAGCCGCTGTCAAACGGTTACCCGGCACTCCTGAAATCGCTGGAGATCGAGGACCTTATCTTTATCCATATCGCCGGGATCGAGATGGGCATTGCTTCACGGGACGGTCTGGGTATCGCAGACCTCTCCCATGCCCGGTTCATCAATACCCGGCGGGATACTCCGTCACGCACAGTCCTAGATAATCTGCTTGCAGCCGAAGGAATCGATCCCTCAAAGGTGAACGGGTACCGTCAGGAGGTTCATGGGCCGCCTGCCGTTGCAGCCGCGATCAGGAATGGATTTGCCGACGCCGGGATCTGCACTTCAGGCATTGCCAGCGCCAGCGGGCTCCATTTCGTGCCGGTTTCCCGCGAGGATTACGAACTTGCCATGCGGCGGGAGATCTTTTCAGATCCCCGTATCGCGCTACTCCTTGACCTTATTCGTTCTCCTGCCTACCGTACGATCCTGAAAAAGAGCGGGGGGTACACCATAAGCAGGACCGGCATGGTGCGCTGCCTCTCATCCGATCTTACGCTGACAGAATGTCCAGCCCCGACGGTTCTTCCGCACCTGCAGCAGATCTGAAAAGAGAAAAATTATGCCGGAATCTTAGCCGGTGCGTTCTCCGTCTTCCGGACGGGTTTTTTCACCCAGATAAGATCTTTTCCCTCAAAGGCAAATGACCTCATGGTATAGATCCTGATTCCGGCAGGCACAACTGAGATATCAGCATTGGCCGGGACCATGACGGCAGACGCAAACCGGGTGGGAGTCCCATCCGTGCTCCGCTCTGTGGCGGTAAGCTCATCCGGAAGAGGAACGGGAACAGATCTGGTGAACGTGACCAGCACCTTTACGCACTCCCGGTGTCCGCCGTTAAGCCGTTCCAGTACAACGAGTGAATCATACCCGCTCCCGACCGTTTTTTCAGTATACATCCAGCCATCATAGCTGGAAAACCGGCTTTTGATCTCCTTTGCTACAAAATCATGCATAATGTCTGAACTAAAACCCATAGTACTACGTAGATTTAACACGAGCCGAATAAAAATACAACTGGTTAATAATTTTCAGCTGTCATATCACCTGCAACGGATTTAGTTGATTGATCTATCCTCCAGTTATCCCCCGGTACTGAAAGAGACCGATTCTCAGTGATGATCAAATGAAAAACATTTACAAAACTGTTTTATCAACATAAAGTCCATAAAGAGTGTCCGAAAAGGACGGGACACCCACAACCTGCTATCCTGCCACGATAGAAGGTCCGGGGTACTCCTCAGATCCCGCAGGCAGCCACCCAAGTATGACACACACACTTGGCTGCCTTTGCAGGATTATCTTCTTATTCTGCCCGGATGATGGTGCCGATCTTCTTTCCGGCTATCGCTTTCTCGATGTTCCCCCTTGTGTGGCAGTTGATGATGCGGACTTCGCGAATATGGATCGCTTCCCTGAGGAGTTCAACCACCATCGGTTCAAGCACCATATCCGGCAGGTCCATATCGAGGAGCTCCTGCGCAGTGATCTCGCGTATGATCTCCGCATCGGGATTCTTCCGCGGGTCTTCGGTGTAAAGACCGTCCACGTTTTTCCCGATAATGCAATTCTTCGCTCCCAGCACCTCGGCAATAAGAAATGCGCCAGTGTCGGTCCGGTGGGGTGGGATCATATCACTCCGGGACGGGTGCTCGTAGAGCCCGTACGGGGGAGTGCCATGGGTTACTGGAAGAATCCCGAGTTTCAACAGCATCGGAAGTTCCAGGAGATCACCAGTATGAATCCGGGTTCCGTTGTATTTCGAAAGAAGGATCGAGACCATGATAGCGTTCTGCTCGGAGATCTTTGCCGAGAGCTCGGCAAGGACCCCGGTGGGCATCCCGAGATCCATTCCGATGTCCATGATATGGCGTACCCGGCCGCCGCCACCTGTAACAACCAGCAGCTGGTGTTTTTTCGAGAGCCGGCCGATCTCTTCGCAGAGCGGGTTCATGACCTCGCGGCCGTAATCGATCGCACCATGCCCTCCAATCTTGATCACGTTGATATCAGGTGCGATACGGATCTGTTCGCTCATGGACCGTTTCCATTTCATTCCTTTCCGGACCAGAGTCTCGCCCTGCAGTCCGCTCGATAACTCGAACCGTTTTTTCATGATGACACACTATTCCCAGTACCGTGATGGAAAGGTATAAGTCCTTGTAAACCAGTTGGTATATCAGAGCTAAATCCGGTCATCTCCTCCTCGCTGGGAGAACGTGCCGGGGTTTGGCAGGAAGTACATCATGAAAATCTATGTTCGTGAGCGCCAGAAAGTAGGCGAGGGTGTCGAATCCCCCAAGTACCGGATCGTTGCGGTAACCGGTGGCGAGATCCAGATTGCGGCAACCCATTTTCGGAAGTTCGAAATTGAGCAGATCGCAAAGGACGTCAAGGCAGAAATTGTCTATATGAAGCCTGTTGACGAAGAGCACAAGAAGAAGAAATAATCCTGTTTTTCACTACAGCTTACCAACCCGACAGATAGGGTAATGCCATTTTTTCAGTTGCACACATCGATTACTGACAGTCTTCACGGCCAGTCGCGACACGTGTCAAAAGAACCATGAGGGACTACCTCCCACACTACAGCAATGAGAAACGACCCGGGCGATCCCCCGCACATCTATCTCAATAATGCTGCGACCACATGGCCAAAACCGCCGGAAGTGCTGGATGAGGTGGCCCGGTGCCTTGAGGCCCCGTTCTTTGAGCACGGTCGTTCAACCGCCGGTTCTGCTATCAATTACCCGTCCGAGACACGGGAAGCTCTGGCCAGGTTCTTCCATACGGAAAACCCGGACCATTTCATCTTCACGCAGAATGCGACGGACTCCCTCAACCTGCTCATCCACGGGTTTGTGAAAAAACAGAAAGCACCTTTTCACGCCATCACCACGGACCTTGAGCATAACTCGATTCTCCGCCCGCTGAATACGCTTGCCGGTGAGGGGAGACTCTCGCTCACAACCGTGGCATCGGAAGACGGGTATGTCACTCTCCGGGAGATTAAAAAAGCAGTCCGGCCGGAGACCCGCCTCATCGTCATGACCCACGGGAGCAACGTGCTCGGCACCCTGCAGGATATCCGGACCGTAGCCGATTATTGTGCCGGAAACGATATCTTCCTGATTGCCGATGGTGCCCAGACTGCCGGGCAGGTACCTGTCAACCTGTCGGCATTTTCTGGAGGGGCATTTGTCTTCACGGGCCACAAGGCTCTCTTCGGGATCCCCGGGATCGGCGGCTTTTTCCTGGAAGACCCGGAAGCGATTGCAGCAGTGCGGCAGGGCGGGACCGGCACGGACTCGCGCTCGCTTGCCCAGCCGGAGGAGATGCCGCAGAGGTTCGAGGCCGGGACGCACAACTATCCCGGGATCGCCTCGCTCCTGGCGGGTATCCGGTTCATCGAGCGCGAGGGGCAGGACAAGATCACAACCAGGATCCGGGATCTTGCTGCACTCTTCATCCGCGAAATTGCACACGATCCGAATATCATTCTCTATACTCCCGCTCCCGACCTTCCGGTCGTCTCCTTCAATATCCGGAATCTCGACAACGACGAGGCCGGGTATATCCTCACAAAGGCGTACAACATCATCTGCCGGACCGGTCTCCATTGTGCCCCGCTCGTGCACGACCGCATCGATGGAGGGAGGGGGTGCATCCGCGTCAGCTTCTCGTACTTCAACACGCCGGAAGAGTGCAGGGCTGCCGGGGAAGCGGTCCGGGGGGTGGCCGAGGGTGCGAATCGTTAAATCCCTCCAGAACAAGGTCTGCACGGATGGCTCGCAGATGCGGGAATTCCTCCTGGAGAGTCCGCTCACACCGGAATTCATCACGTTTCTGAAGTCCTTTGGGACCGTGAAGGAATACCCCCACATGAAACGGCCGTACTTCTCCTTTGAGCAGGAGCATTTCATTTCCATCAAGGGATTTGTCGGGGATTCGAGCGTGGAGGTCCGGTACCGGAAGGATTTCTTCGACCTGACCTCGGACTACTTCCACCTGCTCCTCTTCTATGCAAAGCAGGGGGAGAGCGGGATCCACAAGATGCGGGAGATCACAGACTCCATCCGGGAGAAGATGAAGGTCCGGCTGCCCCGGTGAGGTACTCTTTGATGAAAACGGGGGATTCCGTGTTCGATCATTACGCCCCGGAATATGACGCCTGGTTCGATACCCACAAGGCAACCTACGCTGCCCAGCTGGCACTCATTAGCCAGGTCATTCCGGCAGGATGCAGGGCCCTTGAAACAGGGGTTGGCTCAGGGAGGTTTGCCGCACCCCTTGGCATCCGTCACGGGCTCGACCCCTCCCCGGCCCTTCTTGCCATGGCCCGGCAGCGGGGCGTGGAGACGGTACTGGGCATCGGGGAATGCCTGCCCTATCGTGCCGGAACATTCGATTATGTCCTGATGATGACGGTCATCTGTTACCTGGAGGATTATGCCCGATCGTTCCGGGAGGCCGACAGGGTCCTGAAACCGGGCGGGACGCTTGTCATAGGTTTCCTGGAAAAGGGCAGGGAGATTGCCACACGGGAGCTGGCAAAGGAGCCAAAGGGACGGTTCCTCCGCCATGCGAAATTCCGGTCCCTGCCAGACGTCACCGGGGCACTGGACGACGCCGGCTTTTCCCATACGGTGACGTGCAATCGCGGGTTTTGCATTGTGATAGCAAAGAAAGAGCGGGCTCTGTAGAAAACATGTGTGTGATTGTGTTAGATAGTGATGGAGCCACGGGCGCTTGGGGTCTACCGACCCTCGCCCCGTGGAACTTTACCGTATGCGAGCCTTGAAAATAAAAACAAAGGGGTCAAGGGGGCTTGCCCCCTTGGGCTGTCTTCGCAGTCATCGGACTGCGAGACGAGAAGATGCGCGTCATCTTCTTGCCCTCGAAGAACCATTTGGGTTCTTCTCCTTCCTCATGGTCCTGATGGACCATTCGGACTCCCCCTCTGGGGACCGACCGCAGGGAGGTCGAGAAGAATGCGAAGCATTCTTCGAGGAGAGAGGGGGTCACACTCGTAGTTCCACTGAGTGAGTTGTAAGAAGTATTTCTACAGAGGAAAAACAATACCCTGCCTCTTAAAGATCCTGAAACGTTTATGCCAGAAGCCTGAGTATGGGATAGTGGGAGAATATGAACCCGGAACACCAGAGCGGCTGCCTCATCTGCGGGAAGGACCTGAAGTACCTGCCGGAACCGGTGGCCGCAGCTTGTTTCTATTGCGGGGAGATGCACCAGACAAATGCAATCTGCCAGGACGGCCATTTTGTCTGTGACCGGTGCCACCGGGCCCCGGCCGACGAGATTATCGAAACATTCTGCAGAACGACACTGGAGAGTGACCCGCTCGTGATCGCAGAAACGCTCATGGACACTCCCCAGGTCAAGATGCACGGGCCGGAGCACCACTTTCTCGTGCCTGCCGTCCTCCTTGCCGCATATTACAACGTGAGGGCAGAGCCGGACAAAAAATCCCAGAAGGTCGCGCAGGCCCGGCAGCGTGCGGCGCTTGTCATGGGCGGGTTCTGCGGCACCCATGGTGACTGCGGGGCTGCGGTCGGGACCGGGATCTTCATCTCGCTCGTCACCGGTGCAACGCCCCTCTCGCGGGAGGAGTGGAAACTCTCGAACCTCGTGACGGCAAAGAGCCTCCAGGAGATTGCCCTGCACGGCGGGCCCCGGTGCTGCAAACGCAACGCGTTCCTCGCGATCATCACAGCCGTGCACTTTTGCCAGGAATATCTTGGCTTAACAATTCCCCTCCAGGAACCGGTGACCTGCCACTATTTTGCCAATAACCGGGAGTGCCTTACAAAGGACTGCCCGTTTTTTCCAGGGTAACCTTTCGGAATAATTAAAAAAAAGACGGTGAGGGGCCTTTCCCCTCACGTGCGTGTGTGATTCGCTTTTGAATCAGTTCTTCATGTAGATGTGGCCCCAGACGACCTCGCCCTTCCGCTTGGGGTGGCGCTCGCCAAGGTCACCGATGAAGTCGGTGAACATAGCCTTGGTGCCATCGACTTCCATCTCCTTCTCCCCCACGGGCTTGTAGCCGGGCATCATGACGTTGATCTTGCCAAAGACATAGATCTCGCCCTTGACCAGCTGGCCGCCAACACGGCGGTTCGCATTGCCCTTGAGGATGATCGTGCCGCCCTCCATGTGGGTGCCGAGGTGGATGTCGACATCGCCTTCAACAATCAGGGTGCCGCCGGTCATGAAACTGGCAACATCCGATCCGGCATTACCCTTCACGCGGAGGACGCCGCCCGACATGCCTCTCCAGTCGCCACGGTAGGCAGCGCCGAGGTAGTTACCGGCATTGCCGTTGATGGTGAACTCGCCACCGGCCATTGCAAGGCCGCAGAAGGAGTGGACATCGCCATTGACGGTGAGCTTGCCACCCTTCATCCAGGAGCCCGTGTACATATCGCAGGCAGAGTTGATCTCCATCTCTCCTGCAGTCATCTTTGCGCCGAGATACTTCATCTTGGTGCAGTCGCCATTGACAATGATCTTCGTGTCTGCGGCGGTTGCTCCTGCGTCACCACTGATTGTGAAGTAGTCGCCAAGTGTGGAGGTCTCCTTGCCCTGGTATGCGCCGAGCTTTGCAATGTCGGCTGCCTTCTTGCCGGCAAATGCATCGGGATTGACGTTTTCGCATTCAAGGTAAAGTTCCGGCTGCTTTTTTACTGTGAGTGTAACCGTGTTCATCTTTTTTCACCTCACGCCTTGGTTGTTGCATCCACGCTGATGATGTGCTGGTGCGGTGCATAGCTCTCGGGGACCGGGTAGTTGGCCTCGTTTACACTGTAGTAGCGGAGGAACTTTTCGCGGATGTCGTGCATGACGAGTTTGTTGTCCGGGACCTTTGCGTCGACCCAGAAGGTCTCCTTGTGGCCCATGTCGACAACCTTGCCGCCTTCGACACAGATCTTTCCGCTCTTGAAGAGGTAGGCAACGTTTGCGAATGCCTTCTCGATCTCTGCTCCTGAGGAGGGGAACTTGTCCGGGTTGATGTTGTAGATCGCAATGTCTGCGTTCATGCCGGGCTTAAGTGCACCGTAGTCTTTGGACAGGCCGAGAGCCTTTGCGGGACCGGCACGGGTCATCTGGGAGAGCTCGTAGAGCGTGATCTCGCGGTCGATGTTGGCGAGGTTGGTTGCAGAAATGACCTTGTCGGCCTTCTTGAAGGAGTTGAGGCGCTCGTCACGGACCTTCTTGCTCATCAGCCAGGAGTACACACGCGGGTAGCGGGTGAACGGGCCGGCGTTCGGGTGGTCGGTGGTGATGAAGCAGCGCATCGGGTCCTTTGCATAGAGGGCGATCTCAAGACCGACTGCCCACTGGCTGGCGAAGACCGCGTTGTTCGGGTCGTAGATGAACGGGACGATACCTGCTGCGGTCTCGAGCTCGACGTCCACGTTGAACCACTTGAGGTGGTTGAGGCCGTGGAGGTGGTGCTCGAACGGGCCGTCGGCGGTCATCGTGGTGGTCTCGTCAAGGGTGACGTTACCGGTATCGATGGTGATGTTCTTCTGCTTGTTGACGTAGTCCATGACTTCCTTGGCGCCGGACTCGAAGTCGCCCCAGTTGGTACCCTTGTAGGCGTGGAACTGGAGGTGCGTGGAGTGTAGAACCTGTTCACGGCCGAAGTTGTTGTTCGGCTTGATGCCTTCGGCAAGCTTGAGGGAGTCGATGGTGGTCTTGTAGTTGCCGGGGTTTCCGAGGTCGTTCTGGTGAACGTGGAACGAGTGCGGGAGGCCGAGATACTCGTTTGCCTTCATCAGGCCGGTCATGATCTCTGCCGGGGTGATCTCGAAGTACGGGACCTGGTCGTGGATGGTGAGACAGTTCAGTCCCCATGCCCAGGCTTCGGTGCCGCCGGGGTTGACGCACTTGATACCGTACCCCTTGGTCTGGCGCAGGATCCAGGCGATGTAGGCTGCCGTGTTCTCGATCTCGTTGTTCTTGAGGTACTCCATGACGAACCAGTTGTTGCCGAAGACCGGAAGGGCGCCCTCGTCGATAATCGGGGTGTCGTGGATCTCCTCGTGGACATGCCGGGCGTAGAGCGGGGGCATGGCAGCTTCCATTGCAAAGGTGAAGCCGAGCCGTGCATATTCGTAGCCGGTCTTGAAGACAGTCGGGATCGACTTGCCGCCCTCGATCCGGGTGATACCGGGCTTCTTGTGGGAGTCGAAGTGCTTGTCCTCGGGACGGTACCAGCGGCCTGCATTGACCTTGGGGCCTGCCACATGGGCGTGGATCTCCATGCCGCCGGCCATGACGGTCTTGTCCTTGGCGTCGATGACCTTTGCCGAGGAGCCGACCTTATCGACAATCTTGCCATCCTTGACACAGATATCCTTCTTGTCGCCCTTGATGCCCTGGACCGCGTCGAAGACGTGCCCGTTCTTGATGATATACTCAGACATTTACGCACCTCCCTTGGCCAGGAGTTCGTCAACACGCTTGTTGATCTTGGTTAAGAGTTCCTCGTCCGTGAGCATACCCTCGGGAGGCTCGACGACCTTCCTGGTCTCGATCGGGACGTTGTCCATACGATAGGCGCAGCCACCGGTCTCGACACCGACCATCGCGACCGGGATGTGGATATCCGAGATCTCGGTCGTGCAGTTGATGTGCGGGTCGATGGTGACGGTCGGCTTCCTGCTGCTGCTGATCATTGCATCGACCGGGAAGTGTGCACCGGGGTCGGTTGCAATGTAGAAGCAGGCCTCGACTTCGTTCCTGTTGAGGAGGTCAACGGAGGTCGTCTCGCCAGTCTGGTGGCGTGCCTGGTCTCTCCGTGAGAGGTCGACTGCGTACGGGAACCCGTACTGCCAGCCGAGGACCTGGCCGGAACCGGTAACGTTCCAGTGGCCACGCATGGCCATGATCGCGAATTTCGTGTATTCGTTTAAGTCACGGGTCAGGTTGATGGCGATATCGATGTTGTGGTTCCTGCCCATGGTGTGGGTGAGTCCCATGCCGAAGAAGATGATACCGAACCGTGCGGTCTTGAGGGCTTCTGCAAGTTCGTAGATCTTCTCCTTCGGGACGCCGCCAACGGTGTCCGGGAGTGCTTCGCCGCGGACTGCGGTCCTGAATGCATTCAGGAGCTCGTAGTCGAATCCCTGCTGGACCTGGATGAACTCGTCGGCGCACTTTGCGGTGTCCGTGTACCGGCAGTCAACGGCATAGATCTTCCGGCCCTTGTGGCCCTTCACCGTGAAGAAGCCGCGGGGGAAGATCGAGTACCGGGACATGTGGCGGGGGTGGGCGTGAGCCGGGTTGCATCCCCAGAAGATGACACAGTCAGCACGGTTCTTGATCTCACCGAGCGTACAGCTCGGGACACCGACATCCTCGATGGCGATGAGGGACGAGCCATGGCAGACGGTTGCACAGTTGTCGACAATTCCTCCGCATTTTTCAGCGATTTCGTGACCGATGCTCATGGCCTGGCAGCTCGTGGATGCCCAGCCGTACATCAGGGTCTTCCTGGACTTGACCAGCATCTTTGCGGTCCAGTCAATGGCCTCATCATAGGTGACCTCCTTGTAGGAGCCGTCAGCCTGTCTCATGCGGGGGCGCTTGACCCGGCCCGGGAGCCTCTGATGGTTGAACTTCTCGGCGCCGATGGCACATGCGTTCTTGACACCAAGGATGGTCTTGTTGTCGTCGGATACCGTGATAATGAGGTCATCACACAGGGTACCGCAGAACGGGCAGATAACATCTGTAACTTCTTTTGGCATTGCCCATCACTTCCTGATAAGGCCGCAGGCGTCCTGCAGGACTTCGACTGCGCCCATGATGCGTTCGTTTGCTGCGATCTCGACATCCACCGGGAATCCCTTGAAGCACGGTTCGCCCGTTGAGAAGGTATAGGCCGGGACGATCCGGTTCGCCCAGGGTCCCATCGGGATGTGGGCAAGGCCCGGGACAAGGTCCTCGCGGGTCTCG
>Ga0302253_1001614_pt1 | contig 13059 bp, 14 predicted proteins | sample AAG_RA_Trp_MG_FD_193537 | JGI IMG/M metagenome (GOLD analysis project Ga0302253, IMG submission 193537) | Enriched activated sludge microbial communities from anaerobic digester in WTTP, New Holstein, Wisconsin, United States - AAG_RA_Trp | ecosystem: Engineered > Bioreactor > Anaerobic >... | reverse complement strand
TTGGTAGTCCCACGGGGACTTGAACCCCGGTTTCCGGCGTGAGAGGCCAGCGTCCTGACCACTAGACGATGGGACCGTTTTGCATGCGCTATTCATCCGAATCGATCATGCTTTGTGTTGCAATATCGGCCCGGATGATGAGGCGATGCTATTTATTCAATAATGATTGAATTGTCAAGGCGAATTTGCGGTCGAGGCCGATCAGGCGCCAATAAACCGGACCGCCTGCTGCAGTCGCTGCAGCACCCGATCTTTCCCCAGGGTGACCATGATATCGTCGATGCCGGGGCTGACGGTTTTCCCCGTCAGGGCGACCCGGAGCGGCTGGGCGATGAATTTCAGTTTCGTGTTTCGCTTTTCCGACAGGTCCCGGAGGAAGTTTTCAATACCCGCCTTGGAGTAATCGGTGATCCGGGGCAATTCCTGGATGATCGCATCCAGGTGTCCCGCCGCTTCCCGGGTGAGAAATTTATGCACTGCTTCTTCCTCATAGATGACGTCGTCCCCAAAATAGAAGAGGCTGCCCTCGGCCAGTTCGATGAGGGTTTTGGCCCTCTCTTTGAGGTCCGTGACGATATTGCGGGCGAAGGCGGCTTCCGGTGAAGCCAATCCCATACGATGCCAGAAGGGCATCATCTCCTCGGTCAGACGCTCCGTCGGGTAATTTTTGATATAGTGCTGATTGAGCCACAACAGCTTGTCCGGGTTGAATACGGCGGCGGATTTGCCGACGGCCTCAAGGGAAAAGAGATCGATCAGCTCGTTATTGCTGAAGATTTCCTGATCACCATGGGCCCATCCGAGGCGCACCAGATAGTTGACCAGCGCTTCGGGAAGGAACCCCATATCCTTATAGGCCATGACGGAGGTTGCACCGTGCCGTTTGCTGAGGCGGGCCTTGTCCGAGCCTAAAATCATCGGCACATGTGCAAACAGAGGGACGTCGTACCCCAGGGCCTGGTAGAGCAGAATCTGTTTTGGGGTGTTGTTCACATGATCGTCGCCCCGGATAACATGGGTGATCTGCATCTCGGCATCGTCCACAACCACAGCGAAGTTATAGGTCGGAAATCCGTCGCCCCGTTCAATGATCAGATCATCCAACTCTTCGTTATTAAAAACGATATTTCCTTTGATCAGGTCGTTGACCACGGTTGAGCCGACGTCAGGACAGCGAAAACGGACCACCGAGTTTGCGGACCGGGGAAGATTTTTGTCACGGCAGGTGCCGTCGTATTTGGGTTTTCTTCCTTCGGCCAAGGCGATTTTCCGCTTGTTTTCCAGTTCCTCCGGGGTGCAGGTGCAGTAATAGGCTTTGCCCTCTTGGATCAGTTTTTCCACCATGGCGCGGTGCCTGTCCACACGCTGCGCCTGAAAGAAGGGGCCTTCATCCCAGTCCAGGCCCAGCCAGGTCATGGCATCGAGAATGGCCCGTGTCGATTCGTCGGTTGATCGCTGTTGATCCGTATCTTCAATCCGCAGGACGAAGACGCCGCCGGCGTGACGGGCGTAAAGCCAGTTAAACAGGGCGGTCCTGGCTCCCCCGATATGGAGAAATCCCGTCGGTGACGGTGCAAAACGTGTTCTGATTTTTGTTGCTTCTGAAGTCATGTCGATCCTTAGTAAATTATTCCGCTCCCTTATAGGTTTATGCGTTGTCTTTGTCAAGTCGGTTTTGGGCAAAGAAGCGGAGCGAGGGGTTCCGGTGGATTATAAATTGTACTTGACAAGGTGATGAATTTATCATTAAGTACACCACTTTATCAGAGGGGGCGTGTCCCCAAAAGGGACCGGTTAAAAATGTCCGGTCCGGGAGTATGTTGAAAATTGAAGATCCATGTGCCGAAGATTACGGAGGAGGGTCTCGACTTGACCTTTTCCCGTGATGGGAAATGGTTAAGGGAGCTTCTGCCCGCGGAGGAAGAAGATCGTTTTTCCATTGATAGGGTCGATGTCGCCTGCCGCGTGAGGAAAGTCAGGGATTCGGTCTTCGTTGAAGGTTCGCTCGATACGGTCATCGAGACGGATTGCTCTCTTTGTCTGGAAAAAGCCCGCATTCCTGTCAAGAGTCGCTTCCATTACACCTTCGTGCCCCGTCGGGGAGAGGTGGAAGAAGAAAAGGAGCTTACGGCCGAGGACATGGATGTTGAATACTATCAGGAGGAAACCATCGATCTGGACCCGATCATTCTGGAGCAGATTGTCCTGCAGATTCCCATAAGGGTGGTCTGCCGGGAAACCTGCCGAGGCCTTTGTCCCCAATGCGGGATCAACTTAAATACCTCCAGTTGCACCTGCGGCGAGAAAAAATTTGATGAGCGTCTGAGTGTACTCAAAGACTTAAAACTTAAATCATAATGCGAGAAGAGGAAGGATATAGATTATGCCAAATCCAGTAAAAAGACATTCCCGGACCAGAAGGAATATGCGCCGGGCGCATGATTTCCTGACGTCACCCTCGACGTCCAAATGTCCCCAGTGCGGGAAACCCAAGCTCCCCCATCGGATCTGCGAAGCCTGCGGGACCTATAAGGGGCGGGAAGTCATTTCGGTTGAGGAGATTTCCAAGTAGCGCGAGATCCGAGGCGTTCCCATGGGCAAGGTTGCCTTCGTTTTTCCCGGTCAGGGTTCCCAGTACGTGGGAATGGGGGCGGATCTTTACCGGGAAGTCCCGCGGGTTAGAGCAATATTTCATCAGGTCCGGGAAGAGGTGGGGGTGGATATCCCCTCTCTCTGCTTCCATGGCCCTCAGGAAACGCTTGACCTGACGCTCCATACGCAAATGGCCATGCTGATGCTGGATATGGCCGTCTATGAGGTCTTTTCCGCTGCATACGGCAAGGAACCCGACGTCATTGCGGGGCATAGTTTGGGAGAATACGGTGCGCTCTATGCCGCCGGGGCCATATCCCTGGAGGAAATCATCCCTCTGGTGTGGGCCCGGGCCCGCTATCACCAGGAAGCCGTGCCTCCGGGGGATGGTGCGATGGCCGCAATCATTGGTCTGAAGAAAGAAACCGTCGCCAAAGTTTGTGAAGAGATCTGTCAGCAGGGAGGGAATGTTTCCGTATCGATCATCAACACGCCCGAACAGATTGTGATCTCCGGTTACACCGGATCGGTTGATGAAGCGATGGCCCGGACCATCGACCGGGGCGCCCGCAAAGCCGTTAAACTGGCCATCAGCGCGCCCTGCCATTGCAACCTGATGGAGCGGGCTGCAGCCAAATTGCGGCAAGACCTGGATCGGGTCCACTTCCGGGATTGCCGGGTTCCGGTCATTCCGAATTGTGAACCGGCCGTTTTCTATGATTGTGCGACAACAAAAGAGCTTCTGGTCAGACAACTCACCAGTCCCGTCAAGTGGCAGGAAACCATTGAAAAAATGGTCGCGATGGGTGTTGATACCATGGTGGAACTGGGGCCGAAACGTGTCTTGACGGGTCTGATCCGGCGCATTAGCGATCAGGTGCGTCTTCTGCATGTGGAAGATTTGATTTCCCTGCAGCAAACCCTGTCCGCGCTGAAAAATTGATGCGTGATACCTCTCACGGGCAATCAAAACGTGAACTTAAAGAATGATCATTGTAATTTTGAAGATATAGAACATTTTCGTTTCAATATTTCCGGGATTTGAGGAGGAGAACCTACATGACACTGGAAGAAAAGGTCATCGATTTGATTGTGGAACAGTTGGATGTAACCAGGGAGGAATGTGTTCCGGAGGCTTCGTTTATCGACGACCTGGGCGCCGATTCGCTGGATCTCGTGGAATTGGTCATGGAAATGGAAGAGACATTCAATATCCAGGTGGCTGATGAAGAACTCGAGAAAATCCGGACCGTGCAGGATGTCATTGATTTTCTGAGGGGCAAAGGCGTCGCGTAACCGGCATCTTGTGATCAAGGAGTAACGCTTTTGACAAGGAGGGTGGTCATAACCGGCTTGGGGGCTATTTCCCCCCTGGGTAATTCCGTTGAAGAATCCTGGAAGGGTGTTTGCGCGGGAAAGTCCGGCATTGGGCTTATTACAAAATTCGACACAACGGTTTTCGATACGAAAATTGCAGGGGAGGTGAAAGCCTTCGATCCGCTGCAGCATGTTAACAAGAAGGAATACCGCCGTCTGGATGATTTTATTGTCTACGCCCTGGCTGCGGCGGATATGGTGGTGCAAGACGCGGGACATACCCATATCGCCGGCGAGCGGTCCGGCGTCATCATCGGCTCGGCAATCGGCGGATTGGCCACGATTGAAAAGGAAAAGGAAACAATCCTTCATGCCGGGCCCCGCCGGGTGGCGACATTCATGATTCCCGCCGTTCTGGCAAATCTCGCTGCGGGCCATGTTTCCATCCGATATGGGCTGAAGGGGCCCATTACATGTCCGACGACGGCTTGCGCCGCCGGTACGAATGCCATCGGCGACGCCTTCCGCATGATCCGGGACGGCTACGCAGACCTGATGATTACCGGCGGGGTTGAGGCGGCGGTCACACCGCTGGCTGTTGCCGGATTTAACGCCATGCGTACCTTGTCGACCAGAAACGACGTCCCGGAGAAGGCAAGCCGGCCTTTTGATAGAAAACGGGATGGCTTTGTTATCGGTGAAGGTTGTGGCCTGCTCATATTGGAAGAATTGTCCGCCGCGCTTAAGCGGGACGCGAAGATATACGGGGAAGTGATCGGTTACGGTCTGACGTCGGATGCCTATCATCTGGCGGCGCCCCCGCCGGGACATGAAGGGGCCGTCCGGTGCATGAAAGAGGCCCTGGCAGATGGGAGAATTGCTCCGGAAGAGGTCGATTATATCAATGCCCACGGCACGTCCACACTGCTGAATGATCTTTATGAAGCCCAGGCGATCAAAACCGTTTTCGGAGCGACGAATCCCGGTATCTCAGTCAGTTCGACCAAATCGATGACGGGACACATGCTGGGCGCCGCCGGAGGGGTGGAGGCGATCTTTACGGTAAAAGCTCTCCAGGAGGGTATCATGCCGCCGACGATCAATCTCGATGAGCCTGATCCGGAAAACGATTTGGATTATGTTCCCCATCGGGCTCGGCAAAAGGACATGCGGTTCGCCCTGTCCAATACCTTTGGTTTCGGCGGGGTGAACGCAAGTTTGGTGTTGAAAAAGTATACCGGGTAAAAGGGAATGCGACGTCAACTGATTATTGGGTCGGATCACGCAGGTTTTGAGTGTAAACAGGATGTTAAGGCGCTTCTTGCCCGCATGGAGATCGACGTCATGGATGTCGGGACAGACAATGGCGATGCCGTGGATTATCCTGATTACGGTTTACGTGTGGCGGAACGGGTTGCCTCCGGCGATTTTACATCGGGGATTCTGATTTGCGGTTCGGGAGTGGGCATGTCCATTGTGGCGAACAAATTTCCCCATGTGCGTGCTGCCCTTTGTCTCGATGAATACACGGCGGAAATGAGCCGCCGTCACAATGACGCGAACATTCTGATTCTGGCGGGTCGGCGAACCGATGCCGCCACGGCGGAGAAGATTGTCACCAAGTGGTTGTCAACTGAATTTGAAGGCGGACGACATCAGCGGCGTCTCGACAAGATACGGGAATTGGAAGAGAAACTAGGGAGGGAAACACAGATATGTCAGAACTCACAAAAGTAGATCCGGAGGTAGCCCAGGCGATTTTATGGGAGACGGAAAGACAGACCGGCAAAATCGAACTGATCGCTTCTGAAAATTTTGTCAGCGAGGCCGTTCTGGAGGCTCAGGGTTGTGTCATGACCAACAAGTATGCCGAGGGTTATCCGGGTAAACGCTACTACGGGGGCTGTGAATATGTGGATATTGTTGAGAGTCTGGCAATCGAGCGTTGCAAGGCCCTCTTCGGAGCCGATTATGTCAATGTTCAGCCCCATTCCGGCACCCAGGCCAACATGGCGGTATACTTTTCTGTATTGCAGCCAGGCGACACAATTCTGGGGATGAATCTCTCCCATGGCGGACATCTGTCTCATGGCAGCCCCGCCAATTTTTCCGGTAAATACTACAATGTCATCGCCTACGGCGTCGATCGCGCAACGGAAACGATCGACTACAACGAGGTGATGGATCTGGCGAAGAAGCATAAGCCCAAAATGATTGTCGTCGGCGCCAGCGCCTATCCCCGGATCATCGATTTTACCGCCTTCCGCCAGGCGGCGGATCAGGTCGGGGCAGTCATTATGTGCGATATCGCCCACATTGCCGGTCTGGTCGCGACGGGTTATCACCCGACACCGGTACCAATTTGCGAGTTTGTGACCTCGACCACCCACAAGACCCTTCGGGGTCCCCGGGGCGGTCTGGTGATGTGCAAGGAGGAGCATGCCAAGATTCTTGGGAGCCGTGTGTTCCCGGGCACCCAGGGCGGTCCCCTCATGCATGTCATTGCCGCCAAGGCGGTAGCTTTCAAGGAAGCCCTCTCGGAGGAGTTTAAACAATACCAGGGCCAGATCGTCAAGAATGCGAAAACGCTGGCGGATGAGCTGAAAAATCTAGGGTTCCGCCTCGTTTCCGGTGGAACGGACAACCACCTCATGCTGGTTGATCTGACGGATAAGAATCTGACGGGGAAAGACGCCCAGGAAATTCTGGATCTGACGGGTATCACCGTGAACAAGAACGGCATCCCCTTCGATACGCAGGGCCCCATGGTTACCAGCGGTATCCGGATCGGAACCCCAGCCGTGACAAGCCGGGGGATGAAAGAGCCGGAGATGAAGCAGATCGCAGGATTGATTGCCGACGTGCTGCTTAATCGGAGTAATGAAGAAAAGATCAATGAGGCCAGGGCAGGGGTTAAGGCGCTTTGTGACCGTTTTCCCCTCTATCAAAGTCGTATCGAAAAAGGGAGAGAGGAACTCGGGTAGAACCAAGGAGGGATGATGACACCCGAAAACAGGGCGCGTGAGATGACCGTTCGTCCCGATTGGGATGCGTACTTCATGGGCATCGTGGAACTGGTGGCGAAGCGTTCCACCTGTCTGCGCCGGAGCGTCGGCGCGGCTCTGGTTCGGGACAAAAGAATTCTGGCCACGGGTTACAACGGGGCACCTTCCGGGCTCCGTCACTGTCTTGAGATCGGATGTCTGCGGGACAGAATGCAGATTCCCTCGGGTGAGCGCCATGAACTGTGCCGGGGTCTACACGCGGAGCAGAACGCGATCATCCAGGCGGCGCTTCACGGGGTGAGTGTAAAGGGGGCGACCCTGTACTGCACGAACCAGCCGTGCATCATCTGTGCGAAGATGGTCATCAATGCGGGGATTTCGCTGATTGTGGTGAAAGATGGCTATGCGGACAAGCTGGCGGCGGACATGCTGGCCGAGGCCGGCATCAAGGTGGTGCAGCCATGAAGTGCCCATTCTGTCCCAGCAGTGAGAATCGCGTGATTGACTCCCGCATCAGCAAGGACGGCAGTGCCATCCGCCGGAGAAGGGAGTGCGTCGGTTGCGGACGCCGGTTCACCACCTATGAGTTCGTGGAAGAGGTTCTGCCCACGGTGGTGAAAAAGGACGGTCGCCGGGAGCCTTTCGATCGGACGAAAATCCGTTCGGGTATCAAGAAGGCCTGTGAAAAAAGGCCCATTAAAACGGAAGACATCGAGCGGCTGGTGGAAAATGTGGAGCGGGCCTGCCAGGAGTTTCAGGGCGATGAAATTTCGACCACGGCGATCGGTGAAAAGGTCATGAAAGAACTCCAGGAATTGGACGGCGTGGCCTATGTGCGGTTTGCCTCCGTGTATCGCTCGTTCCGGGATGTAACGGAATTCCTCAACGAACTCAAGGGGTTCTTGAAAACGAACGAAGAAAAGGATCCCTCGAAATAGGCTGGATCGGTACTGATTCATCAATAAGCCGGACCGGACGTAGAACAGATCGATGAAGGTAGCCATGTTTACGGGAATCGTACAAGCCTTGGGGACGGTGCGGCGCATCAACCGCAAGGGACAAGACGCGGTTGTGGAAATTGAAGGCGGTCTTGATCTCGGCGACGTCCGTCTGGGTGACAGCATTGCCGTGAACGGAACGTGTCTCACCGTGACGGCCACCGGCAGGGAAAGGTTCTCCGCTGATGTATCCGCCGAGAGTTTGGAGAAAACCAATCTGAAGGCGCTTCATGTGGGAGACAAGGTGAATCTGGAGAAGGCCCTCAGATTGACGGATTTTCTGGGTGGGCACCTGGTCTTGGGGCATGTTGATGAGACGGGGATCATCCGGGAGAAGACGGTCAAGTCATCTTCGGTCATCTTGGGAATTGAGGTCTCCCCGGATGCAGGAAGATACATCGTCGTTAAGGGTTCCATCACGGTTGACGGGGTCAGCCTGACGGTAAACCGTTTTGAAAACGGGCGCTTTTATGTTAACATGATCCCCCACACGGCCCAGGTCACGACTCTTGGTCTGAAGAAGGTCGGCGATGCCGTGAATATTGAAACGGATATCATCGGCAAGTATGTAGAGCGCTTTGTTCGGCCCGGTGACGGGCATGAAAATTCGGAAAGGGCAGGATTTGATTGGTCCTCCTTTGCCGAGCACGGATTTTTAAAGTGAGCAGCACCCGGTAAAACGGCAAAATAACTTTATATGAAGGTGAATCATGGGTATCAGTTCAATTAAGGAAGCCATTGTAGATATCAGAAGTGGCAAGATGGTGATTCTGGTGGATGACGAAGATCGTGAGAATGAAGGCGATCTTTGCATGGCGGCGCAATTTATAACGCCGGAAGCGATTAACTTCATGGCCAAATACGGCCGCGGCTTGATTTGTCTTACCCTCACGGAAGAGCATGCTGACAAACTGGGCCTGTTTCCCATGGTACGGGATAACCGCTCCCGGTTTGGGACGGCCTTCACGGTTTCGATTGAAGCCAAACGCGGTGTATCCACGGGGATCTCCGCCGCTGATCGGGCGACGACCATTCAGGCTGCCATTGCCGATGATGTGCAGCCCGAAGACTTGGTCAGTCCTGGTCATATCTTTCCCATTCGGGCGAAGCGCGGCGGCGTTCTGGTCCGGACGGGTCAGACCGAGGGGTCCGTTGACCTGGCCCGGCTGGCCGGCTTGAAACAGGCCGGTGTCATCTGCGAGATCATGAAGGATGACGGGACGATGGCCCGCATGCCCGATCTGGAAATTTTTGCCAAGGAACATAAAATGAAGATCGTCACCATTGCGGATCTGATCGAATATCGGATGCGTCATGAGTCTCTGATTCGGAGAGCGGCGGCGGCGACTCTTCCTACCCGTTACGGTGGTGAGTTCAAGATGATCGTCTATGAGAATGACGTGGACGAGATGAAACACATCGCCCTGGTCAAAGGCGAGATTGATGACGACGACGAAGTTCTGGTCCGAGTTCATTCGGAGTGTGTCACCGGTGATATCTTCGGATCGGAACGCTGCGACTGCGGTGACCAGCTCAGGCGCGCCATGAGCATGATCAATGATGCGGGCAAAGGCGTTATCGTGTATATGCATCAGGAAGGGCGGGGGATCGGTCTTGTCAATAAGATTCGGGCTTATGAGCTTCAGGAACACGGGAAGGATACGGTTGAGGCCAATATCGAACTCGGTTTTAAGGATGACCTCAGGGATTACGGCATCGGTGCCCAGATCCTTGTTGACCTCGGTGTGCGCAAGATCAGGATGCTGACAAACAACCCGAAAAAGATTGTCGGCCTGGAGGGTTACGGTCTGACTGTTACGGAGCGGATTCCCATTGAGATCAAACCAAGTGAAACGAACATTCATTATCTCAAGACCAAAAAGAAGAAGATGGGGCATATACTGGATAAGTGCTGAGCATTTCGAAGCAAGCTGACACTTCGTTCAGAAAATGACATCCAAACAGACGGAGATAAAACGATGCCACAGATAACGGAAGGAAAAATTGTTGCCAAGGGGATGAAGTTCGGCATTGCTGCGAGCCGGTTTAATGATTTTATCTGCGGTCGCCTGATCGAAGGCGCAGTGGATGCCCTCACGCGGGCCGGGGCGGATGAAAAGGATATCAGGATTTATAAGGTGCCCGGCGCGTTTGAATTGCCCTTGGCCGCGAAAAAACTGGCCAAAACCGGGCAGTTTGATGCGGTTATCTGTCTGGGGGCGGTCATTCGCGGTGCAACGCCTCATTTTGAATACATCAGCGCCGAAGTATCCAAGGGAATTGCCAATGTCGGCCTCGACACGGAGGTTCCTATCGCCTTTGGTGTGCTGACGACGGACACCATCGAACAGGCCATTGAACGTGCCGGGACAAAGGCGGGAAACAAAGGTTGGGACGCCGCCATGACGGCCATCGAGATGGTAGACCTGCTGAAGAAGATCGCCTAAACGGTGGTGGAATTCCCGATTGGGTTCTTGCGGTTGGCAGAAACATGCAATGTTTTGCAGCCAGAGGGATGAATGAGCCATAGACGGAAGGCGCGGGAAGTTGCCTTAAAAGTTCTTTACTCACTTGACGTGATTAACCAGGATGTCGAAAGGACCATCGGTCTGTTCTGGGCCAATTTTGATGCCCCCGATGACGCCAGGGCCTTTTCATCGCTTCTCATTGAAGGGACGTGGCAAAAGCGGGATTATCTGGATGAATTAATCAGCCGGCATTCGGAGAACTGGTCCCTGTCAAGAATGGCGAGAGTCGATCGTAACATTCTTCGCATGGCCGTTTATGAATTGCTCTTCTGCGACGATATTCCCCCCAAAGTAACCCTGAACGAAGCCATCGATCTTGGCAAAATCTACGGATCGGAAAATTCCGGGTCATTTATCAATGGAATTCTTGATGCCCTCTATGCGGATATGCGTTCGGCGGATTCCGACGATGAAGGGGCATTTAAAATGAAGTTGCAACCCGAAAAAATCAAGGATAGTTAACCTTTTTTAAAAGCGGTTTGCGCCGGTTTCCTCATCTTGCTTCGGGCAATGTGACAGGTTTTGTAACCAGCGCAGGGCCGGGAGGCGGAATAAATGAACAAAAAATACACCCCCCAGGAAATCGAGGAAGCCTGGCAGAAACGATGGGAACAAGAGAAGCTTTATCAAGTCGGAGAAGATCCTGCCAAGCCCAAGTACTATCTCCTGGAAATGTTTCCCTATCCTTCGGGGAAAATTCACATCGGACACGTCCGTAACTACACCATCGGTGATGTTGTCGCCCGCTACAAGAGCATGAAGGGTTATAACGTCCTGCATCCCATGGGCTGGGATTCCTTCGGTATGCCGGCGGAAAACGCCGCGATCGAACGGGGCGTTCATCCGGCCGAGTGGACCAACAACAATATCGCCGCCATGCGCACACAACTCAAGCGGATGGGGTTCAGTTACGATTGGGACCGTGAAATTTCAACCTGCGAGCCGGATTACTACCGCTGGGAGCAGCTCTTTTTTGAATGGATGTACGAAAAGGGGCTGGTTTACAAAAAGACCTCGTCGGTGAACTGGTGCCCCCAGTGCAAGACTGTCCTGGCCAACGAGCAGGTTGAAGGGGGGCTTTGCTGGCGGTGCAGCTCCGAGGTTGTCGAGGAAACACTGGATCAGTGGTTTTTCCGGATCACGGCTTATGTCGAGGAACTGCTGGAGGGTTGTGACAAGCTTCCGGGATGGCCGGAACGCGTGATGACGATGCAGAAGAACTGGATCGGCAAAAGCTACGGCTGCGAGCTCATCTTCCCCATGGCTGACGGCGACGGTGAAATTCGCGTATTCACGACCCGTCAGGACACGATTTTCGGGGCGACGTTCATGCTTGTGGCGGCGGAACATCCCCTGGTCATGGACCTGGTCAAGGGAAAGGCCTGCGAGGAAAACGTCAAGGCCTTTGTCGAAAAGGTGAAAAAGCAGGACCGCCTCATGCGGACCTCGGACTACTATGAAAAGGAAGGCATTTTCCTTGACGCCTACTGCCTGAACCCGGCGACGCATTACAAGATGCCCATCTATGCGGCGAATTTCGTCCTGGCCGATTACGGGACGGGATGCGTCATGGCCGTTCCGACCCACGACCAGCGGGATTTTGAATTTGCCGAGAAGTTTGGTCTGGAACGCATCGTCGTCATCCAGCCGAAAGACCGGGAACTGGATGCCGCAACCATGACCGAGGCCTATATCGAAGAGGGTATCTTGGTGAATTCAGGCCCGTTCAACGGCATGATCAATACCCAGGCCCTGGAAGCCATCGCCGATTACTTCGAGGCGAACGGACTGGGCAAACGGACGATTCAGTACCGTCTGCGGGATTGGGGCATCTCACGCCAGCGTTACTGGGGCGCCCCCATTCCGGTCATCAATTGCGACAAATGCGGCATTGCCATGGTGCCGGAACAGGATCTGCCGGTGGTCCTGCCGAAGGATGCTCTACTGACCGGGGAAGGGGGATCGCCCCTGGCCCGGCATCGAGCCTTTGTGGAGACCACCTGTCCCACCTGCGGCGGTCCCGCCCGGCGGGAAACAGACACCATGGACACCTTCGTCGAATCGTCTTGGTATTTTGCCCGTTACTGCTCTGCCGATTTCCATGAAAAACCGGGTCTTGACAAGAAAAGGGTCGACTACTGGCTGCCGGTGGATCAGTACATCGGCGGGATCGAACACGCCATTCTCCATCTCCTCTATGCGCGCTTCTACGCCAAAATGCTCCGTGATTTCGGTGTTATCAGCGTGGATGAACCGTTTACCAATCTGCTTACCCAGGGAATGGTCTGCAAAGAGACCACACGCTGTCCGGAGCACGGATATCTCTTCCCGGAAGAATCCGTGGAGGGGAAGTGTACCCGTTGCGGCGCCGCAGTCACGATCGGTAAAACGGAGAAAATGTCCAAGTCCTTGAAGAATGTCGTTGACCCCGATAATCTGGTCCGTCAGTACGGCGCAGACACGGCACGCATTTTCTGCCTGTTTGCGGCGCCGCCGGAGAAAGATCTTGAATGGAGCGAACAGGGGGTGGACGGGGCCTTCCGATTTCTGAACCGCACCTGGCGCATCGTCATGGATTACCTGGAGGATATCCAGGGCCTGAAACCCTGCGACGGCGGC
>Ga0302253_1001613_pt1 | contig 13064 bp, 8 predicted proteins | sample AAG_RA_Trp_MG_FD_193537 | JGI IMG/M metagenome (GOLD analysis project Ga0302253, IMG submission 193537) | Enriched activated sludge microbial communities from anaerobic digester in WTTP, New Holstein, Wisconsin, United States - AAG_RA_Trp | ecosystem: Engineered > Bioreactor > Anaerobic >... | reverse complement strand
GAGAAAGATCTCCTGAATCTCCCGGGTGAACCGGTCTACATGGGATATGCATACACAATCACTCCCGAGTGTACGTCGTTTGATCCTGCTGTGGTTATGACATTCTCCTTCACACCCGAGCAATGGAGTGCGCTTGCAGGACGGGACCTCGTGATGATGTGGTATGACCCGGCAAAAGGAGGATGGGTGTCGCTCCCGACATCGGTCGACCAGGCTGGCCGTGCAGTGATCACCGGGATTTCGGAGGGAGGGGTTTATGGCCTCTTTGCAAAGTCGCCTGTGACAACCCCAGTCCAGACCGAAGTGCCGGAAACCACCCCATCACCTCCCGGACCCGAACTCCCGTGGACCTGGATCCTTGTAGGTGGCGTCGCAGTTGCGGCAATTGGTGGAGGGGCATATTATTTCCTTAAGAAGCGCTCTGATGAGGGGGAGCCCCCCGGCGGGGATGAACTCTCCTGAAATGGAACACAATAATTTTTCTTTTTATATCCGGCTTTTAATGATACGTAAAATCCGTGTCAGCTCTTAAGTTACTGGTGTTATTGAAATTTTTTGAAAAAAAAAAGGTTGAATCATTCTTCATGGTGAAGAGAGATCCAAATATCCTTTGGATTAGTCGCAATTTGGGCACAAAAAAATCATTTTTCGAATAGTATTAATAAATCCGGCGTTTGAGGCTGATTTCCTTGCTTTTTCTCACAATATCCAATGAATATTTAGTTCAATCAGGCTGCTGAAAAAAGAATTCAAACCGCCGCCGGGGCGTCCTCCGGGGGCGGCGGGGTCAATCGCAAATATGATGGGGAATCCTTGACAACGACTTTTTTACTTTTAGTGTAGACATATTTTTTTCATCAGAGTTCATAAACAAGATTAGCAGGAAAAATGACATAATGCACCTCTTTTCATCAGGGTTTCGATCACAGCCGCCTCAGAATTTTACGGGAATACTATTCTGATCAGTACCCCCGCTGTAAAAAAAGCGCGGAGCGGTCTCAATATGATGAACCCACAATCCAGTGCATTCGCACATCCAAAAGACGCCCTGTTCAGCGTTAATCCATATTGCGCAAAACTGGAGTCCGCCTTTCTCAAAAATATTCCATATATAATTTATTTTAAAAATTCAGGGCTTTTTTATGCCCTAATTTTTTTTCTTGAAAAGCCTCATTTTGCCGTTTTTTACACACTGTGAAAACGCTAAGTATTTATACATGTTTAAAAAACCGATCTCGCCGGACACCCCCCGAAATTGCGGTCCCGGTATGCTGGGGGGGCGATTTCGCCATCGGAAAAAGAGAAAGTTATATAAACGTCTCCCTCCCAATGCAAGTTATATAAAAGAGTGGAATCCCACGGTTCACACCTTGGGGATTCATTCTGATATATGCAATCAAGGTGGTGCAAAATGAAGCTTCGACATAATGTGCTCTTACTGTTAGCAATAGGAATCGCCCTGCTCACAGTAGCGATGCCTGTTTCGGCACAACTGAATGTTGTTCCCCAAAATGGCGTTGTTCTCCTCGGTGAGGAAGGACTCAATGTCACAAATGCTGTGGAAATAGGAACTCCTTATATAGCCTGGTGGGATTCTTCCTCCAGCTTTGACAACCCGCCCGATCGGGTCATTGATTTGGAAGGTTATAATCTTGCCAACTTCAATATCGACGATGACGAGACCTCTCAATTCGTTGGGACTGAAGGCAAGGGATTCTGGTGGAGACTTAGCTCACCTGGAGAGACCAATCCAACAGAAGCAGCTTTTCAGGTTGTCAACCCTCAAGCAATCCTGATGATTCGAAATCTGGATCGTGGAACAGATGTGACCAACGGAAATGCCCTCATCAAGGACATTCTTGACTTTCAATTAAGCCAGTCAACTCTGCACTATATCTTCCTCCGGAATAACACATCCGTTTTCGATTGCAAGATTGTAGTAAAGAGTCCTAATGGGGTTACCTATTCACAACTCTGGACTCCTTCTTCCATTACTGATCAGTCTCCACTGATTTATCTCCCTGTTAATTCGACCCCTTGGTACTGGTCTTCTTATAACGGTAATGCACCCTACTACCCCTGGGGCTGGAATACTGGCGCCATTAACGATGTAACAAGTTTACCTGCCTATAGTTTAGGCACATATCAGGTTACAATTGAATGTAACCAAAATAACCTTGGATTTGTCGGACAGACGAGGACTATTACTCTTGAGGAAGAGGCACCTGAAATAATTGTGTCTTATGAAGAAAATAAGACACCGGTAATTCGTGGTGATAAATTCTACACAACAATTACAAAAGGAATCCCCAATGAATGGTACATTATTTGGATAAAGGATTGTGCTGCATGTCCAAATGGATGTTGTACAGATCCAATGACCGGAACATGCTGTGACCAACCACCCATGATTGTGGAAGGCCAGGAAGGGGTATTCTTCTGGGATTACTTCTATCCCTTCGAATGGGACTGTGATACTGATGAAGTATGTAACTGCAGTCAATACTCAAATCCACCATGCATAGGAATTGATTGTAACTTCTGCAAGTGTTTCGGGGATGGAGGGGATAATGAGTATAAAATGTATCATATATACGATACATTAATCAAATGGTGTGGATGTCTCTGTACAAAAACACTCTATGATTTGGTTCCCCATAACCCCTCTGACGGTAAATACTACTATGCGCTTGTGAAGCTTGATTCCCATGGTGAAAGGACTGTAGAATGGCAGACCTCAACCGAAACCGCTCCCACTACATACAAGATTCACACACAGCGTTGGGAAGAAGCCGATGTATGTGAAATTGATATTACCAGACCCTATGATGAAGCCTGCGTAGAGGTGGAAAAAGGAGAAGTCACTATAGAAACCGATGTCTGTGACGAAATAACCGACGTTTCGTATCTTGGTGAGACTGTCCATATATATGGAAAAAACACCGACTCTGCGACAACATACCTGTTCTTCAAGGGCCCCTGCCAGAGCTGCAGTGGTGAGAACATGACTGCCACAAATGCTGTGGAGAACGATCCTTGCGGAAATGGCACAACTTTCACAAGAGTTCCAGTAAAACCAGATGGCACCTGGGAGTATTACTGGTATACAAGGAACCTGCAGATAGACCTCGGGCAGTACACCATCTATGCATCGAGCATGCCAAATGATGCCCCGGCTCTCGAGGGTGTGCCATGTACTGAATGCGAAGATGTGGGCATATCATGTGCTGCATGGGACAAAGCATCTTTCACGTTCCTCGAGCCCACCCTCATTGCAGATGTTAATCCCAAGATTATCCAGATCATTTGCTGTTCAGGACCTTCTATCACAGTAGATGGTGAGGCAATGGGACTCCGTGGGGAAGCACTCGGCCAAGATTACAACACTATCCCTATTGGGATCTGGGTATTCGGTGAGAACAAGGTTGCAGGTAACAAGTACATCTTTGAGCCGGTTATTGTAGAATGTTCAACTGGTGAATTCTCAGTAGATCTCAAGAATTACTTTGACACACTGGACCTTGTGCCTGGAACTTATACTGTCGTAGTCCAGCACCCGATGTACAACCACAGGCTGGACATCATCCCCGAATCACGGATATGTGATCAGTCCGAATGGTGCCCGTGGCTACGGTTAGATCCCAAAGTCCTGGTTGACGAGGTATGGTATCCTGACACCAACCGAAAGTTTGTTGCGACCGCATCCCCAGTCCGCTGGAGCAAGCTCTTCGTGATCGACGGACCTGATCGCCTGGCCGGGACCGCTGCGCTGAACGCCCTTCTGGCTGGATTCGAGGATCCAAACATCGATGATAAGTATGTTAAATTAACCTTTAAAGTCGAGAGTAATAACGCCCTCCAGGCAGGATTCTCTGGAACTCCGACCAGCGGAGCTGCTCCACTCTCGGTGTTCTTCACCGATATCTCGATCGGATACCCCGAAACCTGGCACTGGGACTTCGGCGACGGATACACCTCTGAACAGCAGAATCCGACCCACATCTACGAGAATGTAGGCACCTACTCGGTCACGTTGACGGTCACAGGAGCTACCGGAAGCTCATCGGTCACCAAGAATGCCTATGTCACGGTGACCACCGGCCCAACTCAGACGGGCACCGTAACCCCGACCCAGACAATCCCGACACCGAGCACGATGAACCTGTACTCCGGGTGGAACTTCATCTCCACCCCACGGGCGCTCGCTGACGGGCACAACACTGCCAGCTCGGTGTTTACCGGTGTGAACACCGGAGGACACTCGATCTTCACCTACGATGCAGGGTCGACCTCCTGGCAGGCCCTGACTGCGAACTCGACGGTCAAGCCGCTCGACGGGATCTGGATCTACTCGACCGCCCCGGTCTCGGTGAGCCTGACCTACAAGAATGATCCGCTGGCCACACCGCCCACGAAGGCAGTGTATACCGGCTGGAACTCGATCGGGTTCTCCGATGTAAGCCCGGCTGCGGCGAAGGACACGCTCCAGTCTGTGCAGAGCCAGTGGACCCAGTTGATCGGATACAACGGCGCGTCACAGTACTACGACACGTCCATCATCAAGGGAGGATCAGGCAGCCACAGCGACACGAACCCCATGAACCCATTCAAGGGCTACTGGCTGTTCATGAACGCACCCGGAACCCTGGCCGCGATCAGTGCCTGATCCCGGGGCCAGGGACCCCACGAGGAGAGCAATGACACGAAAAACAATCATTTTTTTACTCCTGGTAGTGTTCATGGTCGGAGTAGCCTCGGCGATTCCGCCCATACCGTGCACGTATAGCGGCACGGTCACTATCAATGGTGCTCCGGCCCCAGTGGGAACCACAATACAGGTCAAAGTATACGACACACTCCGTCCAAATGGAGAAGTAACGGTCACCCAGGCAGGGTATTACGAATACCTGTCTGCTCAGGTTACCGAGGCGGAAAGCGAGTGCGGGTGTACTATACCTGTCAAATTCTATATCAACGGGTATGAAGCCCCACAGGGCTCGACATTCAGCGCTGGCGCGATGAAAACAGTCAACCTGGCGATCACGGGGATTCCGACAGTCACACCTACCCAAACAACATCTCCAACCACTTCCCCGACGACATCTCCGACAACTACGGTACCCACTACCTCTCCGACCACTTCCCCAACGACATCTCCAACAACTACGGTACCCACTACCTCTCCGACCACTTCCCCGACAACTACAGTGCCGACTACCTCCCCAACTCCAACACCAACATGTACTGGTGTCCCATCACACCCCCACGAATTCTGGGGTGTCGTGACAATCAAGGATGGGGTTCCTGCACCTGAAGGTGCAATGATTGAAGGAAGGGTCGCAGGCGCTATCATCGGGGACCGGAACCCCCTGCCCGTGAGCGTTCCAGGGCAGTATGGCGGACTTGGTGCGACTGATGTGAGACTTGGAGTCCAGGGATGCATCGTGAACGGTGCACCCATCCAGTTCTACGTTGATGGTATTCTTGCCGAAATCCAGGATGTCCAGGCAGGCGGAGACTGGGTTACTTCATATCCATTCCTTTCAGGAAATGTCACCCAGCTCAACCTGCGGACCAACATCACCGTCCCTGTCGTCAACTTTGTGGGAAGCCCGACGTTTGGCACAGAGCCGATGATGGTCACATTCTTTGACACATCCACGGGATACCCTGACCACTGGCTCTGGGATTTCGGTGACGGGACATCGTCAGATCTGCAGAACCCGGTCCACCGGTACCTGTTTGGCCGGTACAATGTGAGCCTGACCGCCTGGAACATTGCAGGCACCAGCAACATCACCAAGCTCAACTACCTCGACGTCCGCAGCAGCGCAAGCGGCGGTGGCGGTGGTGGTGGTGGCGGCGGCGGTGGCGGTGGAGGGTACTTCGCGTCCGCTGCGGCTACCACCACGACAGGCACTCCGACGCCAACACCGACCCCGACCCAGGGAGGGACTGCGCTTGGTTCCGGTGGCGTGCTGCCCCTCAACTCAGCACTCGCGCTCTCGCAGTCGGTCGTGATGGTCTCGGAAGACGGGATGGGATCGGTCTCCATGCCGAGCGGCATGAGGCCTCAGGACTCCACCGGAGCCCCGCTCCTCAACCTGACCATACGGAGGATACCCAATTCCGAGCTGCCCCAGGCCCCCACCCCGGGATTCACGTTTGCCGGGTTTGCGTATGACATCGAACCCACCGGAGCAAAATTCGATCCCTACGTGACGTTCTCCATCACCATCCCGGAGAACGAATGGACAGGGCTGCAGGGTAAAGACCTCTCCATCAAATGGTACAACCCTTCCACGTCTGCATGGGAAGACCTCCCGACAACGGTGAGCAACGAGACGAGGACGGTCAGTACCAAGATCACCCACACAAGTATTTTCGCCCTGTTTGTGGCGATTCCAAGCATCACCACCACGGTTGCTACGGAAACCATTACCACAATTGGAACGGCAGCCCCCGTAACCGGCGGATTGCCCCTTGACATGATCATCAAGATTATCATCCTGATCATCATCGTCATCGCGGTAATCCTTGTCCTGCTCTACTTCCTGCGCAGGAAGAAGGGGCCTGAAACACCAGCCCCCGCGGAAGCCCCCTCGGATGAGTGGGACATCAAGGGACTGCAATAAACCTTTCTTTTTCTTTTTCCTGAACCTTTCCCAATGTTTTTTTCTGCGTGAATGCCCCGCGTTATCTCTGGCAAGTGCCCTGTCCAATAATGCCGGTGGATTGGAGAAACCGATTCCCCACGCTCCCCTCTCAATGAAGTATTCTGTCCTGGGATTGGATAGCCGCGTTCGCAACCTTCATTCGTAGGAAGACCGAACACTCCCGCATGCTAGGATTTCTGGGCCTTCCAACATGGTCGCCCTACATCGTGGGTGTGGCCATCGGCCTCCTCGTCTGCCTCTCACTGGTTATCTCGGACCGGCCACTCGGCTGTTCCACGGGTTTTGTAAAGACCTGTGGCCTGATTGAAAGAGTTGTGCGGGGGAAAGATGTGGAAAATACTGAATATTACCGGGAAATCCCGCCAAGAGTCGACTGGCAGTTTACGATTCTTCCCGGAATCGTGATAGGGGCATTCATCTCTTCAATTCTCTCCGGCGTGTTCAGCCCTGAATGGATCCCGCCGCTCTGGGAAGCGACATTTGGAGATAATGTCGTACTGCGGATCGCAGTCGCTCTCCCTGGAGGGATCCTCCTCGGGCTGGGCGCCCGGTGGGCAGGCGGGTGCACAAGCGGGCACGGGATCAGCGGGAACCTCCAGCTCTCGGTCGCAAGCATGGTCTCTTCCGCCTGTTTCTTTATCGGCGGGATCCTGACCGCAATGGGGCTCATGTCGCTCGGAGGGTGAGGTGATGACCCTTGCAGCACTCCACAAAAATACCGGTGCCCAGGCGGTCCTCGGGCTCCTGATCGGTATCGCGTTCGGGTTCCTCCTTCAGAAGGGTGCAGTCACCACCTACGAGGTCATCATGGGCCAGCTCCTGCTGACCGACTTCACCGTGGTCAAGGTCATGCTTTCAGCGGTGCTGACCGGGATGATCGGGTTGTACATCCTTGAGAGAAAAGGCCTGGCAAGGCGGCATGTCCGGGCTGGTTCTCTCGGCTCGAATGTAATCGGCGGGCTCATATTCGGGATAGGATTTGCGCTCCTCGGATACTGCCCAGGAACAGTGGTTGGAGCGGTGGGACAGGGAAACCTCGACGCACTGTTCGGAGGGGTTGTCGGCCTTGTCCTGGGAGCAGCAGTGTTCAGCCGCCTGTATCCCTCGCTCTCACGTGGTATACTGAAGAAGGGGAGCTTCCGGTCAAAAACCCTCCCCGAACTCCTTCACATGAACCAGGCAACCGTAGTCGTGCTCCTCGCGGTGTTCATGGTGATCGTCCTTGTGGGACTTGAGTTCATGGGATTGTAAATACTCCCCCACATACCACGATCATTTTTTAGAGGGAAATCGCAATCACCCCGGCTTCCGCGTGATCCCTCACTTCGGGAGATCAGGATTCCGAAAATCCCTTCAGGAATGTGCGTTTATTCCGAACTCTCCCTGTCGGTATAGTAATAGTACTCCCCGCTTGCCCTCTGCTCCCGGTCAAGGTATGACTGGGGCTTGTTGATGCGGGGGCGCCCTGTCTTGTCCCTCCGGAACGTGATCCCGAGACGCGAGAGGAACCGGTTCATACCCTCGCGCATGTCGAAGGGGCCTGTCGCCTGGCCATGGACTCCCGGTTCACCGTCAAAAACCAGGATGCGTTCGCTGATCATGTCGACGAGGTAGATATCGTGATCAATCACGAGGATCGCCGCGTCCCTCCCGTCAACATGATGTCGGAACATCCTCGTGATCTTGACCCGCTGCTCGACATCGAGGTGGGCGCTGGGTTCGTCCAGGATATAGAGGTCCGCTGGACGGGAGAGGCAGGCGGCGATCGCAACCCGCTGCAGTTCCCCGCCGGAGAGGGTGTCGAGAGGTGCCTGGAGAAGGGGACGGAGAGAAAGCGGCTCGATGATATCATGCTGGTAGAGGGAAGTGTCAAATGTGGTCGTGCAGGATCGCAGGTAGAATTCGACCGTGTCGGAACCTGGCGCCTTGACGTACTGGGGTTTGTAGGAGACCCTGACGGGCGTTTCGACGGGGCCGCCATCAGGTTCCACCACGCCCGCAAGAAGCCCTGCGAATGTACTCTTCCCGATCCCGTTCGCCCCGAGCACCCCGAGCACCTCGCCAGCCTTGATCGATCCCCCTGACACTTCGAGCGAAAAGTGCTCGAAATGTTTTGTCATAGGGGGAAACTCAAAGAGCGTGAGCCGCTCGGTTCCCGACGCGTGCGCCCGCTTGTCGAAGAGCACCGGGTGATCGCGGAACCTGACGTTCTCCTCAGGCAGGTATCCCTCAAGGTACTGGTTGATCCCGATCCGCACCCCTTTTGGCTGGGTTATCACGCCGAAGACTGCAGGCTTCCCGTATGCAACATGCACTGTATCTGCCAGCATGTCAAGGATGGCAAGATCGTGCTCAACGATCACGATCGGCCGCTGCAGCGCGAGTTCCCGGATGAGGTTTGCAGCCGCCATCCGCTGGTAAATGTCCAGGAACGGGGTGATCTCGTCGAGGAAGTAGAAGTCGGCCTCTCTTGCGAGACATGCAGCAATCGCAACCCGCTGCAGCTCCCCGCCGGATAAGCTGGAGATGTCATGATCCAGGATCGGCGTGATATTCAGAGCCCCGATATAGGATGAGAGCACGCCGCGTTCGTCGGTGCTTTTCAGAAGATCGCGCGGAGATCCCGAGAACACCCTCGGGATATAATCGATGTACTGTGGTTTCACCGCAACTTTCAACTTCTTCTGGGAGATGGTTTGCAGGTAATCAAAGAGTTCCGTACCTGCATACTTTTTCAGGATCTCGGCCCAGTCAATCTCCCTCTCGAAGAGGCCGAGGTTCGGCTTGAGCTGCCCGGAGAGAATTTTTACCGCTGTGCTCTTTCCGATCCCGTTCGGCCCGAGAATTCCGGTGACTTTTCCCTCCACCGGTATGGGAAGTCCATACAGGGCAAATCCGTTCTGATTGTAGCGGTGAGCAGGATTCTCAAGTTCTTCAGGGAGACTCACGATGTCGAGCGCTTCGAAGGGGCATTTTTTGACACAAATACCGCAACCGACGCACAGCTCCTCGGAGATCTGCGCTTTCCCATCCTCACCGATAATGACCGTCTCATCCCCGGTTCGGACCCTCGGGCAGTAAATGATGCATTCGGTACCGCATTTCCGCGGATGGCACCGATCTTTATGAACGACTGCGATTCGCATGGAAACTATGGTCCCTTCAGGCCCCTTTCGTCAGCAGGAGTGTCCAGGTGATAAACCAGAATGCGAATGTCATGAAGCCCTGGTAGAACCAGTTCTTGAATCCCATCTTGTCCGAATCAAGCCTGAGCAGCATGAAGATGTGGCGCTGGACCACGATTCCTGCGATCATGATGAGGAGTGCGAGGAGGGTATAATTCTGGAGTCCAAGGATCTGGGACGGAGTTAATACAAGGAATGAAATGATCCCTGTAATGATGCCGAGGGCGCACGCAACGAGGGTCTGTTCTATCCTTATCAGGTGCTCCCTCTGCTTCTGTTCCCGGGTCTTCTTCCTGGGTGCTTCCTCAATCTCCGGGGCACTCTCGTCTTCAGGCTCCTGCACCGTTACGTCCTTTACCTTGTCTTCCCTCTCATTTTTCCTTGCTGCATCGCTCTTCATCGCAGCGTTCTTTGCATTCTCCTGCTGCTTTTTGAACTCCCTGTATTGATCCATGAACGACTTTTTCTGCGGCTTCTTGCCCTTTTTTCCAGAGGGTCCGGGACTCATCGGTACACCAGTAGTCCTATTTTTTAGTGCTCGAGCCATATCTAATTTGGTATAGCATGGCCACACCCCGGGGTTTGAGTGGGATTGACGTACGTTCACTTGTCACTGAGTGGAACCGCCTGCTCCCCCTCTGGATTTACAAGGTGTATGTGGCCTCCCAGGGCATCATGATAATCCGGCTTCACGGAAAGGAGCACGCACGGCACCAGATGCTGATAGAACCGGGGAGGAGGGCGTACCTCACGGAACAGCCCTTTTCACCCCCGAAGAACCCGCCCGGATTTGCCATGCTCCTCCGGAAGCACCTCCAGGGAGGGAGGGTGCTCGGGATCCGGCAGCACGGTATCCAGCGGATCATAATCATGGACATCGGCAGGCACGACCGCACGTACCATCTTGTCACCGAACTCTTTGACCAGGGAAACATCATCCTCTGCGATGAAAACTACCGGATCATCCAGCCTTTCTCGTCACACCGATTCAAGGAGAGGGAGGTTATTGCGGGTGCACACTATCACCTGCCCGCCGAGGGACCTGCCACATCAGGCCTGGATGAATTCACCGGGTTCCTTGCACATGAAGAACGGGATATTGTCAGGGCTCTTGCGGTCGGGGCCATGCTCGGCGGGCCATACGCAGAGTATCTGTGCCGGAACGCGGGGATCGAGAAGAACACTCCTGCACACGAAGTCAATGGACCTGCACTCTATACTACAGTCCGGGATCTCCTTGACAGAGCAGAAGAAAATATTGCGCCGGTGAGCACCGGGGCAGAATGCCTCCCCTTCCCGCTTGATACCGTTTCCCCCTCAACGAGTGATGAGACACGTTTCAACAAAGCCCTCGATGCTTTTTTCCCGCCAATGCAGTTCGAAAAGCCAGGTGTTGCCGAGAAGAAGGAGAAAATCTCCAGGGAAGAGCGGATACGCGCCAGGCAGGAGGCTGCGATCGCAAAGTTCAATAAAAACATTGCCCGGTGTGAACGCGCAGTGGCAGCACTGTACTCGGAATACCGTTTCGTCCAGGATCTCCTCACCACTCTTGACGATGCGCGCAAAACCCGCTCCTGGCAGGAGATCGAGTCCATACTGAAATCTCAGACCTCCGGGCCGGCGACAAAGGTTATTGCGGTGTATCCCGACAGGGGCGCGGTTGACGTTGACCTCGGGGAAAGGCTCATCCTTGTGATCGGGGAGAGCGTTGAGGCCAATGCGGCCAGGTATTACGATGAGATGAAAAAATACCGGAAAAAAATTGCCGGTGCCTTCCAGGCAATGGAGCGTGTAATCGAGAAGAAACCGAAAAAAAGCGTGGCGCTTCCCCTCATGAAGAAACGCTGGTATCATCGCTTCAGGTGGTGTACCACGAGCGACGGCGTGCTGATGGTGGGGGGGAGGGACGCTTCCCAGAACGAGGAACTGGTGAAGAAATATATGGACGGGGGGGACCTCTTCGTGCACGCCGACGTTCATGGCGCATCGGTCGTGATCGTCAAGGGTACCACCGCACATATGGACGAAGTTGCGCAGTTTGCCGCATCGTACTCTGGTGCGTGGAGGAGCGGGCATTTCTCGGCAGATGTGTACAGCGTCTCTCCCGGTCAGGTGAGCAAGACACCGGAATCAGGGGAATTTGTGAGCCGGGGCTCTTTCATTATACGCGGGGAGCGGCAATACCAGAGGGATGTTCCACTCGGTGTAGCGATAGGGTTCCAGAAGGCACCTGAAGCAGGTGTTATAGGAGGGCCCCCTGCAACCGTGAAGACGCGGGCTCCTCTTCACGTGGAGTTGCGGCCTGGCCGCTTCGAACCAAACGATATCGCAAAGAAGGTTCTCCGGATATTAAAGGACAGGCTCCCCCCTGATGAACAGAAAGGGTACAGGGGGATACTGAATACCGAGGCAGTCGCCGCGTTCGTCCCACCCGGTGGCTCAGATATAATGGAGGAAGAATGAAGGCAGAGTTCTGCGAGATGCAGCGTTCTTTTGGAGAGATCCGACTCTTTCCCGACAGCGTGGACGACCTGTGGCACCTCTCCCACCTTGTCGGCCCTGGAGACCTCGTCTTTGCAACAACACTTCGCACTATTGATTCGAGCCAGGATAAGATCCGACCCGAAAAGCTCGAGAAGAAACCGGTGAGGCTCGGGATTCGCATAGAGCGGGTGGAACTCCACACATTCTCCAACCGGTTGCGTGTATCAGGGATCATCGAGCATGGCATAGACAGCGGGGCATACCACACGCTCAATATCGAACCCGGCTATGAAATTTCGGTCATAAAACACTGGAATTCCCGCGATCTCGAACGTATTGACCGTGCCGTGAAGGCATCGATCCACGAGGTGGTGCACATCCTCACCATCGAGGAGGGGGAAGCCGAACTCTTCAGAATGCGCCAGTACGGGCCGGAATATGTGACTTCGGTTGCAATGGGAAGCGGGAAGGGGAATGATCTGGACACCCGGCCCGCATTCTTTGCCAGGGTTGCAGATCACCTCACTGAACTGAAAGGACCGCTTGTGATCGCCGGCCCCGGGTTTATCAAGGATGACTTTGTCCGGTTCCTGCGATCCCATCTCCCTGATGTTGCAGGGAAGATCCTGGTTGTTGAGACAAGAAGGATCGGGACCGGGGCAGTCCAGGAAGTCATTGGCCTTGGGACGCTCGAGAAGATCCACGAGGATGTCCAGCT
>Ga0302253_1001610_pt1 | contig 13073 bp, 12 predicted proteins | sample AAG_RA_Trp_MG_FD_193537 | JGI IMG/M metagenome (GOLD analysis project Ga0302253, IMG submission 193537) | Enriched activated sludge microbial communities from anaerobic digester in WTTP, New Holstein, Wisconsin, United States - AAG_RA_Trp | ecosystem: Engineered > Bioreactor > Anaerobic >... | reverse complement strand
GACGATTGTGCGGAAAATCGGGCAAGCGCCCAAGCTTTGATCAACTTTTTGACCTCGTCCGAAGGCCGGACGATTTTTGTGAAGTACGGCTATCCCGCTTCGGGAAAAGGGTGCCGGAAGCACGCACCCTAGGCGAAAATCGGCGCCGAGGACATTCTGCCGTCGGATTAGCGGTATTTTGCGGACAAGTAAAAAGGAACGATGTTCATGCACACATCGCGGGTTTATAAAGGTATCCGGGGCGAGGGCGTTTTTCGGGCGGCAACCGTCGGCGCTCTGGCGCTTCTGTGTCTGTTTTTCACAGGCATCCTGGCATCTCTGTTCACTTATACGGATTGGGGCACCCTGGTAAATACTCTGTTTTCCCGGGAGATATTTCTGGCAATCCGGCTGAGTGTGATGACCGCCACGGTGGCGACCGTAATTTCCGTGCTGATTGGCATCCCGGCTGCGTATGCGATTTCTCATGCGCGGTTCCGCGGGAAATCCGTTGTAGATACGATCCTTGATTTGCCCATTGTCGTTTCTCCCGTCGCCCTCGGGGCGGCACTCCTGGTGTTCTTCAACAATCCCGTGGGGATGGGTATCGAAAAGTACTTCATGCGATTCGTCTTCGAAGTGCCAGGCATTGTTTTGGCCCAGTTTACCGTGATCAGTGCCTTGGCGGTGCGTCTGATGAAAACCACCTTCGACGGCATCGATCCCCGCTACGAACAGGTCGGCCGGACTCTGGGCTGCAGCAAGGTCGCCGTCTTCTTCCGGGTAACCCTTCCCATGGCCAGAAATGGTCTGATTGCGTCGTGTGTTCTCACCTGGGCGAGAGCAGTCGGGGAGTTCGGTGCGACCATTACCCTCGCGGGAGCCATGAAGTCCAAAACAGGCACCCTGCCGGTGATGATTTTTTTGAGCCTCTCCACGGCGGATATCGAAAAAGCCATTGCTGTGATCATCACTTTAGTTGCTATTGCTGTAGCTGCACTGCTGCTGATACGCAAAATCGGGGGGAGGCCTTACTCCCTATGATCGAAATTCGCGACATGCAGGTACGCCTTGGAAAGTTTACCCTACGAGATATCAATGTGAAAATCCGAGAAGGGGAATATTTTGTCATCCTGGGGCCGACGGGAGCCGGGAAGACCGTGATCCTGGAGGCGATCGCCGGATTGTGCCGCATCCGCAGGGGCAAAATTCACATTAATGGAGAAGATGCGACAAATATGCCGCCGGAGCGCCGCCGGATTGCATACGTTCCTCAGGACTATGCCCTGTTTCCCTTTCTGAATGTCCTGGAAAACATCCGTTTTGGTTTGAAGGGGAAAAAACAGGCAGCAGCGGATATGGATCGGAGGATCGACCATCTGGCCCATCTGCTGGGGATTTCGCATCTGTTGGACCGGCATGTGGGGAATCTCAGCGGGGGCGAAAAACAGCGTGTCGCCCTGGCGCGTGCCCTGGTCACGTCTCCCCGCATCCTGCTTTTAGACGAGCCTTTGAGTAACCTTGACGTCAGCACGGCGAAGTATCTCCGCCTTGAGTTGGAGCGATTTCATCAGGAACTGGGCATCACAACCGTTCATGTGACCCACAATCTTATGGAGGCGGAAGAACTGGCCGACCGGATTGCCATTATCAGCGCTGGGAAAATGGAGCAGGTGGGAACACGGGAAGACATCTTTCTTTCCCCGTGTAATGAAACGGTTTCTAACTTTATCGGGGCGCCCAATATTCTGTCATGCGAGAAATGCAGCGACCTGGGCCATGGCCTGATCGAGGCCGTCTGTGGCGGGGTCCCGATTATTCTGCCCAACGAGGGCAGGGAAGTCCGGAAGATCGCTCTTTTCCCACGGGATATCTACGTTTCCGCCATCAATCCTCCGGGGCCATCACTGAACCGTTTCCGTGGGCATGTCATGAATATCGAACCCTTTTCCTCCCTGGCCAGGCTGAAGGTCAAGGTGGGCGAAAATGTACTTCTGACGGAGATGCCCAAAGCCGCCATGGAGGAGATGGCAATTGACGTCGGGCAAGAGGTTCATCTTATTTTTAAGATCCGGGGCATCCGGATTGTCTAATTGATCTCTGACGCAGCAAGCATACTGCTGCCGCTGCCAAATTTAATGCACGAAGGGGTCTGGAATGGAAACGGACGCTCAAAAAATGATTTTTACTTCCGAACAACTGTTCGGAAATTACCTGTCAACGGTGCTGGATATGATTGCCGACCATTCCCCCTTCCCCCGGGGACAGGCCAAGGACAGCCGATGGACGGCCAAGCTCCATGCCGCACGGATTCATCTTGCGGAAACAGTTTACTTTGGCCAGATCGTCTACCAGGCGTTGCATCCGCGAAAAACCGTTGAGGTTTGTTCCGGTTACAGCCTGCCCACCCTGACGATGACAAAGCGCTTTGGGACATCCGGCGTCTGTGTGGATATGGATGATGACGGACTGGCTGTAGGTCGGGTCATTGCCGAAAAGCTGGGGGTGTCGGTTACGCAGGTCCGGGAGGATCTTTTTGTCTACCTGAGAAGAGAGGGACAGGCACTTCAGGGAATGACCCTCATGGCGACAGCCGCTTTCTGTTTTGATCAGGAAAAGGGGCGACCGCCGGGCTCGGGAGAAGGGGATCTCGTTGATCTGGCAGTGGCCAATGGCATGGATCTGGCGATCTTGCCCTATCGAAGCGGTGAAACGATGCGGACCGGCATCTCCCAGGAAAAAAAACGCCTGGATGACTATCAGAAACGTCTCCGAGAAGCGGGCTACGACGTACGGCGTCACCCCACAAAGGGTATACTCCCTCAGACGGGCGCTCCTGACTGGTTTTATTTGGAAATCCTGACGGCCGGACAAAGAGGCAACTTCCAAATATAATGGCTTTTCCCATGTTCTTGAATAAAAATCCGTTGATTCTGCATGTGCATATGGTTATGTTACAGCTGTATAGCGGTCGTGTTGCGGGGGGCACGGGCTTTTAATCTGTCAAGACGATTTGTAAACGTGTAAAATGACGAAGGCAAACCTCAGCACCCTGCGAGAACTCTTCAATCCCCGTTCCGTTGCGGTGGTCGGCGCTTCGACCGATCCCATCAAAATCGGCCATCTAATCCTGCAATCAGCTCTGCTTTCACGTGTGAAGAAAGTTTATGCCGTTCATGCCGGCGGTGCGCAATCAATCCTCGGTTGTCCGGTATATCCGACCATCGATGCCATTCCGGACAATGACATCGATCTTTTCCTTTTCGTTGTGCCTCAGCGGCATGTCCTGCAGGGGCTGGAAGCTGCCATTAATAAAGGTTGCAAAGGGGCCGTCGTCTTTACGGCTGGATACCGTGAATCCGGTGAAGGAGGCGAGGTAAGGCAAGAGGACCTCCGGACACGGGCTGACGCTTCGGGTGTTCGGATCATCGGCCCCAACACCCTGGGCTTTTTTCGTTCTCACAGTGCCGTCAATGCCACGTTCCTGCCCTACCTGTCGGAAAGATTCCCGACTTCCGGAAAAATCACCGTCATCAGCCAAAGCGGCGGTGTTGGGGCGATGATCGCCAATCAGTTTATGGAAGATCGTCTGGCCCTGGGAACCCTCGTCTGCGTTGGGAACCGGTTGAATGTCGAATTTTCAGATGTTCTCGATTTCTGTGCGGGAGATCCGGAAACGGAAACAGTTGCCCTTTATCTGGAGGGTCTGGAAGATGTCCGATCCTTTTATGATGCCGCACGGAGGTGCGCCTGCCGCAAACCGGTCGTGGTTTTTCACGCAGGCCGGACGCAGACGGGGAGAAAAACGTCCGTTTCCCATACGGGCAGTATGGCCACCTCGAGCGCCATCTATACGGGAATGTTCCGCCAAGCCGGTCTGATTGAGGTCAGGAGCATTCAGGAACTGGCGGATACGGTGAAGTGCCTTTCACTGATTTCACCGCCTGCCGGAAACCGCGTCGCCCTGGTTACGCACACGGCGGGGCCGGCTATTATTGCTTCTGATATTCTGGAACGAGGAGGGATGACGATTCCCGAGCTTCATGAAGAAACCAAGACGACACTGGTAGCGAAGAAAATCGTGCCGGCCTTTATCCCTGTGAGCAATCCTATTGATCTGGCCACAGCGGGAACGGACCGCCAAGCCTACCTGGACGTCATGGAGGTTCTGGCGCAAGACCCGAACATTGACAGCGTCCTGATAATTTGCGTGTCTCTCCTTGGGGGGCAGGAGGGGAATCCTCTCTATTTCCCCATCGAGGCATTTAAAGAGAAAACGGAGATTGCAAGGAAAACGTCGATTATGGTCTGGGCGGCGCCGGTCACCTTGGAAGAGGAATTCACATCCTGGGAACGTAGCGGCATTCCCACGTATCCGACTCCGGAGCGGGGTGCGAGAGCCTTGGTAAACTTGCATCGCTATGGCGCCATGAAACGAAAGGTGCGAGTAGATGATGTAAAAGCCGGCGTTTCCAAGGAACTAATCCGCCGCGTAAGGGAGGCCCGGCTTAGGGATGACCCATTCGTCGGCGAAGACGAGGCTAAACAATGGCTGATGCTGGCGGGATTGAACGTGGCGAAAACCTTCTTGGCCCAAAATGAGCAGGAAGCCCTGAACTATGCGGAAAGCATCGGTTATCCCGTAGTCATGAAAATCGCGTCGGCAGGAATCGTTCATAAGAGCGACGCCGGTTGTGTACGCCTGGATCTACGTAATGTCGGCGATGTTCGGCATGCCTACCGTGAAATCATGGCAAATGCCGCGATCCTGGAAAAACCGCAGGCTATCCAGGGCGTGACGGTTCAGCCGATGATTCCTGAGGGATTTGAGGTGATTGTCGGCGGTCTTTACGACCCGCAGGCGGGGCCGGTCGTTATGTTTGGTCTGGGCGGGATATGGGTCGAGGCCGTGAATGACATTGCGTTTCGTCTGGCTCCGGTTGCCAGGGAAGAAGCCGCCGCCATGGTCGCCGAAGTGAAGGGCAGCCCGCTTCTTTTGAAAGGCGGGAAAGGCCGCCGCCCGGTTAACCGTGAGGCCCTGTTGGACCTGATCGTCGAAACGAGTCACCTCGTGGCAGCGTTACCCCTGGCGGAACTGGATCTGAACCCGGTCATTTTACATGACGACATCTGTACCGTCGCCGATGCGCGCATTATTCTACAATCTGTGTCCGGCAAGAAAGGAACACGCCATGGCTAAAGGGCAAGTCACCCGCCGACAGAAGGATGTTTCCCGTCTGCTGCGGGAAAAGAAGCAGATCCAAAGCGATAGAATTAAAAGCGGCAAGAAAAAATAACGGCTGATACTAAAACAAAAAGGGGACAAACATCCGGGTCTGTTTCATGTACTGCCGGTATTCCTCGCCGAAACGCGCGATATTTTCCCTTTCCTCAACCCTGCCCGTTGCGTACAGAAAAACCGTTACCATGAGGGCCAGAGACATACTTGGAAGCGAGGGTGCTTTCATCGCCACACCCCACGCCAAGAGGATGACGGACATGTACATGGGATGACGGATAAACCGAAAGGCGCCGACCTTCAGCAGGTGTGTCGTATTTTCAAAAGCGAGGTTGGGTGAATGGGGGATAATCCCTTCCGACAGGCCCAGGATGAACATTAAATCCGAACTGTGAATGATCAGCATCAGTGAACACAACAGCAGGGGCCATGAAATGGTTTGGTTCCAGGAAAAGGGATCGTCAAACCAATAGGGTATGTTCAGGATGACCAGAATGAGCAGAAACTCGAATGCAAAAAAGCGATAAAAGCCGTGGTACCGTGGATTCTTGATGGATTTCCGGGATACGGTGATAATGATCCCTGAGAAAATAATGAAGACAAGCAGCGATATAACCAGCATGGAGGTATTCTCCCAACAAACGATATGATTGGATACAGGTCCGTGCTTTCTTACCGTGACCGGATTTGACATGTGGTGGATGTAATCCGGAGTGGTGCCGGTTGGAAAAGCGGATGAATTTTAACCGGCCAGGTCCATTTTGACCAGAGATTTTTTGCTTTCGTAATTTGCTTAATGGAATCAGCCACAACGGTCGTTATTTTGAGATACTTGCTGGTCTTACCAATAAATTCGGGTGCAAAGGCCGTGTGAATGTATGCGTGGCCGTTTACTGCGGATGTGACACAGCTTGTCGCTCATGGTGGGGTCAGAATGTGTTTTCCGGGACAGTTAAGGAGGCAAGTTATTCCCTTTATTGTATCGGCTGCGCAGGCGGCTGATCGAAACAGGTGAGGAACGGCATGTCACCATAATTTTGCAAGTCCATTTTCTCAGTTGAAAAAATAGGATCAAGGGAACATAAGATGTCGCGGCGCAATGGATTTGGTTAGATAAATCCGTAGACGTTTATTTACTTCCGATCCTTGGATTTTTCAGTCCGATGTCCTATGGCGTTTCTCTCCCGGAAAAAACCGTCCCGGTAACCCTGAATGGCTCTGTTCTGTTGCGCCATGGCCAATCTTTTTTCCGCCATACAGGCGAAGTCATGATCAATCTCCACACCGGTGTAATGCCGTCCCAGTTTGCTGGCGACGACGGAGGTTGTTCCCGAACCAAGGAACGGGTCAAGAATCACATCACCTTCATGAGAGCTGGCAAGAATAATCCGCGCCAGGAGCTTTTCCGGTTTCTGGGTCGGATGATCCGTGTTCTCAGGCATGGACCAGAAAGGGACCGTTAAATCCGTCCAGATGTTTGATGGGTGCGTATCACGCCAGGGGCCGTCCGGCGCCTCAACCCAGTCTTTCGGCCGGCCGGTGCGATCCCGGTAGGGAGCCAGGACCTGCCGCCTGATTTTGACTGCGTCGACATTAAACACATAGCGATTTGAGACCGTGGCAAACCAGATGTCTTCACTGCTGTTTTTCCAGTTGTTCCGAGCCCCCCGCCCCTTTTCCCGCTCCCAGGTGATGCGATTCCGGATGATGAAATACCTGGCCATAACGTGATGAATGGCTGCCGAGGAAAACCAGTCGCCGCAGATATAAACGGAGGCGGACGCTTTAAGCAGCCGGGGCAGTTTGCTGATCCAGGAGTCAAGCCACGCTTCATAGGCATGGTGTGTGACTTTGCTGAAGGCGTGCTGGTTATAGATTTTAGTCAGGTTATACGGGGGATCGGCAAAGAGCAGATCGACAAAACAATCGGGGAGAAGATCGAGGGCCTCCAAGGTGTCTTGGCAGAAGGTGTGATCAAGCACTTCCTCAAGAACAGCCGCTTTTTGTAGATGTTTGAGCCTAATGCCGTATTGGATCTTTTCCTCATCGCTCAGGAAGAGGGTTTGGTTTCGGGGAGCCCGTTTTTTCAGTTCCATATTATTTTTTGGTTTTAAACTCCGTCATGACGGCATTCCATTAACGATTCCCGGGGAACATGAATGATTCAGGAGAGAAAAAAATACCCGCATACTATTCAATGAAGTTCTTCCGGGGAGAGCATTTCGGATTCTAAATGCCCGAAAAAGGGACTTCGTGCAACCTTTTATTAAAAGATAAACCTGTCATGCTTGCGGGGGGCTTTGAAATGATACCCGGCATACATCATGGTTCTTCGCCGTTTCCCATTTAAATCCTTCAGGATGAAGGTTTATGTGAATTCACGGTGAATGCCGCGGGTGGCGGAATATTTCAGGTATCGGCAGAGTGAATCCGTGTCTAGAACATAAGCGAAAGCGTAGGCCAAATTTTTGAGGGTAGCGATGTGGAGTTCTTCCGCCACGGTTGCCGTGGCATCGGAGAGAAAAAACACCCGGTAATCCCGCATGAAGGCATCCCGTGCGGTTGTTTCACAGCAGCAGTTAGTCAGGAGACCGCAGATAATGACGTCTTGGATCCCCTTGGCCTTGAACATGGCGTCGAGATTTGTCTGATAAAAAGCACTGTAGCGATTTTTATCGATAACCATTTCTTGATCCTGAGGCACAAGCGTGGATACGATTTCCCAGTTCGGGTTGCCGTATTGGATCGCTTCTCCCCACCATTCTACAAGAAGTCCCCCATCTTCCGCCGGATTCATATGACCATGACGTGTAAAAAAAATTTGAACGCCCGAGAAGCGGCATGCTTCTATTAAGGAAGAGACATTATTCATGATGATTTCACACAGGGCGCTGAAGTGCTCCTGCATATCGATGACAAGAAGGGCGGACTTGCCGGGATCGGGCAAGGCAGCGCGGGTATTGTAAATTTCTATTTCTCTCAGGTAATCAGCCGCCATGCTAATGTATCCTCAGGTTACTATGGCTTGTTCGAAGGGATGGCCTGGTTATTCTTTGGTACTATTTTGCCACGCGCAGAATCTTGTTACAAGTGCAATCAATGGGATATTTAAAACATTTCATAAATCTAAAATTTTAGACTGAAATTCCAGAATGTTGTCTTCTGCCCTTGCCATTGAGGACCTGCCATCGAATATGGCGCCTTCAGCCATCGCCATCTTGGGAGCCTGGATTTCTCCCCATACCTGACCTTTTGCCTTAATCTCGGCAATCTCCTTGGCGTGGACATTTCCTTCAATTCGGCCGCCGATAATAATACCACGGGCTGTGACGTCACCCTTTACCGATGACTTTTCTCCCAGGATGACCCAATCCGCCTGCACATGCCCTTCCATCTGGCCGTCAATCCGGAGCGTTCCCTTGGTTTCGATGTTACCCTTGAAAAGCGAACCGGCGCCGATTATCGATTCAAGTTTTTCTGTGTTTCGGTGAAACATGTTGCTACTCCTCGTATTTTATATAAGTTGCAGGATTTACCGCATGGCCGTTTTCCCAGATTTCATAATGGACATGAGGCCCCGTAGAATTGCCGGTGGAACCGACGTAACCGATGGTATCGCCGCGTCTGACCTTCTGTCCGACCTTTACCAGATTCTTGCGGTTATGAGCGAAAAAGGTCGAATAACCGCGACCGTGTTCCAGGACAATCAGGTTGCCGTTGGCGCCGCTCCTGCCGGAGAAGCTGACGATGCCATCGGCGGTTGCCGTTACAGGCGTTCCGGATGGGGCGGCCCAGTCCATACCGGAGTGAAATTCCCGGTAACGATGTCCCGGTTTTTGCCGCACACCAAAAAACGAAGACACATGGCCATTGGTTGGCGGACCCTGGGGTGTGGAAAGATGAATATCCCGCTGTTCGTGAAGATAGTCCTTGATCTCACCGACGGTTTCGATGGTCTTCTTCATATCCAGTTTCAGAGCTTCCAGGTCGATGGAGCCGCTGTCTGAGATGTCCATGTTTTCCAGAACGGCTTTCCGCGAACCAAGGGAAAAAAGCTTTTTAAATGTGAGTTCGTCCTCTTTTAGCGCGGTGATGGATGACCGTATCTCCTGGAATTCTCGGGCGTAATAGCCGACCTGATCCTGAAGGCGATAGTATTCCGCTGTTTTTGCCGCCATGGAAAAAACGGAGACGACGCCAACGCAACTCAAAATGAGCGTGATGAGAATAACAAACAGGGGAATTTGAATATTGAACGCATTGCGATGGCTGTGGGGAATCAACATGATCGTAATCGGCGTTAACCCGTTTTTCACCCATCCCTTGATTCTGCAAAAGTCCAACACCTTGCCTCCTCTCCGAACAATCGGCATTACGGCCGGATGTTCAGCAGTGTAGAAGTAATTGTGATAGAGACCTGCTCCGGAAAATTGTGAAAATGCGATTATGGATCCTGCAATGGAAAGACGTGTTTTCACGTCAACCATATTGCAAAGAAGAATTCAAGTTTTTTCTGGAGTGTGAACATGTCGATTAGAAATGATTCGGTCTGCAAGAAAAATTGGGGAACTTTTCCCCGGCCTCCGCTGTCTAATCTGTCAAGAGAAGAAAACACAGAGGAGGTTATGTTATGAAAGTGCGGGCAATGATTCTCATCATTTTGGGCTTTGTGGTTTCCCTTATTATTTTGGGTACCGCTTCATCCCAGCCGGAGACGACATCCGCCGATCGTAGTCTTTCACCGTATTTTTTCGTTCAGAGTGAAGATGCACCGGTGGATCAACTGCCCCTGAAATCGACCAGGGCCGATGTTCAGATTGCGGGGGTGATTGCCGATGTGCGGGTGACCCAGGTTTATAAAAATGAAGGGAAAACACCCCTGGAGGCGATCTATGTTTTTCCGGCTTCCACGCGGGCGGCGGTTTACGGCATGAAAATGCGGATCGGGGAGCGGACGATCGAGGCGAAGATTAAAACGCGGGATCAGGCTCGCAAGGATTATGAAGACGCCAAGAATCAGGGGAAAAACGCATCCCTGCTCGAACAGCAGCGTCCCAATGTTTTCCAGATGAACGTGGCGAACATCATGCCTGGTGACGTGATTCGGGTTGAATTGAAATACACGGAGTTGCTCGTTCCGGAAGATCGTGTTTACGAATTCGTCTATCCGACCGTCGTCGGCCCCCGTTACGCCAATCAGGATGCGGCAACGGTCCCAGCTTCGGAACACTGGATCCAGAACCCCTACCTCCATCAGGGTGATTTACCGACGTATAACTTTGATATCCATGTGAATTTAGCGGCAGGGATGCCCATCCGTGATCTTTCCTGTCCGTCCCACAAGGTGGATGCCGCTTATTCCGATGCGTCGCATGTCGCCGTTGAGTTGGCTGCCGGTGAGCGCGCCGGCGGTAATCGGGATTATATTTTGCGATATCGCCTGGATGGGGATCGTATTCAGTCTGGGCTTCTCCTTCATGAAGGGGAAAAGGAAAACTATTTTCTTCTGATGATGCAGCCTCCAAAAAGAATTGCGTCGAATGATATTCCGGGGCGGGAGTATATTTTCATTGTGGATGTGTCAGGATCGATGCATGGTTTCCCCCTGGATATCTCCAAGAAGCTGATGACCGATCTGTTTCAAAGCTTGCGTCCGAACGACCGTTTCAATGTGCTGTTGTTTGCCGGTGGTTCTTCACTCCTGGCGGAAGAATCCCTTGCCGCAACGCCGGAAAATATCCGGAAGGCGATCAGCCTCATTGAAAACCAGACCGGCGGTGGAGGGACGGAAATCCTCCCGGCGCTGAAACGGGTGCTGGCGTTGAAACACAGGGAAAACACATCCAGAACCTTGATCGTTGCCACCGATGGCTATGTAACCGTCGAAGAGGAGGTTTTTGACCTGATCCGTAAAAATCTCAGCCATGCCAATTTGTTTGCCTTTGGAATCGGCTCCAGCGTCAATCGCCACATCATCGAGGGTATGGCCCATTGCGGGCAGGGTGAATCTTTTGTTGTTGTGGATCCTGTCGAGGCGACGGAAAAGGCGGCGCGTTTTCGGAAGATGATCCAGTCGCCGGTCCTTTCACAGGTAAAGGTCGATTTCAATGGTTTTGAAACCTATGATGTAGAACCGCTCATGCTCCCGGATGTCTTGGCGGAGCGTCCTGTTTTCGTCTTTGGGAAATGGCGGGGGAAAGCGGCGGGAACCATTACCCTGAGAGGCATTACCGGTCGCGGTCCCTACACCGAATCCATCGAAGTCGGAAAGGCGAAGGCAACGCGAGAGCATTCGGCCTTACGTTATCTCTGGGCGCGGCAACGCCTTACGCTGTTGTCCGATTACAACAACCTGCGCACGGATGAGAGACGTATCCGGGAAGTTACGGCATTGGGGTTGGGCTACAATCTTCTGACGGCTTACACGTCTTTTGTCGCCGTCGATACGGAGGTGAGAAACAACGGGCAAACCACAACCGTCAAACAAGCCCTGCCGCTGCCTCAGGGAGTAAGTGATTACGCCGTGGGCGGCAGTATGGCCAAGGGCTACGCGGCTCCGATGTCGGCCCCCAGAGAATCCGCGCTTTCCGGGGATTGGGGGGCGTTGCGGACCCGCGAGAAAAAAGACGAAAGCAAAGAGCAGGACAGCGCAACACACGGGAAACTGAAATCGCTCCAGGTTTCAGTCGGGATGTCGAAAAAAGACATTGAGAAAACAGTCAGGCGTCTTCTGCCGAAGATGGAACGATGTGTCGGCGGGACCCATCTGCAAGGTGTTCTGGAACTGCGTCTGAGCCTCAATGCTGACGGGACCGTTAAAAAGGTGGAGGTGATTGCCCCCGATGTGCTTAAGGGTGACATGAAAACATGCCTGATTGCAGAGGTCAGGAAATGGCATTTCCCTGTTCCACCCAACGGCGTGAAGGCTTGGATAACAATCCTGATCGACCTGGTTTAAGTTCTTAAACGACGTTGACCTGACCGGGACGGAAGAGTCTTCTGTCCCGGTCAGGCATTGATGAGGTATCAGGAATGGATAATTTTTCTTGACAGGGTTGCCGCTTCCGTACTCCATTAGAACAAAAAGAGAACCATGATGACCATCATCATGCTGTTATGAGGTGGCGTTACGCAAGAACAGGAACCCGGCCGGGACGAGGATCGTGAATTCGTTATCCGCTGTCAGAAAGGAGACGTGGAGGCTTTTTCGACACTCGTTGAGCGCCATCAAAAAAAAATGCTGAATGTTGCTTACCGGATGACCGGGGACTACGATGAAGCATGTGACTGTGTGCAGGAGGCCTTTTTTTCCGCTTATCGGGGAATCGGCAAATTTCGCCGGGAGGCGCGGTTTTCCACCTGGCTTTACGGCATTGTTGTGAATCAGGCGAAAAACCGCCTGCGTCAGGTGAAAAGCCGCCGCGGTCACGAATCATTGACGGATATGCATTCACGCCATGGCGAAGCTCTGTGCGGAGACTGTTCCGCAGCCCCTTTAACCGAGTCCCTGGCGGATCAGTGGGAAAGAAAAGAACTGGAGGCAAAGGTACAGACTTGTATTATCGGTCTTGAGCATGATTTCCGGGAGGTCCTGGTGCTGAAAGACATTCAGGATCTTTCCTATGAGGAAATCAGGGATGTGCTCCACATTCCGGTAGGAACCGTCAAATCGAGACTTTTTCGGGCGCGGCTTACCCTCAAGAACTGTCTGGCCAAAGTTTGGGGAGATCTGAAATGACCTGTGAAGACAGAGTAAAGAAACTGCCGGCTTATCTGGAAGGTGAGCTTTCCCCCCAGGAGTCGGAAGAATTCAAGGCACATCTGGCCTCCTGCGAAACCTGCCGGGAAACCCTCG
>Ga0302253_1001609_pt1 | contig 13088 bp, 15 predicted proteins | sample AAG_RA_Trp_MG_FD_193537 | JGI IMG/M metagenome (GOLD analysis project Ga0302253, IMG submission 193537) | Enriched activated sludge microbial communities from anaerobic digester in WTTP, New Holstein, Wisconsin, United States - AAG_RA_Trp | ecosystem: Engineered > Bioreactor > Anaerobic >... | reverse complement strand
GGCCCCGGCAAAGAAGCAGAAAAAAAGTCATAAAGCCGTATCGCGCCACGTTACAACAAATTATCCCCTCGTGGGTATTCTTGTTATCATCGTAGGACTTTCCCTGCTTTTTGCTTACACTTCGGTTACCTATAGTTACACTAGTTCGGTGGCTATCACAACGCGGATGAACGCGGACTGGCGGGAATCGATGGAATGGCTGGGAAACAATACGCCGGAAACGGGTGTCGACTACCTGAAAATTTACAACCAGAAATCGTTTGAATATCCTGCAGGATCGTATGGAGTTATGTCCTGGTGGGACTACGGACACCTCATAACGTATATTGCAAAACGAATTCCTAATGCCAATCCGTTCCAGCAGGGGGTTGCAGGTCCTGACGGGGCAGCTGCATACTTCATGTCAACCAGTGAAGATGCAGCTAATGCCATCCTTGACCGTATCGGTACCCGGTATATCGTAACAGATATAGAGATGGATACCGGAAAATTCTGGGCCATGTCCACATGGAACAATGCGACTCTCGCCACGGATCCCTACCAGACGATTATGATGATCCAGCGCACCGACACCCCCACAGGTTACGATCTTGCCCGGCTCAATAAGCAGGAGTATTATATGACAACCATCTCCCGTCTCCACAATTTTGATGGCTCGATGGGAACTCCTACCGTTGCTTATTATATCGAATATTCAGATCCTTCGATCACTTCTGCATATTACCCGCTTATTACCACTCTGAAGAAGATGGACACGGCTGAAGCGAGAATCCGCGCCGACGAGTATAACCACAATTCCACGAATCCCGGAAAACGTGCAATCGTCCTGAACCCGGATGCAACGTCCGATATCGTGCGCCCGATCGATACCGTGCCTGCGTTGCAGCATTACCGTCTTGTCCATGAATCGCCAACGAATGTATTCGATGCCAAGACCGGTGTGGATGTCAAGTATGTGAAAATCTTCGAATATGTCAAAGGGGCGCATATCAAAGGAGATGGCATCATTGAAGTACCGGTCATCACCAACACCGGCAGGACATTCACCTACCGTCAAGCAAGTGCCAATGGTGAATTCATCGTTCCCTACCCGACGACAGATAACCCCTATGGAGTAAGAACTACGGGAAAATATACCATTACCGGGACCGGGAAACAGTTAGAAGTACCCGAATCGGCAGTATCCGGGGGATTGGCAGTCCAGTGAACCCATAATCACGATCGCTTTTTTTTAAACGGGGACGAACCCAGACAAAAAATATATTGGAAGGAAACTATCATTCTCCGGTATGTCAGCGGATGATATTGCTCTTGGGACAAGAGTCCGTTATCCAAAGACCGGGACAACGGGTAAAATCCTCCATATCGAGCAGATCAGGGGTGAAACCTTTGCTGAACTTGACAGCACCCATCTCCTGTACCGTGTTGACCAGCTCTCACCGATAACAGGATCTGAAAAAACGGTCTCAGCGACTGTTGAAGATGCTAAAAAAGTGATTGAACGGGAACGTGAATTTGCAGCGGGAAGCGGTCTTCAGGACGCGTTAAAGAATATCGACCAGAGCTGTGAGGGCGGGGGTTGATACACCGGCCAGCCTACAGTGAATCATTATTCATTTTTGCCTTTTTCAGAACGGTTAAAAATAAGTTGCGGAATTATAAACAACGGAACAACCGCCAGAGATCAAACAACTGCACATCACCCGGGGGTTTCCGTGGCTTCAACGACATTTGGGATAAGAAACCCGGGATTCTGGATTGAATTTATGTATAAGGCGCACAATATGATTATCAGCTATCGGCCGAAACACGGTGGGATCTGGCATTATCACGGCATCCCACATGGCCATAACAATAAATATTCATGGTGAGGTGGCCAGACTGGCCACCTTTTTAGGGGTAAGGAGGTTCGATTTCATTTGCATGATGTGACAGTCCCCAGTGTCAATATCGGAGTTGTCGGCCATGTTGACCACGGCAAGACCACTCTCGTCAACGCACTCACCGGAACATGGACCGACCGGCACAGCGAAGAAGTAAAAAGGGGTATCTCAATCCGTCTCGGGTATGCCGATGCGACGTTCTACCGGTGCGGGAGATGCGAAGGCCCGGATGCTTTCTCAACGAAGCCGAATTGCCCGGTGTGCGGAGAGAAAGGAACACCATTCCGATCCATCTCCTTTGTTGATGCACCGGGACATGAAACCCTGATGGCAACCATGCTGTCGGGTTCCGCGCTGATGGATGGTGCGATGCTGGTTATCGCAGCGAGCGAAAAATGCCCGCAGCCGCAGACAAAAGAGCATCTCATGGCACTTGAACTGGTAGGTATCAGGAATATTGTTATCGTCCAGAGCAAGATCGATGTTGTCAGCCAGAAAGAGGCGCTTGATAATTACCAGGAGATAAAAACATTTGTCAAAGGAACAATCGCAGAAAATGCGCCTATTATCCCCGTATCCTCTCAAAAGGGTATCAACATCGGGGCTCTTGTAGAGGCACTGGATCTGACGATTCCGGTGCCAAAACGCGATCCCGACGCCGAGCCGGTGATGCTCATCGCCCGTTCCTTTGATGTGAACAAACCCGGTTGCAACTGGAAGGATGTCAAGGGAGGTGTTGTTGGGGGATCGCTTATCCGGGGCATACTTCGGGCAGATGATAAGATCGAAATCCGCCCCGGCAGGCAGACGCAGGTCGAGAACCGGGTTAAATGGATCCCTATCATCACAACCATAACATCGATCAATGCCGGTTCCAAGAAAGTGGATGAAGCAACCCCTGGTGGTTTACTCGGAGTCGGGACAAAACTGGACCCGGCCCTCACCAAGAGTGATGCACTCGCCGGGCAGGTTCTCGGGCACGAGGGAAAACTTCCGCCGGTCTGGGATAAGATCCGGTGCAGCGTCACCCTGATGGAACGGGTTGTCGGTGCGACAAGCGAGCTTGTCATCGAGCCCCTGAAACATTCAGAACCGCTGATGCTTTCTGTCGGAACAGCGGTAACTGTCGGTGTTGTCAGCAACACAAAAAAAGATCATGTTGAGATCGTACTGAAACGACCCGTATGTGCAGAAACGGGGTCACGGATTGCTATAAGCCGGCAGGTGGGAGCACGCTGGCGCCTGATCGGGATGGGCGTACTGGGAGAATAAAGGTTCTCCTGGACGCGAATGCACTCATGATGCCGGCACAGTTTCAGGTCGATCTCTTCGACGAGCTTCGCACGCTCGTCGGCGGATATGAACCCCTCGTGCTGAAACGGGTGATGGACGAACTGGAGGGTATTTCCCGGGAAAGAGGCCAAACCGGTGCCGCGGCGCGGCTTGGACTGACCATTGGCAAAAAGTGTAGAGTTGCCGATGGTCAGGATCTGAAACCCGGATCTGTCGATGAACAGGTTGTTGAATATGCAGTGCGGAACGGATGCCTGGTAGTCACCAATGACCGCCGTTTACGGGATGAACTGTGTTCTCGCGGGATCGGTGTAATATCAATGAGAAAACAGAAGAAACTTGAATTATTGCGGAGGTAGAGCGGAAATGTATCACAAACTGATGCTTGAAGACAAGGTTCGGGTGCCCCCCCAGAGGCTGGGCGAGAAGCTGGAGAAGGTTATTCTGGACGTCCTCCAGGAACAGCTCGAAGGAAGTATCGACAAGGAGATCGGGATCTTCATCTGTATAACAAAAGTGCATAATGTCGGGGAAGGGGAACTCGTTCCTGGCGACGGAGGAGTATATTATGACGTGAAGTTTGAGGCCATGGTCCTCCGTCTCGCCCTGCAGGAAGTCATCGAAGGGCTTGTTGTCGAAACGACCAGCTTCGGAGCGTTCGTCAGCCTCGGCCCGATCGATGCGATGCTACATGTCAGCCAGATATCGGATGAGTACATAAACTACGATGAGAAGAATGCCCGTCTGATCTGCCAAGAGTCGAAGAGATACATCGGCGTCGGCGATGTCGTCCGTGTGCGCGTTGTCACTCTTTCCCTGAACGAGCGTGAGCCCCGCGACAGCAAGATTGGCCTGACCATGAGACAGGCCGGCCTTGGAACTGCGCTCTGGCTCGAAGAAGAGATGAACAAGGAGAAAGAGAAAGCCGGTCAGCCAGCGGGTTCTGTCATGGAGAAGGCACCTGAAAAGACGAAAGGCAAGAGGAAGGACCATGCCGCCGGCGAATAAGAAGAAACAGGGCAAAGTCTGCCGTGACTGCCACCGCGTGGTTGATGGTGAAAGCTGTGTCATCTGCGGCACGTCAAACCTGAGTGAGGACTGGTCGGGCTACCTCGTGATAATCGATCCGGAGGTTTCGGAAGTGGCAAAAAGGATGAATATCAAGCTCCCCGGCCGGTATGCCCTGAAGGTCCGCTGATGCTCATACTCCCGGAAGAGCACCGCAGGCTCTTCAAGGATCCCTTCGGCATACTCTTTCGATCAATGGATGAGGTAATTCCGCTGGTCTATGGGAAAACTGTCTACACAGTAGGGGATGTCGTTACCCATAACCTGCAAAAAAAGGGGATTAGACCTGATGTCGCTATTGTGGACGGGTATACCATGAGATCTCCCTGCAGGAAAATGCCTGCAGTCCATGGCGATTGTATACAGGTAAAAAATCCCGCCGGCGCAATCACCGACGACCTTATCCGTGCTCTCGAACTGGCTGTCAGGAACACCCCCTCCACGATCGTTGTAGAGGGTGAGGAAGACCTTGCAGTCATTCCCTTGGTTCTCACCGCACCGGACGGGGCCATCGTCCTGTACGGCCAGCCCGGCGAGGGAATCGTACTCCGCGTGATAGACAACGAAGCCCGGATAACCGCTCAACAGCTTCTCTCTCATTTTACCCGCACAGAATAGGATTGTTGCGTTGCCGGGACGGCCCGTTCTATTTTTCTCTTCGGCCGGGAGGTTATTCGGCAGGGTCATATTTTAAATATACCGGTTTCCAATGATTACAGGATATCGATGGACATTGAGATCACCAGCGATAAAAGGAATGAACTTTTATCCAGAAGAGAGGTTCAGTTTACCCTCAAATACGATGGAGCGACTCCCTCCCGCATGCAGATCATCGGCAAAATCTGCGCCCTGCTTAATATCAAAGAGCACCAGATAACCCTTGACACACTGCACAGCAGTTTCGGCAAGACCGAAATTACCGGTTCCGCGCGCATCTACGACAACGAGGAGAGCAAGAACAAGACCGAACGCCCGCATCTGGCAGCGCGCGGAGCGCCCAAGCCCAAGGAAGAGGGAGCGGCATAACCATGGCAGCCAAGAAAGCAGCCGCAAAAGGACCCAAGAGAGGTGCCCATTTCAAGGTTGAAGGCGCCAAGGTAACAACTGCAAAGAAATACTGCCCACGCTGCGGACCCGGTTTCATGATGGCGGACCACAAGGACCGGACAACCTGTGGAAAGTGCGGATATACAGAATTCAGAAAATAAGATCCAATGCCTGTTTTTGGGCAGATACTCGGGATTGAGGGGACAGCATGGAACCTCAGTGCCGCTCTTTTTGATCGCGATCTTCTTACCCTCTCTTCACGGCCCTACAGCCCGGCACAGGGAGGAATCCACCCCCGTGAAGCCGCCCAGCACCATGCTTCGGTTATGAGGGAACTGCTCGGGGAAGTGCTCAAGGATCCCCAAAAGGTTACGGGAATCGCATTTTCGCAAGGCCCGGGACTCGGCCCCTGTCTCAGGACCGTTGCAACCGCAGCCCGGTCGCTTGCAATGGCGCTTGATGTCCCTCTCGTTGGCGTCAATCACTGCGTCGCCCATGTCGAGATCGGGTGTTTTGCAACAGGATGCCGTGATCCCGTCGTTCTCTACGCAAGCGGGGCAAACACCCAGGTGATCGGGTACCTGAACGGAAGATACCGGATTTTTGGGGAAACGCTCGATATCGGTATCGGAAACGCACTTGACAAGTTCGCCCGTTCAAAAGATCTGCCGCATCCCGGAGGGCCTCACCTTGAGAGTCTGGCAAAGGATGGGGTGTATATCGAACTGCCTTACACAGTGAAGGGGATGGACCTTGCTTTCTCAGGACTGGTTTCCGCGGCAAAGGAGAGCAAATCTCCCCTTCCGGATGTCTGTCACAGCCTTCAGGAAACCGCCTTTGCCATGTGCGTTGAAGTGACAGAGCGTGCCCTGTCACTGACCGGCAAAAACGAAGTTCTTCTCGTCGGGGGTGTCGGTGCGAACCGGCGCCTCCAGGAGATGCTGCGGATAATGTGCGAGGACCGCGGTGCCTCTTTTTTTGTACCGGAACAGAAATATCTCGGCGACAACGGGGCTATGATTGCCTATACAGGAAAACTGATGCTTGAGAGCGGGTCCCGGCTTCCCCTGGATTCCTCGCAAATCAACCCCTCATTCCGTTCCGATGAAGTGGAAGTAACATGGAAAGAAATGTCCGTAAGAAAGACCCGCAATACCCGTGATAATGCCCAAAGAAGGGGTGCAGAGGCAATAATCACCTTCAGTCATGATATAGCAGAGAAACGCCGCATTTCGAAGCGGTACAGGGTACCGCTCCTTGATACGAAACTGATTGCAGAACGGACGCGGGCAGAAGCCCGGGTGATCGCGGCAGCACGGAAAGCAGGAGTTCCAACGCCAGTCATGGGCGATATCACCGCCGATACCATCTGCATGGAATTTGTCGGTGGCACCCTTCTGACCGAAAATCTTTCAGAAACAACCGTCCATGAAGTCGGTCGGACGGTGGGAAAACTGCATACTGCCGGAATAATGCACGGTGACCTGACAACGAGCAACCTCATCCTCAGGGAAAAGGATAAAAGATGCGTCCTGATCGATTTCGGACTTGCTCAGGTAACAACGGAGATCGAACAGCGGGGTGTCGATGTTCATGTGTTCTTCCAGACGCTCGAAAGCACAGCACCCGATCGGGCAGAATCGTTGAAATCTTCATTCGTTGAGGGATACAAAGAGACCTTTCAGAACGCTGAAGAGGTCATACGCCGTGAATCTGAGATTCGCCAGCGGGGACGTTACCTATGAAGATTACGATGGTGACCGGTAATACGGGAAAAGCTGCAGAAGTTGCGGCATTCTTCGGAGGGTTGCTCGAGGTGGATCATATTGCCCTTGAGATCCCTGAAAACCGTTCCAATGATGTTGCAGAAATTGCACGGGGAAAAGCCGAATTTTCCTACCGTCAGTTGAAAACCCCGCTTATTGTCGATGACACTGGCTTTTTTATCGATGCGCTGGGTGGTTTCCCTGGCCCCTATGCCGCATATGTGCTGGATACAATCGGCAACACTGGTATTCTCAGACTTATGGAAGGGGTGTCCAATCGCAAAGCCAGGTTTATTACAGGAATCGCATATGCCGATCAAGATGGTATCGAAGTATTTACCGGCAAACTGGAAGGGAACATTACCTTCTGTCCGCGGGGGACAAACGGATTTGGTTACGATCCCATCTTTGAGACCGGAGCAATGACCCTCGCTGAGATCTCTCTTGATGAGAAAAGCAGGATCTCCCATCGCGGACGCGCACTTTCGTCGTTTCATGACTGGTTCGTTTCAGTACGATCCCCCGGATAACGCAAATAGTTAATATCTCTTACAGCTTTGTTATAAGGGCAGACAGGAGTGTTTCATACATGGCAAAGTTCCCGGAAGCCGAAGCCCGGCTCCTCAACGTAAAAATATGCATGCACTGTAATGCACGCAATGCTATCCGCGCAACCACCTGCCGCAAGTGCGGCTATCAGAACCTGCGCCCGAAGAACAAGGAGAGAAAAGCATAATCTTTCGATTCTATACTATCGTTTTTTGTGTATCAGGTGCAGGTCGGCCTGACAGGATTACCGGTTATTAAAAACGGAAATCTGTTGATCCGGTTTCATGCCGCGTAGTAGGTCACGCGTTTGCCCTTCTTGGCATATTCCCCGGCAAACGTCTCGAGGTTCCGTTTGTACCCAATCCGGTCAATAAAGCCCAGTTCGCGGAGCTTTTCACGTACCCGCATTACGTCGGGTTCGTCCGCCCAGTCTCGTGTATAGACATAGATGACCTTCCGGTTATCGCGGGAGTCCGGATTCGGTTTGGCTGTACTGACTTTTGCCGAGATCCCAAGTTCGCCGGCCGCCGTGGCATTCCTGACCTTTTTCCAGGCTGTATCAACCTGATCCGGTTCCTGGAAGATCAGCCACTTTCCGGCATTTTCATCCTCAATCGCTTCGGGAGCACTGCCTGGGGCATCCAGGACTATCCAGTACATCTGGGTTGTCTTCGTCGGAATGACACCTTCCCCGCCGCAGAGCATCGTGTATATGGTTTCAGGATCGGAAAACCGCTGCGACAGCGCTTGTGCAAGCTGGGGATATTCCTCCCGGAATTTCTCCAGGATTGCCAGTAGGTCTGCCCTGAAATCGATTCCTCCTTCGACCAGAGCATAGAGGTACTTATCCTGTGCACGGAGGTCCCGGTTCAGGAGGTGCTCGAAGATGCCGTATGCCACATCGGTCAGCGCTTCGGGATCGACTTCAGCCATGAGTACCAGTCCGATGTTGGCAAAAAAAAGGTTTTGGTATCATACTGCGCAACAGGTCCAGATATCCGCGGGCAGGAACCGCCATGCCCGGGTTATTGCCTGTAATCGGGAAAGAATACGCGCAGAAAATTGCAATTGTCGAATGATTTAAGAGTGCATGGTACGAACATGTACTAATTATGGAATGGAAACGTGACTGGGGTCTTACCGCACGGGTCTGGTTCACCGGCCTGTTATTAGTACTCCTCTACCTCGTGTTCATGACGATACTCCTGGTACTCTTCCCGAGTATCAGCACCATCTTCCTTGTCATCCTTGCCGTCGGGATGGGTCTTGTACAGTACTTCTTCTCGGACAGGATGGTCCTCTGGTCAACCGGCTCCCGTATTGTTGAAGATGACGAATATCCTGAGCTTCACCGGATGGTAGAAAAACTGTGCAAAGAGGCTGACCTTCCGAAGCCGAAGATTGCAATCATGCAAAGCCCGATACCGAACGCGTTCGCCACCGGCCGGAACCCGAACCATGCGGTTGTTGCCTGTACGGATTCGATTATGCGCCTCCTGAACCGTGACGAGCTTGAGGCCGTGCTTGCCCATGAACTTGCCCATGTCAAGAACCGCGATATCCTGACAATGACCCTTGCCAGTTTTATCGCGATGATCTCTTCGATGATCATGCAGAGCTTTATCTTCTCTGCACTTTTCGGAGGAAACAACCGCGAAGGGAATATTCTTGGTATTGTCGTTGTCTGGGTAGTATCGATTATCGTGTACTTCGTGAGCACGCTCCTGATCATGGCTCTTTCACGGTACCGTGAGTTCGCAGCGGACCGGGGCAGTGCATTGATTACGCGCAATCCGCGGGCACTCATCTCAGCGCTGAATAAGATCAGCGGAAGGATCGATGTTCTCCCGGACCGGGTGAAGGAACCGGTCGCGAACGCGAATGCCTTCTTTATCATTCCGGCATCGACCAAAAGTTTACTCCGGGAATTAACCTCAACCCACCCGCCGCTCGAGAAGAGAATAGCGAATCTCGAGAAGGTCGAAGCCGAAATCAGGGGTTATTAACCTTTTTTATTGATTCATCGCAGCGAATACCTGCAGACTGAATAACCGTACACCGGGATTTCATCTTCCCGGAATTCTACCTCAGGCTTGTTGTCCTATTACGGAAAACCGGCATTTCCAGAAGCCGTATCTCCTGAACACTCAAACCGCTTATATTATATCTCCGGGCACTCAGTCAGATAGTAGGGAATGAATACCGAACCAGCCTCCGTTCTCCTCATCGACGATGACGTTTCCCTTCTTGAGGTCATCAAGCTGATGGCCGAGCGATCGCGGGAGATGTCTGTCCAGACTGCTCAGTCTGCCAAGGAAGCGCTGGCAACCCTCGCGCAGAAGAGTTTCAATGTTATTATCGTTGATTATGATATGCCGGAGATTGACGGGATTGAATTTTTAAAAATCCTGCGGAAACACGGGGATACCACACCCATCATCGTTTTTACCGGCCGCGGTGGTGAACACACGGCGATCGAGGCACTGAACAATGGTGCAAATTTCCTCCTGAAAAAAGGGGAGGACCCCCGTCACCAGTTCCGCGAACTGGTGACCATGGTTAAAAGAGCGATGGAACGAAGTTCGCTTGGCAGGGCTCTTGGCACGACCCAGCGGATCATCGCAGATATGATCAACTTCTCATCCGATGCGAGTTTTGCAGTCGATCGTGACGGGAAGGTTGTTGCATGGAACGATTCAATGGAACAGCTGACGGATATCCCTGCAAGTGCGATGCTGGGGAAAGGCGATAATATTTATTCCGAGCCATTTTTCGGGGCGAGGAAAAAGATGCTCGTCAACCTCGTCTTTGAATCAGACGAAGAGATCAAGCGCCAGAAATACATGCTGGTCAGCAGGATCCCGAAGGGGCCGGTTATTGCAGTTATCCGCGGGCAGAAAAAGGACGGAGGGGAATGGACGCTCTGGATGAAAGCAATGCCGGTATATGACAGTCAGGGCCAGTTCATTGCATCCGTGGGAACAATCCGTGATGTAACCACAACATTCAGCGATGTTATTGTCCGTGATTCACGGCTTGATGATGCTGCACAGGTTGCTGAAGCTTCGTTCACAGAACCCAAAAAATCCAAAGGGGGGCTGTTTGGCAAGATCCTCGGGAAATCATCATCGCATTTTAAAGATGGGGTTATTCTTTATGTCAAGGAGAAGAAACACCCAGAGGCGATTGCCGAGTTCGATAAGGCACTCGAGGCGGATAATAAACTGGCGCATGTATGGAATGAACGGGGGACCTGTTTCCGGGAGATGGGGGATCACACAAATGCCTTAAAATCCCTGTTACGCGCTGTTGAATTATCCCCGGATAATCCCGAATACCTCTTTAACCTGGGTGAGACGCTGGAAACAATCGGGGTGATGTACATGAGCAACAAATATCTCGATTCCGCTATCCAGACGTTTAAGATGGTGGTCAACCAGATGCCGAATAACGCGAGTGCCTGGAACCACCTTGGCGTGTGCTTCAAGGAGATGGGAAAACCGGAGGAGGCCAAGTTCTACTTTGACCGCTCGAGGGATATCTCCCTCTGGAAAAAAGATACCCCTGTCAAGCGCAGACGTGACGAATTCGTCTCATAACTTAACCGGAATGATACAACGCGGTTAATGGTTTTTTTAGGATCATTTTCTGACAGAATTTGATGGTTGCAGGTTTGCGAGTGTATCGTTTCATTGTAGGAAATTGCACAGCGGGGGAACACAAGACCGCTGTCGATCGGGGACCTGCTGAGGTAACACTTAATACTCCTCCCCCCCAAAATTGTAGAGCACAGTGCATCGATGGTCTAGAGGTATGACTTAGGCCTTCCAAGCCTATAGCCCGGGTTCGATTCCCGGTCGATGCATTGCGGGCTCGTGGTCTAGTTGGCTATGACGTCGCCTTCACACGGCGAAGATCTCGTGTTCGAATCACGACGGGCCCATGCCGGTTTTAACAACTTCTGTCCTGAGTATATCTCATATTCATGATTGCGTCCATGATTGGTTGGGATTGTATATGCACGGGCATTTGCCCCATGATTCCATTCAGCCCATTATTCTTTCGGGCTGGGGAGACCCCCCCAATGATAATTTTTCAAAACGATCCGACCCCCCACTGCAATGGGGCTGGGGGTCAGCGGGAGACCCCCCCCCTCTGGCCGGAACCGTCCCCTCTACTCAGATCCGGGTAACCCTGATAACCTGCACCAGCGATGGTAATTCCATGCGGGACCGGACCCTAACAGTTGTAAAAAAAAAGCATGAAGCTCATATCTGGGGAGGGGGGTCTGGCAGAGACCCCCCCGCCCGGATTTTTTTACAGGGGGGGTCTCCGGAGAGTTTCCAGCCACGCATCGAATTCCTGATTGAACCGGAGAATCCTGTGGATTTCATCCGGCGTTCTTTTCCCGGCCCTGGCATGGTAATACCGTTCCCGGGCTTCGACATCTGCATGGTTCTCTTCGCCGTCACATGGCAGCAGTCCCTTTTCGGGGACCTTCCGGAACGGTTCACTGGTTGCTGTCCTGCAGAATGCCGTCCGTACCGCTGACAGAAGGGGTTTTACTGCACAAAGCGTGTCTGAATGTCCATCCCAGTGCATATTCACCGGAAAACCCCCCCGGGCCAGCGGGGGATCCCAGGTTGCATCGACAAGAACCCAGCGGGAATCGATCCGGACCCGGCATGCCAGGTGGTGTGCAACGGGGAGACCTGCCGCAAGCTTGCGGAGTTCAGGAGGATAGGCGAGATCCGGATCATTCCAAAGGAACGGAAACGTGGCATAGACAACCTCGTATCCCAGCCGTCGGTACATCTCCGCGAGAAGGTAGTGTTTTGGAGCGCAATATCCCTTCCCAAGATTCAGTATCTGCTCCGGTGCAGTTGCCGGATCTGTCATGGGAACTGAGAGTGAGTAGGGGATATCCCGGATAGAATCAAAGATCGAGATGGTGCACTCTGCATCATCAAGACCTGTCGTCCAATCCCGGAATGTATCATCAACCCGTGTTGACAATTCCTGACACCCGCCGGTCTTTTACTGACTGTTGTGATCCGCCCGGTAATTCAATATTGGGATGATGACCGGAGATACGAGGTAAAACGAGATACTCCCCCGCAGGGGGAAAATATTGAGCAGTCCCGCCAGCCGGATTGCTCCGGTGGCAGACGGACCGCGTGCAAAAGGAAAAAGTAAAATTATGCGTTTTTCATCTTGGCCTTTGCGACGAAGCCGTCCTTGCCAATGTAGTACATGAAGCCTTTTTCTTTGGCAATCTTTTCGGTGCCGACCTTCTTCTTTCGGCCACCCTTGTTGTGCTTCATCGGGGCTGCCCAGACGTATCCATCCTTGCCAATGAAGTAGAGGTAGCCCTTTTCGCGCTGGATCTTTTCTTTTCCGATTTTGGTTCCCATTTAAACACCTCAAAACCACTATTGGGTTTTGATAATGAGAGTTACCGCCTGATTATATAAAAGGTTTC
>Ga0302253_1001607_pt1 | contig 13098 bp, 11 predicted proteins | sample AAG_RA_Trp_MG_FD_193537 | JGI IMG/M metagenome (GOLD analysis project Ga0302253, IMG submission 193537) | Enriched activated sludge microbial communities from anaerobic digester in WTTP, New Holstein, Wisconsin, United States - AAG_RA_Trp | ecosystem: Engineered > Bioreactor > Anaerobic >... | reverse complement strand
AACTGCGGAACCTCTGGCTGGAAGCCAATCCGGATCCGGCCAAGATCAACGCCGCCCAGAACGAGATGCGGGTTTTACGGGACCAGATGCAGGACAAGATGACCGCTTTCCGGCTGTCCGCCCTGAACCTTCTGACGCCGGAACAGAAAGCCCAAGCGCAGAGAAATTATCGGGAGCGCCGTTTTGGGCATGGCATGGGGCCGGGTGGATGTCCTGTTGGACCGGGTGGTGGCGGCCAGGGCCCGGGAAGATGGTAAATTAACCCTCCTTTCAGGCAGTCCCGGATGTGGCCGATCCGGGGCTGCTTTTTTTCGTCCTTTGGCTTTTCCCTTCCACTGTGGTAAAAATGAATTCAATTCTTATCTGCTGAAGGTTCACATGATGGGAAAGTCCTTTCGCCTTTTCGACCATACGGCAGATCTGGGCGTCGAAATCTACGGTCGCAGCCGGGAAGAACTCTTCGTCCATGCCGCACTGGCCGTTGTCACACTGACCACCGACCTGGAACGGATCGATCCCACGGTTGAAAGGGATTTCTCCGTCGACGGGATGGACCTGAACGACCTGTTCGTCAACTACCTGAGGGAGGTCCTTTATCTGGTCAATGGCGACGGCTTTCTGATACGCGAGGTAACGGTCGAAATGGAAGATCCCTGCCGCCTCCGGGCCAAGCTCCGGGGGGAGCTTTTCTCTCCCGGAAAACACCGGATCAACAAGGAAATCAAAGCGGTAACCTATCACCAGGTCTCGGTTGAAAAAACCGAAAAGGGATGGAAAGGACGGGTGATCTTCGATGTCTGAGCTGAAAATGGAACGATTGGACGATTTCCGGTGGCAGATTCCCCGGCAGGGGCAGATGCGGGTCCCGGGAATCATCTATGCCAGTGAACGCCTCATGCGATCCATGGGCAAGGACGAAAGCCCGAAACAGGTGGCCAATGTGGCCCATCTGCCCGGCATCGTCAAGTATTCCCTGGCCATGCCGGATATGCACTGGGGCTACGGCTTTCCCATCGGCGGCGTGGCCGCATTCGACACGCAGGAGGGAATTATCTCGCCGGGCGGTGTCGGCTACGATATCAACTGCGGCTGCCGGCTGATGACCACCCATCTTACCCTCCCGGAAGTCCGGCCGCGCCTGAAAGATCTGGTCACGGCCCTGTTTCAGAATGTTCCTTCCGGGGTCGGGTCGACAGGTCCCATCAAGCTGAAGGAAAAGGAGGAAAGAAAGGTGCTCACCGATGGCGCCCGCTGGGCCGTCGAGCATGGATACGGCAACACGGAAGATCTCGACCACACGGAAGAAGGGGGAACCCTGGGCGGAGCGGATCCGGACACGGTCAGCGCCCGGGCGATGGAACGGGGGCGGGAGCAGCTGGGTACCCTCGGTTCGGGAAATCATTTCCTGGAAATCGAGGTCGTCGAGGAGATCTTTGATCCCACAGCGGCGACGGTTTTCGGCCTGGAAAAGGGACAGATTGCCGTCATGCTCCACAGCGGTTCCCGTGGCCTCGGGCATCAGGTCTGCGACGATTACCTGGCACGGATGGTCAAGCATATCGGCGACCTGGGCGTTGAGCTTCCGGATCGCCAGCTCGCCTGCGCCTTTCTCTCTTCTCCCCGGGGGCAGGAGTACTTGGCCGCCATGGCCTGTGCCGCCAACTATGCCTGGGCGAACCGTCAGATGCTCATGCACTGGACTCGTGAAACCTTCGAAAAAACGTTGGGAATGGGACCTAAGGACATCGGCATGCGTCTTCTCTACGACATCTGCCACAACATCGCCAAGATCGAAACCCTTCCCGTCGACGGAAAGGATCAAACCCTCTGTGTCCACCGGAAAGGGGCGACCAGGGCCCTGCCTGCCGGACATCCCCTGGTCCCCGCCGCTTACAGGAAGATCGGTCAGCCCGTTCTGATCCCTGGCGACATGGGAAGCGGCTCCTATGTCCTGGCGGGAACGACGAAAGCCCTGGAGGAAACATTCGGCAGTTCCTGTCACGGCGCGGGGCGTCTCATGAGCCGCTCCCAGGCGACAAGGTCCAGCCGGGGACGATCGATCACCAAGGATATGGCCGACAGGGGGGTCATCGTCATGGCAAGCGGCCGGGGCACCCTCCAGGAAGAAATCCCCGAGGCCTACAAAAACCTGGACTGGGTGGTGGACGTCGTCCACCGGGCAGGCATCGCCCGGAAAGTGGCCCGTCTCCGTGCCCTGGGGTGTATCAAGGGATAGAAATCCGGGCGGCATTTGAACTTCCGATGGCAATTCCTGCGAATTGCTGATAGTTTCCCGTCAAATTAACCATAATCAGGTAACCAATCGGAAAGGATCACCATCTGTAAAATGAATGGACGGGTATCCCAGATCATCGCCCAGGCACTGTTCGATGCCGGGGCTTTTTTAACGTATGTTCCCGCAACGGGAGGACAGGATGTTCATAACCATTTCTGCCTCTTGAGTCCGCTTCGCCATCCCGTTTCGTTTCATGAAGAGGTCGCCTTTACCCTCGCCCACGGCGCGGCCCTGACCGGCCGGAGGGCCTGCGCGATGATGAAGGGTCATGGCCTGGCCAAGGCTGCCAACAGTGTCGTTGACGCCCTTTCGGCCGGCACGACGGCGGGGCTTCTGATCCTGATCCTGGAGGATCCGGAGGGAAAGCATTCGGACAGCATCCTGAACAGCGCGCCCCTGCTCGAAGGTATGGGAGTCCCCTATCGGTATGGACACAAGGAAAGCATGCGCGAGGACATCCTGCAGGCTTTCGCGGACTCGGAGAGATTGGAACTGCCCGTTGCGGTGATCGTCAATGCCGATGAAATGGACACCGACGTTTTGACCTCGCCATCCATGACACCGACGCCACCGAACCGGAAATACGTCCGGGATATCACACGGCATGTCCTGTGTCCCGTCTTCGGCGCCTACCAGTATGAAATACTCCAGGCCAAAAGGTCAGGCGGCGACATAGAGGCCCTTTCCAGACCGCCCGTACCCGTGATTCCCGGCAGCCTGCCGGAAAAGCGGAAGCCCGTTCTGGAGCGCTATATTCCCCTGTTTTCCGTCTTCCGGGATTTCCGTGGCGATGTCGTCGCTGCCGACACGGGGGTCACGGCCATGTTCGCCTGCCCGCCCTTCGATTGCATCGATATCACAACGTATATGGGCGGAAGCGTTCCCCTGGCCCTTGGAGCTTACCTGGCCGGACACCGGCCCGTCTGGGCCGTCACGGGGGATTTTTCATTTATCGCTGCAGGTCATTTGGGACTCCATGAAGCCATCCGGCGGGACATCCCTCTGAAAATGATGGTCTTTGACAATGGAATGGCCGAAACGACGGGAGGACAGATCATTCCCGAAGGCACTCTGGAGAGGATCCTGACGCCGTATCGTTCCCATCTTCTGGCCATCCGCAATCCCTCCGACCTCACGGAAATCAGAACGGTTCTCCAGGCCGCGGCGGCTTCCGAAACCTTCACCATTGTGGTAGCAGATTACCGTGTGAGATAAGGAGAATTTGTCGTTTTCACTGAAAAAGAAACTTGGAGCAATTTATGAATCCCTCTTCCCGTCAACCCATCGGCGTTTTCGACTCCGGCATCGGCGGCCTGACCGTCGTCCGTGCCCTGATGGAGAGGCTCCCTTTTGAAAATATCATCTATTTTGGCGATACGGCACGGGTTCCTTACGGCGTCAAGTCCGTCGAAACGATCAACCGTTACGCCACCCAGATTACGGAGTTCCTTCTCAAACAGGAAGTCAAGCTCCTGATCATCGCCTGCAACACGATGGCGGCCGTGGCCCACCAGGCCGTGAAGGATCTCTCGCCCGTTCCGGTTCTCGATGTGATCGAGGCGGGGGCCCAGACGGCCGTATCTCACACCCGGACCAGGCGCATCGGGGTTATCGGCACCATGGCGACGATCAACAGCAATGCCTACGCCCGGGCCATTCACGCCCTCGATCCGTCCATCCGGATCTTCTCCCAGGCCTGCCCGCTTTTCGTCCCCCTGGTGGAAGAAGGCTGGTGGGACCATGAGGTCACACGCCTCACAGCCCAGGAATACCTGCGTCCCGTCCTGGCGGAAGACATCGACGCCCTCGTCCTGGGGTGCACGCACTACCCCCTGCTGAAGGCCCTTCTGAAGGATCTGGTCGGCCCGCAGATTCAGCTCGTGGATTCCGCGGAGGCGATGGCGTCCATCACGGCGGCGCTTCTGGCACACCAAAACCTGGACAATCCCAACCACGACGTTCCGACCTACCGGTTTTACGTCACCGATGTGCCCCTGCGGTTCCGCCACATCGGCGAGCATTTCCTGGGAAGGACCATGCCCAACGTCCAGGTCGTCAAATTATAGAGATTTTTACGATTCTACTCAAAGGGTACAGACATGACTCTGGATGAAATCGTCAGGGCCGTCCAAACGGTCCTGGGTGTACAGGTGGATGGCAAAGCCGGTCCGGAAACCTGGTCGGCAATTTATGAAGCGATCGTCGCCCCGAAAAAAACCCTCACCCCGTCCGTTACGGAGATGACGGCTGTCGATCCGAGAAGCGAAAAGAACATCCTCACCCTGCTGCCGGAAGTTCGGCCCCTTGCCCGGGCCCTCGTTCACAAGGCAGACCTTGCAGGGATCAGGATCAAGATCATCAGCGGATTGAGGACTTACGAGGAGCAGAACGCCCTTTACGCCCAGGGAAGAACCGCACCGGGCACGATCGTTACAAACGCAAAAGGGGGGTACTCCAATCATAATTTTGGTATCGCCTTCGATATCGGCGTGTTCGAAGGCAACCAGTATCTTGGCGATTCCCCAAAATACAAGGCTGCCGGTGTCATTGGCATGGATCTTGGTTTGGAGTGGGGCGGAAGCTGGAAAACGATCATTGACCAGCCGCATTTCCAACTTCGTCCCGAGTGGGCACAGGGTCTGAACGAAAGACAAATGCTCGCTGCACTCCGAAGCCGGATGGCAGCGGGTCAACCGGTGTACGCTTAAAGATGGCCTCGTAAAAAGTCGCTCAGGCGTCCATGCCGGAGTTGATACGGCACCCCCCATAACTGAATGGAAATACTGGATTCCGGGTCGCGCTACGCTTGCCCGGAATGACAGGATAGACGTTTTTTCGACTTTTCACGTCTTCATCAAACAAAAACGCAACGAAAAACCCGATAGATCCTTTTTATACCTTTCTCTTTTTATTTCCGGTACCGCTCGTCAAGGAGCCGGCCGATACTGATCATGACGGCATGGGTCACACCTTCGAACTGCTCCCGGTATTTCCGCTGGGAATCCCTGGAAAAGAGTTTGAACGGCGTGTCGATCCGGTAAGGCTTCAGGCGGTCCTCCAGGGACAGGGGATCCCCAACGCGGTAGACGATTTGTCCGCTCCGGGCGAACGGCAGGTGGCCCCGGTAGACCTCCTCGGAATTGTTGCAGCCGATGGGGACGATTTTTTTCCGGCTCCACAGGGCCAGCTGGGCTAAGCCTGTTTTCCCATCGGCCAGCTGGACGGACCGGGTCCCCTCAGGAAAGATGATCAGGTTGAGGCCCCGGTCGAAGAGGGCCTGGCGGCTGAGTTCGGCCACCCGATCCATCACGAGATCGTAGTAATCCCTGATAAACTCGACGAAGTCATTCCCCCAGGCGCGGAAAACCCGGGCGGCGTTTTCCGGATAGGTTCCGGCACGGTCGTACTTCCCATCGATCACATCCCTCACATCCCGGTAAAGCTCCGGGTCGATCCGTTCCCCGAATTTTTTCTTATAAAATTCCTCTATTAAATATGCCATGGACGGCACGGGAATGAGGTTGCACCCATCAAGAAACTTTCCCAAAAGGGCGTTGCGGTAGTACTTGCCCTTCACCCAGACCGTCGTGTAGGGAAAGACCTTCATCGTCCAGAGCTTCCATTGGAAGGGCCAGTAATTGTACCGGTCCGTGTGGTTCATGGCGAAGATGACGTTTTCGTCGCGGGGAATCTTTTCGAGGTTTTCGATGCGGATATCGACTTTGGCAAAGAGACGGTAGTTGGGGGTTAAAAGACCATTCGCCACGATCATCTGGCCCAAAGGCCTGCTGACCAGCCGGATGCGGTTCAGATGTTCGATATCGACCATAATTCCTGCTCAGACGAAGCGTATCCTCAGGAGGCGCCTCCGCTTAGGATGATATCCCTTACCCGGGCCAGTTCGTCGGGCGTGTCGACCTCGACGGAATCATAGGCGGTTTCCACGACCTTGATCCGGTAGCCGTGCTCCAGCGCCCGGAGCTGCTCCAACGCTTCCAGCTTTTCCAGCGTGCCCTGGGGCAGACGGGAAAAGGTATCCAAAAAATGCCGTCGGTATGCGTAGATACCGTGGTGTTTGTAATAATTTGCCTCGTGTATGCCGTCCCGGTCATAGGGAATCGTGGACCGCGAAAAATACAGGGCGAAGTGGTCCTTGTCGAAAACCGTCTTGACGGCATTGGGGTGCGTGATTTCTTCCTCCCGGACAATCCGGTAGATCAGGGTGGACATGAGAATGGAGGGATCCGCCAGCAGGGGGGCGACCACTTCGTCGACCTGGGCGGGTTCGAAAATGGGCTGGTCCCCCTGGATGTTGACCACGATATCGTTTTCATCCAGGTTCAGAATCGTTGCCGCCTCGGCGATCCGGTCCGTTCCCGACCGGTGACGACCGGCCGTCATGATGGCCCTGCCCCCGAACGTTTCAACGGCATCGAAAATGCGCCGGTCATCGGTGGCGACCGCCGCCCCGGTCACGGTTTTCGCCCGGAGAACCCGTTCATAGACATGCCGGATCATGGGCTTTCCGCAGAGATCCGCCAGGGGCTTTCCGGGAAAGCGGCTCGATTCGTAACGGGAGGGAATCACACAGACAACTCTCACAGGCAGGCTTCCCCGCAACTCAGATAATTCACGACGTAATCGTGAACGGAATCTTCAAGAGATTTGAACGTCACGGGGCAACCACGGACCTGCAGTTTATCCATCTTCGCCTCCGTGTAATACTGGTACTGGGCCTGGAGGTTCTCCGGCATGGGGATGTAATCAATCTGTTTTTCCCGTCCCAGGGCGGAAAAAACGGCGGAAATGAGATCGTTCCAACTCCGGCATTTTCCCGTCCCGACGTTGAAGATGCCGTTCACCTCCCTGTGTTCCATGAGCCACCACAGAACTTCCACGCAGTCCTTCACATAAACGAAATCCCTTTTTTGCTCCCCGTCGCCGTAATCGGGGCGATGGGACTTGAACAGCCGCACCCGCCCCGTTTCCCGGATCTGCTGACAGGCCTTGTAGATGACACTGGACATGTCCCCTTTATGGTACTCGTTCGGCCCGAAAACATTGAAGAACTTGATCCCCGCAACCTGCTTCTGGATACCGTGGCGCAGGCTCCACTGGTCGAAGAGCTGTTTTGAATAACCGTACATGTTGATGGGCCGCAGGTCCTTGATTCGTCCCTCGTCATCGTCGAACCCCTGAGACCCGTCGCCGTAGGTCGCGGCGGAACTGGCATAGATCAGGCGAACCCCGTGCTTCATGGCCCATTCGGTCACCCGGCAGGTGTAGTGGAAATTGTTCTCCATGAGGTAGTCCGCATCCGCCTCCGTCGTGGAGGAACAGGCCCCCATGTGCACGAGGGCTTCGACGGGAAAGGGCACCCGGTCCTCAAGGATCATCCGGAGAAAGGTGTCCTTATGCAGGAAATCGGCATAGCGCCGGTTGACGAGATTCTTCCATTTCTTTGAACAGCCGAGACGATCGACGATAATCACCTCGTCGATCCCTTCGGTGTTCAATTTCCAGACAAAGGCACTGCCGATAAACCCGGCCCCGCCCGTAACGACGATCATCTTGCAATACTCCTTTGATTCAAATTTACAGCGGCGTTGCTATTCTCTACAACTCCTGCGCCGCCTTTTCAACAGCTGCCTTGATCTGAGCGATTCGCTCATCGGCCATCTTTACGGAAATGCCCATGACCAGCGTCCGGCCCAGAAGATCCTCCGCCTGGGGAATGTTCTTCCGGTCATAGATCACCTTGCCCTTGTAGGAGGGATCGGTGAAGGGGTACTGCTTTGGATTCGCCGTCGACCGGGCCATCATGTGCTCCCAGTTGGGGGCGTAGTGCCACTTGTTTCCCTTGAAGCAGACCGTGTCGACGCCGCCGGCAGCCAGACTCTTCTGAAATTTCGCCGCCAGCTCTTCCGTCGGCAGGTTGAAGGCGAGAAATGTCGCCGTATCGCCGGCCGGATCCGGAATGTCCCGGAAACCGACGCCCTTAACCTGGCTCAGGAATCCCTTGATCTTCGCTTTGTTCTTCATCTGCTCCGCACAGACCATGTCGAGCTTCCTCAACTGGGCCAGACCCAACGCCCCCTGGAGTTCGTTCATCCGGTAGTTGAAACCCAGAATGTGGCGGCCTTCCATGGCCCGCGTCACTGCGGGATTGTGGTCGTGACCGTGATCATGGTACTCATCGGCCCGCCAGGCGTACTCTTTGTTGTCCGTCAGAACCATACCGCCTTCACCGGTGGTGATGGTCTTGTAGTAATCGAAACTGAAGATCCCCATATCGCCAAAGGTCCCCAGTTTCTTGCCCTTGAAGCTGCCGCCGCATCCCTGGGCGTTGTCTTCCAAAACCAGGAGGTTGTGCTTTTTTGCCACGGCCATGATCTGGTCAATATGAGCCATGGAGCCGCACATATGAACCGGGATGACCGCCTTGGTATAAGGGGTCCGTTTGCGCTCGATATCCGCCGGATCGAGGTTGAGGGTCGCGTCGATGTCGCCCATCACAGGAATGGCCCCGACTTCGAGAACCGCTTCCCAGGTCGCCACAAAGGTAAAGGCCGGGACGATGACTTCATCGCCAGGACCGACACCCATGGCCGCCAGGGCCACCTTCAGGGCCGACGAACCGGACGTGACGCCCAAGGCGTAGGTCGAACCGCAGTACTGGGCGAATTCTTCTTCCAATTGCTTAACCTTGAAAATACCCTTTCTCTCCTTGTCGAATCCGTATCGCATGAAAACGCCCGTTTCCAGGACGTCCATCACTTCCTTCATTTCTTCCTTACCAATCAGTTCCGCACCGGCCATGTTATCTATCCTCCGTTTGCTGATATTGCCCTGTAATCGTCTGTTTTTACTCCTGCCATTCCGCCTTAAGAGCCATGTCACAGCCCCCTGCTCCGGAATCCAGGACCTTGCCCGGATTGTTTCTTGCCTTTCCGGCTTTCTCCCCCTTCAAAGGAAAGCGACCCCCATGGGTTGATGAAGAAGCGGCTCAGTAGCACTGTTTGTAAATATCGACCATGTCCTCCAAGGTCATCTTGCAGGGGTTGTTTGCCAGGGGCCGCGCTACGGTTACCGCCACCTCGGCCAAATCAGGGAAGACCGCTTCGGGAATTTCCAGGGTTTCCAGGGTTGTCGTGATGCCGCAATCCTCAATCAGGGCTTCGACGGCTTCCACCGCCAGATAGGCCGCATCCCGGAGAGACAGGCCGTCCGTCGCTTCACCCATGATCTCGGCGATATCGGCAAACTTCTCCAGGGCACCCGGCAGGTTGTAAGCCATGACGGCGGGCAGGATCATGGTGTTGGCCAGACCATGGGGAACGCCATAGCGTCCTCCCAAGGGGTAGGACAGGGAATGAACCGCTGTCACTCCCGCGTTGGCCAAACCCAACCCGGCGTAGAGGCTCCCCAAAAGCATCTGTTCCCGGGCCTGGAGATCGCTTCCGTTATGAACGCAGGTCCTGAGGTTTTCCGAAATGAGGCGAATCGCTTCGAGGGAAAACATCTCGCTCATGGGAGAGGCGTTGATGGATGTGTAGGACTCGATGGCGTGGCACAGGGCATCGATACCCGTTTCCGCCGTTGGCTGGGGCGGCAGTGTCACCGTCAGGGTCGGATCACACAGGGCAATGTCCGGGTACAGATAGGGGCTGTTCATCCCTTCTTTTTTCTTCAGGTTCTTCCGCACGAAGACGGCGGTGAAGGTCACCTCGCTCCCCGTTCCCGCCGTAGTCGGTACCTGGATCTGGGGCAGGCCCGGTCCGGGAACGTTGTTCAGGCCGAGATATTCGACGGCTTTCCCCTTGTTACCCGCAACGGCCGAGATCGCCTTGGCCGTATCCATGGCACTCCCACCACCGATCCCGACAACACAGTCGCATTTCCCCTTGATGGCCGCTTTCGCCCCTTCATCGACTAATTCCAGAGGCGGCTCGGGAATAATCTTGCCGTAAATGACATATTTCATACCGCCCTTGGTCAGGAGATTCTCGATTCTTTCCTGGAAACCCGCACCGGCGAGATTCTGATCGAGCACGATCAGAGGACGTGCCCCCTTGAGTTCCCTGATATAATCCACCAGGGCATCAAATGATCCGCTCCCGAAGACAATCTTCTTCGCGCCCGTAAAGGAAAAATTCATTTTCATGCGTTAACCCCCTTGTTCATTTCGGATTTTTTAGTTGAAATTTCTTCGGCAAACCGGACGGTTTCGCAAAAAGTCAATCCCGGTCCCTTTATCATCCTGAGCAAATGCGAAGGATCTAATCTCAAAAAGATTCTTTGTCTTCTGTCGCTCTTCAAAACAACAAAGCCGGACTTTTCACGGCCTTATCAAACTTAGGTCTAATACGGATACAGTCTCGTAAAGTCAAGCCTTTTTGTCCTCCTTCACCCCGTTCGCCAGAAACCAGTCCATCTGTCGGCAGATACCCCGGACAATCTTCACTTCTTTGGAATAGAGACCCGTTCTCGACAGCAAGCGCCGGATGTGCATCATCCAATATTCCGGATTTTGGGAATTCAGAAAACCGATTTTCATAAGGAGGGACGCCACCTGGCCATACATGCCCTCGAGTTCCCGTGAGGAGGCCAATTTGGATACGAAGCGCCCTTCGCCGGAGGACCGGTAGGCGAAAATCTCGTAACAGAGGATCATCACGGCGTGGGAGAGGTTCAGAGATTTGAATTCCGCCGTGGGAATATTGACGGCGAGGTGGCAGAAACGGAGCTCGTCGTTGGTCAGGCCCGCATCTTCGGGCCCAAAAAGAAGGGCAATCCGGTTTTCCTGCGAAATGGCAGCCACTTTTTCAGCCATCTCTCGGGGCGACACCACCGGTCCCCGGGCATTTCCCAGTCGGGCCGTCGTCCCGACAACGTACTGAAAATCTGCAAGGGCTGCTTCCAGATTGTCGACATGCCTGATGCCATCGATTACCCCGGCGGCAACATGGGTGGCGCGCCGGTACATCTCATCCGGGTCGAGGTTTGGATTCCCGACCACGACGAGCCGGTCGATACCCATGTTCTTCCCGCACCGGGCAACGGCGCCGACATTACCGGCAAACTGGGGCCGGCAAAGGACGATGGAAATGTGGCTGGTATTCGATTGCATTTTTTTCTTGGCTTCCGTTTTTTATTGCCGTATTCAGAACGATCCAAAACTGAAAGCCAATATTCTTTTAAACCGCTTCCTCGTAAAACGCTTTAGAATAATTATCAAGGAGTTATCCCTGCCAACCATATCATCCCCCAAAGGACCTTCATTACGTGCTGAGACAGTGTGTCTGTGAAGGAAGGCCGGACATAGGATCAAATCTCCTCGCTTTCCCCTTCTTCCTCGAGAATTTCCTCTTCTTCGCCTTCAAGATCGTCCGTTGTTTCCGGGGTCGTGTCCCGTTCCACGCGGGCCATGCCGACGATACGCTCCTCGTCGCCCAGCCCGATCAGTTTCACCCCCTGAGTGCTGCGATGGATCAGCGAGATTTCATCGACCCGTAGTCGGATGATCTTCCCGGCATCGCTGATGAGGACCACGTCCTCTTCTCCCGTCACCTGGCAGACGCCGGAAACGAAACCGATCTTGGGCACGGTTTTCAGGTTGATGGTCCCTTTTCCGCCTCGGCCCTGCAGGGGATATTCGATAACCAATGTTCTTTTTCCATAGCCGTTTTCCGACACGGTCAGGATGGCGTTTCCTTCCGCCAGGATTTCCACTCCGACGACGCAGTCGTCTTCGTCCATGCGGATACCGGTGACGCCCCGGGCGTTCCGACCCATATCCCGGACGTCTTCGGCATGGAAGCGGATGGCTTTCCCCTTCCTGGTCCCGAGGAATATATCCTGCTGGTTGTTCGTAATCTGGACGTCGATCAGGTCGTCCCCCTCATCGACGGACATGGCGATGATACCGGATGCCCTGGGATTCGCATAGGCCGCTAGGGCCGTCTTCTTGATGACTCCCTTCTTCGTCACCATGACAACGGATTTGTCATCCGCAAAATCCCGAACCGGCAAGATGGCCGCCAGGCGTTCTCCCTGGGCCAGATTGATCAGGTTGACGATGGCTTTGCCTCGCGCTGCCCTTCCTGCCTGAGGAATCTGGTAAACCTTCAGCCAGTATACCCGTCCTGCGCTGGTAAAGATCAGGATATAATGATGAGTCGAGGCGATGAAGATCTTTTCCACGAAATCTTCCTCTTTTGTCTGCATGCCCACTTTGCCCCGGCCGCCCCGGCGCTGACTCCGATATAGACTCACGGCATTGCGCTTGATATACCCCGAATGGGATACCGTCACGACCATATCCTCCTCAACGATCATGTCCTCGATCCCGATATCCTCAACGCTGGTCACAATTTCCGTCCGCCGTTCATCGCCGAAACGATCCTTGATCTCTTCCATTTCCCGGATAATCACGTCGAGGATTTTCCGGTTATCCCCCAGGATACCCAGGAGTTCCTGGATCAAACGGGTCAGCTCGCCGTATTCCGTATCGATTTTTTCGCGTTCAAGGCCCGTCAATCTCTGAAGACGCATATCCAGGATAGCCTTGGCCTGAATGTCCGACAGGCCGAAACGGGCACATAGACTGACCGTTGCCTCCTGCGGATTTGCCGCCTTCTTGATGACGGCGATCACCTCGTCGATATGATTCAGAGCGATGATGAGACCTTCCAGGATGTGGGCCCGCTCCTGCGCGCGGGCCAGTTCGAAACGGGTACGCCGGGTGACCACTTCACGCCGGAAATCGATGAAGCTGCTCAGGACTTCCTTCAGGTTGAAAA
>Ga0302253_1001604_pt1 | contig 13105 bp, 9 predicted proteins | sample AAG_RA_Trp_MG_FD_193537 | JGI IMG/M metagenome (GOLD analysis project Ga0302253, IMG submission 193537) | Enriched activated sludge microbial communities from anaerobic digester in WTTP, New Holstein, Wisconsin, United States - AAG_RA_Trp | ecosystem: Engineered > Bioreactor > Anaerobic >... | reverse complement strand
CGACGAAGTTGACATCAATGTCGAGAAGGGCGCAGTCACCATCGTTGCAGCAGGCGACCAGTCCTACTACCTTGGCGAAGAGATCAAGTTCTCCGGTACCAACACCGAGACCTACAAGACCTACCTGTTCATCATCGGACCCAACCTCAAAAAAGATGGTTCAATGATTGCACCCGAGGACAAGGACCCCCGGAACAATGCTGTCAAGGATGGCGATGTAAGCACCTTCAAGGTAGTTGACGTCAACGGCGACAACACCTGGTCCTGGAAGTGGGGAACCGCCGAATATGCACTTGATGCAGGCACCTACACAATCTATGCAGTAAGCCAGCCCCGCAACAAGGATAGTACCAACCTTGCAAACGCAGCATACGGTACGGTCTCTATCATCATCAAGAAGCCGTTCGTTTCTGCAACTGCATCACAGTCCACCGTTGCTCAGGGTGACAAGGTCTTCATCACCGGTACCGCAGAGGGTGACCCGGGCAGCGTGTATATCTGGATCATGGGTAAGAACTATGCCGCCAAGAACTCTGCTGCCGTGAATTCCGACATGTCGTTCAAGTACGAGATCAAGCAGGAAGCCACCAAGGATCTTACCGCTGGCCAGTACTTCGTCGTAGTGCAGCACCCGATGCAGAACAAGGTATTCGATGTTGACCTTGAGGGCAACAATGTTGTCAACAAGCAGCTCATTCCGGAGTTAGGCGGATCAGCCTATACCAAGATCTTCACGCTCCTTGGACAGGGCAGCCTGCAGGGCTCCGATGCAGCTGAGGCACTTGCAGAGGGCATCAACGACGCAAACGTCGACGATACCTACACCAAGCTCCAGTTCCTTGTCGAGGTACCCACCATCACCATCGACACGATTGGCGACAAGCACGTTGGTGACAAGTTCACCATCACTGCAAAGACCAACCTTGCCGTTGACGATGAAGTCCTCGTCCAGGTCTACTCATCATCATTCAAGCCGACCATGAAGAGCCAGAGCGGCGAGTTCAGTGGCGCCTCCGGTACCGTCAAGGTTACCAAGGGCGACAGCGGCTACAACAAGATCTCGTTCGATGTTGACTCCTCAACATTCAAGCCGGACGAGTACATCGTGACCGAGGAAGCTGTCCTCCAGACCGCAACCGGCACGGCACTGTTCAACGTGCTCGAGACCACCGTCAAGACCGTGGCCCCGACCACCGCAGCAACCGTCCAGACACCTGTCCAGACTGCAGTTCCGACCACCGTTGCAACTGCAGTTCCGACCGCAGCCCCGACCAAGTCACCCGGCTTTGGTGCACTCGTTGCACTGATCGGCCTTGGCGCTGTTGCGTTCGTTGTTGTGCGCAGGCACTGAACTAACTTCTAAATTTTTCTTTTTTTCGTCTGCCAGTTCTATAACAAGACCGTTCATTGAGCGGAGGCTGTTTCAAGTAATTTTACGCGTTTCGCTTGAAACCCATTGCACGGTGTGACATCTTTTTAAGCCCCGGGTGGTCAACGTAGATCACGTACTGCCGATCCAGTGCAGGATCCTTAATTGGGAGGTGCGAGCAGCGTGAAACTGGTTGTAAAGAATATTGATATCGCAACAAGAGGAGTGCTCCTGAATCGCCTGGATGCCCGGGGCATTGGTGTCATGAACGGCGACCGGGTTCAGGTCATCAACCCGAAGAACGGGCTGTCAGCAACAGCATTTGTCGAGATAACATCAACAATCGCCCAGCAGGGGACCCTTGGGATCTACCGCATCACAAACGAGCGCCTCCAGCTGGACGATGGCGATGATATCGAGATCCGTGAAGCCGGTCGGCCCGAATCCCTCGATTATATCAAGAAGAAGATGGATGGCGGCAAACTCACCAAGGAAGAGACCCTTACGATCATCAAAGACGTTGTCCATGACGATATTTCTGCTGCGGAACTGACTGCTTACATTACAGCATCCTATATTAATCCGCTCGATATGGATGAAGTCGAGCATCTCACCCGTGCAATGGTGGAGACCGGGGAACAGATCAAGTTCGCCTCCCGCCCCATTGTCGACAAGCACTCTATCGGTGGGGTACCCGGCAACAAGATCACCTTCCTTGTTGTCCCCATTATTGCGGCCAGCGGCCTCAAGATCCCCAAGACGAGTTCACGGGCAATCACCGGTGCCGGGGGTACGGCAGACCTCATGGAAGTGCTGGCATTTGTTGAGTTTACCGCAAGCGAGGTCCAGCAGATGACCGATAAGGTGGGGGGATGTATTGTCTGGGGCGGCGCAACGAATATCGCGCCGGCAGATGACCGGATTATCATCCAGGAATACCCGTTCAAGATCGATGCACGGGGCCAGATGCTGGCAAGCGTGATGGCGAAAAAGTTTGCTGTCGGGGCGAACCTTGTCGTGATCGATATCCCTGTCGGCCAGAATACCAAGGTTGCAAACATTCAGGAAGGGCGCAAACTTGCCCGGGAATTCATCGAGCTTGGCGAGAGGCTGGGAATGAAAGTGGAGTGTGCCCTGACATATGGCGACACCCCTGTCGGGCACAGCATCGGGCCGAAACTGGAGGTCATCGAGGCGCTGCGAGTCCTTGAGGGCTCCCAGGAGCCCAACTCCTTTATCCAGAAAAGTATATCCATCGCAGGGATTGCGCTGGAGATGGCCGGCAAGGCACCGCGGGGCGGGGGTATGGCCATGGCACAGGATCTCCTGTCAAGTGGCAAAGCGCTCGAGAAGATGAAGCGGATTATCGAGATTCAGGGTGGCGACCCGAATATCAAGTCGTCCGACATCATCCCCGGGGAACACCAGTTCGTGGTCAGGGCACCGGCATCCGGGTACGTGATCGAGATGAACAACCGGTCTCTCATAACCCTTGCGCGGACCGCGGGGGCCCCGCAGGACCGCGGCGCGGGGATCCTCCTTCACGCGAAGAAAGGAAAGCTCGTGAAAGCGGGGGAGCCCCTCTTCACCCTGTATGCGGACAGGAACTGGAGGTTGCAGAAGGCAATCGAGGAAGGCCGTCGACTTATGCCGGTCCTTGTTGAAGGGATGCTGCTGGACCGGGTCCCGTCGTCTTTCTCGGAGTTATAGACCGATGTGCTGATATACGAGCAGGTCGCGATATTTATCATGTATCCCCGACCTCGTTTCCTTTTTGCCATCCTGCTTCTCCTGCTTCTCTGCAGTTCGGCACAGGCAACGACAAGCCTGCTGATAACCGTGCAGGACGGTATTGACAATGTCACTCTCTCGCATGCAACCGTGTATGTCAACAGTGCTAACTATGCACGGACAAACTCCCTTGGCCAAGCACTGCTCACCCATTCCGGGTTAAACGACCAGGAAATCAGAGTTTCGATGAGCGGGTATAATGACTGGAGCCAGACAGTCAGTAAAAACACCACCGCACTGCTGGTGAACCTCAGCCGCAAGACGCTCACGTTCAAGAGCACCCTGTTCGATTCCGATACGCTGAACCCGATCTCCGGCGCCCGGGTCAACCTTACCACAGAGAATGTGACACAGACAAAGCTGACTGACAGCAGCGGGACTGCCACCTTTGCCGTTACCGGTGCAACCATTTATTCCATAGATATTACGGCTCCCAACTACGAGTCCCGGAGCGGGACAATTATCATGGGAGCCGATGACCAGGAAGTGCAATATAAACTGCTTTCGGGGAACAGTTTCTCGTTTGTTGTCACAGACAAAGATACCGGAAAAACCGTCCCCGCTGCCGAAGTGCGTCTTAATGCTGTGCTTGCAGGGAAAACCGATGAACGGGGTATCCTGATAACTCCCATTACAAGGGGAAAGACCTATACTATCGAGATCTCAAAAGACGGGTATAAATCCTATATGGAGTCGCGCGTCATCAGTGACACTGATGCCATCTATTATGCTTCAATATCGAAAGCGCCCCTTGGAGCCTATATATTTGTCACGGATGAATCCAAAAAGCCCCTGGATGGGGCGGATGTCTATGTTGACGGGATCCTTGCGGGGACAACCAACGAATACGGGCGGATGAGTTCCGCTACCCTTGTGTCCGGTGATTATACTGTTGAGGTACGGAAGACCGGCTACACGCCCCAGAGCCGCACGATAACCATCTCCAGCACCAGCAGGGATTACACCTTCACCCTCCCCCTGGCAAATTCTGCGTTGACGGTCACGGTTCAGGACAATGACAACAAGGCTCTTTCGGGAGCATCGATCCTGGTGGACGGAGCCAGTGTCGGTATGACGGATAACAACGGACTGTTCGTTACCAGCATCCCTTTCAATACTGATGTGAATATTTCCGTGACAAAGGAGGGGTATGTCCCTCAGTCCGTAAAAAAGCAGGTTATTTCAGGGAACGCCACCGCTGCTGTGACAGTTATTATGGGAAAGAGCATCGACTGGGGCCTTATCGGCATGATAGCACTGGGGGCACTTGCGATTCTTATCCTGTTTGTCATCATCAGGGCGCTGGGGAAGCGATCGGGCGGACCCCATATCCGGCGGAGAGACGAAATTTAAGCCCTCTTTTTTTTCTCGCAATCCGTTTCAAGTCCAGTTAATACGCTCCAGAGCGTATTGTGTCAATGACCTTAAAATTCACATAAAAAAGGAACGGACCCAGCGGGAATCGAACCCGCGTCCTTGGGTTCGAAGCCCAAGAGGATATCCTCTACCCTATGGATCCTTCTCATCTTCTTTACATCAAAAGATATTAAGTATTTTCTGCCGATAAACTACACCAATGATCCTCTCATCGTCCGAGTTTGTCCGTCGACTGGAACAGGCCCCTGATGCCGGAAAGCTCGTGATCAATCCCTATCTTTCGGAATGCCAGCAACCTGCATCATATGATTTGCGTTCAGCCACTGATATCACTCTCGAACGGGGGAAGTGCACGCTTGTCCCCACGCTCGAATGGGTTGAACTCCCCACAGATCTAGCCGGAACGCTCATGTGCCGTTCCTCGTTTGGCCGGAAAGGGGTAGTGCTTGGTGGCGGGTACATCGACCCGGGATTCCGCGGACAGCTTACCCTGTGCCTGACGAACATAGGGGACGATCTTTTTGTACGGAAGAACGACCGGGTTGTCCAGATGATCCTCCATGAGGTGAGGGGTAGTGGTAATGGGTATGCCGGCCGGTACCAGGACAGTATCGGGGCAGTCGGGGCGAAATGACCATGATCCGGACCGAGAGAAAATACGTTGAGATCCTCCGTATCCTGAAGGAACACCGCGACCCGATGGGCGCAAAGCGGCTCTCCGAGCTGATGTCTGAGAGGGGTTTTGTCCTGAGTGACCGTGCGGTCCAGTATTATCTCAGTTATCTTGACACCATGGGTTTTACCGAGAAGGTCGGGAACCAGGGAAGGATCCTGACACCTTTGGGCCTGGAAGAGACGGACAACGCCCTTGTCGAGGACCGTATCGGGTTTATCATCTCGAAGCTGGAACGCCTTGCCTACCGAAGTACGTTCGATCCAGCCACCGGGACGGGCGATGTTGCGTACAATCTCTCGATGGTCCCCACCGAGTATGCAGAGAAGGTCACAACGGCATTCGATGAAGTAATCCAGGCGGGATGCGGCTTCTTCAACTCTTACCGGATTATTGGCCATGATCCCCGCGTTCCCCACGATCATACCGGATTCATGACCATCTGCAGCATATCGATGGACGGTGTCTTTCAGCGCCAGGGAATTCCTGTAAGGATGGCATATGGCGGAAGGCTCGAGATGGAGAACGGGACACCCCGGCAGTTCAGGGATCTTATTGCCTACCGAGGAACCACGATTGATCCGCTTGAATTGTTTATTTCTGCACACCTGACCACCATCTCATCATTTGCACAATCGAAGAGTGGTATTGCACTTGCCAATGTTCGCGAAATTCCCTGTGCAGCGCGATCCCGGGCCGAAGAGACGATCCGCCAGATGAATTCCTGCGGTTTTGTCTTCCCGGTTACGATGGGGAACCAGGTATTCAACCTGCCCCAAAATCCCTACCGGCTCTCAATCGTTGCGTTCAGCGGGCTGAATTATATCGGGAATACCGTCGAGCATGGCATACCGATAAAGACCGAGATTGGGGCCGGCAATATCCGGTTTTCCAAAATCCTTGAGAAGAACTGATTCAGATCCAGGAGAAATCGCCAGGTTTTTTTCCCTTTTTATCCTGTTGCCGCTCGTTTGAGGATTCTTCATCCTCCTGTTGCGGGGCTGGCTTTTTTGGTTTTAGGCTCGTATGAATGAGAGAACCATCTCGTGCCTTGGGAACCGAAGTATCGGTGACGAACTTTCCCTGGAAAACCGTATCCTTTGCCTGGTATTCCTGCTCTTTCATCATCACCGGTTCATCTCCTTCAGAGTGGATTTGCACAGGTTCCAGCGGCTCGTTTAAGGGGGTCTCTTGTTCAGGAGAAGCAGGGATTACTTTGTGTGACAATGGCCTCTCGGGCGATTCTTGGTTTTCCGGTGCAGGAGTCCGCTTACGGATGATCACGGTCTTTTTCACACTGGCTTCGAGAATCCCTTCTCCTGGTGGACGGGATACCGGCTGCTCCCGTGTTTCCGGTGGAGTCTGGGAGACAACAACACGTTTTGTCCGGGCCACTGCTGATGGCTCCGATGGGGATTGTGCTGCACCACTTCCTTTCTTCACCGGTGTGCCTGAAAGTGCCATCATCCGCTGCCGCTGCAATTCCCGCTCAATCCGCTGGCGGGCATGTTCGTGTGAATGGGGGACGCGAGCATCTTCCCCAGAGGAGGGCTGATCCGTTGTTCCGGCAGGGGTTAATGGCTGTTGAGTAACGATTTTTCTTGATGGGATCTCCTGACTTGGCACAGGGGCCTTGTATGGTGGCATTTGCTTCCCTGGATCATGAGCCGGTGCGGATCTGGCATGATCTGCCCGGGACTTTTCCAGAGGGACCTGCTGAAGCGTGGAAGGTCGTGGGGCCGTAGACCGGACCGGCGGTTGCTGTCTTGGTTGCGGGATATCTTCCGCAGGGGCATCAGCCGTTGGTCTCGCGGGGGGAGTCTTTTCCGGTTCAGGGGCGTGAACACGATCCGTCTGCGGAGTTTCCGGGAGCCGTTGCATCTGCTTCGGGAGGACAATCATCTCATCCCGGAGCGTTCCGGCATTTTCCTGGACGCGTGTTATCCCCTGCTGTTCGCTTTCTGGTACCGCCCTTCGTACCGGACCAGACCTGAGTTGTTCCCGGATCTCCCTTAGTTCACTGATACGGGGGATATTCTCGAGGCCCGAGAGCATGACAATGATGGCGACGTTTTTTGTATTCATGACCGGGTAATCCCCGGACCGTGTCTCGAGGCCGCGGATGCTCCGGTCAATCCATTTCCTTACTGTCATGAATCCCTGCATCGAGAGTTCATGTGATGGGCCGGCAATGAGAACGAGAGCCTTGTGAGCGCTCGTCATATCGCAGGGTGTTGATACCTCGTGGTAGATTGCCTGTTTGGCCAGCTCGACGATCCGCGATGCCCGCTTTTTCCCCTCTTCGTTGAACGGACCTGATGGCCTGAACTGGGAAAGGAACGCAAGGGGATTACTGGGGAGATGTTCCACGGCATATCCGATGGTGATAAATCCCCCGTCTTTCATGGTGTTGAGCACCTCTCCGGAATCCAGCACGACTTCGGCGAGATCTATTCCCCCGTCAGCCCTGAACTCCCCGGCTTTTAAGATCAGACTGATCCGCCGGACAATGGCTTCGTTGAGGAGGTGGTATGTCAGCATCCCGGGAGACAGTTCCGGATCCTGCCTGCCGAGCCCGAGCATCTGGGCAAAACCTTTCTCCTTCTTTTTTGCGAGCTGTGCCTGTGCGAGGGGGCGCGTCTTTTTGTACCAGGTCTCGTTGTCAAAGACGATCATCCCGTCAAGAAGGGGAGAGATGATGTCGATGTCATCAGCGGCTTTCGCGGACTTTCTCTCGCCCTCGGCAAGGCAGGGGATGGTGACAAGGCCGAAGATTGGTTCAACGATTGCGGAGCGGAGCCCGGCAATGACATGCGGGACAACGTCTGTCATCCGCCCACCCAGCCCGCAACAGATGAGAACCGCATCGTTCTCACCTGTCTCGAAATTGTGGATCCGTGAGATGATCTCGTCAATATCGATGGTGGCAGTTGCCCCGCCTTCTGCCGGAGCCTCCGGGTTCATGGGATCAAACGGGGGATAGTACAGTTTCTGTGAATCAGGGAGTGCAAGGAGTTGTTGTAAGGAGGCTTCGTCCACATCTGCAACCAGTCCTTCGACACAGGCAACCCTGCTGCTCTTCCGGTCGATGGCATACAGGCTGTCCACGATCCTGCATCCCGCCCCCCCAAGTCCTAGTGCCACTATTCGCATAGACTGATACCGATCTCTCTTCTAATCCAATCCTTATGAGCAGACAGACAGATTATCCCGCAGGGCTCCGTTCTTTCGGAGAATACTTGATCCCGGGGAAATACGTCTTTGTTGCATATAAATTACGACAATGATTCTGGTTGGTTCTTTTATTTAAGATGCATCACGCTGCAATGACTGTCAGTTGAACTCAAAAATCCCCCAAATGGCGCCTGATCCGGGATAGCCTGATGCGATCACACCCGTTTTACCGGAAAAAGTGGGCAGATAACTGGAATAAACGCCAGATTGCGGTTTTTGCGGGCGGATCGCCGGTTCCTGTCAACGTAAAATCATAATTTATTTAAATGCGTGCACGGTAATACTCAAATGAGGTGAACATACCTTGACATATGGAATTGAATTCGTACCTGGTAATGTCAATGTAAAGCAAGTTGTTAACTTCTGTAAACTTGCTGAATCCAAAGACATTGATTTCGCATGGATCACCAACCACTACAACAACCGTCACTGCTACCCCACCCTCGCTGCCATTGCGAAGGAGACCACGACCCTGAAGATGGGCCCGGGTATCATGAACGCCTTCACCGACACTCCCGCGGCAATGGCATCCTTTGCCTGCACCCTCAACGAGATCTCTGACGGCCGTGCAGTCCTCGGTATCGGACCCGGTGACCTCTCAACCCTGCCGAAGCTTGCAATCAACCCTGAGAAACCGGTCGGCCGCCTCGAGGAAGCAGTTGTCCAGATCCGCAAGCTTGTTGCCGGTGAACAGGTCAGCAAGTCCGGCATGAAATTCTTTGATTACGACGGTGCAAAGCTGACTGGTGTCACACTCCCCGGCAAGAAGGGAATCCCGGTCTACATCGGTGCACAGGGCCCCAAGGTCCTCGAGCTCGCCGGCAAGATCGGTGATGGTGCACTCATCAACGCGTCCAACCCCAAGGACTTCCAGGTTGCCATCCCGATCATCAAGGCAGCCTGCGACTCTGTCGGCAAGAAGAACTTCGACGTTGGCGCATACACCGCCATGTCGATCGACCAGAGCGAGAAGAAGGCACGCAATGCAGCAAAGATCGTTGCAGCATTCATTGCAGCCGGCTCCCCCGAACCACTCCTCACCCGCCACGGACTCGACCTCGCGAATGTTGCCAAGATCAAGGCAGCCCTTGCAAAGTTCGACTTCAAGAGCGTTGGGGAACTCGTCGGTGACAAAGAGATCGACGCATTCACCATTGCAGGCACCCCTGAGATGGTCAAGCAGAAGTGCGAAGACCTTACCAAGGCAGGTGTCACCCAGATCATCTTCGGTTCACCCCTCGGTCCCGACATGACCAACTCCATCCGCCTGCTCGGCAAGTACGTTGTATAAGGACAGAGCACAATATCTGCCCCCATATAACCGAAAGCGGCGATGGCGCCCTGGCAGAAAAATCCTTTTTCTTTTTTTGTGATTTTGTTTTTGGTGGATCCGCGTGCAAATGACTATCAGATACAGCCGGAAATAGTTGTGTACGGGATATCTATGGAGGAGTTGTTTTCTGTTACGGATGTGGGAACTCCAGGAGGCGGTGTCCAGTACAGAAAAGAGGCATATACCGGCTTCAGCTGCAGGATCAGCCCGGATCGCTCCAAGCGGCATGTCATCCATCCTGTTGCTATCCCTGAAGAGAGCGAAGACTGCCCATTTTGTCCGGAACGGATATTTTCCGTTACGCCGCTTTTTCCCGATGGCAAACGGATTATCCACAACGAGAGTGTCACATTTCCCAACATGTTTCCCTTTGGCCCGGGACATGTTGTAACCGTGATAACCAAAGCCCACCGGGTCGAAAAATTCAGCAGGCAGCAGATTGCCGATGCGTTGTTGGGACAGGTTGATGCACTGATGAGGTACGACGGTTATCCCAGCATCAACATGAACTTCCTTCCTTCAGCAGGCGCAAGCCTGATCCATCCGCACATGCAGGGACTATGCGATACCCGGTCATCACATATTGTCGAACGGTACCTGTATGCTGGTAACAAATACCATCAGCTTACGGGAAAGGATTATTGGGATGCTGTAACTGGCGGTGATAAAGCGTCTGGCCGGTATCTCTTCGGTGAAGAAATTATCTGGTCTGCTCATGCCGTCCCCTGCGGGGAACGGGGAGTCCGCGGGATTCTTCCTGTTGCCATTCTTGACGAAGCCATCCCGTATATCGATATCCTGGCAGCGGGAATCGTGGATGTGCTCGAATTCTACCGGAACCTTGGAACAACTGCCTTTAATATGTCCATCTTTTTCGACAAAGCCGGTTCGAAAAGCGGCTTCCATGCATTCTGCTCGCTCATCTCCCGGATCAATCCCAACCCGTCATCGATGAGTGACTCTGCTTTTATGGAACGGATGCACTTCGAACCGGTAATAATGACTCTTCCGGAAGAGATGGGTAGACTTTACCGGAACCAAAAAAAGGAAAAGGATTAGTCGAATTTTGCAACAAGCTTGTTCTTCTTGACAAGCACGCCGTCCTTCTTGTGTGCCTGGCGGAGAACCGTGTCGCCTGCCTTTTCGATCTCGCGTGCCTCATCACAGAGGGCTGCTGCGACCTTCATCATCTCGTGAGCGCTTGCAACGATCGGGATGTACTTCTCCCATTCCTTGGTCATGAAGCAGCCCTTGACGTTCTGGCCTGCGACTGCCATGGCGATCTCGTGGGCGGCGCGTGCCTTTGCGAGTGCATAGTTGTTGGTGAACTCGCCGTCGACTGCCTTGTCGGTGGTCATGACGATCTTGGGGAGTACGAGCTCTGCACCCTTCTTGCCGGCCTTGACCTGGTCAATGACCTGGTCAATTGCCACCTGGAGCTTGCGGAATGCGCCGGTGCCTGCAAGGACTTTGACGAGGTTGCCGTTGAAGTCAGCCATCTCGATGGGGTCGAGGAATTCGCGGCGTGCACCGATCATGGAGTCTGCCTTCATGATGATGTAGCCGAATGAGCTCGTCTTGATGCCTTCCCATTCCTTCTTGGTCGTAACGTCGTCGGTGATGACGATGCACGGGATGCCGGACTTTGCCAGTTCCTCGCGGGCACCAGTGGGGCCGGGGAGGACGCCGTTGGGGGAGACCACGATACAGAAGTCGGGTTTCCATGCCTTCATATTGGAGACAACGCGGTCAATGTCCTCCGGCTGGAGTTTCGTTCCGCTGGTCGCCATGAATGTCTGCATGTCTTCACGGTCTGCTCTCTCATCGAGAAGGAGCTCTGCCATTACACCACTTGCAATGTTGCCGAGTTTTGCAACGCCTACTTTAACAACCATGTAATTTCACCTCGAAAATGTTATAACACGTTATTATGACAAGGGATTCTTATAAACATTTTGAAATGTCCTCTCTCGTCGAAAAACAAGGAATCCGGGGTTCACCTGCGCGAAGGACTGTTGCCAAACCATGGAATGGATTTCGCCTGCCTCCATGGGGCCGGAGCCCGGATCGGGGCCCGGATCACTGGATTGGGGTGCAGGAAACCGGAGTCTGCCTTCAGGCAGGGCAGGGATTTTTCGCTCAAAATTTCAGCGCGGTTGCCGGACCTGTTGTTCCGGCTTTTTTTTCAATTCAGGGTGGGGGTATTTCACTCATTATCCCCGGGGATCAGATTGTACCTATGCGACCCCCTACAAGACTCCATCCCCAAAAACACTCAGAACTCCCTCGTAAATGTGAACATTTTGAGGATTTTTTTCAGCACGGTGTGTGTGGGGTCGCTTGGGTACAAATGGGAGCTCGACCAAGACTGCCCGCAAAAAAATGAACGGTTTCCGGTGATAATCTTCCTTATGGACAGACCTTGGCGGGGTCATGGTGTACCCTTCTGACCCCCTAAACCCCCTGCGCGACCATTTGATTGGCGGACGGGCCGATGCCTGAACCGCTGAGCTGGGGGGAGAATTCCACTGGCATGATCCCCCGTGTTTCCTTATGGATCCGGACAAAGTTAACGAAAAGTGTTTAAGTTCCGGTTGTGAAGGTGTTACTATGAAGGACGGACTGCTTACCGAACGCCAGATGGAGGTACTGCGGTACCGCAAGCAGGGGCTGACCCAGCAGCAGATCGCTGACATCATCTCTACATCGAAAGCCAATGTCTGTACGATCGAGAAGAGTGCGATGGAGAATATCCGCCGCGCAAAGGAGACGCTTGAATTTCTTTACACGCTTGATGCGACACATCTCTGCACCATTCCGTCCGGCACCGATCTTTTCAATGTCCCGTCAATTATTTTCGGGGAAGCCGAGAAGATCAATATCAAAGTAAAATATGATACTATCTCCCTCATCAACCGGCTGCGTGAATCGCGGGCACAGGCATGCAAGGCCCGGGTTGTCTGTGAAGATATCATTGTTTACATAACTGACCAGGGAGAATTATACTTCGGATAATTTTGGATAACAATGCGGTGGCCAGATCCGTTTTGTTTTTGCCCCTCTCCTGAATTGCTGGCATATGTTTATATGCTCTCTTCTACAATAATTATGGAAGCCGATATGAGGTTATCCTCTCCGGATCTGCACATGTCCCCGACGGGGGCATGACTGGATCCGGGAACGGCGGGACCATGCTTCCGGACACTGGAATGACGGTCCTGCCGTAGGAGAACCCCGATTGGTGGATCCCCGTGAAACAGCGGGGGTATACCGAGAAGGAGTTGTGATTCGTCACAACAAGCTGACAGAGTGGGTCTGATCAGGCGCA
>Ga0302253_1001603_pt1 | contig 13116 bp, 8 predicted proteins | sample AAG_RA_Trp_MG_FD_193537 | JGI IMG/M metagenome (GOLD analysis project Ga0302253, IMG submission 193537) | Enriched activated sludge microbial communities from anaerobic digester in WTTP, New Holstein, Wisconsin, United States - AAG_RA_Trp | ecosystem: Engineered > Bioreactor > Anaerobic >... | reverse complement strand
ACGAACGGCTCATCCGCACCCTGCGCAGGCTGCAGCAGCGCGGGAACACCGTGCTCGTGGTCGAACACGACGAAGCGACCATCCGCGAGGCGGATACCGTCATCGAACTTGGGCCGGGGTCGGGTGCTCTTGGCGGCGAGGTGGTGTTCAGCGGGCGCGTGCCCGACCTGCTTGGAACCGCAGACACGTTGACGGCGCGCTACCTGCGCGGTGAGATGACCATTCCCCTGCCGGAATCCCGGCGCAAGGGCGATGGCGCGTTGACGCTTCGCGGCGTGACCACCAACAACCTGCAAGGTCTCGATTGCTCCATCCCCTTCGGCGTGCTGACATGTGTCACGGGCGTCTCCGGGTCGGGAAAGAGTTCGCTTGTGGTGGACACGCTGTACAAGCACGTCGCGCTGGCGCGGGGTATCAAGGTCGATTCGCCGGGGAGCATCGGCGGTATCGACGGACTCGACAGGATAGAGCGTATCGTCGCCATCGACCAGACACCCATCGGGCGTACGCCGCGTTCCAACCCCGCGACGTATACCAAGATATTCGACGAGATACGCGACATCTTCGCCATGACGGCAGATGCCCGTAAGCGCGGGTACAAGCCGGGGCGCTTCAGCTTCAACGTGCGTGGAGGACGGTGCGAAGCCTGTGGCGGAGACGGGCAACTGCGTGTCGAGATGCACTTTCTGCCCGACGTGTTTGTCACGTGCGACGTCTGCAAGGGGCGTCGTTACAACCACGAGACGCTCGAAGTCCGGTACAAGGGCCTCAACATAGCGGAGGTGCTCGACCTCACCGTGCGACAGGCACGGCAGTTCTTCGAGAACTATCCCGTGCTGGAGCGCAGGCTTGGCGTGCTCGAGGACGTGGGCCTCGAATACCTCAGACTGGGCCAACCGGCGACGACCCTTTCGGGTGGTGAGGCGCAACGCATCAAGATATCACGCGAACTCGGAAAGCGTAGCCTGCCCGGCACGCTCTACATCCTCGACGAACCCACCACGGGGCTGCACATGCACGAGGTGGGCAAGCTCATTCGCGTGTTGCATCAGCTTGTGGACAGGGGCGCGACTGTTGTGGTCATCGAACACAACACCGATGTCATCCTGTCGTCCGACCATGTCATCGACCTCGGGCCGGGTGGTGGCGAGAATGGCGGGCGCATCGTCTCTGCGGGAACTCCGGAGGAGATTATCGCAGACTCGGCATCCGTGACCGGGGCGTTCCTCGTGCAGGAACGGGCCATCCGCAACGGCGGGTAGGCGTTGGCGTCGACTTCCCGGAGTGCTTCGGCGTGAGCGGATTCACGGAGTATCACGTCTGAAAAGGGCCGCCGTCTTGCCTCGGCAAGGCGGTGGCCCTTCATTCTTTCGGGAAAAGCGTGAAGGGGCGTCTATGCGCCGTCGGCACGCGCGTCCTTCATGGACCAGATGCGCCGCCCTACCAGCTGAGTGTCCTTGCATCGTTCGAGAACAGGGCCTTCTCCGTCAGGTCGGGGTTGCTGACCTTCGCACCGGGCATGAGGTCGGCTTCCGCAAGCCCGTAGTGCTTCATGCAGGTAGGGCATACGTAGACCGTGCCGCCTTTGGCGATGACTGCAGACAGCGTCTTCTGCTGTTGCTCGAAGGTGGCACCGTTGGCTTTGGCCGCAAGCATCACGCCCCGGTCGTTGAGAAATACGGTGAGCGGGTGCCCTCGTTGCAACTGGTTGTAGCCGAAGCCGATGCCCATGTTCGCCCTGTGCGCGTCATCGGTGGTCATGTTGATGAAAAGAGCATCGGGACTTTCGGCATGTGACGGTGTCGCGTTGCAGAGAAGCAACGCCATCAATGTCGCAAGGAGGATGCTGCCTGTACGGTGTGCCAGTGTCATGGGGCCTCCTGGGGTTTCCGCCGGGGGGATATGAGCCGTGCGGGACGTGCATATCCGCCGCGGGCTGTGGATGGATGAGGACTGTCACATACTAGTCCATGCACGGATATTGGGGAAGACGGAACGTATCGGCGGTGTCGTCGATCCACCTTTTTTTCATGCGGGGATTGTCGCGAAAGGTGCAGCGTGCTAGTGTCATAGTGGAACAAGCGCCGCAGGATACGGACACGCGTCGGCATGTATGACGCAGAGTCCCGGGGTGCGGCATCGTCCTGTCTGCGCCGGTGCAGGCAAGGCAAAAGCATGGGTATGGCTCATACCCGCAGAACGGCAGAAACCGGGCTTCGTTCTCGTTTCTAGAGGGCGTACGCCTCCTTATGAACATCTTGGGAGTATCTTTATGGGTAAGTTTACCGGTTATGAAGAGGTCTATAGTGCCTTGTATGTCGACTTCGACAACATCTACACCCGCCTTCGGGAGATGGACCCCGAAACGGCGCGCCTCTTCGGGAGAAACCCGCAGCGATGGCTCAAGTGGCTTGAAGGGCATGCCCTCAAGATGCTGTATGGCGATGGCGTGCGGCGGCGCATTCTGAAGCGCATCTGCTATCTCAACCCCGAATGGTATCAGGAGTACCGCCCCTATTTCATCCGGGCCGCGTTTCAGGTCGTCGATTGCCCGCCGCTGACGCAGCAGGGCAAGACCAGTGCCGACATCCATCTCGTGATGGACTGCATGGATGCGCTCAGCCACACCACACGTTTCGACGAGTTCATCATCCTGTCGGGCGATGCGGACTTCACGCCGTTGCTCATCCGTATTCAGGAACATGCCCGGCGGTCGCTTGTCCTGTCGGTGGGCTACACCTCGCCCGCCTATGCCGCAGCAGCCTCGTGGCGTATCCGTGAAGACTGGTTCGTGGCGCAGGCAGTCGAGGAAGACCCGCAAGAATTCGGCGGCCCCGCTGCCACTGCCGGGCCCATCGTCGACCTCGACATCTCAACCCGCGCCGTCGACCTCATCAGGCGCACCGTGGCGGAGTCTCCCCAGCCGGTGCCCATCGCCGCCGTCGGGCAGTTGTTGCAGCGTGAACTTGATGCCTCGACCGAATGGTTCGGCTACGGCAGGCTGCGTGATTTCATAGACCACCTTGAGATAGCCCCCATCGAGTTTTCGGCGGTTCCCCCCGGGTACCTGTTCGAGGCCGGGCGTCACCAGCCCCCGGAAGAACGGAGCACGCATGAGGACTTCCGCAGTCGTTACCCCGAGCTTTTCGAGTTCGCCCAAGGGGTGCATCGGCTCACGGACATGCCATTGCTGCGGCCCGAACACTACCGGACCCTCCTCGGTTTCATCGTCGAAGAGGTGAACACCAACGGATTCAGCATGACGCAGACCTCGCGCAACGTCCGTGACAAGTGCGTCGAAGCCGGACTGCCGGTGGCGCGCGCGCATGTCAACTTCGTCCTCGTGGGCATCGGACGTGGCGGGTACCTGCTCAATGAAGTGCAGAGTGTGAACCTGCGTGAGGTGGCCAAGTCGTTTCTGCGTAACGCCTACGACCTGTGCCGCATGTCGCAGATGGCGCTGGGCCATGAGGAGCAGAAGATGCTTCTGGAATGGATCATGCCGCGTGATATCCCCGCCGGGGAGTGATCGCACCGGCATCTCTCGTCCGCTTGCGGACGGGAGATGCGAGCAGGGCATATGCAACGGGGACGCCGTGAGGCGTCCCCGTTTTGCATCATGCCGGGAGGCGGGCGCGCTACTTCGGACTTCCCCAGACCTCTTTGAGCTTGCGGTCACGACCGCAATTGGAGCGGTAGAAGCTGTAACGTAGCGGATTCTTCTTGTAATAGTCCTGATGGTACTCTTCGGCGGGCCAGAAGGCACCGGCCGGTTCGATGCGGGTCGCCACGGGGCGTCCGAATCGTTCTTCGAGGGCTTTCAGGCTGGATTCCGCATCGGCGCGTTGCGATGCGTCCTGCGGGAAGATGGCAGACCGATACTGGCTGCCCCTGTCGCAAAACTGCCCTCCGGCGTCGAACGGGTCGACATTGTGCCAGAAGGTGTCCAGAAGGGCGGTATAGCTCACTTTGGCGGGGTCGTACACGACGCGCAAGGCTTCTGCGTGACCTGTCCCGCCGTTTGAGACCTGTTCGTAGGTCGGTGACTCCACTGTGCCGCCCGTATAGCCAGAGGTCGTCTCCAGCACCCCCTCCACCGCATCGAAGGGCTTTTCCATGCACCAGAAGCACCCGCCAGCGAAGACGGCTACCTGCATCCCGGCTGGTGGAGGCGGGGCAGGCTGTGCCGCATGGGCAAGGGCCGGAGGCAGCAGGGCGGTGGCAAGAAGAAGCCCGGTTAGCAGCAGGGTTTCAATGGTAGTCATGGCGTGCTCCTTGGATTGGCGTGACACGTCATTGAGAGATAGCAATGCCGTTGTGTGTTGTACAGGCCGTGAATACTCTGTACCCCTCACCCGGCTTGCAGCCTCCGTGCAGGGGGCCGGTTCGCACCTATGATGCCGCGCCTGACGTGCCCCACAGGTCGGCAAGGGCGCGGCGCTGGTGCACGAGGATGTCGAAATAGTCGAGTTCCATCTCCAGCATCTCATGGTCACGCTTGCGTAGCCATTCGGAAAGCCAGCCGAAGCGCGAGGCGATGACCATGTCGGGCAGCAGGCGCAGCATGTCGGCGGAGATGCCGCCCCTGTGCAGCGTGTGTACGAGTCCGAGAACGAACGGGCCGCGCAGTCCTGAAGGGTGCTCGAACCCGACGCATCCGACACAGTTGGCAGCGTCGTACAACAGAGGGCGTGCTCCGGCGAACTCCCAGTCGATGACCCCGGCGATGGCGTGATGTGTGGTCTCTCTGCCGGGTGTTCCCGGTATATCCCGGTGCGCGGTGTCGGGTGCCGGGACATCGCCCTTCCAGATGATGTTCAGCGGGTGCAGGTCGCCATGTGCCAGCACCACAGGCTGCGAGGCAAGCACGTCGGGCAGTGTCTCCATGACGGGCAGGACGGGGGCGAGGCGCTGGCGTATTCCGGGATGGCGTTCGGCAATGACAGAGACCATGTGCTTCACATACGCTACCACGCCCTGCCGTCCGTCATCGCAGTGTTCTGCGGGCGGGATTGTTTCCAGTGCGCCTCCGGCATGGACGAGGTCGAGGATGCACGCAGCCACCGCCGCACCGCGCCACCCATGACCGAGGTAGTCGGGACGGGGGAGGGGGGCACCTTCGATGAACGGCGTGACCTGCCATGGGAATCCGGCGTGGTCGAGCACATACGCGCGCATGTGGGGCTTTTCGTCTTTCTGATGGGGCTGCGCGGAGTCCGGCCCAGAAGTGTGGGCCGCTGTCAGGGGTTGGGGCAAGACGGTGCAGGGGTCGGCATCACCCGTTTCCCTGTCCGGTCTGCGGACAGCGCGTGGGGCAGGTACCCATGAGAGTCCGTCACGGGCGAGGCGGGCAATAAGGCTGCCTATGATGCCGCGGCGCGATGCCTGTCCGGGGGCAAGCCGTTCGACCATCCACAACGACGCTTCCGGCGCCGTAACGTGCGCGGGATGCGCCCTGACCACATGGCGGCTGACACAGCGTTCGGGACTTCCGGGGAAGGCGTATCCACGTGGTGTTTCGAGCAGTACAAGGTCGAAGCGGGCAGCGACCTCGGAGAGGAGGCGCGGTGTGACGATGTCGGAATCGGGGGCGTACCCATGGAGGGGAAGAGGCATGTACCTGTCCTGATGGCGGTTGAGCATGGACGCATGATGGGCGCAGGCGAAGACGTGTGGGCTGCCAACCGGTGGCCCGTCGCCCGACTGCGGTATGGGGCTGCGCGGGGTGCCGCCCCGTGTGCTGGCTGGCCGTCTGCCCGGTGACCGGGGTGGCCGTCGGAGGCCGCCATCCTGTTGCCATCGGGTGATTGCCGGGAGCCTCTGCCGGATGGCGGGCTCCTGCGACGATGCGTCGCAGCCTGTCGAATCCCCGTATACGGCTAGCTGGCGTTACTATGGGCCGTGCTCCACGCCTGTCGGGCTGCTGGTCGCGTCGGACTATGCCGTATGCCCGCGCCCCGTTGCCCGTCGCCCGTCTGCGAGGTTCTTGTGGAGTGTGTCACCTCGCACAGGTCGCGGGTGTTGTCCACCCCCCCTCCGGCGGGTGATGTCTGTGCGTTGCATCGCAGCACGGCACGACGTACTATGGGCGTTCTGGCACGACACCGCCGAAAACCGCAACCGCAGGACGCTCCGTGACTTTCGCAGACCTCTCCCTCTCTCCCCGGTTGCTCGCCGCGCTCGACGGCATGGGCTATCGCCAGCCCACACCCGTCCAGCGTGGGGCCATCCCGCCCGCCTTGGCGGGAGAGGATGTACTGGCCCTTGCCGCGACGGGAACGGGCAAGACGGCGGCATTCGTGCTGCCCATGCTGCAGCGGCTCATGGATGGTCCGAGAGGGGCGGTGCGCGCCCTCGTCGTGGCCCCTACGCGTGAGCTTGCGGAACAGACCCATGACCATGTGCGGCGTCTCGGTTCGATGTCGCGCCTGCGTAGCACGACCATCTACGGAGGCGTGGGCGTCGTGGCGCAGGCCTTGCGGCTGCGGGCCGGGGTCGAGGTGGTGGTGGGGTGCCCCGGCAGGCTTCTCGATCATATCCGGCGTGGCAACCTTGATCTTTCGTCCCTTGAGGTTCTGGTGCTTGACGAGGGCGATTCCCTCTTCGACCTCGGTTTTCTGGCGGATGTGAGGATGCTGCTTGGCATGGTGCCCGCGACCTGCCAGCGGATGCTCTTTTCCGCGACCATGCCCGACGCCGTGCGCGTCCTTGCCGCCGAGGCGCTACGTCAGCCTGTGACGGTGCAGGTGGACGCCGTGCAACCCGCATCCACCGTGCATCATGCCCTGTACCCCGTGCCAGCCCATTTGCGGACGCCCCTGCTCAAGACGTTTTTGCGAAGCGGGCCCGAGGGGTCTGTCGTTGTCTTCGTGCGTACCCGCCACGGGGCACGCAGACTCTGGCAGCAACTCGACAACGTGGGGTTCAGCGTCACCTGCCTTCAGGGGAAGTTGTCGCAACGACGGCGACTTGCCGCGCTCGAGGGCTTCCGAGACGGGCGCTACGACGTGCTGGTGGCCACCGATGTGGCGGCACGCGGGCTGGACATCTCGCAGGTGACGCATGTGGTGAACTACGATGTGCCGTCGACGGCCGACGCCTATATCCACAGGGTGGGGCGCACAGGGCGTGCTGCCCGCAATGGAACGGCCATGACCTTTGTCACCCCGGCGGATGAGGCGCAGGTGCGGAACATCGAACGGGTACTGGGCACCGTCATCCCGCGCGAGAGGCTTGCCGATTTCGATTATGGCGCGCCTGTGCGCGGGCCGGAGGGGGCGCGTCCGGCCATGCCTCCCCGCCAGCCGCGACTGCCAGCAGGCAAACGTCCGGCTGCACCGCAAGAGGCGCAGGAACAGCCGCGCCGCGGGCGTCCGCGTCCGCCCCGTCATGCCGTGCCCCCGGCGGCACACCCCCCGACGATTCCCTCGCGTCTCCCACGACAGACGCCTGCGGGTGCGGAACAGGTCGACCTCGTCAGAAGTTCCCGGATGCGGGGGCAGGGCGGTGATTCAGACGAATAGCCTGTCGGTAGAGGGCGTGGTTTTGCGCCTCTCGCTGTCGGCACGCTGTCGGCGCGCTGTCCCGCCTGTCCCCCCAGTCCCGTTGTGTCCCGTTGTGTCACGCAGTGTCCCGCATGTTCCCCAGCGCTTCCTGCCCGACCTCGCCATGCTGTGTCCGGTGTCGCCCATGCTGCCGCATGCGATGAGCGGCGCGTACCGTACGAATAACGGGCGGTATTGTTTCCGTTTGATGATGAAGGGCTGCAGGTGCAGACTACCGTGTTGCTCGCGTCTCGTCGCGGGTGTTGTGGAGGGCGGGCATCGCTTGAAGGCTTGTGCCCTGTCTGGTACATGCGGACGGACATTCAAGACGTGGAGGTATGCTATGCCGTCGTTCGACGTGGTCAACAAGATAGAACTTCAGGAGCTCGACAACGCCGTCAACAACGTGAAGAAGGAGATCGAGACACGCTACGATTTCCGGAACACCACGACCGAGATCGACCTGCACAAGGGCGATCTCCGTATCACCGTCGTTGCCGCCGATGAGATGAAGATGCGTGCCCTTGAGGAAATGCTGCACGCCCACTGCGTACGTCGCAAGATCGACCCTCGCTGCCTTGAGTTCAAGGAAATCGAGGCGACGTCGCGGGGCGCGGTGAAGCGTGAGGTGCAGGTCAAGGAAGGCATCGCCAAGGATGTGGCGCAGAAGATCGTCAAGGCCATCAAGGACAGCAAGCTCAAGGTGCAGGGCGCCATTCAGGACCAGCAGGTGCGCGTCACCGGAAAGAAGATCGACGACCTGCAAGACGTCATCGCCCTGCTTCGTGAAGGCGATTTCGGCATCCCGCTCCAGTTCGTGAACATGAAGAACTGAAGCTGACGAGCGGTCTTCTACGCTTTCGGCATGGGGTACATCCTGAGCCGGTGCCGGGGGGATGTGCGTGACTGCGCTCGCTCCGGCAGTCTCTGGATGCCAGCGGTATCGTCCCGGATGCCCGTGTTCCCGTGGTGGCTTGCTAGCCTCGGTTCCGCGTCACGTCAGGCCCTTTCGGTCCTTTTGGCCGGGGTGGCCGGTTCGTTTCGTCCGATGCGGCCCGTTCGACTTCGTTGCTCCGTTTGCCTCGTTTTCCTCACCCTGTTCGCTCGAATCGGCTGTCGCGCAGGTCTGGCGCACCCGAAGAGGTGACCGCCCCGACACGGCGACAGACCATGTTGCCAGAGGTCATGGGGATGCGGGGCAGACCTGGGTGCTCGTTCTTTCAGGCCGGGGGAATCTCCCCGGCCTGAACAATCGTCTGGAACACGCCCTTTTTGCGGCGTCAGGAGCGTCCGGTCATGGCGTCATCGTGCGCTCAGGCCGGTTCGGTGAAACTGGCGGCGAAGCGTTCGAGGTCGTTCGGCTGCCCCGGTGCGTGGTCTTCGGGGTACAGCAGGGCCGACATGTAGAACACCGACCCGATGCTGAGCGCGTTGGCGGCACTGGCGGCGAAGCGGTGCAGCCGTTCCTCGACCGGAGTGCGGTCCTGAGGCGGCAGCAGGGATACGGCGTCCCGTCCGCGGTCGGGAAGCGAAGCCAGCAGAAGAGCCTTGCGGCGCATGGCCTCGCGGTAGGCGGTCTCATCCTCTTTGTCGTGCAGGGCGTCGGCGGCTTCCCGTTCGATGTCGCGCACGGCGGTGCACATGTCTTCGAGCCAGTGGCGCACGGCCTGACGACCGGCCCTTGCTTCGCGATCGTTGTCGGACATGGCTCTTCCTCCTGTTATGTCCTTGCAGTAGCGCGCCCGGTGGGGGAGCGCAAGGGGCGTTTGCTTCGCACCAGCCCGCCGCCGGTGATTCGCCCTTGTCCCCCGGCCTTTGACGGTGTAGAGGGGGCCGGGCACTATCGTCCCCGGAGAGCACCATGGCATTACTCAGTCTTCAGAATATCACGCTCAATCTTGGCGGTCGGCCCTTGCTCGACGGCGCGACACTGCACGTCGAGGCGGGCGAGCGCCTGTGCCTCGTGGGGCGCAACGGTGCGGGCAAGTCGACACTGTTGCGTCTGATGGCGGGTGACCTGCGCCCGGACGCGGGCGAAGTCGTCCGTGCCCAGGGTACGCGCTTCGGGCATATGCCGCAGGATGTCCCGGCATATCTCTCGGGGTCGGTCTACGAGGTCGTGGCGGAGGGCATGGGGCCTGACGGAGTGGCCCTTGCCGCCTACCACAGGCTGGAGACCGGGCGCGCCGACTCCGGCACGCTTGATGCCGCGCGGCACCACCTCGATACGGGCAACGGATGGGAACGGCATGGAGACATGATGACCGTGCTCAACCACTTGCACCTCGACCCCGACGCGCGCTTCGAAGAACTTTCCGGCGGACTCAAGCGGCGTGCCCTGCTGGCGCGCGCCCTTGTCTCCTCTTCGGACGTGCTGCTGGACGAACCCACGAACCATCTCGACATCGAAGCCATATCGTGGCTTGAGGACTTTCTTCAGCGCAGGGCCCGCACCCTCGTCTTCGTCACTCACGACCGTACCTTCCTGCGACATCTGGCCACCCGCATCGTCGAACTCGACCGCGGGCAACTCTTCGCCTACGACTGCGGGTACGATGCCTACCTCGAACGGCGTGAAGAACGGCTTGAGAACGAGACGCGGCAGAATGCGCTCTTCGACAAGAAGCTGGCGCAGGAGGAGGCGTGGATACGGCAGGGGGTCAAGGCCCGGCGAACCCGCAACATGGGGCGCGTCCGCGCGTTGCAGGCCCTTCGGTCTGAACGGGCCGAAAGGCGCGAGCGCATGGGGACGGCAGCCATGCGGGTGCATGAGGCGGAACGTTCGGGCAAGCTGGTCATCGAAGCCACGGGCGTGACCTTCGCCCACGGCGACAGTGAACCTGTGTTGCGCGACGTGGATGTCTGCATCCAGCGGGGCGACCGCGTGGGGCTCATCGGCCCCAACGGTGCGGGCAAGACGACTCTTCTGCGCATCCTGCTGGGCGACCTTGAACCGCAACAGGGCCGGGTGCGGCACGGTACGCGCCTTGAAGTGGCCTACTTCGACCAGATGCGCGAAGCGCTCGACATCGACGCCAACGCCATGGACAACGTGGCGAACGGCAACGACAGGGTGACGGTCAATGGCGTCAACCGCCATGTGGCGGGGTACCTGCGCGAATTCCTCTTTGATGATGACAGGATGCGTATCGCGGTGCGCCACCTGTCGGGCGGCGAGCGTAACAGGCTGCTGCTGGCCCGCCTCTTTCTGCGCCCTTCCAATGTGCTGGTGCTCGACGAACCCACCAACGACCTCGATGTCGAAACGCTGGAACTGCTTGAGGAGTTGCTCACCGACTACAGCGGAACAGTGCTGCTGGTCAGCCACGACAGAACCTTTCTCGACAATGTGGTGACAAGCACCATAGCCCTTGAAGGGCAGGGCATCGTGCGCGAATACATCGGCGGGTACGAAGACTGGCTGCGTCAGCGCGACGAACCGCAACGCCCGGCGCGTGAGGCGCGTGATGTGGCGACTGCGACACAGCCAGCCGAGCGCCGCGCGGTCGACACCCGTCCCCGCAAGCTCACATTCAAGGAACAGCGAGAACTTGCCGAGGCGCGTGACGAACTGGAGCAGCTTCCGGCAAGGCTTGAAGCCCTTGAGACCGAGCAGGCGGTTCTGGAACGGCGACTCGCCGACCCCGCGTCGTTCGGCAGCGACATGTCCGCCCTCACTGAAGCGGGAGAACGCCTTGCCTCTCTGGAAGAGCAGCAGCTGACACTGCTGGAACGGTGGGAAGAGCTTGAAGCCCGCATTGCAGAACTGGAGATGTGCCGCAGTTGACGGGCCTGAAGTGTTTCTCTCTCATCTTCAGGGCTCTATGGCGTGTACGCTGCGGTCTGCCGGTGGGCTGTCCAGCCGCAGTACGGGCGCATCCCTCCGGGCCTGCTGCTCGCCATGCCCTGTGGCCGCGTGACGTTCGACCGCCGTTTACCGATGCATGTCGGATAGTTGCGGCTGACGCCACATGCAGCCTGACAAGGACAGCGGGTGAGATACTCCAAGACCCGTTCACAGGAGCTTCTACTCTCTGGCCTGACGGAGACTGCCCGCGACGGCGCAACACGTCGGGCAGTGGCGGCTTCAGCACGTGCTGCCTCCGGATGCCTTGCCCTGGCGGTACCTCTGACCGCGGCACGGCAGAAAGGTGAGGAAGCCCGCTGTTTGTGAATGTGCCTCGTCGATACGATGCAACCAGCCTTTCTCATGTGGTATATTCGCGGCCTCCGGGTATGTTCGCACGAACGACGCCTTGCCGCGGCTGCACCACGGGGAGGGCGGTACGACAAGAAAGCGCTCACAGCGCAAGGAGATAAGACATGGAACAGAAAACCAACGGGCTGGCGTTGCTGCCGCTTGCGCTTTTTCTCGTACTCTTCATCGGGACTGGCAGTATTCTGAGTTTCACTGGCGTGAAGATGGCCTTCTATGAGCTTTCGCCCGCTGTCGCCATCCTTCCCGCGCTCGCACTCGCCCTCATCATGGGGCATGGCGGCTTGTCGAAGAAGATCAACATCATGCTTGCAGGTGCCGGTGAGATCAACATCATCACCATGTGCGTCATCTACCTGCTGGCTGGTGGTTTTGCCAGTGTCGCCAAGGCCATCGGCGGGGTCGACGCCACGGTGAACCTCGGCCTGTCGCTCATTCCTGCCGAGTTCATTCTGCCCGGTCTCTTTCTCATCGCCGCCTTCGTATCCACCGCCATGGGCACCTCCATGGGAACCATCGCCGCCGTAGGACCCATTGCTGTGGGCATCGGGCAGCAGACCGACATCGGGCTTGCCATGCTCATGGGCTCTGTAGTCGGTGGTGCCATGTTCGGCGACAACCTTTCGATGATATCCGATACGACCATCGCCGCTACGCGGACGCAAGGGTGCGAGATGGGTGACAAGTTCCGCATGAACCTGCTCATCGCACTGCCTGCCGCCGTGGGGGCTACGCTCCTTTTCTGGCTCATGGGCGACAGCGGTCAGGCTGCACGTGTCGGGGCATGGGAGATGGCGCGCGTTCTGCCGTACGTGGTCATTCTTGCCATGGCGCTGGCGGGCATGAACGTATTCGTGGTGCTCTTCACGGGCATCGTGCTTGCCGGGGGCGTTGGCGTGGCTGTCGTGCCGGGGTATTCGGTGCTGCAATGGGCCAAGGACATCTATGCAGGTTTTTCGGGGATGCACGAGATTCTCGTCCTCTCCATGCTCATGGGCGGACTCGGTGAGCTTATCCGGTATCAGGGCGGGCTTGCTTGGCTTCTTGAGCGTATCGGTCGCATGACCAGCGACAGGCGAGACGGTCGCACCCGTCGTCTCGGAGAGGCGGGTATTTCGCTGCTGGTGAGTCTTGCCAACCTCTGCACGGCCAACAACACCGTTGCCATTATACTCACAGGGGGAATGGCACGCGGGCTTGCCGAAACCAACGGTGTCGACCCGCGGCGTAGTGCCAGTATGCTCGACATCTTTTCGTGCGTGGTGCAGGGGCTCATTCCCTACGGTGCTCAGGTGCTGCTTGCCGGGTCGATAGCTGGCATCTCCCCCGTGGATGTGTCGCTGTCGAACATGTACT